>Ga0222719_10000039_pt1 | contig 119714 bp, 89 predicted proteins | sample C33_34DmetaG_FD_165039 | JGI IMG/M metagenome (GOLD analysis project Ga0222719, IMG submission 165039) | Estuarine water microbial communities from San Francisco Bay, California, United States - C33_34D | ecosystem: Environmental > Aquatic > Marine > Unclassified | place: USA: California... | reverse complement strand
TGAAATGTCGTCGTCAGAGACACCATATGAAATATCCACATGCACTTCATCAGAGTGTTTATCACCAATAAAGAGGTATGGATCCATAATTCTAAATTTGCCGACACCATGTTGATCAGGTGAAATGGCAAGTACTCTTATCTTTGACATATATTCAAGCTATATATCAAAATATAAGAAAAAAAAGTGATGAAATCAATCCTTATTTGGCTTTATTTACACCCGTGATTTTACCTTTGAATATTGAATCGCCTACCTTAAGAACTAAGGTTTCATTTACCGACGCAGTTTTTGATGCGGTTAAAAGAAGTTCTAATTTACGATCTACAATTTCCTCTAAAGTATCTTTGATTGTCTCTCTAATTAGAGATTTTATATCTGAAGTAGATTCGTTGATTTGTTGTTTAGGTTGTGTTTGTTGAATAACAGGTTGTTTTTTACTTAGTCCCTCTCTCTCCATTAGTTTTTTTGCCCCTTCTACAAATGACATATCAATACCATCACTTAAAGATATTTGATCCATAGTTGGTATTGGGTTATTAATCATTGCGTTTTTTATACTGTCAGGTAATTTAGAGTTTCTAATCTTATCCTCATTAACGACATTAGACGCAACATTTCTTTTTGAAACGTCTTTTGATGTTGGTTCCGAAGTTAGGTTTTCGGTGACTTGTGTTAATGCGGTTGGATCGATAGTCCCTGACTTATAATCACCACCATCTACTGCGGTCATGACTTTTTTAGCGTTAACTAATCTTGACATTAAATCGTCTGTTGATATGGGTCCTTGTTTTTCTGACATGTTTATAAATAGTCTTTTTAAAATATAAGATTTATATTTCTAATTATAAAGTAATTCTTTAATTCTTTTGATACTTTCGTTTAAACCGTCGTAGTTATTATCCTCGTTTTCATCCTCTTCATCATCTTCCACATCATCCGCGGTTGGTGGTTCCATGCTTGGTGTGTTTTCGGGTTCGGGTTGTGGTAATTCATCACTCTGAGGTTCAACAGACTGTTCAGGTTCCGATGTGTCAGTATCCGAAGTGTCGGTATCCCGAGGTTCGGGTTTTGGTTGTGTCGGTTCTTGTGATGTAGTGTCTTGTGGTTGTGGTTCGGGTTTGGTTGACCAATCAGATGTGACATATGTGGTGATCATTGAGTTATCATCTCCTTCCTTATAACCGGGTCTTTTAACATCGAATGTTTCCTCATCAAAAATCTCTATTTGGGTCATTCGGGAAAGTAGGAAAGTTCTCCAATTGTTTTTTTCAAATCCTGTTTTAGATCTTGAGGGTGGTTGTACCCACGCCCTTACAATCATCTTACCTTTTTTGGATATCCCTAAAGCAACCATTTCCGCTTTAATCCTTCTACCCGCTTGTACTTCACCTCGTGGTCCATTATAGAAAAAACTAACGGGGTGTCTCTTTTTTATTGCATTGGCGATTGATTTTGGTCTACTCGCCAATTTAGGTTCGGATTGTTCACCGATTAAGAAGTTATATATGTCTTTAATTAATTTCATTAAAAATCGGGATACTGTTTCTTATCACTATAGAAATTTCTATTCAAACCATCAGTTCTTTGACTGATGTCTGTTTTAGAACCTACACTACCATTATCCTCACCTTTACCTTTTTCATCGCCGTCAGACAATGCATTGGGGTGGACGGATCCATAACCATTATTTAGGTCATATATATTTCTCGATTGATTATCAATACGAGTGTTGATGTCAGTTAAACCACCAACTTGGCCATTATTTTCTCCCTTACCCTTTTCGTCACCATCAGATAATGCGTTGGGGTGGTTAGTGTTGTATCCATTTAAATCATTATTGTATTTGTTTCTCGCTAATAGATCTCCACGAGTATTAATATCAGTTATACCCCCAACTTGACCATTATTATCACCTTTACCTAATTCATCTCCGTCAGATATTGCATTGGGGTGGTTAACTCCGTATCCGTTGGATTCGTTATAAGTATTCCTCGCGACATTATCTATTCGAGTATTATTATCAGTTAATCCACCGACTTTTCCGTTGTTATCACCTTTACCTAATTCATCTCCGTCAGATATTGCATTAGGGTGGTTAACACCGTATCCCGTATTTTCATTATAGGTATTTCTTTTAATATGTTCTTGTCTTTGGTTAATATCGGTGAATGTTCCTATTTGACCCATATTCTCACCTCTACCATATTCGTCACCATCGGATATTGCATTTGGATTCTCAACCCCATACCCATTATCAGGTCCATATTTATTTCTACTCATCGAATCAAGTCTGTTAGATATATCACTCGATGAACCAATCTTACCATTATTTTCACCCTTACCTAATTCATCTCCATCAGATAATGCGTTAGGGTGATTAGAATCGTATCTTTTATTTCCTTGGTAGTTATTTCTCGCCAATGCCTCATTTCTAAACTGACCTGATATTTGATCTATTTGACTTGCCATTATAGTAATCCTTTAATTCTTTCTATCTCTTCAAAAATCCCAAACGATGAGATTGGTGTTACAGATGTTTTATCAGAATTAGACTTCATCATATTTGTTGGGATTGAGTAGTCTCTCTTCTTTTTTGTGTGTTTTTTTAGGAAAGGATTTTTTCTGATATCATTAATTTGGGCAATGTTGTTTGCCCTTTTTTGTGATGTCTTGTTGTTTTTGATCATTTGTCTCTCACCATTAAGAAAGGATTTTGCCCAATCTAACATAGGTTGTCCTCCCGCCAATTGAAATTGTGTGGAATTTGGGTCACCATTCTCGAGATCGTGAATAATCCTTTTGATTTGGGCGTAAGTAACGTTTTTAGTCCTCAAGAGATTTTTAGCCCTTTGGGTCCCATCAATGGTTTTATCACTTAATGATGTGAATGTTTTATGTATTTGATTAAACACATCATCAGGGATTTTAAAAACTCTATCTTTAAGATCTTTATTCATTTCCCTCTATAAAATCTTTTATATCCGATAATGTCAGATTGTTATTCTTTAATGTGTTTTTTAAAGACATTAATTGTCTTTTTATAATTGGGTTAATATCTTTCTTACTATCATTTACAATGTCTTTATCCTCACTTTTCTTTGTAAGGACAGTTTCAACATAGTCCTTCATAAATTTTTTTGGATTTTCAACCAACCTCACTTTATCTTCAGGTAACTTCTCATCATAACCCATATCCTCAAGTCGTTTCATTGCGTCATCGTGAGTTAACTTTAATGTTTTAGTGAAATGCTTGTATGCCTTTTTAAAGTTTTCATCATCACCTAAAGTGTCGTCGTACCCTAACGATTTACTCATATCGGTTTCTGCCCAATATCTTAGTGATGTGTGTGTTCCGTGTACTCCATGAGTACCTTGGGATCCACCCACCGCCTTAGCGGTCTTGTCTGTGGTCTTTTTTGATGTTGTTCCCTTAGCATGGAAATCGGTCGCCTTAGACCCTCTCTTGATGTTACCTTTTGCATCTACGATTTCATCGACTTCCTTCTCTTCGTCTGTGACTTTATCGGGAATCTCGTCGTAGTTGGTGTCTTTAGAAAATTCACTTGCGTACTTTTCCCACTTCTTTTTTTCTTTCTTACTTAAACCCTTTTCGTTGGCTTTAGCATAGAAAAAACGCTGTTGTGCTTTAGACACAAATTTCTCTTCAATTACCTGTTTTAAAAAATTATTCATACAAAGTAGTTTAATTATAAATATCAAATGTTATGAAAGATATTTATTAGAATATGAATAGTCAGGATATTTTAAGAAATTTAGGTATAAGTTTGGATGTAGAACTTGATAACTCGGAGACGTATGACTACGAAATTGCGGGTTTTGATGGGGATTATGACCCTAAAGTCATTGATTTTACAAACCCGATTGGTTATGATATCGCGATTCAAAATAACCTGACGAATGATTCAATATTAAAGATTTGCGTTGAGTTATGTGAGATTGATAACACACCTAACGACCCTAACTACGTATATTCGGGGATAACCGAAACCATAAGATTCGAAGATTTTACAGAACATTTTAATATTGAAGATAGTGAGGGTAACATACTACATGCATATAAAAATTTCATTTTAAATAATGACGTATTCACTTATACGGGGTATACGGGTGAGACACACTATTTTAAAGTATGTGGATATAAGGATTGTATAACACCATCCCCAACACCAACATCAACAGAACTACCGACAAGTACTCCGAACCCAACGGCGACAGAGAATCCAACGGCAACCCCTAATCCAACATCAACCCCCGAACCAACATCTACCCCTATACCAACATCAACCCCTATACCAACATCAACTCAAATACCGATACTCTTGGGGGTGGTCTCATCATTTAATCCGAATTCTAATAATCCAATCACACTTAATGAACTTATACGACCATTTGTTGAACAATCATACGGGACAATATATTCATTTATATGTGATAACGATATTAACCAAATTGTTTTTGACCTTACTAAAACAACAACAGGGAATGTTTCTGAAATCCCTAATATAGGTGATGTTATTACGAACATTAATGATGGTACCCCGTATTCTAATGATAACTTCTTACATTTTAAGCAAACTACTTTCGGTACGTTCAATACAATGACGGATTATAGGTGGATTACCACCGATGAAAACGGGACCATAACCGATATCACTCAATTACCTCTTTGTCCGACACCGAATCCAACGGTAACACCTAATCCAACTGCGACGGAGAACCCAACGGCAACACCTGTTCCAACCTCAACAGAACAACCTACACCAATGCCAACGGTAACTGAACAACCAACACCAACACCGAACCCCACATCAACCCCCGAACCAACACCAAACCCGACGGCAACAGAGGTCTTAAATGACATCCCATTATCGTTTAATTACAGTTTGGGAATGGGATCTTTATCTTGGAGTGGTTTAACCCTTTCAGAGTTATCAGAAGCAACATGTAATGCGTTAGTGGGGAACTATATTATAAGTCAATATTATGGTACTTTAGGTGTGGGTACCCAATTCTACAATCCAAATAATATATCAAGTAATCAAAGTTGGGTGACCAATCAATACTTTGGTACAAACAACGCACCTAACGGCATTTGGGTACAGGGTTCAACCGAACATATAATTGAAACTGATTTTAATGGTGTTGTAACAAGGTACGAATCATTTAACGTGACATGTCCTTCACCTACATCGACACCAACACCCGAACCCACTTCAACACCACAACCAACACCAATACCCACAGTAACAGAGAATCCAACCGCAACACCTAATCCAACGGCAACGGAACAACCCACACCAATGCCAACCGCAACAGAACCTCCAACCGCGACACCACAACCAACATCAACGCCCGAACCCACACCAAACAATAACGTTCAACTAAATTTTTACAATGATTTAAATGGTTTGACTGTTAGTCGCATTTATGTTAATACTAACGTGTATGATACGGGAGATTTCCCAATGTCATCAAACGAAAATACAACGCTAACGGGATTATCTCACACGAATGGTTTGGTTGGGTTACAAATTGTATATGATTTCCAAAGTCAAAATAGTCCTAAGAACATTTACGTGTATGTGGATGGTGAATTGGATGTTACAACTTATACATCAACGGACATTACATTTACAATTGGTAATACAATTCCTGTACAGGACAATTCGATTATTACAGTTAGACAGTACAGTACTCCATTACCAACCCCAAGTCCTACCCCCGAACCAACACCAACATGTACAACAACGGTACAATATTTAAATGTTCAACTGACCGATAGTACTAAATTTAAATTATCCTTGTGGGTTGATGACCAATATACTCAACCTGACAGTGCCGAATGTGATTATGTGGTTTCAGGTCAAGCCCGAGGTGACATGGGTACCGTTTATGTGGGTGCTGAAACCATGGCTCACGGTGATCATAACCACCAATTCAACCTTGCCCCCGTACTCAACAATGGGGAGGTCGTTACAGGATTTACAGTATATTCAATAGACACGACTCAATGTACTTGTCCAACCATAGTTGATTTTGATCCGTTTAAATCGACACCAACTCCCGATGGTGGTGTGGGTACTGCAGTGTCTTATACAACGGGTACATTATTTGATGCTTATTCATCGAGAGATGGTGTGACAACTACAGATGCATTTGACACAAACAACTTTGTGTGGCAGTTATATTATGCCCACCAAGAAGTGACATTAACATCGGGTACGCAAAACATAGGGTTACAACCACATACAAACGGGTCTAATTCATGGACATGGTTCTATGTTGGATCAAACTCGCAAGATACCATCGGTAATTGGCAAAGTGTTCAACAATTAACTACACAGATATATGGTAATTATTATTCGGGTGTTATGAAGTACTCGGATATTTCAAATAATATTACAATCCCCGAAAAAACCTATTTTATGATTGGTTGTTATGGTGGTCCTTATTATAGAGCGGTTAAGTCACTATCTGATAATAGAACCGCAATGGTATCGGGACTACCGTTTGTTACCGCAATTAATAAAGTGTGTTTGGGTAATTGGCCATCAGGTGGTACATCAACATCAACACTTCCAGCACAATTAGGTGGTAGTGACAATGGTTATACCCTTTATGATGGACATTCTCACGTACATAGTGTAACCTTTAACTAAGGTCTAAATTTTTTAGATTACAACTAAAATAACTGATGTTTTTACTATTTATATAGAAAAGTAAAAATGTCATTGGAGATATCAGGTTTTAGTACCAATTTAATTGAATGTCAATCAACCTTATCGGGTGATTGTTGTCCTATTGATCCCACTTTAGATGTGAGACCATGGGCATATAAATTCAACACTCATGGTGGTACCAATAATTGTGATTTCTTAATCGATAGAAGAACGGAAAAGGGGTGGACATTAGATTTTGTTTTCAATAGAGAAAATCTACCGTGGTCTCTTGGGAGTGTTTTCTATTTTTTTGGTGTTAGGGATGAGAATGACCCGTACTTATACGCTGATAACAATTTATCATTTTCTTTTACTTCTGATGGTAGAATTAAGTGGCAGGCATATAGGTATTCGGGATCGTGTGTTAATGAATCATACCAAGAAACTTTTTATATAGACTCAGGGGTAACACCCATATTATGTTCTAATGGAACTTCTAAAGATTTTAATATCACTGTTGTATTTGATCGTCACCTAAGACACACCGAATGTGAAATAGAAAATGCGGGTGGATGGAATGACCTAATAACGGGAGATACTATAATGAACGCATCTGATGTTGTTTTATCGGGTTCCACAGAATCGATAAGGTATACGGAAGAATTAAATAAGGATTGGAATGATGAGAGGTACGCTCGTTTGGGTATTCTTAAAATATACCTAAATGGTTGGCCCATATATAAAATAGATAATTGGGAAGAGATAGTACCGTCGAAAAGAGGGTTCCAACCCTTCATACAGTCGTGGGGTGGGGGAACCACAGGTTCGGGTAATATTCATGTCGGAACCACTTCATTTAACTTAAAAACAATAAAATACATTGAACAACCTCTAAATGCATTGGAGGTGAAACACCACTACATAACTCAGGTAAAACCATACTACGATATAGTTGAATGTCAGGATCCGTGTGAAGAAACAGAAATACTACCATTTAGTGAGAGTACTATCTATTTTGATGACGATTCTGATGGTGATGGAAAAACTGATACCATTTACACCGAAAGTGGTGACATACTAATTATTTAAAATATTTATAAGAATGGCATTTAGAAGAATATCGGACTTAAGTTCAAGTTTAGAACCATCAGGAAGTGGGATTATACCCATTTCTCAGGATGGAATCACATTTGGTACCACTTTAGACACTATTAAAGGACAAATAGAAGGTAATTTAACCAACTCATTTGCATTAACATCGTCATTGAACGAGGTTACAGGGGTACTTAATGATTCCACCTCATCGATAGAGGATCTACATTTATTTTCTTCTTCCGCCAAAATTAGTATCGATGCTTTAGAGGTTTATACCGCATCTTTGGATGACTCTTTTGCCACCGATCTTGAATTACAAGAATTCAAAAACTATTTTAATAGTTACACATCATCAAATAATAACGTAAACGCCTACCAAAACGATAGGTTAGATGCATTAGAAAGTAGAAGTGACTCTAATGATGATCTTAATGTAGAACAAAATAATAGACTATCATCTTTAGAAACTGAAAGTGGATCTATTAGGAGTGTGTTTAACGATTACACATCATCTAATAATGAACTTAATTTAGGACAAGATAATAGATTGGGTTCTTTAGAGGTTGAGACGGGGTCATTATCGAGTAGAATTGAAACAGAGAGGTTAAGGGTAGATGCGATTTTAGATTCTTCCGAAGCGGATAAAGATTCTTTTGCTGAAATAGTTTCCTTGATTAATACGGTTGATACCGAAAACGACGAGGCGTTTGCGGGTTATGTTTTAGAGGCAAACGAGAGGTTGGGTTCTTTAGAGACTGAATCGGGATCTATCAGAGGTAATTTTAATGATTATACCTCTTCCAATGACACACTAAATACCGAACAAAACAATAGACTAAGTTCTTTAGAGACTGAATCAGGTTCAGTTCGTTCAGATTTTAATACATACACGTCGTCTAACGATGGTTTAACGAGTGGACATACAAATAGGTTAAATTCTTTGGAAACGGAGAGTGCATCTATTAGAAGTGAGTTTAATACCTATACATCATCTAATGATGGTAGATTAGATTCTATTGAGGGTAAAAGTGGTTCGTGGATTACATTAGATGATTTACCACCACAACCAACCCCACAGCCCACACCAATACCTGTGGATTTAACACCAATAGTAGGTAGGTTAGATGCGTTAGAATTTGAAAGTGGGTCTATAAGAGACGATTTTAATCAATTCACCTCATCTTTCTTATTGATTTCTGCATCAATCAACTCACAATTAGAGAATTTACAATCCTCATTAATTGAGTGTTGTTACCCCCCAACGGCAACCCCCGAACCAACATCGACTCCTGAACCAACCCCATACCCAACAGCAACTCCTAATCCAACACCTAATCCGACCGCAACTCCATTACCAACATCAACACCTAATCCGACAAGTACACCACCGGCAACCCCCGAACCAACGGCAACGTTACCACCAACAAGTACACCACCATCGACACCTGAACCAACGGCAACAATCACTCCTGAACCTACATCCACACCACAACCAACACCAACAGGTACGATATCGAACACTTTAGGGTATATTCATAAAGTAGTTAGTAAAATGAATCCGTGGGCTAACGAAGACTCTTTTGATTCATTAAACCAAACGGTAGGTTTATCGGAGACACTACAATGGGTATGTGACACCGTAAATGGTCCTTTCCCGGGTATTAGTGTTGTAGAAAATAATCAAGGAACTACAGAACAACCACATATTTGGACAAGTGCTCCGGGTGGTGGTTACAACGTCCCATCGGTTGGTGATATTATTTATAGAACTTCAGATGGTTCTCAGTTCTTTGAAATTGGTGGTTTCTTGGTTTATCAAACACCTATTAATAATGTTGGTAGTTACACGTGGATTACGGTTGGTGCTCAAGGTACGGTAATATCAGTAGATCAATTAGATTGTAGTATGGTTATACCCCCAACTGCAACACCTCTTTATACTGCAACTCCTGAACCAACTCCAAGTGCAACTCCACAACCCACAGGAACAAGTACTCCTGAACCGACGGCAAGTGCAACTCCACAACCCACAGGAACAAGTACTCCTGAACCCACATCGACACAATTACCAACATCAACCCCCGCACCGTCACCAACTTCAACACCACAACCACAATACAATACAACGATCAATATACAAGTTGTACAAAATTTCACAACCACACTGAGTGGTCTACAACTTTGGATGGTGGATTTACCTCAATCAGAGGTAGTGGTTCAACCCTACGATCAGAATTTGAGTTGGTATCAAGTTGGTACCTTCAATGATGTTGGCAATTGTTCACAGGGTGCCGGATATTCAAATGCACTCAGTTTTACTGTTACGGGCGGTCACACCGATTTCCACTATAAGGCGATACACTTTAGAAATTCTGATGGGTCTGTAATTCACGGTTTAAGGTATGAAACCACTTCAGGGATATGTAATTGGAATTGGACTAATATGTACACCATTAATGTCGGTGTCCAAACACTAAACTATAATCGAACAATAGACAATTACGTTAAGATTTATTCGAACACTTCGAATGTATCACTTGATCCGACGGCAACACCTATACCGACATCATCACCAACGCCAGAACCAACTGCAAGTTCTACACCTAATCCTACGGCGACGGAGAATCCAACCGCAACCCCTATACCAACATCAACCCCCGAACCTACACCTAATCCTACGGCAACGGAGAATCCAACAGCAACCCCTAACCCGACAAGTACACCTCAACCAACGCCGAACCCTACGGCAACTGAGAATCCAACAAGTACTCCCAATCCAACTTCAACGCCTGAACCAACACCAAACCCAACGGCAACGGAATTACCGACAAGTACTCCGAATCCAACGGCAACTGAACAACCCACTCCTGAACCAACCGCAACACCTGCACCTACCCCTGACTCAACCCCTGTACCAACAAGTACACCACAACCAACACCAAACCCAACGGCAACGGAATTACCGACAAGTACTCCGAATCCAACGGCAACTCCCGAACCAACACCAAACCCAACATCAACGGAATTACCGACAAGTACTCCGAATCCAACATCAACCCCCGAACCTACACCAAACCCAACCGCGACAGAGAATCCAACGGCAACACCTAACCCAACGTCGACTCCTGACCCCACACCTAATCCAACGGCAACGGAGAATCCAACCTCAACTCCTAACCCAACGGCAACGGAACAACCTACACCTGAACCTACTCCAAACCCAACGGCAACACCTCAACCAACACCTACACCGACATCACAACCAACATTAACAGTCACAAGTCCAACTGATGGTGGTGTATACCCTACAGGTGATATAATTATGTCAGTTGATGTGGGTGATTTCATATCGACTAATCAAGGTCACATTCACTACGAGTTAGATGGTGGTGGGGTTATCATGAAATATGATGATTTAGACGTAGTATTTGATATTAGAGATGAGGGTGAACATACTTTAGTTGTTGAGTTAGTGGATACATTACATGAAAGTCTCGATCCAAGGGTTCAAGAGACTATCGTTTTTGAGGTAGTTGGTCCAACCCCAAACCCAACGGCAACACCTCAACCAACACCTAATCCAACTGCAACAGTTGCAAACACCGCTAACACGATATTTTTACACATACCAAACTAATTAAGATATGACAAACGATAGATTAAAAGAGGTAACGGCAGAATTAAATAGAAACACATCTTCAGACATTGTGGGTGTTTCGTATGGTTTCAAAACAAGTAACAATAAAACCACTGACGAAAAAACTCTTGTCTTTACCGTTGTTAGAAAAAAACCCTTATCTGAGATTCCCGAAAGTGAACGAATCCCATCTGAAATTGTAATTGACGGTGAAACATTTAAGACCGATGTTGTTGAAGCAACAATAAAAGCACACGCATACGGTTTTTGTGGGGACCAAACTTTTTATGATTGGCAAGGTCAACCACCACAAAATAGGAATAAACACAGACCTTTAATGGGTGGTATTTCCGTAACGAATTATACTGCTTTAGGTTCTTATGTGGGTACTTTAGGTTTTATTGCGGTTGATAATGAAACAAATACTTTAGTTGGTGTAAGTAATAATCATGTTTTATGTGATGATGCATTTATAACCACGGAAAGGAATTTAAATGGTATTAGAACGAACGTTTTTACTCCCGGTGGTCATCAGGTTAATCAACCTAATGAAGTGGGATTGTCAGACCCAACATTAGGTGTCGGTATTGTTAAAAAATACCAACCAATAAGAGATATTCCATTTAATAACACTGTTGATGCTGCGTTAGCGTCTTTAGATTTTGGTGAAGGAGAACCCATAGTGGATGGTTCAGTATCGTGGAATCAGTTTGGGATTACGGGAATGACGAGTGCACCGAGATTTGCAACCACATCAGAAATAAATGCGTTATTAGAGAACCCCAATACTCGATATTACACCTCAGGTAGGACCACAGGACCAAAAGGTCAGGGAGACACTAAGTTATTTTGTACTGCAAGTTCATCATCAATAACAATAGGATACACAAAACAAGGTTCACCATCTTATGTGTATATGAACGACACTTTTGAATTACAAGCAAGTGGATCCACAACACCTACGGGTGATTGGTGTTATTACCCGTCAGCAGGAGGTGATTCGGGATCCGCAATTCTATGTGAAATAGAAGGTGAGGGCGGTCAAATGGAATGGGTAATTGTAGGATTACTTTATGGTGGTAAGGAAATTACAGACCCTGAGAATCCTGAGGGGACTATACCTATCGCTACGTTATGTAATAGAATTGACAACATTGTATCCGCATTAAATATTAGTGCATGGGATGGTACTTTTAACGGGGTGACTTTCGCGAATAATCAATCCCCACTAACTCACGTAGTGGAAGCGTCGTCAAATGATAAAACTATTACGGTAAATGGTTTAACCTATTGGCAGGTTGGTTTAGTAAATAATTCAGAGTATCCACCTGATCCAACACCTGAACCTACACCTGAACCTGAACCTACACCAACAGCGACCGCTGTTAAACCACCTTCTCCTACACCTAATCCAACACCTGAACCTACACCATTCGTTACTGCGACATCAACACCATCACCACAAACATTCACGTTTGGTTACCAACACGAAAATAGTTGTACTACATCGATTAGTGAATTATTTATAAATGGAGTTAAACAGGGTTCAACAATCCAATTAACTCAAGGGTCAACAGGATCGGGAACACTAAGGACTTATTCAGTATATCCGGGTGATAACATTACTATTACACATAGACCGTTTAATCTTCTTTCCCCTTGTACTAATAGTTATATCTCACCAACAACAAGATTAATTTTAAATGGGTCAAGTGTGGGGACGACAAATTCAAATACATCGAATTATTTGACATATAACTACACAGTTCAACAAGGTGTAAACCCTTCATTTGTAGTTATAATGGAAAATAGTCCCGCACCAACTGCAACACCTGTACCGACATACACACTTACATTACAAAGTGCAACAACCGCAGAACAATGTGCTAAAGGTTATATCTATATAGAAAAGAATGGTACTGAAGTTGCGAGAATGACAAAAACTCAGAGTCTGACATCCGCATCGTGGAACACATCAAGCGTGACATTCACACAATCAGACACTGTTTACGTTAAATCATTTTCACAAGGTGGTGGTGGTTCAGGATGTGTGAATGATGACACAAGAGTAAGATCGATAGTGGATGGTGTTATTAGAACAACATCGGAAGCACTTACAGGAACAAATAACCAAGGTTATTTACTACCCGATAGTAACCATACAATTACGGGTCAGTTTATCGCGACAGGTGGATTATAAAAAAATAGGTTAGATATTTATTAATATGGAATTCTTTATACGAAAAGGGGCTACAGACCCAATGTTAAAAATGAGATTGGTTGATGATGGTAGAAATGATAAGTCATCTTTAAACGATCTTTTAGAAAACGCCCATATTACTTTCGATATGATTGAGGTAGAAACAGAGATACCCCACATACTTAGTGAAGACTGTCATTTAACAACGAGGACCAAGAAATACGACCAAACCACAGATGAGTATTATATTACTTATAGGTTCAAAGAAGGTGAGACTTTAGAGTCGGGTAAATTCGAGGGGGTTATAACTATTCAATTTAGAGATACCGATCTTAACCCAACTAATAAGTTAATCGTCCCGATCAAAGAAAAATTATTCATTAACATCGTTTAAAAAATGCGCCCACATTAAGGGGGATATTTTAATTGGCACGAAAACCCGCCATACATAGATGATACGGAGTTGATTTTTAGTATATTTTTTCATATATTTGTTATGTAACAAGACAAACTATCCTAACTAAGGGATATGCTAATGTGTCATCCGAATATCAAATTTTATGAATGAAATAATCTCCCAAGAGGTAATAGAAGAATTCCTCAATGGTGGTGACCCTGAAGAATACATTACGGGACTCGAATATGAATATCGAACAAACACCATCTACAAAATCATCCAACACCCCGAAAAGGGTAAAATAATTAGGCAAGACAAACTAACTCCGTTTCTTTGGGTTAGTGATATTACCGATCTTAATTTTTACAATAAGAGTAAGGCACTTCAACGTCAAAAAATGTTGGAGTATGGTATTACAATAGAGAAGTTAGAAACAAGAGGTAATGAACGTCTTGAGGATGGGTTCAACTATCTCGTTAAAAGTAGTAAGGGTTATAGAGAACTTTTAAGTTTCTTTAGACAAGGAGGTATTAATCCGTGGGACGATAAGAAACTACCCAACGGTAAAATGATAAAAGAACATTTTATCCTACTGAATCCGAAAGAACAATACCTAATTCAAAAAGAAAAGAGGTTATTCAAAGGTATCGAAGAATATGAAGATGTTCATCGATTAGTATTCGATATTGAGACCACAGGTCTTGAACCTGAGACGGATAAAATCATTCTTATAGGAATGAAGGATAATCGAGACTTTGTTAAGATCATTGATGCCTTTGGTGAGGACGGAGAGAAACGATGTATTATAGAGTTCTTCCAATACTTAGAGGAATTAAAACCTACAATATTTGCGGGATATAACTCAGCATTCTTCGATTTCCCATTTATTTTAAAACGTGCCGAAATTTTAGGTATCAATGTAGAAGAACATACCAAAGTTTTCATTGATCAAGGAATGAAAGAAAGAGAGGGTATGTTAAAACTCGCAAATGAAGTTGAGACATACACCCAACACATGATATGGGGTATGAATATTCTTGATATCGCCCATTCTGTCCGTAGAGCACAAGCAATCAACTCTGATATTAAATCGTGGGGTTTGAAGTATATTACGAAATACCTCGGTGCCGAAAAAGAGAATCGTGTTTACGTTGACGGTGCATGGATTTCTAAAATATATCTCGATAATGAAAGTTATTATGTGAACCCCAAGACGGGTAAGTATAAAAAAATTGGAGAACCCGGTACTGAAAACTTACTTCAGAGATTCCCAAACAGTTATGAAGTGTGGACAGGTCGTAAAATCGTAGAACAGTATCTTGATGATGACTTGTATGAAACTATGGTGGTTGATGAATCGTTTAGTCAATCGACATTCCTACTTTCAAAATTGGTACCTACGACATATGAAAGGGTTTCTACAATGGGTACTGCCACGTTATGGAAATTGATCATGTTAGCGTGGTCTTATAAACACAATTTAGCAATACCTAAAAAACAAGAACGTAGGGCAATCACGGGTGGTTTATCACGATTACTTGCTGTCGGGTATTCAGAAAACGTTGTTAAGTTTGACTACTCGTCACTTTATCCATCAATACAACTTGTTTACGATGTGTTCCCCGAATGTGATGTTATGGGGGTTCAGAAGTCGATGTTAAAGTATTTCCGAGATGTTCGTATCAAATACAAAAAATTGGCTGCACAATATTCAAAATCAGATCCTGTACAGTCAAAGAAGTTTGATAGAAAACAGTTACCTATTAAAATCTTTATTAATGCGTATTTCGGTTCATTATCCGCACCACATGTATTCCCATGGGGCGATATGGATAAAGGAGAAACAATTACGTGTGTTGGTAGACAGAGTCTAAGAATGATGATTATGTTCTTCCAAAAGAAAGGGTATAAACCACTCGTAATGGATACTGATGGGGTTAACTTTTCGTGCCCACCTGATGTGGATGAAAGAGAATACTTAGGTAAGGGAAAGAATGAATTAGTAGTGGGGGGTAAACTCTATAAAGGTGCCGAGGCCGACACCGCAGAATTCAATGACATTTTTATGAGGAATGAAATGGGGTTGGATATTGATTACGTTGCACCATCCACAGTTAATGTTGCAAGGAAGAATTATGTACTTAAAAAACCAAGTGGAGGTCTTAAGTTAACAGGTAATACTATTAAGTCTAAGAACCTACATGGTTATATCGTTGATTTCTTAGATGAAAGTCTAAAATTACTTTTAGATGGTAAGGGTCAGGAATTTCTTGAGGTTTATTATTCGTACATAGAAAAGATATTTAATAAGGACATCCCTCTCGCTAAGATTGCGAATAAGGCAAGGGTAAAACAAAGTATACCCGCATACTTAAGAGATATGAAAACAACCACTAAAAGTGGTGCGAGTAAGGCGAGAAAGGCACATATGGAACTCATCATTAAAAATGATTATCCCGCAGGTTTAGGTGAAACAATATTCTACGTAAATAATGGTGATCGTAAAGGTGATGGTGATGTTCAGAAGATCACTAAACCTACGAAAAAATTCCAAAAAGAATATTTTGAGGAACATGGAACAGAAGTCCCTGAAAATTATATTAAGATTAACTCATTCATGATTACAGAAAAGGAATTGAATGATAATCCTGATATGAAGGGAGATTACAATGTTGCAAGATATATTAGTACTTTTAATAAAAGGATTGAACCATTATTGGTTGTGTTCCACCCTGACATTAGAAATGAAATACTAATTGAAGATCCTAAGGATCGTCCTTTCTTTACATCGTCACAATGCGAATTAGTTAATGGTTATCCAATGAAAGAAGGCCACCAAGATGATTTTGATGAAGTAATGACCCTATCTGATAGTGAGGTGATGTTTTGGAAAAAGGTTAAGAGAGATCCGTACTTCCTTTATTTAGAAGATAGTATCAAACATGTCGATCCTTATTGGGTACAAAAAAATAGAGATGCCGTTGATTTTAAAGTCGATAGTAGTCCTTCACGGGAAGGTGATATAATAGAAATGGGTGGTCACGATTTCGCAACCCACACCGATATCTCTTAGATCATGTTAAAAGGAGACTGAATAGGTCTGTACTTTAAAGATTTGTTTAAATTCTCAGCTTCATTACCCTTTCTCTCTAACATTTTGTCGGGACGTAATCTTTCTAACCTCTGTGTTAATTCTTCCACAAGTTTTAACTTCTCGTCCTTTCCTTCTGTTAGTAGAGAACTATAATCTAACTTAACTTGACTATCAGGTACCTGAAGGTCCCCTGAGAATTTAGAATATATTCTACCTAACCCTTCTTTAGAATATGCGATAAGATATTTTCTTACCCAATTCTGAGCGGGCTTATTAAGTGTTTCCCACGTTAATTCTTCAGTTGCAATATCTGAAGGTAATTTCACAACGTCTTTGTTTTTATCTAAACAATCATCTCTATCGTGTGTATCATAATACCAATACCACACATAGTGGTTGTGTTGTTGGATGGATCCAAAATCGAATCTACCACCCGGTACGTTATATAAATGAACGTATTTTTTACCTTCAGGACCCGCAGTGACACGGTAGGTCAGTTCACCACCAATAAGTCTATTCTTAATGTTTCTGTCTTGCATACGAGCCAATAGGTCATATGCGGGTAACATAAAATATGAACCTGAAGTTCCCATTTGGGCAAATCCACCGACACCACCGAAACCTACACCACCAAGACCACCGAAACCACCTAAGAATGGGTCAACAATCGAATCAGTAAGTTCGGCTCTCGTAAACCATAATAACTCATTGATTTCACGACCCGCAGGGATTTCATAAACCTGTTGGTTTGGTATAAGTTCAATTTTGTCTTTTTTAAGTATGGAGTCACCACCCGTTTGTAATCCAACTATCTTAGAATATGAATGAGAATACTGTGTCTCATAATCTAATGATCTCGTTGTGAATGCCCTTGTTAATGATTGTGTATCAACGTCTAACCCAGCTAAAGACGACCATTGTGATTCTATTAACCAATCACTAACGTATTGTTCATATTCATCGAGGGCTAACTCGAGGAATGTGTCCATCTGTTCTTCAGTCAATTCTACTGACCTGATAGGCATTCCTAAGAGGTGGAAAATTTGAGAATAGAGTTTCTCTTTGTTTGTGGGTGTTATAATTGTACTTGCCATACTTGTGTTATTACAATAAATAGTTTATATTTGTAAAAACCCTTAGTATATTTTGATGGATATTCAGAAATTAAAAAGGAATATTAAATTAGATAGGACAATCATTCAAAGTGTATTTGTTAACAATCGCGAGAATAAGTCATATTTTATTTCTTCACTTAATAAAGTCATATCAAAACAAGATTATGATGGTGTAACCTCAAAGTATGATATAAACGAGGATGTTTGGGATTTATATAGGAATCAACCAAAATGGGGTGTATGGCAAAAAATAAGGGGAGATTGGAAATGGTCATACATTAATACTATTGAAACAAACTATTCCGCCATCTTCGAGTTGGTTAACTTTTATAATGATCTAATAAAAAAGGGGAGACTAAATTATAAGGAAGTAACCTACGGGGGGTTAACTGAGTCATTCAGAACCGAATGTGATCAGATAATCTCATTTATAGACAAATATTTTGATAGGGTTTTCGGTCTATATGAAGTGACAGAATTATCTAATAAATTATCGGTTGCAACATCATATTCATGGTACAATTCAATGTTATCTGAAATGTCTTATGTGAGAATGGTCATTAAAGACACTAAGATGATACCGATATATGGTAAAGAACGTGGTGATGGTGAAGATTATAATAGTGGGGTTGATTTTTCAATTATCGACAATGGTGTTGATATTCAATATCAACATAAGAGATGTAACGATTCCTCACATCACCCTATTCGAGTGGTTTTAGACGATGAAAATGATTGTGTTATTATCCCAACGAGTGTCAGTAAAAGGAAACATAGAGACGTAGACTACTTAGTTGTTGAAAACAACGGTACAATATATGAATTTAATATACAGGGTATTGAGACTGACGAGTCAATAGAAGTTACCAATTCAACCACAACAATACCTAACGATAGGTTAACGAATGTTTTTGAAAAGAATGATGATGATCAACTTAAACTGTTGATGGATATCTTTAGAAGATGTAATCTTATTGGTTACACTTTTAACATTTTTGATTCTGTTGAACCTTATGTCGACCTAAATGTGAAAAATAAACAAATAACTATTGGGTTTGGGGGTGTGGATATAGAATCTGTTGAGGAAGATTTAAGAAAATCTTTAGATATTTTACTTAATACTTTTAACTAACTCACTTGCAAAACTTTCGGAATACTCTCCGTCGCCCATAACTTGATCAATAATACCCTTTTTCTTTTGTAGTATGTTATATACCGTCATTTCGATGGTATTCTCAAACACGGGATAATATACAAGTACACTGTTCTTTTGTCCGTATCTATATGCCCTGTCCTCCGCTTGTGAGTGATCCGCGGGAACAAAAGATAAGTCATTCATAATAACAGTATCTGCCTCGGTAAGGGTAATACCCACTCCCGCAGCCTTAATATTACCAATGAAGATTTTAATTTTATCTTCGTTTTGGAACCTATCCACAGATTCTTGTCTTGCGATTTTAGACATTCTCCCATCTAAAACAACAGACTTCTTTTTATACTTTTCATGTATCATGTCAAGTGACATGGTAAAGTTTGTGAAGACAATAACTTTCTTACCTTGTTCTAACACTTTATCTATTAGTTCACAGGTGTGTTCTACTTTCTCGATGGCGATGAGTTGACGTAGTTTCATTAACCTGTTTAGGGTTACGGTAATACTTTCTTTTTCTTTATTCTCTTCACTAATCCTTAAAAATTCAGTCAGTTCATCATCATAGAATGAATTCTTTAATTCTAACCAAATTGGGGATATAATTTTTTCAGGTAAGTCAAGTACATCGGTCTTAAGTCTTCTAAGGACCACCGCCTTAGTTTGTTCTCTTAATTCATCTAAATTACTTGCACCACTCGTATTCCAAATCTTCCTACCACCTACTCTAAATTGATATCCCTTACAATACCTCATCACATAACTCTTCCAATTAAGGGTAAGTGGTGAATTAACAATCCTAAGTAGGTTATAATAATTAATAGGTCTCGAGGTCATAGGGGTACCTGTAAGTAACCAAACCTTAGGGATCTTAGCCAAGATATCATTTAGTAGTTTAGTTCGTTGTGCTTGACTATTTGAGATGTAATGGGCTTCATCTACAATGGCGAGATCAAAACCTTCATTTAAAATGATTTGATATGCTTCACTATCCTCACTATTTTCAGTGGTGTGGAAATTTTTAAGAATGTCATAGTTAATGATATAATACTTAAATGTAGAACCCCACTTTTTTCCTTCGACAATTAATACATGGTCTTCTGAGTAATTTTCTATTTCTCTTTTCCAATTAATTTTTAGTGATGCAGGACACACAATCAACACCTTCTTCGCCTTACTTTCAATAGAGGCAATTACAGTGGAAGTCGTCTTACCAAGACCCATATCGTCAGCAAGAATAAACCTATCATTGGCGAGAAGTTTTTCAATTGCTTCTTTTTGGTGAGACATTGGGGGTCTTTTAGAGTATGGTGAATAATCAACTTCTCTATCTAATGTCTTTTCTTCCTGTATAATCGATGCCTTTGGGATCCACATTGTAACGGGTTTCATTTCGTTTGTAAGGTTTCCCCATATGTGATACGCTTTATCGGTTTCACAAAGAAGTTTCTCAACCCAAATTTGATCAACAGGTTTCATTAACAACCTTTCTTCCTGAAGTTTGGACCCAAAATGTTTTGCAATTTGAATATACTTTTTCGCCACTTTCGGTTTCACATCATGATACTTCAGAATATAATCCGATTGTGGTCGAGTTAAACTATAATTTTTTGTGGACTCAGATCTTTTCTGCCACTCTAAAATTTGGTTATTATACCCCGTATAACCCGTTAGTATTTCTCTCGCTTCTATTTCAGGTATTTCCTTTCCCATACATTTACTTAAATATAAGGAATTCAAATGAATATTTAAACTATTTATGTATATGAGTAAAAAGTTACCAATCACAAGACTTAGTAAATTCTTCTCAAATGAGGATTTCGATTTCAACCTACAATTAGGTAAGGAATATCTACATGGTGATTTAAATATGAAATTAGTTCTTTACAGGGTTGATACTGAGAGTACTGATACTGATGCGGTTTATGCCGAAGTTGGTAAAGATCAGATCAAATTTTTCCCGCCCATTGAGTTTAATGCGTTGGTTAAAATTGAACAACCTAAAAACTCGTCTTATAAGAATGGTACAGTTAGATATTTGGAACCCGGTAATTTAACCTTATCGGTTTATATTGATCACTTACAGGATTTAGGTATTGATATTAGATATGGTGACTTCATTGGATATCCTGAAACAGAGGATAAAATAAGGTATTATACCGTAAGTAATGATGGTAGAGTAACTTCGGACAATACTCACAACATGTTCGGTTTCAAACCATATTATAGAACAATAACTTGTGTTCCGGCACAAGAGGCAGAATTTAGAGGTGTATAATGGGATATCCTAAAAGAAAAAACAACGTAAAGGTTTACCAAGGAAATGAATTGGTGGAGAGAAGACAGGAGTTATTAGATAAAATAACGCAAGGGGATTCTTTTTTACCTGATTCAGTACTTCATGATGATTTGGATTTAGGAATGTTAGACTTTGTCAAACAAAACTTTAGTGTTTTATCTGACGGAGGACAGGTACCTATTATACCAAAAATATTAACCATACAGAGATGGGGTGAATTTACAAACACGTGGGATTTCGCGGATTTGGATGGAAATCCATCCCTACCTTTTATTGCAGTTATTAGAAGACCTGACGTACAGCCGGGAACTAATCCGAGTTTACAAAGAACAATACCTGATAGACAACAATTCCACTATGCAACAGTACCAACATGGAATGGTACTCAAATGGGTGCTGACATATATAAGATACCCCAACCCGTGGCAATTGATATAACTTACGAGGTAAGTATTGTATGTACTAAATTCAGAGATTTAAATAAATTCAATCAAATAGTACTACAGAAATTCTCATCACGTCAGGCATACACGACAGTGAAAGGCCATTATGTACCAATTGTATTGGATAATATTGAAGACAACACACCCGTTGAATTAGATTCTCGTAGATTTTACGTTCAAAATTATAGATTCGTTTTACTTGGTTTTTTAATTGATGATCAAGAATTCGAGGTTAAACCTGCGGTGAGTAGATTATTCTTAATGAATGAATTTATTCAAAGTAATAATTACGAAAAGAAATATCTCACTAAAAATTTAGAAATATCTGTTGCCACGTTCACTGCTGATGGACTTCAAACAGTATTCAGTGTAGGAGAAACTATAGGTATTTTATTTAATGTTTCAATAAATGGTCTTGTTCAAGAAAGGGATATTGATTTTTATCATGTCGCACTGACCTCTAAAATTACATTCGTTGAACCTCCAAGAGAGAACTCAAAGGTAACCATCACTTATTATAAAGGTAGGTCGAGTGTCTTTGTTGATAGTGAGGGTAACGTTAGACAGGTATCTACCGAATACTTCACATATGATGGATCATCGGTATCATTCACCACGACTAATAATATTGATAGTGTAATAAGTTTAGATATTAACGGTCTTTTACAAGAAGAAGGGGAAGACTTTGATATTTCTTCAGGAACTGAAATTACTTTAAAAGGGACACCGAGAATTGGAGCAAGGATTGGTGTGACTTATCTATTCTAACTATTCACCATATAGGTCCTTTTTTCGATCAGTACAATACTTATCCACCCACATTTCCACGACCTTATAAATCTTCATACCATGTTCATCACAGTATGACTTTAGTTTATCATGGTGCCTATCACTGATTTTAAGGTTTTTTGTTTTTCGAATACTCATAAAGATAAAAAAGGATACAATTATATCTTTAAATATCTCAAAATAAAAAAGTTGAGAAATCTTTACTAAAAACAAAGATATTTATATAAAGACAATAAAAAATATAACTCAAGTAATCGATGGCAAATTCAAACAGAGTATTCGTTTCTCCGGGTGTGTATACATCAGAGAAGGATCTAACGTTCGTAGCTCAAAGTGTAGGTGTAACTACCTTAGGTTTGGCGGGTGAAACTATTCAAGGACCCGCATTTGAACCAATTCTAATAAGAAATTTTGATGAATTCAAAACCTATTTTGGTCCTACCTCCCCTGTAAAATTTTCAGATGGTAACCCTAAATATGAATTAGGATATGTTGCAAAATCATACCTACAAGAATCAAATCAACTTTTCGTAACGAGAGTTTTAGGTTTAACAGGATATAAACCACTAAAAACTTTCGGGATTAAAACATTAGGAGGAATTACTGTAGATTTAGATACGTTAACTAATTCAGATGTTAACAGTTTATCAGGTGCTACACCAAACGCGAACACGGATTTAAGTATCGCAGGGTCAGCATTCTACAATGATTTATCTGACAAAACAGCAAACGACGGTACATCAATCCCTGATTTTATAACAGGATTAACGGTACAAGACGGAACATGGTTCACAATCGGTCATGTAGATGGGAATGATACAGCATCATTAACCGACTCATTACAAATCACAGGACCTATTGGTAGTAACTCAAATAATAATTGGTACAACACATTCTTTAAGGAGGATGGTTTAGGAAATATAGATGGTGTTTATTCATACTTGTTTGTGTGGAGCACAGCAAATAATGGATGGAACATTGCACAATATGAGTGGTCTGCGGAAGTAAACGCCGACTATGACAATATGATTGTATTGGCATTAAGATCGAGAGGTTCGTATGATGGTGAATCATTAGAACTTGAAGTTACGGGCAATACCGATCTAACTATTTCATCTACTGAAATCGGATCTAATCCTCTTGGTGAATTCACATTAACTGCGGTTGGATCAACAAGTGGTTCTAAAACATTCACATGTTCTTTAGATGTTTCATCAACAAAGTATGTATCTAAAGTATTGGGTAGTGATGTTTTTGATAAGAAAAAAGGTGAATTCCCTGTTTATGTATTCGAGGAATACCCTAACCTATTAAAATCTTTACACGATTTAGGTTTAGTAAGAGGTTTATCTACTGATGTTGTGTATCACGATGTCGACAATGACTTCTTAAATCAGTGGGATACTCCCGCATCACCAACCATCGTATCGGAAGTGAGAGGTGGTACTGTTTCAGATCTATTTAGTATCGTAAGTATTTCTGACGGTGACGCAGCAAACAATCAAGTAAAAATACAAATCCAAAACATTGATATTGAAACGGGCGAATTTGATTTAATCGTTAGAGATTTCAATGACACTGATGATAATATGTCAGTACTTGAGAAGTTCTCAAGATGTTCAATGAATCCTGATTTACCGGGGTACATTGGTAGAAAGATTGGTACATCAGATGGTGAATACGAACTAAGATCTAAATATATTATGTTGAACTTAGCGGAAGATCACCCTGTAGATGCATTCCCTGCTGGATTTAAAGGATTTACTTCAGATCTTTTAGGTACAAGTAAGATTGGTAATGTATTATATAAAACCAAATACAATGATGCAGGTGATGTTATTGGGTACTCTTCTTTAGGTGAACCTGAATTAACAAACGGTGATAAAGTAAGAAAGGTAACTTTAGGTTTATCAAGTCAAATTGGTTTGGATTCTGATTTATTCCACTATAAAGGAAATGCGGCGTCTCAAACTTCACATGGATTCCACTTATCAGTTAATGCACCGACAGGTTATAAGACAACACCTTACGATTTAGAAGGTGCGGATAAAGGAAAATTAGATTCAAAATCATTTAGAAAGTTCACATTGGCAGTATGTGGTGGTTTCGATGGATGGGATATCTACAGAGGTACAAGAACTAATGGAGATGGTCACATTTTCGGTAAGAACACTTATGTAAGTGGACACACAACCAACGGTGGTGTATTCAGTTCTGCAGTGGGTAATTCAGATTACTACGCATACTTACAGGCAATTGAAACATTCTCTAACCCTGAATCAGTAGATATTAACATCTTCGCAACACCGGGTATTGATTTCTATAACCACAGTTCATTGGTTAATCAGGCAATCGATATGGTTGAAGGTGATAGAGCGGATTCATTATATATTGTAAACGCACCTAACACGTCAGATGTTGATGAAATTATTGATCAGTTAGACACTGTTGATTTAGATACTAACTATACAGCAACCTATTGGCCTTGGATCCAAGTAAGAGATGGGGATAATGCAACTCAATTATACATCCCACCTACAGGTGAAGTTGTTAAGAATATCGCATTGACCGATAACGTTTCTTATCCTTGGTTCGCAGTGGCGGGTTACCAAAGAGGTTTAGTAAACGCAATTAAAGCGAAGAAGAAACTTACTTTGGATAATAGAGATGATCTATACAAAGCAAGAATTAACCCAATCGCAACATTCTCAGATACGGGTACTATCATTTGGGGTAACAAAACCTTACAGGTTAGAGAATCGGCACTTGATAGAATTAACGTAAGAAGATTGTTATTAAGAGCAAGAAAACTTATTTCGGCAGTCGCGGTAAGATTATTATTCGAACAAAACGACGAACAAGTAAGAAATGAGTTCTTAAGATTGGTAAATCCAATTCTTGAATCAATTAAGAAAGAAAGAGGTTTATACGAATTCCGAGTAACTGTATCAAACGATCCTGAGGATATTGATGCAAATACACTAAGAGGTAAGATTTATGTCAAACCAACAAGATCATTGGAATTTATTGATGTAGAATTCTTGATAACACCAACAGGTGCATCATTCGAGAACATCTAAATAATAAAAGGAAAAGGGAGGGTCTTACGACTCTCCCCTATCCAAAAGTAAAAATTGAGATGACACCCGGTATACTGGCTAATTATAATAGCAACTTTAATTATTTATTTAATTTTACTTGCTAATATTACCGGGTAACAAAAAAATACGGAAAATTTTTGACAAAGTCAAGTACTTTCCAAAACAAAATAAAAATATTTCGATAAGAGATATATTTATAATAAAAGAATAAAAAGATAACAAATATACAGACATGGCAGATTTATTAATGAAAATGCCGGTTCCTTATGAACCGAAAAGAGTTAACCGATTTATCGTTAGATTCCCTTCAAGTTTGGGTATCAACGAATGGTATGTTACTTCGGCAGCAAGACCGAGTGCAAAAATCAACTCTGTTGAAATTCCTTTCCTAAATACATCAACTTACGTTGCAGGTAGATTCGTTTGGAATGAATTAAGAGTTAAATTCAAAGATCCAATTGGTCCTTCAGCATCTCAAGCGTTGATGGAGTGGTTCAGACTACACGCAGAGTCTGTAACAGGTAGAATGGGTTACGCTGCGGGTTACAAGAAAGACATTGAGTTGGAAATGTTAGATCCAACAGGTGTTGTAGTTGAAAAATGGATTCTACAAGGAACATTTATCACTGATTTGAACTTCAACGAATTAGATTACAACAACGATGCACTTGCAACTATCGATTGTACATTGAGAATGGATAGATGTATCCAAGTTTACTAAGAAAAAAATCTGTCTAATATTTATAAGGGAACTCTTAACGGGGTTCCCTTTTTTATTTTAAATAAACTTTACTTTTTGATATTTAATGTATACATTTTAACTATATGGAAGACAGACCTCAATATGGGATAGACCCAACAATTGCATATGATGTAGTTGAATTACCAAGTAGGGGACTTATGTACCCTTCAAAAACCAAGGCACTTAAGGTTGCGTACCTAACTGCTGCGGATGAGAACATCTTATCCTCACCAAACTTGGTTGCAAAGGGGGATGTGATTACTGAATTACTTAAAAGAAAGATTCTTACTAAAGAAGTTCCTGTAGAGGAATTAACCGTAGAAGATCAACAAGCAATCTTAATTTTTTTAAGGAACACCGCATTTGGACCTGAACTTAAATTAAGTCTTAAAGATCCTAAAACGGAGGAGGTTTTTGAACATACAGTTGACTTGTCTGAATTAACATATAAAGAATTCAACCTCAAAGAAGACGAGAATGGTGATTATCCATATAGAATGGAAAAATCAGGTGTCGACGTTACCTTTAATTTTCTATCCAATAAAGACGAAGAGGAATTAAGTCTGATAGAAAGGAATTGGAATGGTTTAGGAAACCCACCAATCGTAACGAAGAGATTGGAAAAATTAATTAAATCTGTTGCGGGTAATCCTGATCCTATGAACATTAGGAACTTTATCGAAACATTACCTATTCTTGATTCTCAAAAATTCAGGAAATATGTTGCAGATAACAAACCCGGTGTCGATTTGACACAACAAGTTATAGCCCCATCAGGAGAACAAGTCACTTTTAGAATCGACTTTGGGGTTGACTTTTTTCGCCCTTTCTACGGACTATAAAAGCGCGCAGTATACTGAAATCATTTTCTTAGTTAAAAAGGGGTTTACCCACAGGGATGTTCTTGAGATGCCCACTTATTTAAGGAGATACTATGTAGAACGAATTATCGAGTTGGAAAAACCTTCTGATTAGGTATTTATATAGTATGAATGAGAGAGATCTAAGGAAACTTTATGAATCCACCGGCGGAGACGCCGCAGATTACGATTCGTGGAAACGAAGTAATAAGAATATCATACAAAAACTATCAAACCAAAACGATAGTGGTGGTAGTGGTAGTAGTGGTAATTCAAATAATAACCTTGGTAAAGGGTTTGGGGAGACTCTCATGGAAGGGTTCGGTAACATATTAAAAGGAGGTCTCAGACAAACATCAGCACCCCAAGGTCCTGATTATCTAATGGACACCGTAAATGCTATAACTACTCAGAAGAGTGGTAATATAATAGAGAAAATCGGTACTGTCCTTGCGGAACTTGGAACTAAGGCGGTTGCTGACTACGCCGCGGAACAAAGTTACCTATTAACTGAAGTTAATGAAAAGTTAGGTCTAACAGGGACACTATCAGAAGAGTTTAGGGAAGAAATCACAAGAGCCCAACCCGCACTTATAAGGTTAGGAATCCCTTTTGATGAATTAGTTGACTCGGCAAAAGAATTAGTGGACACCACAGGTAGGTTTGCCTTAGTTGGTGCTGATATGTTAGTACGTGCGGGTGAAATAGCACAAGCCTACGGTATGGATATGGCAGAAATTGTTAGTTCATATTCAGAATTTGAAAAGGTTGGTATAGGGGCATCACAGGCACAAGAATCTATCGCAGATGCGGGTGAGAGATCATTAGAATTAGGACTCCAATCTAAAACCACTATTAAGGGTATTACTGAAAATATAGAAAAATTAAATCAGTACGGATTCCAAAATAGTGTTGAGGGGTTAGAAAAGATGGTTCGTAGGGCCACTGAGGTTAGAATGAACCTACAAGATGTATTTAAAGTGGCCGATCAGGTATTTGATCCCGAAGGTGCGTTAGAACTATCTGCAAACCTACAAGTTTTAGGTGCTGCCTTTGGTGATTTTAACGATCCACTTAGGTTAATGTATATGGCAACCAATGAGGTTGAGGGATTACAAGGTGCATTAGAAGGGGTTTCCAAAAATTTAGCAACCTATAATACTGAGACCGGTGCGTTCGAAGTGACGGGGGCGAACCTTAGACAAGCAAGGGATATTGCGAAAGCGTTGAATATGGATGTCAAAGACCTTACTCAGACCGCAATCGCACAACAGGAAAGAATGCAAGCGAGTCAGATGATGTCAGGTTTAGGGTTAAGTGAGGAACAAGAAGAATTCTTAACCAACATTGCCAGAATGAAGGACGGTAAGATGAGTATTGCACTTACAAGTCCTGAATTACAAAAACAGTTTGGGGGTGCAACTGCAATATCATTAGATAAGATCGATCAAAGTGTTGCTAAAACACTACTCAAATACCAAGACGAGTTTAAACAAATGTCCGAAGGTGAAATTGTTAGAAGACAAGCAACCGCGGTTGAGAACATTAATAGAGATGTTAATTACTTAGTAACCTTAGCGAGACTAAGGGCTGCGGGTGTTGCGGACAATCAAATTGAAAAGTTAGTTGGGATAGATGCGAAGGACACGGGACAAAACATAAGTGATATTATTGGTATGAGTACTGATAAATTAGTAGAGAGTTTTGGTCTTGAAGGAAGTGCGGTGATTCGAAAAATCCAAGATAAATTAGGGACCACTGAACAAATAAAAGAACAAGAAGAAAGAAGAAAACAAGTTCAGGGAACAACAACTCAAACAACAACGAAGGTTATCCATGAACACAATGTAAAAAGTGACCAAGTCGTAGGTTCTTTCCAAAAACAATGGACATTAAATCCTGAACAGTGGATAGTTGACAATAGTAGGTCATATACATCAAATAATTAATGATGGATTTACACATCAATCTATTTATATAAAAAAGATAATATGCCGAGTTATTTAGATTTCAATTCAACGTCACAGTTTAGGGACAGTATATTGGCAAGGACGTTACAACAACCAAACGGTCCCCAAACATTTACGTCTTCGGCATACTCTGTAGAAAACCTAAGAGATCAACCCAATATTGATCCCGGTGAGGTAGATACTAACTTACAAACATATCTTGCAATTCCCGATACAAGGAACACTTTTACAGCAGACAATTTCGACACAGTTGAAACATTAAGAGATTTAACTCGACTTGAGGATCTTGGTTTGTATCCTTATTTCACACAAGGTTCATATGGTAATTTCATTAGTATTATGACTACTGACAACTATGATCAGGAGTCAAATATGATGAAGTTCGCGGCAAGACACATTAGGGAAAACGAACAAGGACCCGTACTTGCAAGAATTACACAGAATTTAGTCGCAGCAACTTACGGTAGAGTAAGACTTATAGATGCGTTAGAAGGTAATACCGCAACGGCAATAAACCTTATCACAGGTAAAGAAAGTTTAGTAGAAAAGAACTATAAGATTACAGTTGCGAAAACCCTACCCGGAAAGGCAATTGATTTTTTACAAACAGTTGCGGGGGTTGAATTCCCGTGGAGTGAAATACCGGGTGATTACTTAAGTAATCCCGCAAATCCTGTCAATTATAGACCCGAGGCACAAACAACCGCGGGACAAATTATACAAGACATTACAGGGGTGTTAGGTTCATTAATTGGTATCCAAAGAAGACCTAAATTGAGTGCTAAACCATCTGATCTAATGATAGATTATATGGGTTCAGGACAAAAAGATGTTTTATTTGATAATTTAAGATTCTCAAGATATGCACCTGACTATTCCAAATCAGCAAGGTCACAACAATCATCAAAACTATTTAACTTCCCTAATGTAGTTGGGGATGCGATAAACGACGTTCTTGGTTTAGGTGCACCAACTCAAGGGGCGTATATAGGTGATGATAGAGGTGAAGACGTTAAATATGCGATGGGGGACTTCAACGACAACATCGTAAGAAGTAGTTACTATCTAAGTTTAATGTTTGATCCTGTTCAGACTCAGTTATTTGAAAGACAAAGACCGATCACTCAGGGAGGACCTATAGGTGGTAATTTAACATGGTACAGCACCAAATCACAAAATAAATTAGGTGAGGGTAATGCGGAATATAATTTTGAAAGATCTCAATTAGAAGATAGTCTCTCCACAAGATACAATTTCAGAAGTGATTCTATCATGGGTAAAACCCAAGAGTTAATTGAGACTATGCCATCTGATGGTGGTGCCGCAAGATCACACGTCGCAAACGCAATTGATCAAACGAGTAGAATTTTCAGAGAGGGTAATACGATGATATCTCGAGGTTCTGCGGTCAAGTACGTTGATAAATACGGACAAGAAACAGGTGTTGAGTATTGTAGGGTTTGGACAAAAGACGATCCATATATGAATATGTCTGACACAATGAAGAGAACGGGTAATATTAGAAAGTTTGATTCGAGTGTAATGACAAAACCATGGAACCTAAACATTGCACCAATGTCCAATGGTCAAGGTTCTTTCGAGGGATCGACAAATATTGTTAAACAAGGTGATTCCTATGTTGCTAAAAAATACATGTTCTCTATTGAGAATTTAGCGTGGAAGACATCAACACTACCGGGTTATACATATAGTGATTTACCATATTGTGAAAGAGGACCTAATGGTGGTAGAGTAATGTGGTTCCCACCATACGACATTAAAGTAAATGAACAGAACAATGCGAGATGGGAAACAAATACATTTTTAGGAAGACCTGAACCGATATATACCTATCAACAAACAGAGAGGTCGGGTCAGATATCCTTTAAAGTGGTTGTCGATCACCCAAGTATATTAAACTTATTGGTACAAAAAGTATTCAAAGGAATGTCCGATGAAGAATCGGAAAACTACATTAATGCGTTCTTCGCGGGATGTGAGGAGGTGGATTTTTATTCTTTAATTAGAACATATACCACTTTAACAAAAGATGACCTTAGTAGTATTAAAAGATGGTTAGAAGGTGGTAACGATCAAGAGGAGATACTAAAATATAAGATCGAGACGGAAGATTTGGGTGAAGATAAACCCGACACAAGTCCAAGACCTCAAGAACCTGAGGCACCGGTTAAAATGAACTTATATTTCCCTAATGATTTCCCAAGGATAGGGAATAGTCAGGTTCAATCACCAACAACATACGAACAGGAATATGAAAATTATAAAAATATGTTTGAGGATGGGAATGGTAACATTGACCAATCTAATGGGACATATTTTAAAGATTTAGACAATGGTTTAAATCTTCTTTTCTCGGGTAGTGAAACGGCCACCAAGAAAAACGATAAAAAGGTAATATTTGGTAGGACTGACGTTACAGGAACAACAGACGATTATCAACTCGTTAAAAGTAAAATCGAAAGTGCATACAATACCTTAAAAAAGGATTATAAGAGTTATACAGATAAAACAGACGAACTTGTTTCAAGGATAGAGAAAGGTGAAATTAAGGATGTATTAATAACCCTACATTCAAGTACATCGTCAATTGCGGGGGATGATTATAATGTGAAATTATCACTTAGAAGGGCCCATAGTATATATAAGGACGTAATAAGTAGAATTGCCAAAAAAACAACTGAAATAGATTTTACTACTACAACCCCACCATCAGGTACTGAAATGGTTACGGGAGCAACAGAATATACATTTGAGAAACTTGGTTATGAGGGTGTTGAAGGTACAATAAGAGTTAGATATAAGGGGGTCGGGGAAAACGCAACTACCAATGAAAGTACATTTGGTGGTGGAGATGTTAACATTGATTGTCACACAGATGAAATCCAATCAAATAGTCCACTAAAAAGAACAGCACCACCCACATTCTACTGTAGACACGGGATAGTTCAGTTTGAAGTTACACCCGCAGATGTTATACCTGATATTGAAGATAAGATCAGAGTTAAAGTAACTCCCGATCCAATCACACCACCAAAACAGAAACCTCGTATCGATGAAATGAAAAAGATAATCATGAAGACATTGTCTGAGTGTTATTATTTCAAAGTAATGGAGGAAGACTCACCCGTAACATTTAAAAGTTTAACAGAGAAGTTAAAATATTTCCATCCTGCATTCCACTCAACGACACCCGAAGGTCTTAACTCAAGACTAACTTTCTTATTACAATGTGTTAGACCGGGTGATACTATACCATTAAAAGGTATTGCGGATAATAATGACATAAACGCGAGGAATACAAGTTTTGGACCACCACCAATTTGTGTGGTAAGGATTGGTGATTTCTATCACTCCAAAATTGTTGTAAGAGACGTAAACATCAATTACGATGATGGTGTATGGGATATGAATCCTGAAGGTATTGGGGTACAACCAATGATTGCAAATGTTACGATGCAAGTTAACTTTATTGGTGGTCAAGGACTTGAAAAACCTGTTGAGAGATTACAGAATGCATTATCATCTAATTTCTTCGCAAACACAGAAATGTATGACCCAAGATCTGTAAGTACCAATAGTACAATTGACGGTCAAGACGCAGCAGAATTTACTAAAGAATTTTTAGAGAGTTTACAGAAGGCCGGACCGTCAAGTCAAACACCCAACCAACAACAAATAGGAAGTGAAAACGAAATAACACAAGGAAAATACATAGGTGGATCGGGAGAGGAACTTTCTTACGGAGAACTCATTTCATCTTTGGATGATGTCGAGGGATACTTTGAAACCTATAAGACGACATATAACGATGTTTTAACATCTTTTGGACCACAAGTACATTCATTAGTTTTTTCACCTAATTACAGGTCGATAAACAAGTATGATGTGTATACAACAAATACAAGTACAAGAGAGATAACTATGTTTGGTGAATTTGATCCAATAAGGAACAGTTTTGATTTCATGGTTAACGACACCAAAGCAAAACTTAATGCCGCAATTAATGATTTGGATGTTTCCACTATGATGAAATTTGACAGGTTCCTTTCATCGGATAAGTTGGAAAGATCAAACTACATCTTAAGGGAAAAATTAACTGAGTTGGTTGAGAGTAAGTTAGATGAATTAATCTCATTATCATCTTTAAAAGATCTCGCTTCTAAAAGAAATAAAATTATATCGAGTTTAGATAAACTAAACTACCTCACAAAATACGTTAGTGATGGTAAAATTGATGATGGTAACGGGACACAAGCGGATTTATCAGGATTTACTTTCAGTTCTTTATATGAACAATATGATCACATAATTGACTACTTCGATAAAAATTATGACGAGTTCGAAAAAGACTTAGATACATCAGTAGATTTTACTTCACTTGGGAATATGGGCATCACTACACTAAGTGAAATTTTATCTGTATTATTATACGGAAAAGAGGAGGAGATTAAGAACATTTATAAAGAAGATACAACGATATTCCCACAAAAGATTTTTAACAAAATCTCTAAGAGAATCGATAACTTCTTTGAAGAAACGAAAGAAGAGAGAATTAGACTTAAGAAGTTTAAACCGAAAAAGAATGAATCTCCGTCGTCGTTCGGTGTCGTGGATGAGATTGAAATATCATCACCATCCACACAACTTGATGAATTGATAAAAGTACATTCAAGTAAAGTAACACTTGGTACTAAATTAAATTTCTATAAACCATGAGTAGAGAATATTTCAACAGATATGAGTTTTTCGAGACTGATGGTGACTTTAAAATAGTACCGGGTATCGAGATTCCAATCAGATCGACAGATAAGTATGTACAATACAAAAAAGGAAAGGACAGATTAGATAAGATATCTCAGGAATATTACGGAAGTCCTGTTTTTGGGTGGTTGATTTTACAAGCAAATCCAAATGCGGGAAGTATCGAATTTGAGATACCAAATAATTTTGTTTTAAGAATACCGTTTCCTTTGGTCGCTACTTTACAAGAATATAAAAAGGAGGTAGAGTTGTACAACTTATATTATGGCGAGGACTGATTCCACAGAAAGTGAAAACATTTTAGTTAAGGTCGATCAGAACAATCTGATTTTTGTCGACCCAAACTCTGTTGTGAATAATGGGGTTGTAGAACCTCGTGGAACAAACGCAGAAAACTTCGTCTACTATGTAAATCTCGAAGCGGATCTCATCCCAAGAACATCACTTAATAGTTCAAATAATGGGGGAGGAACACTAACTTCGATTGCGAAGGGAACACTGAATCTTTTACAGAATAAAAATGGTGAATACTTAGACACTTCGTGGACAGATTTATACACTAACCAAAATTCAGGTAGGAGAGACGATAATGGTAATCGACTAAAAGACATAGACCAAAGTGGTCAGTCTTTTGGAATGACAAGTGTTCAAATAGAGGTTAAGGGTGCAAACTTTATACCATACGTCAATATTAATTTTGTCGATGTAAGAGGTAAAGTCCTTTTTGACGCACCTAAACAATCACCTTACGGTGCGTTTTTCCACATCCCATGGCCTGTTTTCTATCTAACCGTTAAAGGTTTTTATGGGAAGGCAGTAAGGTACAGACTACACTTGGTTAGTTTTAATACCTCATACAACGACTCAAACGGAAACTTTGAGAGTAACGCTAAATTCGTGGGATCAACCTACGCATATCTTAATGACATATCCTTAACATCTGTTTTAAATGCTCCCTATATGTACGGTATTGAAATACCAACTAAGGGTAAAACAAATGAAGACACAGGAGAAACCGAAGTCAAACTTTCTAAATCTTCAAGGGGATACCAAACTATGTTATCTGTTTATCAAGAGTATAGAAGAAAAGGTTTGATAACAATACCTGAAAATGTTAATCCAACACTAAGAGAGTTGATTGCAAAGGCAAAAAGACTTGACCAATTACTTGAAAAAGAAATTTTTGGGGAAAATGGTATTGTGGACATGAAACTTTTTGGATTGGTAAAGGAGTTTGATGATAAGATAGTTGATTTTGCGTCTACCGTACAATCGTGGGGAACAACCAATGTCACTAAAGAATATCAATTAGTTGGTGACATACCATTTTACTTTTTGAATAAACAGGTAGGAGGTAACACCAAAACAATTGTTGGTGATACAGGTGGAACATTGGAGTCCATACTAAAATCAAAATCCAAAGAAATAAAAAAGATACAACAGGCAATAACTGACTTATTAAGAAGTAAATCAAATAAAAATAAGTTTAACAATTTCAATGTTAATCTTCGAAATCCTGTAAGTGATGTTAGTCTGTATTATAAAACAGATTTAAACGGTAAGATAGGGGTTTCAATGGGTCAAATCTTTGATGATATATCAGAAATCGCATCTTCATTTAATAAGGAAAAGAAAAGATTACAAGACAAGGTAGAGGAAACAATGAATACCATTATAAAGAGTAGTAGTAATGGGGGTCTTGGTTTTGAACCAACAATACGAAACATCTTTGGTGTTATTTTGGCAGGTGCCGACACTTATGTCAGGTTAATGAGTAATGTCCATTTCAGGGCATATAATGTCAGAGATACAAGAAGGGATCTGTTAGTTGGGTTTAGTAATGAATCAACTGAGGAAGGTGCAATTTATCCGTGGCCCGAAGTGAAAAAACAAAGTGCCGATTCCACAAAGGTTCTCGCATACCCCGCAGATCAGGATTTAATTAGAAAATTAAATTCGGATAATGCAACGTTATGGCCTGAGGTTGAATTTGTTGAGGAGTACATGGCAGTATCACAACAAATAACAGACAATTTAGCGGAAAAGGAAAGAACTTTCGACAAGACAACTTTTACGTTTGATAGTTCTGCGTCGGATGAAAATCAGATTAAAAATATATCTACGTTTAATACACTAACGGATTATTTCCCATACACAGATAAAATATTTGCATCCGTCATTTACGAAATTATGGAAAGAGCGAGGTACATGACTCTTTTCGACACTTTTACTAAAGACACTGTTTTACCTGAATTGGCAAAACATGAGTTTAACACATTGAATGAGAGGGTAAAGGAAGATTATTTCATTGTCGATGTACTACGAGAAGTAACTACGGTTGGGAAACTAAAAGAGTACTTACAAGGTTTCTCACCCTTTGAAAGATATCCATATTATGAAGATGGTATCCCCACAATTCCATACATGAGAGACGGGATTAATGAATCATTTATTTTAGATGAATATGGGGGTCCTGACAGTAATACTTTAGACGATCAATACCCAAAACTAAGTAGTGACTTACTTAATTATGAAGTAGAGGATTATAGGGTAAATATGTACCCATATAATTCTCAGGAATACTTGGGATATATAGGTAAAACAACACTCACTAAAGGAGATTTAAATATTAAAGATACGTTTGTTGTTGACACATCTAATGGATTCATATCATCACCAATAAAACCGAAAGAATGGATTAACACTGTTTACCATAGTAATATGTTCACCAACGTGAATATCGATGGGAACACAACAAGTATGATTAATACCCCTTATTTCCATAAGGCGGTATATGAAGATTTCTTCCAATCAAATGCGAAGGGTAAATATGCAAAATCATCTTATCTCTTATTAAACTCCCTTCCTTTCTATGATTTGGATCAGGAGATTAAATTAGGGGGTAATAAGGTTAGGATGTCAAACCTCTTTAGAGAAATTGGTTCGTCACACTATATACCATACCACTTAATCTTAAAATGGGGATCGATATATCATAGATATAAGAAGTACATTCTTGAAGGTGTGGATATAATGGACAATATAACAACCCAAATTGATGGGGGTGAATACTTTGACAACAATCTAAATCTAATATTCACAGGAATTACAAGGTCCAACCAAACAGATATTGGACTACATCCATATTATTCATCGATATACCATCAAGTGGTTAATGGGTATTTGTACTATGACGTAACAGATACCACTTCTAATTCGTTTGAAAATTCAATCACTAATAACATACTAAAGATTAGGTCCTTCAAGGTTGGTGACTTTAATTACTATAATTCTTTTGTTGATAATAGTAGGTATGATGTTGATGATAAGAGATATACGATATTACCGTCTCATGGACAAAAAATAAGGGTTTCTTCGGTAAATGGACAATACCCATACTCAACGGACTTTGGTATTGGTGAACAATTTAATTTCAACGTAGATTGGGTTGAGGATCACAAAGATGAATTCCAATTTGATACGGTCACATTCCCATCGTACAATCAGAAATTGGTGTCGACCAATAATACCATATCCATAGAATCAAATACGAAAAAGGTAATCGATTTAATTGCGACTTTTGACCCTTACATATTAGATGAATTCGAAAGTGCATTCTTAGAGTTCTCAACTGAAGTTGTGGACACTCAGGTTGATCTTAGTAGATACCCTAATATGACATACAACAGATTTCAAAATCTTTTAAAGGAACTTGTTACCGTTGAAAAAGTTGATGGGGACGATTTAACCAATCTTGAGACAATTGAAAGAGCAATATCAATTAGACAGGAAAAGAAACAAACAACGATAACGAGTAACATTCTTAGTGGTAATAACTTAATGAAGTTGACCATAACAAACCCCAAGGAATTGAACTTAGAGAAATTAAATTCATATGTCGGTGTTTCTGAAAGAACTGTAAATGGTGAGTTTAATGTTAGTCAATTAACGAATAACACTAAATACATTGAACTATATCTCGGAGAAGATATGGATGGGTATTACCAAGAATTCTTCTCAGTGAGTAATATTGAGTTAAGTGAGGATAATGTCTTATCACACAGACAAATTATTCAGACTTATGCGGGTTGGAGACAATCGGGGGAACAACCAAGTAGAACAAACTTTGAGGAATACTTAAGAACAGAAATACTTGTACCACATGAAGAAAGACTATCCATGTTCCTTAATAGATTACTATCAAGAATGAGTGGTTTAGAGAGGGTACAGGATAAAAATAATAATCTTGGTATCATTAAAAGTTTTGGTCAGGACCCACTTAAGTTAGAGGTCTACAATAATTTTAAATTATTTAATGATAGATGGACCGCAGGTAACTCGTTAGGTCAGAGATTGATAATGGAAGAGTTCTTATTCTTAGATAAGGCAAATAGAGATATCGGAAACGACCTTTTCTTCGATGTTAAGAAACTCATACCATTAGGAATGCCAGAAAGTCAAAACTTAAGATTATACAACGCAATATCCCAATTACTATCGAGAAACAATCTTGACATACGTCCACTACCTTCATACGTGAATTTCTATGGTAATGATACAAGAAGAGGTAAAACTAAAACCTCAAGTGATGTGGCATCACTACTATTTGGTAAGTTCTTAGATGTTGATGTTGAATACTCATTACCTAAGATTATCATTCAATATGTGGGTAAACCATCATCACATGTTGATGCATCATCGATTAACAAAGACTATAAATTTAAAAATGACACATTCAACGTTGGGGGTACTAATGACAACCCTGTATTAATCACAGACCCTAACTATTTTGAAAGGGAGGACATTAAAAATTCAAATAAGGTTGTTGCCTTTGAAGTGAGTTTTGGTGATCAGAATCAAGGGATTTTTAAAAGTATCAAGTTGGATCAATCACAATTTAAATCCACATTCGAGAGTAACCTCGCCATTGAGAATACTGCGAGATCTGAATCGGGATCGGGTATTACACAAGTGGACACACAACTATATGACATATATAAAACAAGATCATACAGTTGTTCTGTTGAAATGATGGGTGACGTGATGATACAACCCACAATGTATTTCCAATTAAAGAACGTACCACTATTTGAAGGTGCATATTGGATCGTTGAGGTTTCACATAGAATAGAGAACAATAACATTACTACGAGTTTTACGGGGGTTAGAATGCCAAAAGATGGTTTACCTAATCCTAAAGATTCGTTCAGTGCGTCATATAGAATATTATATGATAAGATAATGAACAGTGCACTTGCGAAAATCAAGGCACAAACGGAATTGGAGTCGGATAAAGACATTACAAATGGACCAAAATTAAAAGAAACCATTACTATACCGGGTGAGGTTAAAACATCAGATAGTGGTGTGACTGAATTTGCAGTCCCATTCAATGGATATAACGGTAACCAAACAATAGAGAAGGTTAAGTATAAGGGTCAAATTTGGTATAAAACGAGGGTAACTAAGATTAATGAAAATACACCTAATACATTGGCATTACCTCTACTTATAACGAATAGTGGTCGTTTAGTTAATCCATCTAATATGAAGTACACCAATATTACCCCGAACAGTAATTATTATTACTTCTTAGATTTTGATAAGAAGAAGGTACAGACGGGTAATATTCCTGAAGATCTTGTTTTTAATTGTAAAACTGATTTCAAAAACCCATTAAACGGTAGGACTAAAACTGTTGATTCCGATGCCCAATTAAATATCTCTGTAGGGGATCCATATATCGAAGGACCCGTGGATGTCAATAGTGTGACTATTAGTGATAGTAGTGGTACAAAGGTTATTACGGGTATGGGGATGTCACCTAAACTTATGAAAGACTTAAGACTACAAGAGGGTGATGTTGTTTACTTTGACATCAGACAATAAACATTCTGAGGACAATTACTAAAAACTTGATATTTATAGTAAAAAGATATTATGGATAATTTAAAAGTTGGATCGGCATTAGATAATTTCTTAGGTAATAAGAGAGTAAAAAACCTTAATGAGGAAGGTACCGAACAAGAAGTATGTGACATGAACACAGGTGAATGTTACGTTATCCGAAGTAAAGATGGTCTTGTTGAGAGAATTAATAAAAAATACATAACCGAAGACGGTAGACAATTATTAAGTGATTAATTATGAACTTAGAACAAAAACTACAAGAGGAATTGGCGAGACATCATAGTATTAACAACTATGGTAAGAAAGTCATCAGCGAACAGGAAGAAGTAAGTCCTGAAGATATTCCAACAGGGGATGATCCTATTGAGGACATTCCTGCAATTGAAGAACCTGCGGGAGATGCTCCTGTGGAAGATGTACCGGCAGAAGAACCTGCGGGAGATGCACCGGTTGAGGGTGGTGAAGGTGACTTCGATGTGGAAGAGATCGACATCACTGATTTAGTGAATATGACTCAGAACATCAAAAACGAACTTGATGCTAAGAAATCAGACAATGACGAAGTAGTTGGTAAAATGGGTGACCTATTCTCTAAGTTAGATGATTTAGAAAGTAAGTTGTCACAAATGGACAATGTAATTGCAAAGATTGACGGTCTTGAAGGTAAGGTTGAGAACATGAAAGAACCAACTCCACAGGAAAAACTTGAGATGAGGTCTTTGGATTCATATCCTTTTAATCAAAAACCTTCAGAGTTCTTTTCTCAGAAACAACTCGACATGCAGGCAAGTGGTAAGAACGAATACGTAATCACAAAACAAGATGTTCAAGATTACAGCGATAAACAAATGAGAGACTCATTTAATATAGAACCTGACGAAGACAATGAAGTTGAGTGGTAATGTCAGAACTTTTTTAGAATTACAATCACAATTAAAAGTCTTGCACTGGCAAACTAAAAGTCATGCTAAACATATTGCGTTTGGTGAGACTTACGATAAGTTGGATGATCTAATCGATAATTTTGTTGAAATTGCGATGGGAATCTACGGTAGGTTTGTTTTAGGTGAGGAAGATAGACAACTAAGTATTCAGAATCTTTCTGATGTGGATGTATTAAGTATGATCAAAACTGTTAGGGTATCTCTTCAGGAGATGGAGATCAACCCTAAAGACACAGACTTACTTAACATCAAAGATGAGATGTTGGCAGAAATCAACAAACTCTCTTATTTACTGACACTTAGGTAATTTTTTTACAAAATATTTCACTTTATGAAGTCTAAGGGGGTTGACTCTTAGACTTTTTTTCTGTATATTTTTATAACACGTTAATAAATTAAAATTTATAATTATGAGCAATTCACTTGATGCGATTTTATCTCAATATGAGAAGAACACGCAACCAGCCGCAAGCGGCAACCAAATGTCGTCTGAAGATCGACTCAAAAGGTACTTCACAACAATTCTACCAAAGGGAGCGTCCAATGGTCAGAAGAGAATTAGAATCCTACCAACCACAGATGGTACTTCACCATTCAAAGAGGTTGAGTTCCACGAAATTCAAGTGGACGGAAAATGGATGAAACTTTATGATCCGTCACAAGATGGAGAACCATCACCACTTAATGAAGTAAGAAAAACATTACTTGCAACAGGAAGTGAAGATGACAAGAAGTTAGCAAGAAACTACAGAGCAAGAAAATTCTACATCGTTAAAGTTATCGATAGAGAGAATGAAGCAGATGGACCAAAATTTTGGAGATTTAAACACAACTACAAAGGAGATGGTCCATTAGATAAGATTATCCCAATCATTAGAAGTAAAGGTGATATTACCGATACTCAAGAAGGTAGAGATCTTATCATCTCGTTGTCTTTGAACAAAGCACCTAATGGTAGAGAGTATACATCAATTAACTCTATCATTCAAGAGGATAAGTCACCACTACATACTGATTCAGAAGTAGTTAGTGAGTGGGTAAGTCATCCTGATACTTGGAGAGACGTTTACTCTATTAAACCACAAGAATACCTACAGTTAGTAGCGTTAGGTGAAACACCTGTGTGGAGTAAGGAGTCAAGTAAGTTTGTTTCTCAGAATGAAGAGGAAAGTGACTTCGGAGGTGATATTACACCTAAGGTAGCGGTAGAGGATCCACAATTAACACAAGAAGCGGACGACGATCTACCATTTTAATTAAACACGGACCCACCCCAAATAAATTTGACGGAAACGTCGTGGTGGAGTTGATGCCGACTAAGTCGGTCCCTGAGTGGGTGGGTCCTTTTTAAAAAGACAATATGGCAATTAAAAAGAAAGATTTTAAAAGTATTAAATCAAAGTTCTCTAAACAGGCGAAGTTTAAGGCCGACAAGTTCTTTGATTTAGGTGATGCTTTCTTAGATGCTACCGGTTTACCGGGCCCTGCAATGGGTCACATCAATATGTTCCTCGGACATTCTGATACGGGAAAAACAACTGCACTTGTAAAAACTGCAGTGGACGCACAAAAGAAAGGTGTATTACCTGTATTCATCATTACTGAACAAAAATGGGATTTCCCTCACGCAAAATTGATGGGACTCGAAATTGAAGAGGTGGTTGATGAATCGACAGGTGAGATCGAATATGATGGGTTCTTCTTGTTTAACAATGAGTTCCAATATATAGAACAGATCACAGATTACATAAATGAGTTATTGGATGCCCAACAAAAAGGAGAGTTAGAGTATGATCTTCTTTTCTTATGGGATTCGGTAGGTTCTGTACCATGTAAGATGACCTTTGATGGTAAAGGTGGTAAACAACACAATGCATCGGTTCTATCCGATAAAATTGGTATGGGACTTAACCAAAGAGTTTCAGGTTCAAGAAGAGTGGATTCTGAGTTTACAAATACTCTTGTTATTGTAAACCAACCATGGGTCGAACTACCTGATAACCCATTTAGTCAACCGAAGATTAAAGCAAAAGGTGGTGAGTCTATTTGGTTAAACTCAACCTTAGTTTTCAGATTCGGTAATCAAAAGAATGCGGGTACAAATCCAATCTCTGCCGTTAAGGATAAGAGAAAGGTAAAATTCGCAACAAGAACAAAGATTTCTATTATGAAAAACCACGTCAATGGACTTGGATATGAAGATGGTAGGATCATTGTGACCGCACATGGTTTCCTTAAAGGGAAAGATGCCGCGGAGGAGAAAAAGTCGTTGGAAGGTTACAAATCAGAATACTCTGAATTTTGGAAAAACCAACTTGGTATTGAAGGTGATTTTGATATCAAAGACGAAGAATAGAGTGTTGAACCTTTTAAAGGTTAATTAATGTCAGTTTTATTAGTAGACGGAGATAACTTACTTACTATTGGTTTTTATGGAGTAAAAAATTACTTCTATAAAGGAGAACACATAGGTGGTATTTATCACTTTCTAAACGTACTAAGAAGATCTTTTGAAAACTACAGACTTGATAAGATTGTGGTTTTTTGGGATGGAGAAGATGGTGCGGTTACTCGAAGAAAAATGTACCACAAGTACAAAGAAAATCGTCGACAAAGACTTAGAACTGATAAAGAAAAAGAATCTTACACACGACAGAGAAGAAGAATACAACAGTACCTCGAAGAACTCTATGTCCGACAAGGGGAATTTCAGTACTGTGAAACTGACGATTGTATTGCATACTACTCACAGAATAGTCAAGAAAATACGATCGTCTACTCTTCTGATGGGGATCTTACCCAATTAGTTTCAGAACGTACAAAGGTGTATAACCCCTCTCATAGACTTCTTTATGAGATGGACGATAAAATCCTTTACGAACACGAAGAAATCCACATACAGAACGTTAAAATCGTTAAAATGATATGTGGGGATCGATCCGACAACATCGCAGGGATTAAAAATATGGGGATTAAAAAATTCCTTTCCCTATTCCCTGAGTTGAGAGAACGACCAATCACTATTCAAGAAGTGATTGATAAATCCAACAAGATGTTTGAAGAAGACAAAAACAACAAGACAGTAGCGAACCTTCTAACAGGCGTAACCAAGTATGGTGTATTTGGGGAGGAGTTCTTTACTTTAAATGAAAGTATTGTCAGTTTAGACCAACCGTTTCTCACCGACGAGGCAAGAGAAACAATCACCGCTCTTATAAATGAAGAATTGGATCCCGAGGGAAGATCCTACAAGAACACGATGAAGATGATGATGGAAGATGGGTTGTTTACAGTCTTACCAAAATCAGATGATGCGTGGATTAAATTCCTCAACCCCTTTTTACGACTAACCCGTAAAGAGAAAAATAAAAGAGTAATAAAATTTAAAACAAATGAGTAACAACGAAACTACTAAATTAGAATTTTTGTTCACCTTAAGTGGGAACATTATCTGTCAAAGATTCTTTAACGTAAAAGGATATAATCCAAATGTGAGAAAATCTTTAGAGTTAAATGATGAAGTCAAAAAAATTTGTGAAGAAATTGAAGAAAATTTGAAAGAAAAAACTTTGGAATTTCTACACGAAAATCCAAATTATTTTCCCGTTTTCGACCCTTCTAACCATGAAGGTCCGGACACCGAAGAGTACTTCCAATTAGAGATTAAGCAAAATGACGATGTATTTATTTCAAGAGTGTTTCCCGCACATATTTATCACCCTAAGGTGAGATATTCTGTGGACATCAGACCAATCTTAAGAAGAGTACTCGGTGGACTTAGTGAAACCTTCTCTTCTAACGATATAACAACAAAATATTTGAACTACGAACTATTAAAAAATTAAAGTACTATGAGTGAGATGACCTTCGGTAAATTAGGATTCCAATTCCAACAAACATTAATAAAATCAATAATTGAAGACCCAAAATATGGTGAACAGATTATAGAGGTTTTAGAAAGTAAGTACTTTGATAATAATTCTTTCAAATATATTGTAACACACATAAAGGAATACACCGAAACCTATAGGTCCATTCCTAATTACGTGACCCTTAAACAAAAAATTGCAGAAGAGAATTCAAACAACCCACTTGCAGGTAGACTTCATGCGGATACACTACAAAACATTCAAGACGCTCAGGATCCTGTGGTTGGACCAACATACGTTAAAGACAAGTCACTTAATTTCTGTAAACAACAGGACCTAAAAAAAACTCTAAAAAAGGTTAATGAAATCATTGAAAAGGGTGACTTCGAATCATATGATAAAATCACAGAAATGATTGAAGAGTCTCTACAGGTTGGGACATCTGATGACGATATTATTGACATTTTTGATGATGTGGACTTTGCGTTAGACTTAGATCCAAGAGTACCTATTCCAACAGGTATTGACGGTTTAGACGATCTATTAGAGGGTGGTCTCGGTAAGGGTGAGTTAGGTATGATTTTGGCACCAACAGGTGTGGGTAAATCTACTATCTTATCTAAGTTCGCAAATAGTGCGGCCAACACAGGACACAATGTCGTTCAGATATTTTTTGAGGATACAACACAACAGATCAGACAAAAACACATTACTGTTTGGTCAGAGATGAGTGCTAAAGAACAAGTCAAAACTGAAGAAAATAAGACAATGGCCCTTGAACGATACAAAGAGGCGATTAATCGTGAGACCTTCGGTAACATCAAATTCATAAAAATGCAAAACGGTAACACTACCGTTGGTGACGTTAAAAGAAAACTTTTGAAGTTACAATCACAAGGTTATAAGATAGATATGGTGGTCTTAGATTATGTTGATTGTTTAATTGCTGAAAGAGGTAGAGGATTTGATGAAGAATGGAAAGGTGAAGGTGGTATTATCAGACAATTAGATGCCATGTGTACCGATTTTGACTTCGCATTTTGGACCGCATCTCAAGGTAATAGAGGTTCAATATCGGCGGACATCGTAAATATAGATGATATGGGTGGATCGATTAAGAAAGCACAAACTGCACATATTATCCTTTCAATAGCAAAGACTCTCGAACAAAAAGAAGGTAAGAGAGCGAACCTAACCTTGGTTAAATCAAGAATAGGTAGAGATGGTGTAACATTTAATAATTGTCTCTTCGATAATGAGATGATGAAATTTGATGTAACAGAACAGGATACACTGTTAGGTCACCAACTTAAGAAACAAGAAAGTGGTTTGAAGAGAGCTGCGGAAGTTTACAAAAAATCACAAGGTTTAGAATAATTAACAATTAAATTTTATAAGATGACAGAAAAGATTTTACAAGAAAATCCGGGACGTTTTGTCCTTTTTCCTATCGAACACCATGACATATGGAAGTTCTATAAACAACAAGAAGCATCCTTTTGGACTGCGGAAGAAATTGACTTAAACCAAGACGTAAGTGATTGGGCAAACAAGTTAAACGACGATGAAAAACATTTCGTTAAACACGTATTGGCCTTCTTTGCTGCGTCAGATGGTATTGTTAATGAGAATCTCGCAGAAAACTTCGTTAATGAAGTTCAATACACCGAGGCAAAGTTCTTTTATGGATTCCAAATTGCAATGGAAAACATCCACAGCGAAACATACTCGTTATTGATCGACACATATATTAAGGATACTGATGAACAAAATAGGTTATTTAATGCAATAGAGACGATCCCTGCAATTGAGAAGAAGGCTAAATGGGCACTTAAGTGGATCGAATCACCAAGTTTTGCGGAAAGACTAATTGCGTTCGCTGCTGTTGAAGGTATTTTCTTTTCGGGATCATTCTGTTCAATCTTTTGGTTAAAGAAAAGAGGATTAATGCCGGGACTTACATTCTCTAATGAGTTGATTTCAAGAGATGAAGGACTACACTGTGACTTCGCGTGCCACCTTTATAATAGTCATATTCAAAATAAACTTTCAAACGATAGAATTAAAGAGATTATTCTTTCTGCTCTTGAGATCGAGAAAGAGTTCATCCTCGAAGCACTACCTGTTAGACTGATTGGTATGAATTCAGATCTAATGTCTCAATATTTAGAGTTTGTTACTGATAGGTTATTAGATTCGTTAGGTGTTCCTAAACACTTCAATTCTGAAAACCCATTTGACTTTATGCAAAACATTGCACTTCAAGGTAAAACCAACTTCTTTGAAAAAAGAGTTGCGGAATACCAAAAAGCGGGAGTGAATAACGATACCGAAGAAGACCTTGATTCTGCGTTCGGAGACATGGACTTTTAATACGAATACAGATGAAGGTAAAAAAGAGAGACGGATCGTTAGAAGAAATGAGATATGATAAAATCACAAGGAGAATTTCTGCCTTGTGTTCAGATCTCAATATTGATTATGTTGATCCAACATATATCACCTTAAAAGTTACACAAGGGATTTATGATGAAATATCAACTACAGAATTAGATCAATTAGCTGCGGAGACCGCGGCGTCAATGACAACTACTCACCCTGACTATGCAAAATTAGCGGGGAGATTAGCAGTTACTAATTTACATAAAACAACACCAAAGAAGTTTTCTCAATCGATTAAAGAACTTTACTCTTTTATTGAACCGAGAACAGGTAAAGAATCTTCTTTAATTTCTGACGAACTGTACGACTTTGTTAAGGCGAACAGAGCGGCGATTGATGGTGCAATTGTACAAGAGAGGGATTTTGAATTTGATTATTTCGGATTTAAAACCCTTGAAAGATCATATCTTTTAAGAATTTCTAACAGGATTGTAGAAAGACCCCAATACATGTATATGAGGGTTGCTTTAGGTATATGTAATGGAGACCTTGAAATGGGTCTACGTATCTATGATGACCTATCACAACACTTCTATACACACGCAACACCAACACTATTTAATGCGGGTACAAGAAGACCACAGATGTCATCTTGTTTCCTAATTGGAAATAAAGGTGATGATATTAATGGTTTATTCGATACTGTTAAAGATGTTGCGAATATTTCAAAATGGGCGGGAGGTATTGGCCTCCACGTACATGATGTTAGGGCAAAGGGTTCTTACATTAAAGGTACGGGTGGTGAGTCAGATGGTCTTATCCCTATGATGAAAACATACAACGAAGTGGCGCGATGGATTAATCAAGGTGGTAAGAGAAAGGGTTCTTTTGCTATCTACTTAGAACCATGGCACGCAGATGTATTTGAATTTATTGAATTAAGAAAGAATCACGGTAAGGAAGAAATGAGAGCAAGAGATTTATTCCTTGCAATGTGGACACCTGACCTGTTTATGGAGAGAGTTAAAAATGATGAGGATTGGACTTTATTCTCACCTGATGAAGCACCGGGTCTTTCCGATGTTTTTGATTCACCAAAATCCAAAGACTTCACTAAACTTTATACACAGTACGAAAAAGAAGGAAAAGGAAGAAGATCGGTTAAGGCGAGAAAATTAATGGACGCCATCCTAACCGCACAGATCGAAACAGGTACTCCATATATGTTGTATAAAGATTCTGCGAACGCTAAATCTAACCAACAAAATTTAGGTACTATTAAATCATCTAACCTTTGTACTGAAATTATTGAATACAGTTCACCAACAGAACAGGCGGTATGTAACCTTGCATCTATTGCGTTACCTAAGTATATTGTCGATGGTGAGTTTAATCACCAACTACTGTATGAGTATGTTTATCAGGTTGTTAGAAACTTAAATAACGTAATTGATTTAAACTTCTATCCAACTGAGGAGACTAAACGTTCTAATTTTAGACATAGACCCGTTGGACTTGGTATTCAAGGGTTAGCGGATGTATTCTGTAAACTAAGATTACCATTTGAAAGTGAAGTTGCTGATGATTTACAAACCGAAATATTTGAAACCATTTATTTCGCAGCGATGACATCATCTAAAGACTTATCTAAGGAAGTGGGTCCATATGAGAGTATCTCGGGATCACCAATAGAAAAAGGTGTGTTCCAATACCAAATGTGGGGATTAAATGATGGTGATTTATCAGGAAGATGGGATTGGAAATCATTGAGAAAAGAAGTGGTTAAATTTGGTGTAAGAAATTCATTATTATTTGCACCGATGCCAACAGCGTCAACGGCACAAATTCTTGGTAACAATGAAGCGTTTGAACCATTCACATCTAACCTATATTCGAGAAGAACCTTGGGTGGTGAGTTTATTGTAATAAACAAACACCTTGTTAAAGAACTTATGGATTCGGGATTATGGAATGATGAGATCAAAGATAAATTGATTTTGGAGAACGGTTCGGTACAGAACATCCCTGAGATCCCAACTGAAATAAAGGAGATTTATAAGACTGTTTGGGAGATGTCGCAGAAACGATTATTAAATATGGCTGCGAGGAGATCTGTGTTTATTGATCAATCACAATCTTTGAATTTATTCATTAGTAATGCAACTAAGGCGAAACTATTGGCGGCACACTTACATGGGTGGTCATTAGGATTGAAAACAGGTATGTATTACTTAAGAACTCGTTCGGCGGTGGATCCACTTAAAGGGTTAGGTGTGAATACAAGTAAATCACAACCAAAACCTGAAATACAAAAAGAAGTGGTTATGGAACAAACTGAGAATCCATCACCAACTTCAAATTCACTAATCAGTGACAATAAAGAACTTGAAATGGTTTCACAACCAACTATAAGACCTGACGATTCACCTTTTGAATGTGAAGGTTGTGGTTCATAATTGATTTTTTTGACTCTATTTTTTAAACCCCTCTTTTTTGAGGGGTTTTTTATTTATCCTCATTTTAACATTGATTATATTTATTAGTATGGCAATAAAGTATGGAATAGACTTTCCATTTAGAGAAAGTATTACAGGTGATTATTTAAGCATGACTACTTCTCCCGAAAGAGAGGTTAGGTCAAACTTGATACATCTAATTCTAACCAAGAAGGGAAGTAGGTTCTATTTACCTGATTTCGGTACAAGGATATATGAATACATATTCGATCAAAACGATATGATCACATTTAATTTAATTGAGGAAGAGATTAGAGAAGGGTGTAAAAAGTACTTACCAAATCTTGATATCAATTCAATTAGAGTTATTTCTGCGGAGGATGATACTAACCCTGTCACTACCGTTGATGAAGAAGATGATGAGAGATTATTCAGATTGGCGGATGAAAGTACAAAACCATACACGGCTAAGGTTAAAATAGACTATACAGTTAATAATGGTGCGTTTTCGTCATCAGACTTTATTATAATTAACATATAAGATGGCAAAAAAGATTTCATACGCTAAAAGAGATTTTGCGGGACTAAGAGAAGAGTTGGTTAATCTTACAAAAGATTACTATCCTGATTTAATAAAAAATACCAACGACGCATCAATCTATTCCGTGTTATTAGATCTGAATGCCGCAATTGGTGATAACTTACACTACCATATTGATAGAGTTTGGCAAGAGACTATGTTGGACTTTGCTCAACAAAGAAGATCTCTTTTTCATATTGCAAAAACTTATGGTATTAGAATACCCGGTAATAGACCGTCAGTTTCATTATGTGATTTCTCAATTAATGTTCCTGTAAGGGGAGATAAAGAAGATGAGAGATACTTAGGAATTCTAAAGGCAGGTGCTCAGATTTCGGGTGGAGGGCAAACTTTCGAAACAATAGAAGATATTGACTTCTCAACACCATTTAACAGTAAAGGAGAACCAAATCGACTTAAGATCCCTAATTTCGATTCAAATAACAAATTAGTATCGTATACCATAACCAAGAGAGATGCGGTCGTAAACGGTGTCTCAAGAGTTTTCAGAAGGGTCATTGGACCACAGGATCAGAAACCATTCTTTAAAATCTACTTACCTGAACAAAATGTTTTAGGGGTAACTTCGATAATTCATAAAGAGGGTACAAATTACAATGGAAACCCAACGTCATCTGAATTTAGTTCAGAATCAAATAGATGGTATGAGGTGAAGAGTTTAATGGAAGATAAAGTATTCCTTCCTAATAAAACATCATCTTCAGACACATCTAATTTTACTGCGGGAGATTACAAAAGAGTTACAAATAAATTCATAACTGAATATACTCCTGAGGGGTATATGTCAGTAACGTTTGGGTCGGGTAGTGTAGACCCGTTAGATAACTTAGATTCATTTAATGATGGTAGTCTTAAAGTTAATTTGGCAACATACTTAAATAACCTATCATTAGGGGCAACACCTAAAACTAACTCAACACTATTCGTAAAATATAGAGTTGGTGGAGGTAAGAATACCAATTTAGGAGTAAATGTTGTTACAAGTGTGGATAATGTTGAATTCAACGTCACAGGACCACTAACTAACGTAAATAATCAGGTTATCCAATCATTGAATGTGACTAATGTCACACCGGCAGTGGGTGGTGCAGATCAACCAACAATAGAAGAAATAAGAAACATGGTTGGTTATAATTTCGCAGCACAAAATAGAGCGGTTACACTTAACGATTATAAAACGTTAATTGAGACAATGCCATCTACATATGGTGCACCTGCGAAGGTTAACGTAATGGAGGAAGATAATAAGATTAGAATTAAGTTATTATCATACGATGATTCGGGTAATTTAACTGATACTGTATCTAACACACTAAAGAATAACATTCTTAGGTACCTAACCAATTATAGAATGATAAATGATTATATCGATATCGTAAGTGGTGAGGTAATTGATTTAGGGTTAGAAATAGACTTATTAGTTGACAAGAACAACAACCAAACAGACATTTTAAAAGATGTAATATCATCAGCATCGGAACACTTCTCAATAGACAAAAGAAAAATGGGTGACCCACTATTTGTTGGTGAGTTACAAAAAACAATTTCCGAGATAACAGGGGTTGTTAACGTAGTTGATCTTAGAGTTTATGGTAAAACAGGGGGTGAATATTCTTCAGCAGAAGTGTCACAAGGGTATAATGATGAGGACACAAAAGAGATTTCACAATCCGACTCTACAATTTTTATGAAGAGTAATCAAATCTACCAAGTAAGATTTCCGAATAAAGACATAAAAATTAGAGTCAAAACTCTCGGTTCCACTACATTTTAATTTTTCTTTTCTGTATTATTATTAATTAAGGGAAAATAGGTTCCAATCTATTTATATGATATGATGCAGAGACACCGAATACGTACAGAAATTGGTAAGGATCAAAGATTAACTGTTGAACTAAAACAGGATTATGATCTTTTAGAGATCTTGTCACTTAAATTCACACAAAAAGATATATACACGTCTTTATGTGCGGATTATGGTGTCGTTTGTGGTAGGATTACCGCAAATCAGGGGTACGGTGTCGCAAATGCAAGGGTTTCCATTTTCATTCCTTTAGATGATGTTGATGAAGAAGACCCCGTGGTGTCTAAACTATACCCATATAAAAGTACTCAGGATATGTCTGAGGAAGGGTACAAATACAATTTATTCCCCAAGAGAAAACAACATACAGGACACACACCAACAGGTACCTTTCCTGACCAAGAAGATATTCTTACGAGAGAAGAGGTGTTATATGTTTATGAAAAATATTACAAATACACAGTAAAGACTAATGATGCTGGTGACTTCATGATATGGGGAGTTCCTGTAGGGACTCAGACTATACACGTCGATGTGGATTTATCGGACATGGGATGTCAATCTTTAGTTCCATATGATTTCATCTACGAAGGTGTATCAGAGGAAAAGTTTGAAAATAATTACACATTTAGATCTGATTCTGATATTGCCGGACTACCTCAAACAATAACTTTCGAAGAAAGTGTGGAGGTTTATCCTTTTTGGGGTAATGAGGATTTATGTGAAATTGGTATTACAAGAACGGACTACGACCTTACCGAACAGGGTATACGTATTGAACCCTATTCTATAATGATGGGTGGAACATTTACTGATTCGGGCAAAGATTCTGTAAGAGTCAGATGTAATGTTGACAATCAAATGGGCGAGAAATGTAGTCTAATTACGGGGGAGGGTGATATTGAGGCAATTAGGTTTACCGGTTTATACGAAGACGATGTGGATGGGACACCTAATTACAACAGACCGATACTTGAGGCAATTCAGTTAGACTCGCAAATTAACGAGAATGGTAATTTCTTTTTTAGGGTACCCATGAATATGGGATATTATGTAACCAATGAATTTGGTGAATTAGTCGAAACCAAGAATACACAGAGGGGGATACCAACAAGAGGTACGTATAGATTTAGATTATCCTTACAAAATGATAATGGAGCAAGAAAACAATATAGAGGAAAGTACTTAGTACCTCAAATAAAGGAACACCAACTTGGGACAGTTCCCTTTCTTTACACGAACCCCAAATCATATGCGTTCTCAACAAATTTAGACGACTACCCAATAGAAGCAATAGATGATATTACCGGAATAAACAATAACGGATTTTCCAATGATTACTTTTATTCATTTAGATATAATAGAGTATATACGGTATCCTCCTTCATAAATCAATATTATAATAAGGGTTGGTGGGAGAAAACATTCTCTTTATTTACTAAAGATAAAAATGAATCTTTTATTGGGATTAAAGAGATACAACCATCACTTGAGGAGGACTGTGCAAACAATAACGAATATTTCCCTATAAATGATGCGGTTAGTAATTTTAAGTTTAAATTTTTAATCATTATTATTCTGAATTTTTTAGAAAGAATCTATCTATTAGTTACTCAGTTTGCCTTAGATTTCATTGTCGAGTTCTTATTTGATTTATCAGAAATATTATATGGATTTAAATTATCTATTGGTTGGCCAATTAATAAGACTTGGAGGTTTTTTGAGACACCCGCTACGAGATTAGCTAAAACCGCAAAAAAAATACAAATCACAACTTTAAGAAGATTGGGTTTAGTTAATTATCCCGATTGTTATGAATGTAATACAGATCCGGGCACTAATGAACAATCCCAAGGAGGTCAGGAGAATACGTATGAATACGTCACCATTAGTGAAGGAGATGAGGAAGATTATGTTAATGGTAATCATCCTTTAAATAACACACCATTAAGTCCAATTACAACATCACTTAGTTGTGTTCATGACTACGACCCAAACTCTACTGTTTCAGACCCACCACCAAATACCATTACGATTAATATACCCGGATTAACAAACACAAAAAATTATGTTATAAAGTATGTAATAGTTGCGGGTGTTCAGGAGGTTACCGCAACACAGGAAAATATTGATAATGGTGACTTCACTGCCCTCGATGGTCCACAGGGTGGGGCCCCTGCTACAAGTCTTACCGATATAATGGTGGTTGGAATCCCCGAGGAATATAAATATCGGTTTATAGGGTATGCAAGTTCGTATCCACCCGAAGGTACAACAAACACATTTATTGATTTTGCGGATGATATACATTACGATGTTTACGACGCAAATAATTTATCATCTCAGGACCCTAAACCTACGTCTGTTAGTGGGACAGCACTTCAGGGGGCAGGAAATATCGTCATAAAGGAAGTTTATTTTATTTCTGAATTAACAGAAATATCATCGGGAGTAAATACTCCCGTGGAGAGTGGATGTGAAAAATATGATACAATATACGATGCCGATAACGATATGTCTTTAAGGGCATATCTTAATGATAATGGTAGCAAAACGTATGATTATTTTAAGGAAAACCCCGGTCAGGACGACCCATATCCCGATATTTTTTATGATGGAAACGAGGACCCTTGTGATACGCCACCACCGATACCCGATATTGTAGCAACATTCAGTAAATCTGCCGAGAACGACTATCTTGACAATAATTGGGTGGGTGAACGTTGGCCGAGAAGACTTGCCTTAAAACAAGGTTGGGGAAGTATAGTGGGATTACCTGTAGAAGATCGAGACGCAACTGCTTCAGGGTATTCTGAATTTGCGGACGGACAATACGCACTTGTTGCTGCTGCGGGAAAAAATTCGAAACTAATTAAAAATTATTCAAGAAGAAAACTACTTGGTACGTTGATGTGTGCAGGAATCACATCATATAGTTTTGGTAACAGTTGGTTAAATGGATCATTATATTTCTTCCAATTTAGAAGGAGGAGAGGGGGTGATTCCGCAAGATACTGTAAAGATTTAATTTACAGAAACGAAGATGATAATGGAGTACATTACTACTATAGATCTACACCCTATCATAACGGTAATTTTATTGGTGAAATTGGTGAAAGTGGGTACGGGGAAATACTATTCCCCACTACTATAATGGATTTGGGACCAAGAAATATGTTCATAAATGAAATATGTGTTGATCCTGAATTAGATGTTAATTGTTCTGTATCTAAAAGTATTGGATCGACATCTTACCAAGACATAAACGACCTTATGGAGTATATTATTGCCTCTAAAGAAGTTAAAGAACAAGGGAGACTAAATGTCCAAGACTTGTTTGATAGAAGAGGTGGTGGTAAGATTGATGGTGATATTGCCCAACTACTTAATTTTAATTCTCAGGTAGGGATATATGGGTATAATGACGAAGACGATGAGAGTCCATATTATGTGTCAGGACAGACACTATACGATGGGTACGGTCCTGTGGGTATTGACTTCGTATTTTCGGAAGATGATGAAGATACTGAAATTGTTGAAAAAGACGGAACACTACTTAGGTTATGTATAAATGCCGCGGGTAACCTTACAGAGACCGCCCAAGAAGTTCCCTATTATAAATGGAACAAAAGAGGTGACGGATTCGGGTCCAACGGTGGTAATTCCGAAAAACAAGAGTGGAGTTTAGGAACGATACATACCACCAAATACCAAGGAGGTTGGGTTTATTCGGGATTAATGGAGAACGACCCATATGGCGATGCGGGGGGCGACCCAACCGATAACATAAATAGTCATTATTATGATGGGAGTATTTTACCACCACTTAGAGATTGTGACGACGATAATTACTCGGCAACTGAAATCCCAATTGGGGGACCATTCTTCTTCTATTTTGGTTTGAGAACAGGTAAATCATCTTGGAATAAATTCGTTAAAAACTTTGGTCCATTATGATAAATAAGAAGATTTTACATCCTGAAAAAAGACACGCTAAATCGGAGTCTGAGGATTTACAGGTTAGAGTTGGGTTTGAAAGAGACGAGGAATTATTAAGGGAAGGTGATAGAACTATTATACTTGACATTGCCGAGTTGTATAGAAAAGAAAGAAACCAAAGTACAAAGTATAGGATTTATGGTAAAACTAACATGGTTTTTAGAAATACGTACAGTGGTACTACAACATATGACCCATTAAAAAATAACCTATATGTTATTGGGGATGGACTTGATGGTGACTTTACCGGGTACTTACCCTACAACGAATTTGCGTTCATAAGAAATGATTATCTGAGAGAGGTGAGTAATCCAACAGGATCTACCGTAGGGGACTATAACCCAAACATAACGATTGCGGGTGATACATCACACAGGGGAATAAATGAGATAGATATAGCCTCAACAAATTGGAATTTCCACTTGTCATATGTGTATGATCAAGACGATAATTACCCAATGAGATATACGTTATCGGGATCAACAGTATATGATTTTACATCGTCAAATGGGGTACCATTTAGGGTTAATGACTATTCCAACCATTATGAATTGGTAAGTCCTATCCCACATAATATGTCTCAGGGCGAATATGTGGTATTATCAGGAACAAGTATTAACAGTGGGAATGAATCGAGTAGGATTTTTCCTATCTCTTCCGTTGGGAATGAAATATATGATTCCGAAAAATATGTAATAAACGTACAAAAATCATCCTTTACATCGTCACAATCCATTAATGGGGTTGTTTTTGGTAAAAGGTGTTTAGACAAAGAAAATATATCGGAAACCACCTCACAATATTATGTCCACAAACATAAAATATTAACTGATTCAGATGGGTGTATCGTTGATAGAACGGGTTTTGAAACACCTATCTTTGAGATAGAAAGGAAGTTACAATTCGAAACCGCAGATAATAGAAATAATATTTATACGGTCCAAAACAGACCCGAAACCGTTCTCTATCATTTTAAGGATGAAGTGGATATTACAGGATTAATAAATAATTTAGGGTATACCGTAACTGATTTATATGTAACAACGGTTCTTAAAAATGGTAATGGATATTTTAATTACCCACCAAGATTAGGGTGGAAGTTTAATTTTCATAATACTTGGGTGGATGACCAATTTGACACCTCATTCACATCTTCAAATACGGGACTACCATCAACAACATTCCAAAACAATGGGGTAACATTTACTCAGGGCACAGGACTTCAAGTTGATGACACTATGGTCGGTGCGTTTGTGGAATATAATAAATCTGATTTTAAAGAAACAATTCTTTCGGAATCACTACATAAATTCACAATGAACCCCATCATATTTGATCATGATCAAATTAGCCCAAATGATGGGTCAAAAACTACAAACCCTAAAGGTTTGTTTTATCAACCACACCATAGAGTTAAGTTAAGGGAGTTGTCACCATACATTGAAACATCAGATACTGATGATATATTGAACCTACCTGAAAACACCATATACGATGAAAGTATTGGTTTATGGAAATGGAGAGATTTATACGACCATGGTTACATAGATCCCGATGGTTACGGGACTAACCATCCTTTTACGAACGGACAACACTACGTCAAGAATGACATAAACTTCTATTTAAGAAATGAAGAAACCTTCATGAACAAAACTGACGGTATCAAAAATTTCACAGAAGAAAATGATTCTATATGTTAAATGAAATTAAGGTTTAATTCGGAGGGAAACAATCTAATACTAAATAACAATCAGACATTTAGAACTGATTTGGGTTGGGAGGAAAGTTTCCAAGTTTACGAAGATGAAATATTAGAATCAATTATAAATCCTATTGAGAACTATGAAACTAATAGGTACATACATAAACCATATGTATCATCTAACGGTATCGACCAAACAGATATATGGTTCCATTTTTATTTTATTAATGAATCGGGAAACTACACTTTAGACTATAAATCTGTTGGTATATCCCAAACAAATAAGTTGCTTTCTGATTTAAAGAATAGTTTCTTCAGGTTAGAATTTTATAAAACACCAAACAACGAACCACCAAACAGGTCGAATAGGAGGTTAGTTTTTGCAAAGAACTTATCTGCTCCTGTTGGGGAGAGGGTTTTGATAACGGGAAAATTAGAAAAACTGTATGTGCCCGTTTTTGTGGGGTCGAGTATTAGAAACAAAGAGAATATGTATCTTTTTTGGTTTCATGACGACACCGTATTGGAAGAAACTACACTAACAGGGACCACTTTTTATATGACCGCTAAGTTCTATAATGCGGTTGATGGTAGTAAAATACAATTTGCGAATAAACAAGTATCGGATTCAACTACATTCGTCGAAGAAGACGATATGTATTTCTTAGTAGAGATGAATAGGGATGATGCCCCAACATATCACTATGAAGTTAGGGATTATGATAGTACGGGAACTGTAAGGGGTAATAGAAGAGGAGAGAGTTCCGATCCAATTAAATTTTATGAAATAGGTGGTAATGCTGGAAGTGGTAATACCCCAACACCAACCCCGTCATCAACAACAGTCCTCACACCAACCCCCACCCCATCATCTACTGTAGTGTTAACCCCCACACCTTCTACAACAACTACGACTCTTTCATGGAGTAATGGTAGTTCAATGAATCATAGTGAGGTACTTCCCGGCGATAATCCATCTACAGGAACAACCACGGGAACGTTGACAGTTACTAACGGTCCTGCTAACCTATATATTACCGTAACCCATCAAACGGGTTTTGACAATATAGGGTATGGATCCATTTCGGTAAATGGTGTTGGTAGTATATCGACGCAGACAGTTTCAGGTAATCAGAGTTCAACAAGTCTACCATCAACACTTACGGTTCCAACGGGGACATATACATACACTATAACATCAATATTAACAATAAGCGGTTCTAATTCCTTTGGAGTCATTTCAACCTCAGTAAGTAATCAATAAAATGAAAAAGAATTACCATAAAATATTAAAAACAACCACAGGTACAACATATAATTTACCTGTTTATTTAAGTTCTACGGCCTATGAAATGGGTGGTATGGTTGGTTTTGATGGTGATATCGAACAAGTTGAACAGATAACCAATTTCCACTACCAACATACAGGAGGTAATACTATTAGATTTTACAATACTGTTAATAGAGATAAACTAAAAATAATCAGAAATGAAAATTTCACGATTAATTGGGGTGACGGAAACACACAGACAATTGGAGTAAGTACAGGTACTAACCTTTCATATGTACAACACACTTTTCCATCTGCAGGAACTTACGAGGTAAGTATTGAATTAGAAAATAGTTGGACTCAGAGAAAAATATCTAAAAAAATTACAGTTCCTGAGAATACAACAGTCACTAACCAAGACGGTACGTTTGGTCCTTTTACCATTCCCTATACCAATATAACCACATCACAGAATTACATCAATGACCTTGATGTGACTGATAATGATGCGGATGCAACAATATACTTTGCGGCTATGGGAAGAAGTAGGTTAAGTGAATTAAAGAGATATGGTGAAAATACATATCAAGGCACAACATTAGGATCTGACTCTGTGGGTACATATACAGAATACACCATTGATAATTTAACCTATAGGGATTACAATAATGGAGCAACGACTATTACAGGTTCCACCACCAATTTTTACAAGGAAGAGGTCTTCAATGAGATGTTAACGAGGAACGAACATTTTATTGGTTTTATAGACGAACCTGACATTTACTCCGATGTATTTGTGGAAAGAGGAAAACAAGGGGTATTAGAAATGAATTTGAGACTTGGAGAAATAGACAACGTAGGCGAAATAGATATCTACGGTAATGGATTTTTTCAAGTTAAAAAACAATAGAATAATATTTATTAATTAAAAGATTATGGCAGTAGGTAGTTACGGGACAGTTAGACCGGCAGATGTATCACCCGCGGATGTAGAAATTTTCTACCATTACGTTTCGGGAAGAACTGCTACGGCACCTGTCCTTCTTAAAAAATTAGACTCAGAAGATGTATTAACACCTGTCTTTCACAATTCAGATACGACAGATGCTACTGATGCCGTCGACACTGAAATTTTAGGTGGAATGTACAATTTAAAATTAGACTCGTCCGATTTTGATGAGTTGGGTGTTTACACATTACATCTAAGACCAAAACAAATTAGAACATCTATAACAGATTGTGGTGTTCTTGCGTCTTTACCATCAGTGAGAGGTATTATTATCGATTTAAGTAATGTACCGTCTGATGACAGAAATAAATTCACACCCCAAGGTTTAGTAGGGTATAGAATTGAGTATTTAAACAGTGATGGTAGTAAAATACCTAATTTTTATAGGGTGGTTACTTCCTCATTTTACTGTACTCCGATCACATCGAATCTAACGAGTACTACTCAAAAGGCAATTAGATACCAATACACCGATCAATCAACAAACCTTTTGTTTTTGACGGTAACACCATCTTCGGCACCTTCGAGTAGACCTAACACAGTACCATTTATTGGTGAACCGTCACAAAATATCATTCTATCAAATACATTTTTTAACCCAACCACGATCGAGGTTGAAATGGTTGAACACGACGAGTCAACCTTAGCACACGCATTCTATGGAAACCAAACGAAATCTATTTCTGACGGTATCTACACAATTTACGATGCGGAAAACAACATTTACAAACAATTCAACCTGTTTGAAGTGAGAGATGAGTTCAACGAGACACTGTTCGAGGTGAGGGAAGAAAGGGACGAAATTGATGAAACTAAAAACTTTGATGACATCACAGAATAATGGCGAAAAGAAAAGTTCCAAGTCAGGTAGCAAGTGGAAGGGAAACCTTTAACGACAACTTGGTCGGTAATCAAATTACCGATGGGTCGTCACAACTTACTGCCACTAACTTTTCTGTAGAAAAATCCATTCCTGAGAGAGATAATAAAAGTTTTAAGAGTCTTCCGTTCTCTGAATTTTTAACATTAGATGATTTAAATCAGGAAACAGAAGCCCCACAAACACAATCATCAACATCACAAAAAACAAAAGACAAGAAGGTAACTTTCAGATCCAATAAAGACGGAGGTAACAAAACTTTATATGGGTCATTAAGTAAAAGACTTTCTGCGTCGGTTAAAAGAATCATTGAGAAGTTTCCTGCGGGATTCTACATTGATGCAGATACTCCCGTATCATTCTCACAATACACCGCTGAGAATATTAACTACAATTCAGGTAGTCACATCACAACCTTTAAATTAGAGAAGTCGAAAATATTCAATCCGTTGGATATTGTACTTGATAAACCTCAAAGTAATACACAACCCGAGGTCATAAATGAGTTTAGAAACTTCTTTTCAAAATATAAAAAATACACCTTATCAGTTGAGGGTAAGACATTCGATATCATCAATTACCAAAAAGCGGGTAATGATGGTTTAATAACCTTAACAGTTAAAGGTAAACCCTTTACGGGGTCAACATACGATCAAAGTTATTTAGTAAGACCTATTGATTCAATTGTGGAGGAATTCTACGGGGGTTTAGATGATTTAGAATCACTCATTATAGATAGAGAGAGTACCCCTAAATACACAATCGAATTTAAATTACCACAAGATAGTTTAGACGGGTCAAAAACAGAAACCACAATAACACGTGTAAGTTGGCCGATCTTTAAAGACGGTTGGAATATTAAGATTGCAGGTACTCAATATGCGGGATATCTCGATAAACTAAAAACAATAGGTGATGAGGTAGATCAATATAAATCCAATATCATCACAAGGTTCTTAACCACGGCATCTTTAAATGAATTTGATACTGAGGACCAAAGAATGGGGTCCATATTCCAAATTTATGGTGGTGGGTTTGATAGTATAAAGAAATTTATTGACAACATAGCTTACATGAGAAATGTGAGTTATGATAAAATCAATAACATACCTGACACCCTATTAAAGAATCTATCCAACACATTAGGTTTAGATAACGTAAACCTTTTTGATGAGAAAAGATTAGAACAAACCCTGTATTCGAGAGTTGAAAGTCAATTTGATGGGGTAAGTCTTGGGATGAACGTCGTTGAGGCGGAGATAGAGTTCTACAGAAGATTAGTTATTAATCTTGTCCACATATATAAATCTAAAGGTACAAGGAAAGCAATAGAATTCTTTTTAAGATTTATTGGTGCACCTGAACCGTTGATTAAAATCAACGAACACACCTATAAATTTGAGGATGTAAGAAAGAATGATATTGACATTGATAGTGATATCTACGACCTTACACAAGGTACTAAGACATTTACAATAGGTGAGTTAAGTACAACAGGTTTTACATATGGTGTTTCGGTCACTTCGGGGACAACATCGTACAATACTAATGAATATCCAATAGTCTTAACAGGGACAACCAAATTCGGTGATGTACAACCAATCATCAGTGAAGATAATGATGTGTTCTTCCAAAAAGGTGCGGGTTGGTACGAAGAAACTTTAGAACACAGGTCAAGTCTTGAATTAGACGAGGAAAATTCAGATTTAACGGTAAATCCTAAGATTATTAAAACCAAAAATAAAGACTTTACCTACGGTGAGGATTATTTTGATTTACATAGACAGTTTTATGGTCTTGATTACGGTTATGAATTGCATAACACAATTGATAACCTAAAGGCGGAGTTATTAGGTGATGAAGATTCACAAACACTCAACAGAAAGAACATACAGATATATGTTTCTTCCGCTCAGGGTATTGAATACGACATTTATAGACAATCGAGAGAGTTAGAGGTATCATTTGGTACCAATACTATACCCCCACAAACAGGTTTTACGTTTGCGGAATTCTTAGATCAGGTTTTAAATGAACAAATAAGAAACTCACATACGGTTAGGTTCCAAAAATCATACATCCAATTACAGGATATCTATTCAAGTTATTTAGAAACCGTACCTAACCCATACAGTAACCCAACAATTAACGAGTTTATTAATAGAATTAGTCCTCATTGGGTTGAGATCATTGAACAATTTGTTCCCGCAACCACATTATGGACAGGGGGTAATGTCATTGAAAACCATGCATTTGGTAGATCAAAATATGACTATGAAAAACCATGTCGAATTAATGAGTACACTGATGTTGTTTTTCCTGAATTCGAAACGGCAATTGAAGAAGATTTAGAAACACTAATCCTTGGTGATAAGGATGTTTTCAGAGGTTTAACAATTATTAGTGGGGTCACTTATACCCTTCACATCGATTTTAATGGACTAACTTTCACCGGTGATGATACCATCACCCTAAGTGGTGAAACGATCAACATACAAAGTGGTATGACTTGTGATCAAATCACAAAACAGTACACACATGCGGGATTATTTGATCCATTTGAAATAACATCGGATTGTACCTCAATACAGGAGGTTGATTTTAATGGTGTTCAGTTTGATAAAACGAGACACCTTCCACTTCTTTGTGATTTTAAGTGTCACTTGAATCCACAGAGAGAGATACTTGATTGTTTATGGGAGAACGAACTTAGAGACATTATTGATAATCAAATCAATAAAATGTTCTATAAGAGAACCAAGTACACGGGATATGATACGATATCTCATCATGCGGGATGGTTCGAATATTCAACGGGAAATACTGAAACAGACACAAATTTCAATACTGAATTAACGTCTAATAGTGAGCAATATGATTATGAAATTGCACCAATACTAAGTTTTGAAATATACACTGATAGTGATGGTGTTAGAAAGATCAAGATAGTACCGTACAAATATGATGTACAACTTTACACTTTAAACCCTAATTGGCCATACAATGGTGATCAGTACTTAGAAACTGACTTCGATTGTATCGATCCATCTACGTTTGATTTTTATTGGTCATCGGCATATTTGACAGGAAGTACCGAATGTGACCCACAGGTTAGTGTTCGTGGTACAGGAGATATGTATGTTTTACCTGAAGATGAAGATAATTGTACATTGTCTTCTGACATTTACTTGGAAGTTTCAGGTATTACTTTTGGAAATGAAGATACTGTAGATGACGGTGACCCATGTACTGATTGTCCACCATACAATACCGATTGGCCGGTAAATATATTCTTGAATTGTGTAGGTGGGTACAATGAGGCCATCACAGGATACACTGTTGAATACTTAGGTCCATGTGCTATGGGTGCGGACTTTGATGAGGGTGGGTCCTCAGGTTCGGTATCTAACGGTATAAATTCATGTACGTTTGTTATTAGAGATGTTAAAGAGACGGACGTTTTTGATGTCATCATTACTGATGCGGCGAACTGTGATCAAAAAATCAGGATAGAAGGTCTCCAACAAAAAATGGAGTGGGACCCCACAGGTAAGAGTCATTATTTCAATTACACTATAGATTCTTTTTTACCTAATGAAAATCAAAACCCAATTGAATCTCAGAGTGGAGTAACATATTGTGATAACTACTTTGGATACACATTACATCCTAAGGTTCAATACAGACCAACATTCGATTATGGTATTAGACAAAATACTAAAGTCTTAAAATTAAATGATGGTCTTATCATTGGGGAAACTGATGATTGGAGAGTCATTCAAACACACATTGATTCGGGGGATGCGACATATATAAATTCAGAAGATATTAGAATTGGGGATCACTTACTATCGGCATCTTACAAAGATTGTCCATATGGTTCACAATCTTTCTTTGATTCACCTATAGAGGGTTATGGATTCTCTATGTGGTACCAAACAGTCTTAGTCGATAATAAAGATTGTATGGGGTCCATTAAGGTTAATAGAATTAATAATAGATTCAGTGTCCTTCCCAATAGTAAGGTAAGGGTATTAACAAATGATAGTGGTCGTTTTGAATTTATTGAGAAATATCCTGAAGAATTAACAGTTAGACCTGAAGAAGGTGTAGACCCATGTTGTAGTTATGATGAGGATTACTATGAGAATGGTGATTACTTAATTAATGAATTTGGATTTCCGGTGGAGGTTACTTCATTGGATTTGGACTATTGTAGTAGAGATCTTTATTATCATTTAAATGTAACTGTATTAAATACTCCGACAGGACACACGGATTTCCCATGTGATACTGTTGTTATCTTTAACGGTGATGGAGAAGATTTAATTTTATTACAACACACAGAACAGAAGTTTGAAAATTTAGATCTGAATACACAACAGTATTTCCAAGATGAACTTGATTGTAAGGATATACCACATATCAATGACTTGGAAAGACCTGTCTTTGACATAGATTGTAATGAGATAACCGCGTTTAAATTACGTAACTATAATTTAGGTGATATAAAATACGCGGTATACGATTCCAATTACTCTATAGGTGATTTTGTTGAAATACAATTAATCACTCAAAGTGCAAATGTGATTCAATATGTTAACAATGATTGTTATGAAATCATTGATATCGTAAATGACGGTTCAATCACATATGAGATTAGTAGATATTGTGTTGGACAGACAAGAATGCCCGAACCAACATCCACACCAACACCGACACCATACCCAACTCAGAGTCCTACTCCGAGTAGTACTCCTGAACCTACACCAACCCCAAGTAGTACACCTGATGCAACACCAAACCCAACCCCAAGTAGTACACCTGAACCTACCGCAACAGAAACACCTGAACCAACTGCGAGTAGTACACCTGAGGCAACACCGGCACCAACCGCAACAGAAACACCTGAACCAACGGCAAGTAGTACACCTGAACCAACAGGCACAAGTACTCCTGAACCAACGGCAAGTAGTACACCTGAACCAACATCTACAAGTACTCCTGAACCAACGGCAAGTAGTACTCCTGAACCAACAGGCACAAGTACTCCTGAACCAACTCCAACCCCAACAGTAACACAGGATTGTGACATTGACGGTGATTTTGAAGAATATTTTGAACCAACACCATCACCAACAGAAAGTTCAACTCCTACTCCAACTCCGAGTCCAAGTGTAACTGCAGATCCTACTCCAACTCCGAGTCCAAGTGTAACTGCAGATCCTACTCCAACTCCGAGTCCAAGTGTAACTGCAGATCCTACTCCAACTCCGTCACCTTCAGCAACGGCCGATTGTGATTTTGGAGTTGATACCGATATTGAGACCCCTACACCATCACCATCACCAACAGAAAGTTCAACTCCAACACCAACACCAAGTCCGTCACCTTCAGCAACTGCCGATTGTGACTTCGGAGTAGATACTGATATTGCAACACCAACTCCTACACCAAGTCATTCACCAACCCCAACGGCAACTGCAGATTGTGATTTCGGAGTAGATACAAACATATCAACCCCAACCCCTACACCTTCAACTACCGCAAGTCCAACACCAACACCAAGTCCATCGGCAACCGCAGATTGTGATTTCGGTGTAGATACTGATATTGCAACTCCTACACCTACACCAAGTAGTAGTCCTACTCCAACACCAAGTCCAACGGCAACTGCGGACTGTGACTTCGGAGTAGATACTGATATTGCAACACCAACTCCAACCCCTTCAACAACTGCGAGCCCTACACCAACTCCGTCACCTTCAGCAACAGCCGATTGTGATTTCGGAGTGGATACTGATATTGCAACACCAACACCGACTTCGTCAACTACAGCGACTCCTACCCCAACTCCTTCGACAACCGCAAGTCCTACTCCAACACCTAATTGTGACTTCGGGGTAGATATTATTATTACAACACCAACACCTACACCATCCCCATCCCCAACACCAAGTCCAACACCAAGTAACACACCTGAACCTACTGCAAGTCCTACTCCAAGTAGTACTCCTAATTGTGATTTCGGTGTAGATACTGATATTGCGACTCCAACACCAACACCAAGTCCAAGTAGCACTCCTACCCCTACACCATCAACAACTGCAAGTCCTACTCCAACCCCATCACCATCAGCAACTGCGGATTGTGACTTCGGAGTTGATGTAAACATATCAACCCCTACACCAACAGCAACACCTAACGCAACTCCTGAACCAACACCTAATCCAACAGCAACACCACCGGCTACGGCAGAACCAACGGCATCACCGACACCATCACCGAGCCCAACACCTAATTGTGATTTCGGAGTAGATACTGATATTGCGACTCCTACACCTACACCGTCACCAAGTGCGACTCCGAGTCCTACACCAAGTAGTACTCCAAACCCAACTGCGTCGCCAAGTCCAAGTCCAACACCTAACTGTGATTTCGGGGTAGATGTTAATATTGCAACTCCAACTCCAACCCCAAGCCAATCTCCAACTCCAAGTCCATCGCCGAGTCCTACACCAAGTAGTACACCTAACCCGACTGCGAGTCCATCACCATCTCCGACACCTAATTGTGATTTCGGGGTGGATACTGATATTGCGACACCAACACCAACACCATCACCAAGTGCAACACCAGCACCAACGGCATCACCTACACCAAGTAGTACCCCTGATCCAACGGCATCACCTACACCAAGTACGACACCAAACCCAACTGCGAGTCCATCACCGACTCCGAGCCCATCACCATCACCATCACCGAGTCCTACACCAAGTATAACGCCTAACTGTGATTTCGGTGTTGATATAGATATTGCGACTCCTACACCGACTCCATCGCCGAGTCCTACACCGAGTCCTACACCAAGTAGTACACCTAACCCAACTGCAAGCCCATCACCTACACCAAGTAGTACCCCTGATCCAACGGCAAGTCCATCACCAAGTCCGACACCATCACCGTCTCCAAGTCCTTCACCAACACCAAACTGTGATTTCGGAGTAGATACTGATATTGCGACTCCTACACCGACTCCATCGCCGAGTCCTACACCAAGTAGCACACCTAACCCGACTGCGAGTCCAAGTCCTACACCAAGTAGTACACCTAACCCGACTGCGAGTCCATCACCTACACCGTCACCAAGTCCGAGCCCATCACCGAGCCCAACACCTAATTGTGATTTCGGGGTGGATACTGATATTGCGACACCAACACCAACACCAAGTCATTCACCAACTCCAAGTCCTTCACCAAGTAGTACACCGGCACCGACACCATCACCAAGTCCAAGTCCGTCGCCAAGTAGTACTCCAAACCCAACGGCATCACCTACACCATCACCGAGCCCAAGCCCAACACCATCCCCAACACCTAATTGTGACTTTGGGGTAGATGTGGATATTGCGACACCAACACCTACGGCATCGCCAAGTCCTACTCCAACACCATCACCAACATCAGTGGATTGTCCACCTGAATGTGGTACGGCGATTTATAAAAATATCTTCATAAGTACGGGATCGACAATTAGTGGATCGGGTATTTATGACTTGGGTGGATATTGTGCAGAAACTCAAGGAGTGAGTACTTCGGGTAAAGAATGGTGGTACGATAATACAACATGTACAATCTATTACAGAACGTATAGTGGTGGATCATCATCAACATGTATTGGTGAACACGTAACTCCTGTCGGAACTCAAGTTAGTTCAGTTTCTCACTCAGTTGGAACATTAAATCCAAATGGAACTAATAAACTATTTGACACAGGAATAAGATTTATAGACACAAACAATAACGCAGTATTCGTGATAACAGAATGGAACTCAACAATGACGGAATTACAATATGTACACATATTATGTGACTGTACATTCGAAGGTGGAGCGACAGAATTTTTTGCGGATGTATAACGATTTAAAAAACGATATAAAAAGTATATATTATTAATAATGGCAAGGATATTTGACATAAAGATTACATCAGGAACCTCACATAGTTTATATACCATATACTATGACCAAGTAGGTCCATCAAATATTGCCACAAGGGTATCGACAGGACAAAATGCGACAGGAGTAACATATACAGACCTAACAAGTACAAACGGTGTTAGGGTGTCAGTTCCTGATACCGCAACAATTGTATTATTATATAACGATTCATGTTCTATTGATGACGAAATAATTTTACCAACACCAAGACCGACCGCAACCCCAACCCCAACACCGAGTCCAAGTCCATCACCTTCACCTTCACCCTCACCGACCCCATCACCAACTCCTGAACCAACACCTAATCCAACGGCAAGCCCGTCTCCAACACCATCACCAAGTCCATCTCCGAGTCCTTCGCCGACCCCAAGTCCAACACCGAATTGTGATTTCGGAGTAGATACTGATATTGCAACACCTACACCAACACCATCACCGAGTGCGACACCATCACCGACACCAAGTCCATCACCATCTCCGAGTCCTACTCCGAGTCCATCACCATCACCAAGTCCTACCCCGAGTGCAACGCCACCACCAACCCCAAGTCCATCACCTTCACCATCTCCGTCACCCTCACCGACTCCAAGTCCCACACCAAATTGTGACTTCGGAGTGGATGTTGAAATTAATGACGCACCAAGAGGTATAACCTCAGCTCCGTTAGAACAAACAGAAAATACCGCAACAGGTACTACTATTGGTACTTTAGTGGTTAGTGACTCTGATGTTGGAGATACACATACATGGTCTTTAGTTAGTGGACAACTCGATAACTCATCATTCTCATTGTCAAGTAGTGGTGTTCTTAAAAATGCGGTTGTCTTTGATTATGAAACTAAAAACCAATACGAAATTATGGTTGATGTTGAAGATCAGGGAGGTCTCTCATATCAACAAAACATGGATGTTAATGTGTTAGACCAAAATGAAACACCATACGGTTTAACATTAAGTAATAACACACTACAAGAAAATAAACCTACGGGTAGTACAATCGGTACATTTACAGGGTTAGATGTCGACACAAGTGAAACCTTTACATACTCACTCACAGGGAGTGGTAACGATAATGCATCATTTACCTTAACAAGTACGGGTGTTCTTAAAAATGCAGTTGTATTTAATTACGAATCAAAATCTTCGTACACAATAGAAGTCACCGTAACGGACAGTGGTAACAACACATATACAGATACATTTACGATAACAGTATTGGATGTTAATGAAACACCAACCGATATAACATTATCTAACTCATCCATTGATGAAAACACACCAACAGGATCAACAGTCGGCACGTTCTCAACTACGGATCCCGATTCGAGTAATACCTTTACTTATACATTAGTAAATGGAACGGGTTCAGGTGATAATGGTAGTTTCTATTTAGATGGGGCGGTACTTAAAAGTAGTGAAGTTTTTGATTACGAAACAAAATCTTCTTATTCAATCAGGGTAAGATCTACTGACCAAGGTGGTTTATATAGAGAAGAAATTGTTAGTATATCCATCACAAACATCACTGTTTCAGGTACTTTAACTATTACGGATCCACTTTGTAATGGTGGAAACGGTACAATTGCGGTTGCAACACAAACAGGTGGGGATTCACCTTACAGATATTCATTAGATGGTGTTAATTATCAGACATCCACATCATTTAGCAGACCTGCGGGTGATTATACAGTTTACATTAAAGATTCTAATGATGAGGTTGGAACAGTAGACGGTACGATATCAGAACCATCATTGGTTACTATATTAATACAAGACTTTACACTACCAACATGTAACTCCGACTCCGACGGATCTATAACGGTTTCTGCAAGTGGAGGTACGGGAGAATTAGAATATTCAAAAGACCTTGTTAATTGGCAAAGCGAAAATGTATTTGAAGGTTTACCTAATGGGACATATACAATTAGAGTCAGAGATGAAAATGGATGTTTAAAATCAGTTTCTAAAACACTAAATAGAACTGTTGTTACAACGACTTTAACAAAAACCAACCTAACATGTAATGGTTCGGGTGACGGATCAGTAACAGTTGCACAACCAACAGGAGGTAGTGGTGGATATGAAGTTAAGTTAGGTACAGGAGGTACTTATGAGAGTCCAACATTCCCTAAAACATATTCAAACTTATCTGCGGGAACTAAAACTGTTTATGTAAAAGATTCAAATGGATGTGAATATGCATTCACAACGGTTGTGACACAACCAAACGTATTGAATGTAACAGAATCATCTAAAACATACCCTACCTGTCATAATAGTACTGATGGTGAAATCACAGTATCCGCGACAGGTGGTACATCACCATATGAATACACGAAAGACCTCATAAATTACCAATCCTCAGGTACATTCTCAAACCTTTCTCAAGGGACTTACGGAATTATTGTTCGTGACGCGAATGGATGTACTGATAGTGTTTCAGTTAACATCAGTAAGGTTGCGGTTAGTGCAACTATTACTTTAACACATATTACATGTAACGGCGGATCAGACGGTTCTATCGTTATATCGAATCCTGCGGGAGGAACAGGTGCGGATTATGAGGTTAAATTAGGTGGGGGAGAATACCAACCGTTAACATCAGAAGAAAGTGTCACACATGAAAACTTAACCGCAGGTTCTTATAGAATTACAGTCAAAGACGGTAACGGATGTGAGACGATATACGATCGTACATTAACACAACCAAATGCCGTTACTGCGACAACAACATATTCTAATCCGTTATGTCATAACAGCACTGATGGTAGTATTACTGTTAATGCAAGTGGAGGTAATGGATCATATGAATACAAATTAAATAGTGGTAGTTACCAAACATCAAACACATTCTCAAACTTAAGTACGGGATCATACACAATTACAATTAGAGATGGTAATGGATGTACAGGAACTACATCGAGAACACTATCTAAATCACAGGTAACTTCAAGTATATCAACATCTAATGTATCCTGTAACGGTGGGTCAAACGGTAGTTTAACAGCACAGACACCTGCGGGTGGTAATGGACCAACATACCAATACCAATGGCAAGGAGGAACTTGGACCACATTTAACAGTACTAAGACATTTAGTAATTTAAGTGCGGGTACCTATACTTTCAGTGTTAGGGATAGTCAGGAATGTACAACCACATATACGAGAACAATAACTCAACCAACTGCATTAGTTGCATCTGCGAGTGTGACCCATCCCACATGTTGGGATGGAAGTGACGGTAGTGTTACTCTTTCGTCGACAGGAGGTACGGGATCAAAACTCTATTCAATAAACGGAATCACATATTACACGTCAGCCACTTTCTCTAATTTGAGTGTAGGTTCATATACGGGTTATGTGAAAGATTCCAATGCGTGTGTTGATACTGTATCATTTACTTTAAGTAAATCTAAACCAAGTGCAACGGTTACATCATCAAATCCACTATGTAATGGTGATAGAGGATCGATAGAAATATCCAACCCAACAGGTGGTAATGGTGGTGGAACGTTCTCTAATTACCAAGTTAAGTTAGATAGTGGTTCTTGGATTAATTTCTCAAGTACCTCATACCTATTTACTGGCGTTTCGGTTGCGAATCATACCGTATACCTAAGAGACCAAGATGAGTGTACGAGATCATACTCAGTCACCATATCACAACCATCAGCAATAACAATTTCTGATAGTCATACCGATCCGACTTGTGATGGTGGATCTGACGGGTCTATCACTTTCACCGTTGGCGGTGGTACGGGTAGTAAGACATATACTTTAAATGGGTCGGCAACCACTTCATTATCACACACAAACTTAAGTGAAGGGTCATATACTTTAATTGCTACAGATCAGAATGGTTGTACCGCATCCCGAACTGTTACTCTTTCTAAAAGTGCGGTTGCGGCGACTGTAACTCAATCAAATGTAACATGTAACGGTGGATCTGATGGATCAATCACGGTTTCTAACCCAAGTGGGGGTAATGGAGTACCTTATAGTGTTAAATTAGGTAGTGGTAGTTATACAACAACATTCCCTAAAACCTATTCAAATTTATCGTCGGGAACATATACAATCACTGTTAAAGACACTGATGGTTGTACAAGGTCCTATAATAAAACAATAACACAACCAGCAGCGGTTACTTTTACCACAACTAAATCAGACCCAACATGTCACGATGGTAGTGATGGTGGTATTGAAGTGACAGCATCAGGTGGTGTAGGGTCCTACCAATATTCTAAGAATGGTGGGTCAACATGGCAAACATCTAATTCATTTAGTTCTTTAAGTGTTGGGACTTATAGTATTCGAGTTAAAGATGGAAGTTCATGTCTATCATCCACAAGTAGTGTTACTTTAAGTAAATCAGCACCAAGTGCGACATTCAATGCAAATTCAGTATCGTGTGCCGGCGGATCGGATGGAGGAATCTTAGTGTCTAATCCGACGGGTGCGAATGGAGGTGGGACTTTTAGTCTATATGAAGTAAGACTTAACACGGGTTCATGGATTGGATTCTCAAGTACATCGTATTTTTATACAAACCTTTCATCAGGTACATATACTGTTCATTTGAGGGATATGATAGGTTGTACTGAATCGTATAGTGTTGTGGTTTCACAACCAACGGCGAACACAGTATTGATATCGGGATTTGTTGCGGGTGCGAACGGATCTATTACGGTTACCTCGGGTGGTGGTACATGGAATAAAACATATAGACTTTACAGAGATACCACATCACCATATACTGTTGGTGGTGGTAGCTTAGTTGCGACAATAACGGGTGTGACAGCATCAAACCCAACACAAACTTTCAGTAACCTTGCGGAAGGTTATTACTATGTGATAGTCACAGATGCGAATGGATGTACGGAGAGTAGTTTAATACAATCTACATTTACTAAGGATCCGGGAGGAGGTGGAATGATTGCAGACATTAGTATTAGAGATTGTATTACAGACCAAATATATTATGCGAGTAGTATAGAAATTTGTCAGGATGGTAACTTAAGTCTAAATCCTTTTGAAATCAATGTTGGTGATTATGTACAATACGCGTATGGTACTGATTGTCCTCATGAGGCAACTTACTGTGGTCGAGTCTCAGAAACAGGATTAGGTGTTGACGCCACCGCCATAATTACGAATCAAGATTTAATGGATGGTTGTGAGGATTTAAGATGTTTCCAATAACAAATAAATAATAAACTAAACATTTCTAAAAACAGAGATATTTATAATAAACAGATTAAAAAAATAAATTAAAATGGCATATCAAGTAACATTTACGATGCAGTCCCAATTTACGGGAACCACAGAGGCAGATAACTTTACAATCGTAGGGATACATTGTAATGGGTCCCCAGCAAATACAACTATTGCTACAGGGGTAAGTAAACAAGACCTAATAAATGGTGTGACGTATCAAGTTGCTGATACCATTTCAGGAGGTACCGTAACATCAACAGGAACATGTCCTAACTCAGTTCCGTGGGCGGGATTAGATAATTGTGAGGGAGATACTCCCGAACCTACACCGTCACCAACATTGGGAGAAGACCCTCAAACCAATCACCAATTCCAAAAATGTAACAGCATCAATGGTGAATCGCCAGAAACTGTTATTATCTCAAATGCTGATTGGGTTCAAAAAGGAGGAACACCAAGTCCTGTTGTGGGTGATAATATTAACGTTAATCAGGGTAATTCATTATACGAAGGTACAATTTATACATACTTTCGAGATGTCGTCGCCTTGGCGGATTCTACAATCTATGAGGTTGGGGGAACGTGTGATAACGAATTATAATAAAAACAACAACTATATTAAAAAACCCACTTCGGTGGGTTTTTTTATTTAAAGTAATCCTTCTAACAAAGTATTTATAATAAGAAGTAAAAACTCATGGGTGTACTAATTACCATTACAAATCTATATGATAACGGTGTATGTGATCAATACAACATATATACGGGTACGACATATAATATAGATAATGCCAATGTATTAGGAACACACAGTTTACCACATACTTGGGACGGAGGTAGTTACACGGGACCACTTTATGTTTTTGTCGAACACTGTGATGGACATATTGATCCACCACCATCGGAAAACCCTAAAAAACAGGGTGGATTTCAGGTACAATTATTAAACATAGATTGTGAACAATGTCCACCAAACCCAACCCCACCACCTTTAGATTGTAATATTGGTATCTCTGTTGTCGAAATGTTCACATTAGACTGTACTATGACTATCTCAGTTGTAGAACAGACAGATTGTAACATGACTATCTCAGTTGTAGAACAGACAGATTGTGATATGATTATTTCGGTGGTTGAGTTTAATGAACCTACTCCGAGCCCAACTTTAACATCAACACCACCATCAACACCAAGTCCAACCGCAACATTGGATTGTGAATTAGTGGGGACAATAGAAGAATTTTTCGATAACCCTGTTTAAATCAGGACATTTTATAATTCTACGATATTTATAAAGTATATAAAAAAAAAGAACATGGCAAGACATTTTACGGTCACGTTAACATCAGGAACGAACTCAGGACCATACACGATTTATCACACATCAATTGATAGTAATAACATTGCTACCATATACGGTACCTCGGATTTGGCGGAAAACCTAACATTAACACAGGTTCAAAATGGTGTTTTAGTTAGTGTACCTGATAATGCCACGAGTGTCTTTTTAGTTAATACCAACCCATTAGTACAATCGGATTGTCCAACATATTTTGTTGAATATCCGTTAACCGCAAACCCAACATCAACACCGTTCCCAACCGCAACTAATGATCCAACACCAACACCATCGTTAACTGAAACATTAACACCAACACCAAGTCCAACTGCAGACACACCAACACCAACACCAAGTCCAACTGCAGACACACCAACACCAACACCATCGTTAACTGAAACATTAACACCAACACCAAGTCCAACTGCAGACACACCAACACCAACACCATCGTTAACTGAAGCATTACCACCAACACCGACACCCTCACCAACCGCACAAATAAACGGTTTGTGTTACAACGTTTGGGTTTCACCTGAAGTTGATACGGCAAGAACAGGTCTTAGATGGAATAATCCTGAAAATGGATTAACTAATCAAGTGTTTGGTAGCATGCTTAGCGTTCCTTACACCTACAACAACCAAGAAGGATTTGTTGTTTCCGTATGTAGTACGTTATTCCCAAGTGTTTGGGATCAACAAAGTAATACAACAACACCTATTGATGGAGTATTAACAGAAGATTTAGGTAATGGTGGTGTTTGTACGAAAGACATCCAATGTGTGTTTGACCCTGAACCAACCGAAACACCAATACCAACCGCAACATCAACACCAACATTAACACCTGTTGGATATTGTGAATTTGTTGAAGTAGATAATGATGCACCAATGGATACTGAGAGATTCGGTCTTAGATGGAACCACCCTGTGAATGGTATACAACAATCCACTTTTAATCAGATGATGTCGTATGATACGGGTACATCACAAATCTTCGGTGTGTGTTCAACAATCACACCTCAATATTGGGATTCATTTAGTAATACAACATCGGTATTCCCTGTTGATGTAAACTTATTACCACAAGGAGGTGCATGTACAACAGCACCATGTGTATGGACACCACCAACGGCAACACCAACCCCTGAACCAACAGCAACCCCTAACCCAACCACAGCAATTACGTGTGTGGAATATAGTTACGACGATTCAGCATCGTTTGGTGACCCTGACAGACGAATATACTACAATGATTGTGATGGTATCGCACAATCATTTACTTTCCCACCGGGAGGATACGGTGTATTCTGTGCAGAACAAGGATCAGCATCCGCACAATATGGTACAACTACCATATTATTAGAGGGTGATTGTACCTCAGGTGGTGGAGTAGGACCTACATCCACACCACGACCAACCCCTAACCCAACCGCATCTCCAACAGCGGCAGTATCATGTACGGAATATACTTACGACGATTCAGGATCGTTTGGTGATCCTAACAGACAAATATCCTACATGGATTGTAGTGGTAATCCACAATCATTTAGTTTCCCACCGGGAGGATACGGTACGTTCTGTGCACAAACAGGTACGGTATCTGTAACATATGGTACAACAAATGTTACGGCTGAAGGTCCATGTTCGACAGGTACTACTCCAGCACCAACGAATACACCACCACCAACACCTACATCAACATTGGTAGTTGCGGAGAATGAGTTCTTTATATCATCAGCAAGATTTTCAGTGAGCGACTTCTGTGATACCAATTATTTAGCGAGTACATTAGTATTTGGTACAGGTTTTAATACACAAATAAGTGGTTTACAAGATGAAACTCTATACAATTCAAATAACACCCCTTATCAGGGTAATCCATCGAGATATTACTTTATTAGTACAAATCAAAATGCGGGGTCACAAACATCAATTGGACCACAATATGTAGTCATTGATATTGATGGTGTAGTACTTAGTGTTGGATCAATTGATTGTGAAAGTGGGGGTGGAGATCCTGAGAATCCGTTCAATGAAGGTATTGAACCAACCTCAACACCACAATAAAAATTAAAACCCTCAATGAGGGTTTTTTTTATGGATCATTTAATTAAAGAAATATACGATTTAATTGGGGGTGATTTTGTCCTTGTAGGGTCAAGATCAATGATTCATCATGGAATTGATATAAAATCAAGGAAAAGAGAGGTTGACATTATTGTTATAGATGAAGTAGTCTTTAATGTATTAAAGAGTTTGGGTGAGTATGAAATAAATGAAAATGGTGAGAGAACACCCTTTAGAGAAAAGAAAAGAATGTTTATTACGATACCCAATAGAGAGTTCATTGATGTGTATTTGGATATAGATTACCCTAACTACATCACTAAAATAATTAACAATCAAGAGATTAAAATTATAAGTAGAGATAGTTACCTAAGTCACTATAAAAATATTTTAGAAAACTATGATTTTGATAAATACGATTACCATGGACAATTTAAAGAAAAGATCTTAAAATACATTAACCTTTTATCTTAATTGTTTTATATATAAAGTCTATTCGTAAGTATTTATATGAAGTATGGGACTATTAATTCGTGTTTATGATATTGAATCACCTAATAACTTTGATTTAAGTATTGGGTTATCTCCTTATGGACCATTTACACCATTGAACAACCCTAATACTGCAAATGGTTCTTGGCCATCATCAAATGCGAGAAATTATAGAGATTATCCCATATACATTGGAGATAATGATCCATTAATAACAAATGGAACGCCACAACCTTCAGAAATAATTTTTCATGATATTGAGTTTGACACTCAGTATTGGTTGAAGTTAGAGGACAACGTTAATGTGATTAGTGTATGTGACGGAGACAATACACCAAGATATATAGTTGAAAATATATATATAAATGATTCTAAGACCTTTGAGTGTTATGACAGAATATCTTTTGAAGTGGTCTATGACCCCGATACCTGCCCAACACCAACACCATACCCCACATTAGAAATTACCGCACCACCAACAGCAACACCATTTGCAACACCGAACCCCACACCAACACAATTCCCAACGGCAACACCACAATCAACAGTACAACCATCACCAACACCAACACCCACGATTTTAATTAATACGGAAACTGAGATTAATATATTCTTCGATAGTTCAGGTTCGATGAATACAACATTATCCCCACTTGTTAATATGAGGGATAACATACTACAGAACTGTTTATTACCATTCTATAATAACGACGTGAGTTTATATAATCAAAGAGTAACGATTACTAATAAAAGTGATGAAAGGGCAATTCAATGGATTGCAACTCCACCATCAAATCCTTCGTATAATGTGGTGAACTTGGCCTTTGCTGATGAAAGTAACAATAGATATGAAGCGGAAAGAATAACTGTGAGTGGGTGGACCGATGGTAGTGTAAGTGGTGATGCGGATATTGCACAACTTAGAAACGAATTGGAAAATGCAACAACACCAACATCTCATAGAGGTATAATTTTCCAAGTAGATACATTATCAGGTGGACAGGATATCTACCCACAGTACCAAAATTTCATAAATGCGGTATTTAATGGTCTTGGGTATTATGCAGGTACTTCGGGATTGAGTGATAAGAATGAAGTCTCGGGTGTCCAAGATGTAATTGCGGGATCTACCCCACAATACTATGCTGACTTAATAGTTAATGCAATGAATAATTTAGGATATAACGTTCCAAGTTGTTAATAGATGAGTAAGTTAATTAGAATAGGTTTAAGTACAGACCCTAATCACAGTATTAGTGATTTTCCTGTTAATGTATATACAGGAACCACAAGTGGGGACACAAGTAATTGGGGGTTCACTGAAGAACCTGTTTTATCTTTTCCTGAAGTAATCACTTCACCTCTTGAATTTTATGTTGATGATGAATTATTATCCTTCGGTATAAGATTACAGAGTGATGGGTGTCACGAACAAGATATATTTATCGAATCACCGAGAGTTGATTGTGATCTATGTGTATCTTTTATGGAACACGTTCCACCACAACCTACTGCAACACCAAACCCAACACCTAATCCAACAACAACTATTTTACCGACGAATGCACCAACATCAACACCTAATGCAACACCACAACCTACACCTGAAAAAACAGCAAACCCGACGGCCACACCACAGGGAACCCCATTCCCAACACCTAATCCAACAAATGAACCAACACCAAACCCAACAAACGAACCAACTCCGAACCCAACTAACGACCCAACATCAACACCGGGACTTCAATCATGTAGGTTTGTGTTTGTTCCTAACTCTATTAATACATCAGGATATGGTTTGGATTATGTCCAAGGTGGAAATATTGTAATCACACCATTTAGTAATCTAACGTCCACACCTACCACTTATGATGGTGTGGTTGGTGAAGTCTATGGGGTGTGTAGTGAGTCCCATCCTTTATATTACGATTTTAATGCCCAAGGTGGAGGGACGGCAATTACTGACCCAAGTGGAGTAGAAAGACCACCTAATGGGGGTATATGTAGTATAAATAAGAATTGTGTATATAGTCCACCACAAACAGAGACATATTATAGAATCCAAGACTGTATAAATGGATTTGATTTCCACGCACCCCAAGGTATGCAATGTCAAGGGGGTAATTTTATAATTCCTATTAATACCTATAGTGTTGGGGATGTTGTACAATTTATATACGCAAGTGCGGGTTGTGGTAGTGCAACGTATTGTGGAACCATAATAGATACAAATTTCCAAGCGGCGGTTGATAGTGAGACTGCTTATATATCGAGGGAAGCCCCTGTTGGCGGTTGTAACGATTTCTTACATTGTCAACAATAAATTTATAATTTGATATTTATTAATAAGATTAAAACAGATATATTTTAAGTATGAGTTTCCTAAGTCAAAATAATGCAGAATTTCTCTCAGCAAGATTAACCCAAAAGGGTAGAAAATCCATTGCAGAGGGAAACTTTCAAATTAAATTTTTCCAAGTAGGGGATTCTGAATTTGACTATACTGTCCCATTTAATTCTTTAGATGGTGTACAGGATACTCCACAACAAAATGTATTTGCACCTTTTGATAAAGACTCCCAAGTAAAATACCCATATAAATTAACAATCGATTCTGATTCAACAACCTATGGTGTACCAATTATGGACTCCATAACAACAACGATTAGGAATGGAATGGGTCCCGCAGGATTTGTCACAGAGTATAAAGAATATGATGCTGCGGAATGTTCGGGAACTACTATAGAATGTACAAGTGTTAGATTACCACTGTCAGGTTTTACAGGTACTAATACTATCACATTTACAGAGACTATTGATTATGGTACATGTAGTGGAGTTACTCAAACGGACACAGATTTACTACTCCTACATAGTTTTAATGATACTGAATACATAACAGTGGCATTTGGAAATGAATTATTAAATGAAGATCAAGTCATTTCAGGTAACTCAATGAGTTTAGTTTATAGAGTTACGGGATCGACAACAGTTACAGGTAGTACAACAACACCAAATTGTGATGAGGTAATTACGGGTCAAACAACCCTATATTTAGATAGATCAACACCTGACTTATCATCTATTTTGGGATTTGCTCAAGTAATTAAAAATGATTGTAGAATTGAAAACCCCTTGAGTTTAGAAGTGGCGGATGCTTGTGTATCTAATCAAGTAGACCCAAGTGAACAACACGATCCATGGAGTTTAAACGTCGTGTGGAGTGAAAAACCAATTGGTTCTGACGTAAATGGTACAGACGAAAGCATTAGTGGTTTTACAAGTGCTAAACACATATCCACAAAAGAATATCTTGGATACGGTACATCGGAAGGTCAAGTTACCAACACGGGAACAACGTACACAAATTCATATGGGGAAACAATAACTGTTTCTCCTGAAGAACAAAAATGTATTGCGGTAATTCATTACTCACAGTTAGGTCACATATATGATGATCCTGATAGATTTTTTAAATATGATGACTATATAGGTAGTTCAACTACTGACGGAGTACTTGTCGATGAGGATATTGTAACAGACGTTGAATTCTTTAATGTCTATATACCATACATCTATTATGAGAATGGTACGGGAACTACGATTGGTGCCGAGTTTAAAATGGATACCACTGACTATTATTTAGATTCGACAGTGGCGGGTAGACCCGGTGATATTAGAACGAAATATATTAAATATAGATACCTATTAGATGAGATTGGTGAGAAGGTAGGTAAAGTCTTTGTAGATAAAAAAGTGATCGTTTTTGATGACCAAGAGATGGTTACATTATTAGATTACAGAAGTAATAGAAGACATACATTACCAACACCTAAAGTTTATCATGTACCAAGTGATGGTGCAATAGCGGATGCTGCATTTAGTGGATCCACAAGCCAAACCTATTGGATAACATATATGTTAGAATACGCCCAAGACTCCCAATTAAATGGTCTTCCATGTAATAACTTTAGTAAAGTACAGGTTAATGTGGTAGAGGGTGAGTGTGAAATTAACTATCCCGCAAACATTGCAATAAAATGGGGAGGAGTTGATCATCCAAATGGGATAGGGTCTTTCCAACATTTAAAAACATCATTCACAGATGTAACCCAAGGGTACATTGCTGATAGACTTTATGTTCTTGTACAGGAAACAACGGAATACGACGATAAATTACCTGATCCATCACAATGGACCAAGATAGATATCACATCAATGATCCCAAATCACACAGTTGGTAATTTAATTAATCCAACTAACTTAAGAGAAAATAGTTTTATTATCACAGGTGCAGATATTGACAACGGATCATTGTTTGACTTCGAAGATCACGTAGTAAATACATCAACAGATTATGAATACTTAGGTACAGAAACATCAACAAACGAACCACAGTTTGGTGACGAACAAACATTCCCCGGGTCAGTGAAATTAGTTAGGTGTACAGATATTGAGGAGATGAGATTCTTAGTGAACTTACCACATAGTCAATGGAATGAAACACAGAACCCAACCTACAGTAACGTCGCGAGGGTCAACGATAAATATGTTACTGAGGTTGCACTATTGGATCAAAACAAAGAAATTTTAGTTAACGCTAAAACATCCTCACCCGTAAAACGCGTCGGAACTCAAGTATTTTCTATTAAAATAGATTTTTAATCTTTACTTCTACCAAAAAATTTCTTATTAATTACCATATAACTTTATATGGACAAGAAATTTAAAAATAAACCAAAGATTTTGGGTTTAGATATATCAACCAAAACAATTGGATGGGCATTATTTGATATTACGGCCTCACATTTGTTAGAATTGACTCATTTCTCACCCAAAATAAAACCCAAACCTGAGGATAAAATAGAAGAACTCCTCAAAAAGGCGGATGGGTTCAGAAAACACTTGGAGAATTATAAGGACATGGGTATCACCAAAGTCATTATTGAGGAACCCCTACTAAATTCGAATAATGTTTATACAGTAGGTACCCTATTAAGATATAATAGTATGGTATTGAAGTCATGTTTTGATGTGTTAGGGATTGTCCCAACATTCATCTCAACATATAATGCACGTAAGTTCGCATTCCCCGATTTAGTTGGAGAAAACGCCAAAGGGAGAAGAGTATTATTTGGTGGATACCCTAAAGACATAGATAAGAAACATGTTATATGGGAACACGTTAATGACCTATTCCCCGAAGTTGAATGGTTACATGCAAGAACAGGTAATCTCAAAAAAGAGAATTACGATATGAGTGATGCCGCAACAGCGGTAATTGGATATGTTAATAAAATAAAGTCTGAAGAAAAGTAGATCAAGTACTTTACTTTCTCTTTTTAATTTCTTATATTTTATTACAGGACGGGGCGTATAAGATGTATTTCTTATACGTTGGTTGGTTGTCCCCGAGGAGTGGTGTTCTCGGGGACTTTTTTTTGTCAAAAATTTTTCGTATATTTTATGTATGATGACCCAAGAAGTAGATTTTATACCGTTAGTAGATGTACTCCACGATATATTCGGTGAGAGTAAGTCACATAATGATGTAAGGGGTCAGATTACTTTCGATTGTCCTGTGTGTTCTTACGATATAAAGGACTTAGACGAAGGTGATGGTAAAGGTAATTTAGAAATAAATTACAAAATGTTTGTTTATAAGTGTTGGGTATGTGCGGAATCACACCATACACATGGACACCTTAATAAACTTGTTTTTAAATACGGGAGCCCAACACAAATCAGGGATTTTAAATTATATACTCCTGATGAATTCGTATCAAGATCAACAGTTTCATATAAGAAAGTTAGGTTACCAAAAGAATTTATCCCTTTTTCGGACGTATCATACGGTAGAAAACTAACACACAAATATAAACAAGCATACAAATACCTCAGATCGAGAAATATAACCGATGAAATGATTAAAAAGTTCAATATCGGTTATTGTGATGAGGGTCTTTATGAAAATAGAATAATTATACCATCGTATGATGAATACGATGACTTGAATTACTTCGTTGCAAGATCTTACCTTAAGTATAGTAAGAGAAAGTATATGAACCCACAAGCGGATAAAAATACTTTGATTTGGAACGAACATATGATTGATTGGGACAAACCAATTTACTTAGTGGAGGGTGTTTTTGACAGTATTTTCTTAGAAAACTCAGTTCCTATGTTAGGTAAGTTCATTACAAACAATTTATTCGAAAAGGTCTACGATAACGCAAAAAAGGTGGTTATCGTTTTAGACAGTGATGCGTGGGTTGATAGTGTGAAACTCTTTCATAGAATGAATGTGGGTAAATTAATGGGTAAGGTTTGGACAATTAAAATCGAGGGTAACTCTGACATTGCAGATTTACGAGGTAATTTAAGTGGATATGAAGAAATACAACTTGATTAATGAATTTAAAAGAAGAATCAGAGAAGATTAGAAAAATCCTTAATAAAAGAAGGAAGAATATTGATTTATCATTTATAGAAGAAGACCATTTATACTTTATGAGAGATGAGAACGGGATTATTAGATCTAATTATCCATCAGTATCTAAGATCATAAAGAAGTTTTACGAGGAGTTCGATGCTGAAGGTATCTCTCTTAGAATGTCTAAAGGTGATAAACAAAAACAAAAAGAATTACTCAAAGAATGGGCAGACAAAGGCACATATGCCACCAACCAAGGTAGTCGAGTACACTACATTTTAGAGAAGGAACTCATCTCCCAATATGGAGATTACAAAAGTGTGAGGGAACCCATATATGAATGTGATGAAGAACAGATTGTTCGAAGTAATAACATGATTGATGCGGGTAAGGACTTTCTTGATTTAATGCATGAGAGAAATGCGGTGTTACTTGATACAGAAATAGTATTGGGTGACCCCGATTTAGGTTATGTGGGACAACCCGATAAGGTTTGGTTAGTTGAAAATAAACAAGGTACTGATTACGGTATATTGATTACTGATTGGAAAACTAATAAACCTGAAAATTTTAAAAAACAGAGGTATACTAAGAAAATGTACCCACCATTTGATAATATCGATAGTACCGCACTTGGACATTACTACCTACAATTACCATTCTATGGTAAATTACTATTAAAGATGTTAGAGGGTACGGAATATGCATCTAAAAAGTTATTAGGGTCTATCGTTGTCTTAGTTAAAGAGGATTCGACTTTTGAGGAGTATAAAGTTCCAATGGAAGTAATCCAAAAAATACTATTAATGGATATGTCTAAAGTTTTAAAGTAATGAATAGGTACGAGGGTAAGAAAATTGGATTTACTGCGGGTAATTTTGACCTTCTACACCCCGGTTATATCTATACGTTTGAAACGGCAAAACAACATTGTGATTGGTTTATTGTGTTCTTACAAAGAGACCCATCACTCCATAGAAAATCAAAATATAAACCTGTAATTCCGATATATGAGAGGTATAAAACACTAACATCGATAAAATACATAGATGAGGTGTTCATATACCAAACAGAAGAGGAACTACTTGACCTTATTGAGTTCTTTAAACCCCAAGTTAGGATTTTGGGTGAGGATTACATAGGTAAATCCTTTACAGGTGATGATTTAGATATTGAAGTGATCTACACCACTCGTTCACACGATTGGTCAACAACAAAAATCAAGGATTTGATCACAAAACAGACATTAAAACAAAACCCAAACATAGGTAATGAGTAAAAAATATAATAAAGGTATTATTGCGGGTAACTTCGATGTAATTCATCCGGGTTACATAGACATGTTTAAGGAATGTTCAGATACCTGTGATCAGTTTATCATATTATTACATACAGACCCTTCAATAGAGAGACCTAAAGAGAAGTTAAAACCTATTTTATCGGTTCAAGAAAGAATGAAAATCCTTTTCTCACTACGATATGTATCAAACATATATACATATACATACGAAGAGGACCTTCTTACACTTATTAAAGACATACAACCCGATGTTAGGTTTTTAGGGGACGACTATAAAGATAAATCCTTTACGGGTGATGAATTAGACATCCCAATACATTGGATTGACCGATCTCATGGGTGGTCAACTACCAAATTCAAGAGTTTAATACACGATGAGTATCGTAAAAAAATGAAATTAGATGATTAAAGTAATTGTACATACAGCCGACATACATATACGTCGAAATAAGTACCACGATAACTATGAAAGACAGTTTAGAAGGTTTATTGATGATGCGAAAGAACGCATCAAAGATTACTCATATGATGAGGTTAGAGTGGTTATTGCGGGAGATCTCGTGCATGAAAAGATCAACATCTCTAATGAACAATTAGTCATTACATCCAAGTTCCTAAGTGATATTACTAATGAGTTGGGTAGGGTTGTTATTATACCGGGTAATCATGACTTTCTCGAAAATAACCATGAAAGGGTTGATAGTATAACTCCCGTCGTAGATATGTTACAGAACGATAAGATTGCATATTACAAAGACAGTGGGGTATATAAGGACGAAAATATAAATTGGGTGGTCTATTCCTTGTACCAACACAACCAAAGACCTGAATTTGAAAAAGGAGAGGGGTTATATGTTGGTTTATTCCATAGTCCGATTGCGGGATTGTCTACTGATACAGGATATGAGTTTGAAGAAGGGTACTCCCCACTTAATTTTGTGGATTTAGACATCCTACTTTGTGGTGACATCCACAAAAGACAAGTATTCGAGTTACCTGATGGTGGTCGTGCAGTGATGGTGGGATCTTTAATTCAACAGAATTTCGGTGAAACAGTAAAACATCATGGATATGGTATTTATGATATAGAGAACGATAAATACGATTTTCATGATCTCAAGAACGATCAACCGTTTTTACATTTCTCAATAAACGATATAAAAGATATCGAAAATGAGTCTGAAACCCTCCTTAATATTGGATAGTGAGTTCTTAGAGTATTGTAAACTAAACAATATAGAAGACCCGAATAAACTTGCAAAAGATACGTTCAAAAGGGGATTTGCAATTCTAAAATTCGGGGAAACACCCTCGATAGTTAAAGGGAAAGAGACCATAAAGGAGATAGAGAAAGAGGTAATAAAAGAGGTTGAGGTTGTAAAAGAAGTCAAAGTACCTTTTGAAGTAATCAAAGAAGTCGAAAAAATCGTAGAGGTTGAGAAACCTGTTGAGGTTATTGTCGAGAAAGAAGTCTACATCACAGACGATGAACAAGTAAATGAACTTGGAGATAAAATTGCCGAGTTGGAAAAAGAGAAGAAGGGGTTATCCCAAAAACTATCTAAGTTGGAAACAAAACTTAAAAAGAAACCTAAAGAGGTAATTAAGGAGGTCGTTAATGACTCAGAACTTGAAAAGTTAAGAGACGAAAACACCAAACTTAAGGAAGAGTTGGATAAAATAACATCTTCGTTATCTAACTTAAATAAAGCGAAATATCTTAAAAATTCCAACCTAAGTTCGTTATATGACGAGTAGTGGGGGTTGATTCTTAAAATTAATTTCCGTATCTTTTAATATGATCGGACTATTAATTTTTTGGACTTTTATGGCGTATGGTATGACGACCATAATTGTATACGGATCCATATTCGAAGGATTGCGTAATTGGATATCAAACAGATCTAAATTTTTCGGTGAACTAATAAATTGTCCCTTATGTACATCTACATGGGTTGGTTTCTTTTTGTCTGCGACATTAGGTAGTATTAGTTCTGAATTATTTAACGTAGGGTATGTAGGTATATTCTATGATGGGGTGTTTACAGCGGGAGCCGTATGGGCGATAAACTCAATCATCGAATTCTTCGAGGAGAGTAGAATAAAATGATTATGAATGTTTGTACCCGCAAAATATAATGACACACTGATAAGAAATGCGGTAATAGAATTTTTTAAGAACAAGTTCAAGATCTTATTAAAACACAATGAAGTTCATAATAAGATCGATTTAGTGGGAGTCAAAGATCCTGAATTGGGGGTCGAAGTCGAACACGGAAAGTGGGAAGGTAATTTTTGGGATAATGATGTGTACTCACTCATATCGGAACAAGACTTTAAGACGGTGAATATACCGGCGAGAAAAGAGAAGTATTGGAAAGATGAGTTTATGTATTATAATAAACTTAGGGAAAATGTAAGTTCCACCAAAAATGTATTTGTGAGATCTAATATTGATTTCACTCAATTTATAGTTGTACGGGCCGAAACTGTTAGGGACCCCAAAAAATTAGTTCGTACACATTTCAAACCCTCAAACAGTAATGAGGTGGAGGAATGGTTGTCTTTTAGAAGAGAGGATGTAGAAACATACGATTTAAAAAACGGAAAATACATTAAACAAAGAGTTAATGGAACACGAAAACGCATACATAAAAGTCACGTGGCCTGACACCGCAAGTGCATTTAGTAAGGAGTCAGTTCGCAGGGTAAAAGAATACTTTAAAGAGAAATACAATACACGTCACGTTATTATTAATACTAAGGTTATTAGTAATAAGAGTGATACAAAACTTAAATCCCTTGAGATAAGTGAAAGTATTTTAGACCTGACCTACCAAAATAAATTACTTAAGGAGTATGTTAAACAATCTAACGACTTTCCTGACATCAACTATGACCATTTAGATAGACTCGATAAGAAAGTTAATGAGATCATCTCTCAGAAAGGTGAGAGAAAATTAAAATACAATAAATGGGAGATTAAGAGTATTGAGTACTCTAACTTCCTTTCGTTTGGTGAAAATAATAAGATTAATTTTACTGAGTTGGATGGTATCACTGCGGTAGAATCAAATCCTCGAAACTTTGGGGGTAAAACAACAGCGACAATCGATGCCCTACTATTCTTATTCTTTAATAGTAGTACTAAACACAAAAACAATATCGAGGTCTTCAACCGATTCAGTGATAAAGACCACGTAAAGGTTAAGGGTGTGATAGAAATTGACGGACATGATTATATCATTGAACGGAACTTTACAAGAAAATTAGGTAGAACCAATAACTACACAGTTAAGGCGGAGTTAGAGTTCTTTAAAATACTACCTGATGGGACTCATCAGAATCTAAGTGGGGAACAAAGACGTGAGACAGAAACTTTCATACAAGAGGCGATAGGTTCAGAGAGTGACTTCCTACAAACCATCTTAACAACAGGATCTAATTTAGAGGACTTAATAGGTTCAACAGCAACTGAAAGAGGAAGACTACTTACTCGATTCATTGGTTTGGACGCACTAAAAGAAAAGGATGAGGTTGCCCGAGATGAGATGAATAAGTTCACTAATAAGATGGTTTCTAATCATTACGATACGTTTACCTTACAAAGTGAAATAGAGGATCTACACAAACAAATCGAAGGTAAGGATAACGACATTACCAAAACTAAGAAAGAGTTAGAGGAGTCAACTCAAAGACTCAAAACACTCAACGATGAAAAGGATAAACTTCTAAGTGAGAAGCACGGGGATGTTGACGAGACACTATTTAAAACCAACCCCAAGACCATTGAGAACGAGATCGCAGATATTGATACTAAGATATCTAAGACCAATAAAGTTCTAAATGAAACCTTAGTAAAAGAACCTAAGGAGTATTATTTGGAGGAAACCCATGAAGAGGTTAAAGACAAGATTAGGGATATAGATTTCGATCTAAAAGTCTTAAATAATAATATTACCCAACTTGAGAAGGAGATAAAGAACTTAGAAGATGGTAGTATATGTTCGGCATGTAATAGACCTTTAGAGAATGTAGATAATACTAAAGAAATTAAATCTAAGAAAGGTGAGATAAAAAACATTAAAAGTGAAATCACCAAAAAAGAGAAAAATCAAAAAGAATTAAAGGCGGAAGAAACTAAACACTCAACCCTCAAAAAAGAGTATGATTTATACGAAAAAAATAAACTAATTAACACTCGTTATGAGTTGGAAATTAAACAGTTTGAAATAGATAAATCAAACAAAATAAAGTTGTTAGAATACTTTGAAGCTAACAAAAAGAAACACGAACGCAATCTTGAAATTGATAAACAACTTTTGATCTACGGTACTAAAATAGAGACCGCAAATTCCGACATCAAACAATGTAACATTCTTATTGAACGTTACACTAACGAGATTGATAATTTCAAAAAGAAGATCACTACTAACCGTGATTTGATTAAGACAATTGAAAAGGAAAAGAAGACTGAAGACGTGTTTAAGGCGTATCGTGCGGCGTTTGGTAAATCGGGTATTTCAAAGACCATCCTTAAAGACATGATACCATTTTTAAATAACGAACTAAGTCATTTGTTGGAGGATAGTTGTTTGTTTAAATTGGAGATCAGAATCAACGAGAAAAACGACTTAGGGTTTGTTATGATTGATAATGAGACTCGAGTAGTTAAACCTCTAATGGCGGGTTCAGGATACGAAAGAACGATTGCTTCATTGGCATTAAGAAGTGTATTGACAAAAGTTTCTGCACTACCAAAACCAAACCTTGTTGTGATGGATGAGGTCTTTGGTAAAGTCGCGGATGACAACATTGAAATGGTGGGTGAATTCTTTAAAAAGATAAAAGATTATTTTGATAATATTCTTGTCATATCCCACAACCCATTAATTAGGACTTGGTCTGACAACTTATTAATGATCGAGAAGGATGACAACATATCCAAGATAGAATCAATAAATGTGAAAATTTAATATCCATATATTTGGAATAATGCAAATTTTGTGTAACTTTGAAGAACTAAAAATTAATCATGATATCAAAAGAATATAAAGATTTCGACCTCTACGCAAGAGACAAAAATGTAAGTGGACTTAACCTACATTATTACAACAAACAAATAGAAAACAGTCTTACTCCATACATTCTTGAGGAAAGACAAATGAACGTGACTGTGATGGATGTATTCTCAAGATTAATGATGGAGAGAATCATTTGGGTTGCGGGACCTGTTAACGATAACATGTCAACTATCGTACAAGCACAATTAATGTTCTTGGATAGTATGGACCACAACGATATTACAATGCATATTGACACACCGGGTGGTTCCGTTAAATCAGGACTCTCAATGGTAGATGTCATGGATTACATTGAGTCTGATATCCAAACAATCAACACAGGTATGGCAGCATCTATGGGTTCAATACTATTGGGTGCAGGTACTAAAGGTAAGAGAGGTTCTTTATCATTCTCACGAACTATGTTACACCAATCAAGTGGTGGGTTTAGAGGAAACATTCAAGATGCGGAGATTGATATGACAGAGTGGAAAAAACTCAATAGACAATTATTTGATCTTCTTGGGTCTTATTGTGACAAACCTGCGGAACAAGTGATGAATGACGCCACAAGAGATATGTGGTTATCCGCGGAGGAAGCCCTCGATTATGGTATCATCGATAAAGTAGTTAAGAAGAAAAAGTAGAGTATTTATAGGAAAACACAAAGACCATCATGAGAAGATATAATATTGACATTAAGACAGTTATTATCGTGGGGTTGTGTGTATTCCTTTTACTCAGAAATTGTTCGGGTGATCAGGATGGTACTATAGACATCGTTAAGGTTGATGGTAAGAAATACGAACTATTAGACCAAAAAATAGATACGGTGTATATTGAGAAAACAGTTGAAGTACCTACATACGTCCCAAAATACATAACTAAAGTAGAGACCTTAGAAGTTGAGATTCCCGTAGATGTGGATACAACTGCAATTCTAAAAGAATACTTTGCCAAATACCAAGTGGTTGACACACTTAACCTAACTTACGATTTCCCTGAAAACGTTACGGATTCGTTAGGTAATAAACCACCTTCAGATTTGGGTTATGGTATTTTAACGGACGTAATCACCCAAAATCAAATACAATCGAGAGATGTTAATTGGTTCTTTAAGATTCCTACAGTCTATAATACAACAATAGTCAAGGATCTTCCGAAGAATCAATTTTATTATGGATTTAATATTGGTATGAACAAACAAGATATCTTCAACAGTGCAAGTGGAGGTCTTATTTGGAAAACCAAAAAAGATAGACTGTATCAACTAAACTTAGGGGTACAGACAACACCCGATTTCGGAGTGTCACCATATGTTGGTGGTGGAATGTATTGGAAAATTAACCTTAACAAGAAAAAATAAATGTTAAATAGTTATGTACTTTTTATCTACGGTATGTTTGATGATATCGAAGACATTGAATACTACTGCAACGAGGTACTATTAGAAAACCCCGCTGTTGATAAATTAAAATTCATTGTAGAGAACAATAAGAATTTAATTGTCATCTTAGATTCCAAGAAAGATCAGACAGACTTGTCTACGTCGATACATGAAGACTTGTTGGATCAAAACGTAAAGTTTTACTTCTTGTTTAGAAAGGATGAGATAATTGCTGCACACCTACCACAAGAAGTTAAGGACTTTATTTTTAAACTTGACAAGCCCGATCAATTCTTAATGATACAATATTCTAAACAAAGTAGGATTGAATCGTTGGATTTAGATCAGGTGTTAGAGAAGATTAAGAAGGAGGGTATCGACAGTTTAACAAAAGACGAAAAAAAGTTCTTAGATGATTTTGAATATTAAATAAATTTTTTTATATTAGTTACTCGTTTTCACTTTATAATACAACAACCTATGCAGAAACCAAACTCGTATCTAAACGCCGAAGAGATCTCGTTCTATCTCAAAGACATAAAAAAGATACCCGTCACCACCAACGAACGTCTTAAACAAATTATCAAACTACTCAAAAACAAAAACATCACTCCCGAACAAAAAGTTCAATTAGAGAACGAATTGGTTGTCGGGAATCTTCGTTTTGTGATAAGTGTTGCGAAACAATACATGAATCAAGGTTTGGATTTACCCGATCTTGTATCTGAGGGTAATTTGGGTATGATGAGGGCAGCCAAAGAGTTTAACCCTAATAAGAGAGTTAAATTTATTTCCTATGCGGTTTGGTGGATTAGACAGGCAATCATGTCGTCCCTGAATGATAATGGAAGGACTATCCGTGTACCATCTAACGTAATTCAGGAACATCAAAAAAATAAAAAACTCACATTTACTGAGGACGACCCTAATTTCTTGTCGAAATACGAAAAACAGTCTTTACAATTAATACCTAAAACCGTAAATTTAAGTGATGAGATAAATAGTGAAGGGGATCAATTGATCGATATCATTGTAAATAAAGATTCACCTAACCCCGAAAACTATTTAGATAATGAGAATGAAAGAAAGAAACACGTTAGAAAGGCACTCTCAATCCTAAGTGAAAAGGAAAGAACGATAATCGAAAAGTACTTCGGTTTAAATGGGATCCAAAGTAATTTGGAAGATTTGGGTGAAGAATTCGGGTGTACAAAAGAAAGAATAAGACAACTTAAGGAGAAGGCAATGAAAAAACTACGTAACGAGAGTTTTACCTTACTTAAGTATTTATAATGGTATAAACATTTAGATATGAAGAAGTTTTTAGACAAATATTTTACAATAGTGGTCTTTGTGGTCCTAATATTGACCTTCTTTAGAGGTTGTGGTGACAGTAGAGAACTCACCGCAATCAAAAAAGAGATACAGGACATAAAGGAAAATACATTCAACAAAGAAGAACTCAATCTTAGACTTAAAATAGAGGGTCTTAAAAGTGAACACAGAATGATCCAAGCTACGGATAGAAAAATGTTCGACTTAGACAGACAAACAGAGATTGAAAAGGAGTTGGAAGTATTGGAAGGACAACTCAAATAATAAATGGGTAAGTGGTTTAGTAAGAATTTTAAGGCAATAATATATTTTGCGTTTCTTGTACCAATCATTACTGTTGCAATTGTATCGATATCACACGTAACTCAGTGGTACGGTATTTCTAATCCATTATCATGGGCGGTATACCTTTCAATAGGTATTGAGATTGCTGCATTGTCGGCGTTAGCTGCGATATCCGCACAAATGGGGTCTAAAGTATATGTACCCTTTGGAATTGTTACCTTAATTCAGTTTGTGGGTAACATATTTTTTGCGTTTGAATATATCAAAATAGATAGTGAACAATTCCTTTCATGGGTTGAATTAGTTGGACCCATTTTAGAATATTCAGGTATTGAACAGGGAGACTTACAATCACATAGACGATTCCTTGCAATTTTTGCGGGTGGAATGTTACCACTAATCTCACTTTCATTCTTACATATGTTGGTTAAGTTCCAAGAAGAGAATAATGCCAAAAAAGAAGAGGTTAATCGGGAAAATTCCGAATTAGGTGACGAAACTATACAGGAAGACAAGATAGACGCATCTGACTTGGTTGCAGAGGTGTCTCGTTTCAGACCATCACAAGAGGAGTTGGATAGAATTGAAGACTTACTTAAGAAGTACCCTCACAACGAAATCAAAAAAGAACCAAAAGAAAGAATTACTAAGGAGGAACAAAGAGAACTCCTAAAGGAGATGATTCGAAATGATGAGGATCTTGGTCTTTACGACGAACCATTACCTGATGAGGCAAGAGGAGTGGAACCACCAAGTTGGATGGATGAGATCCCTGAACCAACGGAGGAGGATTACAGAGATTGGGATTCAACGTTAGAAGACGGATTAGAGAATGAAGAATGGGATGAGGATCATGCATTGGATCAGGTCCTTAATGATATGGTTGAAGACTTACCACAAGAAGAGGTTATAGAAACAACTGAAGAAATCAAAAAGATTGATGTCGTGTTGGATGAGTTACCCGAATCCACAAATATTGAGTTTGATGTTGAAGTAAAAACGGAGACACCCGAACCAACGGCAACAAATAGACCTGCAAATCGATACGAACAATTGGAGGAATATTTAGTACAAACAAGATCTTGGGATCAAACAGAACAAGAAGAGGACGTTCAATTACCCGATAGTGTTGAAACCGCACAGTTGGATATCCAAACAGGTAAAATAACCACACCCGAACCAACAGAACAACCTAAACCAAACTTTATTGTTAGAGAACCCATTCAGGATCAAGAAGACCCTGAAAAAAAAAATTAATAGAGGTAACACCTTCAGGAACCCCAACTCCGACATTAACTTTAACTCCTTCTAACACACCCGACCCAACATCGACACCAAGCCCAACCGTAACCCCTATACCAACTTCTACCCCCTCACCTACAGAAACACCCCTCCCAACACCATTACCTACTGAATACGTGGATGATTTATATATGGAAAAATCACCACCACCCCAAAATAATTTCATTCAAGTAGGATCTAAAGTAATTGTAAGGAATGTTGGAAATTCGAGACGTAGAAACAATAGATAGTAAAACACTTAACCACTCTAAAAGAAAATATAAAAAGAAACAGATCTTTTTATATGATACTAAGAGAAGGATTGACGATTTCGTAAATAAAATTAAGTACAGATACAATGGGGAATACGATGATATTCCTCATTTCATTATAAGTAAAATGGGGGATGTTTATAAAGTCCTTGATCCTGAATTTTCCTCAAAAACCTTCGGTAATGATAAAGTTGATCGTAAACAGATCAAAATTGCAATAGAAAACTTAGGATGGTTACAAAAAAACACGATCACGGGGTACTTCAGTAATTGGATCAATGACCCACATAGGTCTGAACCTTATGTTAGAAGTTGGAGAGATAGATTTTATTGGGATAGATACACCGAACAACAACAAGAAACCACAGTGGAACTTTGCAGATACCTCTGCGAAACCTATAATATAGATGAAAGGGTTGTTCCGGGCAACGGATTCATAGAAAACGTAGAGAATTTTAGGGGAATCGTATGTAAATCCAACTTTTCAAATATTTATACAGATATAAACCCTTCGTTTAATTTTAAAAATTTTATAGAAGATGAAATTTGAAACACATATGGACTACGACAAGACAAAAAGAATGTTGAATACATTAAGAAACCTTAATGAATCTCAACTAAACAAGAAATCCCTTAACGAACAGGAAGATAACACCGAAAAGAAGATGGAAAACGTATCAACTGTTGTTGATGGGGTTGTAGTCACTATGATTGCATCTACTGAAGAGGATTTACAGTTGAACGACCAACAAAAGAAGTCCGTGAGTGACGTAATTTCTAATTTTGGTACTCAGGTATCTGATTTAGGAGATCTTCGTCCTGGCATCACCATACAACCTAATCAGGTTAGGTTAGACGGTAATTTACCTGACGTGGAGATTGACTTTGTTATTATTGCGGGTAAAAATAAAGGTGTTTATCTGAACACTGCGATGTTAAAGGTCTCTTATGAGTCTTTAGAGTCCATTGAAAAACTATTAAAGTTTGAGGATGTGTTTGCAGATGCGATGAATGATGTAATATCACAAAGAAGAATAGATTAAGATGTCATTAACAGCAACAGATAAAAAACAAATTGAAGCTATTGTCAAGAAAGAGATCAAAGATTTCTTGAAGGATACCCAAGCACATAAAACCGTAATTGATATGGTTAAAAAAGAAATGGGTACGAGAGACATAAACCAAAAAGTAGTGGATTTATCTACAAAGGTTGTTGTAGAGTTATTCAAACAGTTATGGCAACGTAAGTCTTTTTGGGAGGGACCATTAAAAAACGTTAAGTAATGAAAAAAGAAACTAAAGAGGCAACAATGTCAGGTTCTGCGGGTTCCTTTGAAGCACCGATGAACTTCATTACCAAAAGAGAGATATATAAAATCCACAATAAAAAGAAATACAACGAGGATGAGGTTGAAGAGGGTGAGTTTACTGAAGCCCTATCAACTGCAACTTCTTCGGCGGGTCAATACGATGCACCATTTGGAACAGGAAAGAGTAATCCACTTAAGATTGACGGACCTGATTCAATTAAAAAAAGGATGAAACAACTCAGAAAGAGTAATTTCCCATTATATGGTGGTCCCGAGGGTGTCTTTGTTAAAGTTAAGGAGAAATGTAAGAAATTCCCTTACTGTAATGAGGGTGATATAAACGCTTTAGAATTCTATGAAAGTGAAGAATTAAATGAAGCAGTAAGAGACGTATCTAAAAAGTACGGAATACCGTATAATGAGGTGGAGAAAATCGTAATAAACGAGATAAAGAGCATATTTATATAATATGAAAGTTTCAGACTTAAATAAAATTATCGAAGAGACTATCTCCAACGAGATAAAGAATACCATCCTTAACGAAGGTAAGGGTAGTAAAACCGCATACTGTGTTAAGTGTGAGGGTGAATACGTTGAAATTTGCGACACTAAAGAGGAAGCAGACTCTAAGTGTGAAGAATACAATAAAAATAATCCTGACAAGAAATTTGTCGTGGAAGAAGAAACCTACGAGTCTAAAGAAGAATTAATCGACAAATTAGATCAGTTAGGTGAAGAATTAGATTCAGAAAACATGGAAGAAAATCAATCAGTTGACGAAAAATTACATGGTGGACAACATAAATTAGATGTTGATAACGATGGTAAGATCGAAGCGTCGGATCTTGCAAAACTAAGAAAGGGTGAAACCAATGAAAGTACCTGCGAAAAATGTGGTAAAGAACTATGTGAGTGTGGGGACATGCAAGAAGACGAAGGAAAAGGTGAAATCGAAATGGATATTGATGAAACTACATGTGAAAAATGTGGTGAGGGTATTTGTGAATGTGGTGACATGAACGAAACAGAAACCATTTCTGAAAATAAGAAGGTTATAAGAATGACTGAATCTGAATTAGTAGAGATGATCACTAAAATGGTGAATGAGGCGATACCGGGACTAAAAGCGGTGGAAGACTCACACAAAGTAGGTGGAAAAGAAACTAAAGAACATATGGGTAACGTAGATAAGAAAATCAAAGATGCATTATCTGTCGAGGGTAATGATAATCCTGAATTTCCAAAGGCGGTCGGTAAAGGAGGACCTGAAACATTGGATCCTAAGAAAGTGGTACACAACACTGACGACCAAAACGAAGAGATGGAAATGGAAAGGGGAGAAAATCCATTGGATTTAGATTACGATCACGAACCTACAGACGAGTTTAAAGATAGACTTAAGAAAGCGTTAGAGGGAGACTCTACAATGGGTAATGCAGATGGAGGAAACACCATTCCAACCGATACAGGTAAAAACATTGCGAAAACAGCGGAGAAAAGAAAGAAAAGAGACGAAGAAAAACCGATGTACGTAAAAGATGTTCAACCTGTTAAGATTGTTAAAGAATCGAAAGAGGACTTAACTGAAACGGTAGAAGAAAAGAAAAGTGTGTTAGAAGAGGAAATCCAAAAAATGAAAAAACTCTCTTCTTACAACGAAAAGACTCAGTAATACTATTGTCTTTATTTTCTTTTATTCGTATATTTTAGTAGAAATATGGGAAATAAAGACATGAATCTCAAAGAAATACTTAATAAGCAAGATTACGGTTACCAAGCGGAAGTTTGGTACCGTGCTTATGGTATTACAACAGAAAAGATAGAGTTGTTTTATGATTTTGTAAACTCCGTCTATCTCTTAATCAACGAAACTTACTTAGGTCCTGATGCAATTATCACGGAAGAAGAACAAAGAATCCATTTCACGTGGTGTTGGGATAAAACGGTCGACAATCTATCCAAAGAGAAGATCAATTTAAATAAAAGGGGTATACACTATGAATATTTTTGGGATTTCTTCTTAGAGTCATTCTATTTTTTAAAGATGGATGAAGAAGAGATTAAAGTGGAGGAGTACCTATACAAACTATTTAATTACAAACACAAGAAGACGAGATCAGAACTTTCAGTACTTACGGAAATCTATAAATTATTAGAAAAGAACTTGAACTAATAAAAAAAATTCCGTATATTAGTATCAGAAACGGTAAAAATATATGGAAACGTTAAGTAAAATTAAGGATCTCGTAGAGAAAATGTCGGTCGATACTAACAAGGTATACGAGAAAGGTAATAGATCGGCATCTATCAGGGCCCGTAAGTACGCTCAACAAGTTAAGACCCTAATTTCCGATTTCAGGAAAGAAATTTTAGACGAAATAAAGAGACATGATAAATAATATTGATTTATTTTTATTTGTCTTATCAATAATCTTCATTCTAAGGTTTGTGGTGGAATTCGTTGTAAAGTTATTTGTTACCGACGCAAAACCATTGTCCGTTAATACATACGAGAAGGTAATTTTCTATTTTACCATTTCATATATAATAACATATATTTTAATTTAAAATACCATAGTGTACGATATTATAAAATCATTAAGACCATACTTCTTCTCTTTGAGAGAAATAAAAGATAATGTCAGTTTGGATTTGAAATTACCATCTTCTTGGAAGTACGAGAAGATTGTATCAGTATATAAAACCCTGCAAGTTAAAGTTCAGGATAAGAATGATAAAGACGTACTTATCTCTTTCGTTTCCTCCGCAACCCAAAATGGATATGACACGACGTTTAAATGTGCCAACGAAGTTGTAGAGAAGAACTTAGAGGAAGAGAAGAAAAGAGAACTTTTCGATAAGAAGGTTCGAGAAATGAGAGGTATGTTTGAATCATTAACTCTTGAACAACTCGAAAGATTAAAATTTGAAAACGATGAGCCAACAGAAGGAAGACTTAGCTTGGTTGGAGAAGGAGATGAAGAGGGATCAGTTGGAGGTGGAGAATCACAAGAAACAGATGATTCAACAACTGAAGAATATGAAGAAAGAGGATCTTTTCGTGACTCCGAAGCCGAAGTCAAAAGTAAATAAGTTATTTAGTAAAATTAAAACTCTCTTAGGGTTGTGAGTGATAAAAAGGGTGATATATTAAATCAATTAGCGATCGTATCGGATTTACTCGAGAAGGTAAATCTTGATTCCATTAATACAACTGCATTCTTTGAATTAACTGAAGAGGAGTTTGATAGGATTCTTAATTATGTAAATGAGAAATACGGAGGACAAGTGGAAGATGACGACTCGGGTACATTTTCAATCGTGATTGGTGATATACCTTTTGTGTTTAGTAAGAATAGTGTCTAAATAAATCAGTTCTTTTATATCCCTTTTTTTCTAACATATTATATAGGGATTTTCTCTGTGAGGTAGTTATGTCTTTAACAAAGATGAAATTACCTTTTTTGTTTTTTAATAGGTCCTCTCTCAGTAAATCAAACAATCTGTCCGAATCGTTTAAATTTTTATTACCAAACATTCTAATCGTGTTTTCAATCTGAAGGAATAGTTTGGTATTTAATGTGAATATTTGTGCAATCTCATCCACCGACTCCAATATTGACATTAATTCGTGATATCTAATGTGTTTACCATTGTCATGGTCATAAATCTTTTCCTCTTGCCAATATGGGATTATCTCTTTAAGTCTAAAACCTTTAGTATCCACCGCCGCCTCATATAAACGACCGATTTCATCTCTCTTAGTGACTGTTTTCTTCTTCGCCCATCTATTATCGGGATAGATCAATGCCAATTCATAATCTAATTGTTGATTTCTTTTGCCCCCATACTCTTTTACATAACGGGGTTTCTTTTCGGTCTTTAATTCGTACCAAAGATCTCTAATTGCGGGAAGACTAACTGTTTGATAGACCAACTTCTTTCTCTCCTTGTTACAGAAAAGAATAATCTTGTATTTCTTCTTCTTTTTCACGTAACGAGGTTGTAAATCAAGGAAAATACACCATATAGTGATAGACCAAGAATGATTAAACCAAATACTTTAACGACTCTTTCCGTTTTCTCAACCTCTTTCAGTATTTCCTCCCTCTGTTGTTTCTTTTTACACTTACTGCAAGCCATAATACAATATATACTTTATAAGTGGATTTTTAAATAGAAAATGTGACCTTATAATCCCATAGGTGGTTGACTTCCTCGTTCTTTTTCTGTATATTTTATAAAGAACGTTAACGAAGTAATTCATGATAAGTTATATTGGAGGAAAGGCAAGGATAGGTAAGTGGATTGTGCCATTTATCCCGAGTGATATCGAAACATACGTAGAACCTTTTTCAGGTATGTTTTGGGTATTCTTCAATATGGACTTAGAACAATACCCAAATCTTAAGACGGTTGTCTACAATGACTTTAATGGGTTAAATACTAACCTTATGAAGTGTTCTAAAGATTACGATCGTTTACATGAGGAACTTGATAAGTATGACGAGTACATACAAAAAAGAGATGTTGAGAATACGCCTCCGAAGTGTGAAGAGTTCTTCAATAAGTGTCAAAAAGAGGTATTCGATCCGTCTTTTGTAATAGAACCCGGAAAGGAGTTCGACGCTGCGGTCAAATATGTATTCGTCTTAACTCAAGTTTTTTCAGGGTCAAAACCCGAAACCTCTAAGTACACGGATTATAAAGGTAAGTACCGTTGTAAAGTTCTGATATTTATGGATAAGTTGAAGAACAAAAAATATAGAGAACATTTCGATAAAATAACGTTTGTGGAGAATCTCGACTTCCAACAAGTCATTGAAAAATATGATTCACCGACATCCTACTTTTATACGGACCCTCCATATTGGAAAACTGAGAATTACTATTCAAATCACGATTTTGATAGAACAGACCATGAAAGATTGGCGGACACACTAAAGAATATCGAGGGTAGATTTAGTCTTTCCTACTATGATTTTCCACTATTAAGGGAATGGTTCCCTTACTTCAATTATAATTGGCAGAACAAGAATTTCAAGAAGTCTGCCGCCGCGAAGAAGGACGGTACTCAAAATGAGGGTACTGAAATTCTGATAATGAATTACGGATCACCAAAATATAGAGTGGGAGAACAACTATCGTTGTTTGAAGAGATGTAATTCACTTTTCTATTATTATAAGTTATGGCAACCTATTGGTATTTAGTAAAGGTACTACCGGGTAAAGAGAGACAACTTATGGAACAATTCAATACTGAAATTGAATTGGGTGACATAAAGGGTATCAAACGTTTTGTATGTCCGTTGGAGAAACAATACAAAATGATTAAGAATAAAAGAGTCATCAGGGAAAGAGTGATCTATACAGGTTACCTATACTTTGAGGCAGAACACGAATTAGATCAGGACGAGTTGAAAAATCTATCATACCTACCCGATATTATGAAGGTTCTCGGCGATAAAAGACCCGTAAGATTACGTGATAGGGAAATTCAAAGAGTCCTTAATGAAGGTCAAAAAGGTCAAGATGTCAAAAGTAGAATCGAATATCGTGTTGGTGAAGTGGTTAAAGTCATTGATGGACCATTCAACACATTCGAAGGTGAGGTGAGAAATGTCGAGGGGGATAAAGTAGATGTGGATGTAAAAGTTTTCGGTAGACCTACTAAAGTTTCATTAACAATCGAACAAATACAGAAAGTCTAATGGAGGCGGAAGTTTTAGTCTATATAGGTAAATTGAGGAAATACCTTAACACCAATAGAGAAGCGTATGAACACTTTATCGGTGACATGGATGAAAACAAATTTTTTGATTTGGTTAATGAAGTTGCAATAAAAAATTACCACGAAAAGAACGACCCAACATTAACTATGGAGCAATTTGAGATCGTAAAAAAAACGTTACAGATAGATCACATTGCAAGTCGGGATGATAGTTATTATGAACCAAAGATATTCATTGATAACAGAGGACTTGAACGTATTATAACTAAATGAAGATACCAAAACATTATTCACTGTTCGAAACGGGTTATTCGGAAGAGATGGCCGCAGAACAGATATACATCATAAAATTCGAAAAATTACCATCATCAAGAGTTGATAAGACATCTTATGATGCGGGTATTCTCCAAAAATTAAAAGACATAGGATTTAAAAAAATCACAACACTACAAAGAGTAAGGTTTAGACTTGGAGTTCTAAAGGAGGTCAGTGAGGATCAGGTTGAGGAATCACTACTTACCCACGACACCAAAGAGATTATTATTAAAACCAAAAAGAATAATAAAACCAATAAACTGACATTGAACATTTACTACTCAATAGACAAAGGTGATATTGAAACTCAATTGGATTTATCTTTCTTAAAAAATTCTATTAGTCCTAATACCGAGAGTAATATTTCACTAATCAGATCACATGGTGGTGGTTATTGGGATCTCGAAGATTATGAACTAAACCAACCCAATGTTGACTTAGAAACTAATTATGGTGATGGTTTTAAAGAGATTAACGACATTATCGTTAAAAGATTAAACACTGAGAATGATAAGGGAATTGTTTTGTTACATGGAGAACCCGGTACAGGTAAAACCACTTACATAAAATACTTAACTAAAGAAATTAAGGATAAGAAAATAATTTTTGTCCCTCCCATGATGGCAGAATCATTAACGGATCCTGCTATTATACCCTTTTTAATGGATCATAAGAATAGTGTATTAATTATTGAGGATGCAGAAAAGGTATTAGGGTCGAGAGAATCATCTAACGGGGTCTCACAAAGTACCTCAAACCTACTTAATTTAACTGATGGTATTTTAGGGGATTGTCTTAATATTCAAATCATAGCAACGTTCAATACAAAAAGGGAAAATATTGATGAAGCGTTTCTACGTAAGGGTAGGTTAATTGCCGAGTATAAATTCAATAAATTATCTGTAGAAACGGGCAACAAACTTCTTAAATCATTGGGTAAGGAGGTGACTATTGATGAGGAAATGGTCTTATCTGATTTATATAATATTGATGTTGATATTTATAAATCAATAAATGGAAAAAATAAAATAGGTTTTAATTAATTATGGAAAACGTATCAGCGGCGGAGGTCGTATCACTACAGAAAGAAGGTAAGAAAGTATTATTAGATCTTTGGGCACCATGGTGTGGACCATGTAGGTCATTAATCCCAAGACTCGAAAAATTAGATGGTCAATATGAAAACATCGAATTCGTTAAGGTTAATGTTGATGAAGAGGGTCAATATGCGCAGGGTTTAGGTATTAGGAGTGTACCTACGGTTATTATTTTTGACGGGGAAACCGAAGTAAGTAGAATTACGGGAGCACAACCTGATCAAAGTTATACTACAATATTAGAGAGTTTATAATGAATACCGTTTGTGTGTTCACAATGAAAGGGTGTCCATACTGTGAGAGTCTAAAGAAACGACTTTCAAGTATGGACATTTTATTTGAGGAGTATGATGTCGATGATAATCCTATTTTATGGGGTCAAATTACAAACGAATTAAAAGATGACTCCTTACCTACAGTTTTCATAAGAGAACCCGATACACCACAAGGAATGGTGTTTATGCCTGATGTGAATGTCTTCGATCAGGACGATTTAATCAAAAAAATTTTAGATAATTTGAAAAAATAAAGGGGATATCAAAAAAGTTATCTCTTTTTTATATAAAGATCCATTTGTAAGGTATTTATAGTTAAAGTACTTTTTAGATGGCATTACAACAAATATATTGGGAACAGATCGCAACGGAGGATATCACCTCAGGACAAACGGTCAACCTCGGTAACCCCACCGCATCGATTTCCAACATCTACACTGAAAATATAGTACTCAATGGACAAGAATTGAGTAGTTATATCGGTGATAACCTTTTTGCTTTAGAACAATTTACATCGTCAGTATCCCAATCATTAGAATTTACGGGATCAAACATGACTGTTAAGGGAGATTTAAATGTTTTGGGGACATTTACCTCGATTAAATCTGAAACAGTCACTTTAGATGATAATATAATAGAACTTAATGGGTCCGAAGAGTCGTTTGGTGGTTTATTAATAAAGGACCCAACACAACCAAACTTGGTGTCGGGATCTCTATTGTGGGATACAACCAACGACGAGTGGATTGCAGGTCCCCAAGGGGGTGAAGTTGCGATTGCAAGAAAAGACCACTTAATATGGGGTGATTCGGGTTCTTTTTGGTCCGCTAATAGTGATTTACAGGTAACCGGTTCCGTAGTAATTAAGGGGGACCTTAGGGTGGAAGGACAAACCACCATGGTTTCACAAGATATTAATCAAGATTCATTAGTTATATCGGGGGCGATGAGCATCCTTAAGAATGAATTGGATGCACAAATAAGACAGGCGTCATTAACCATAGAAAATCTCGGTTCAATAGGTGATAGATTAAATAATTCTATCATGGACCTTGGTGGTTTCTAATAAATCAAATATTTATAATAAACTAAACATAAAAACAACTTAAAAAGAAGATGGCTCAAATTATTAAACACAGGAGAGGTTCCATTGGTGATGTTAAAGCAACAACCACAAGAAACGGTGAATTACTCATTGCTTCGGGTTCTATTTCTGACTTATCAGGACCTTTCGTATTCATTGGTTCACCCGCATCGACAGATGAGGGGGTTGCGGGGGCATTTAAACCAACATCAAAAGTCTATACGGGTACAAATGCACCGTCAATTGCTGCTGGTACATACGGATCAATATTAGACGGTACACCTTTCTATGCATCTTCAAATGAGTCATTATATATTCTTAACAACGATGGTGTAGGGAATGAAAGACTTGATTTGACAGGTAATATTGAGGGTAATACCATAACGAATGTAACAATCACAAATGTTGACGGTACAAATGCCGACTACACCAATATTACGGGTGGAACAGTGACTGTGACAGGTAACCAAACTATTGGTGGTACCTTAGGTGTGACCGGAAATACAGAAGTGGGTGGTGATATCGACGTAACGGGTGATATCACAGGTTCTAACTTAAGATTAAGTGGTGATGCTGATATTGCGGGTAACATTAATCTTGGTGGTAATATTACAGTGGGTGATGCAACTACGGATTTTGTTAAATTCGGTGCTGACGTTTCATCTTCTATTATACCTGATGTTGATAATGCATTCGACTTAGGTTCATCATCACAGTCTTGGAGAGACTTATATGTTAGTGGAACTGCGAATATCCAAGACTTGAATCTTGAAGGGTCTATATCTGTTAATAGTTTAGCACTACCGGGTGACTTAACTGTTTCAGGTACTACTGACCTTAAAGGACAAGTAACCATTGGTGATGCATCTGCAGATATTGTTACAGTTAACTCAGGTGATATCGAATTGGCGAATATTCCTGATGGAGACACTTCAATTTTTATCGGTTTAGATGGTAACAATAAATTAGTAAAAGATAATTTAGATCAAAGAATTTTAGGTGACACATTACTTGATAATAATGGGACACCATTAACCGCAAATAGAGTACCATTCGCATTGGATGGTGATTCATTACAAGATGATGCGGAATTTACATACGACGGGGCCAACAACCAATTAACAGTTGCATCTTCGAGAGTTGGTGATAATGTCAATGTAGGTTCTAACTTAATTGTAGGATCAGATTCAGAATTAAAAGGTAACTTGGGTGTTGCAGGTAATGTTATTGTAACAGGTTCTGCAACGATCGAAACTAATTTGAATGTTGAGGGTAATGCATCAATAACAGGAACAACATCTATTAGTGGTGCAACAACTATCGACGATACTCTAACAGTAACGGGTGATTCTGACTTACAAGGTAATACCGATGTTCATGGAGAATTAACTGTAACAGGAAATACTAATTTACAATCGAACTTATACGTATCGGGTAACTTAGAAGTGTTAGGTTCAGCAACTAATGTGACGATCCAATCACAAACAGTTGAGATTGACGATAATATCATTAGATTAAATGCATACTCACCGTTTGAGAGATATGCAGGTTTCGAAGTAATGGACTCAGGATCTTCGGGTGTATCGGCATCTTTAGTATGGGATTCACAAGAAGATTATTGGATGTTCGTATCATCTTCAGGACAATCAAGTAAATTGGTTGGTACAAGTGCGGGTACATACGGATCTGAAAGTAGTTTAACTGTTAATACCATTCCTGTGGCAAGTGCTGACAATACAATCCAAGACTCATTATTAACTGATGATGGATCTGTTTTATCATACAACACAAATAAATTCACAGTGGCAACTGATGATGGTGCAACCACTATCGCAGGTAACCTTACTCTTTCAGCGGGTGGTGGTCTCGATAACGGAACAAGAACCTCATGGGTGGCATTCAAGAACTCAAATAGTGAAGTTGGTTTTGTTACGACTACTAACGGAACTGATGTTTTAGACGGTATTTTAGGTTATAAATCATCGGATGGTACACTAAGTTTCTCCACGGTAATTGACGGAGGTACGTACTAATAAAATACAATACAATTTGTTTGAAAAATCCCTTGAGAAATCTTGGGATTTTTTTTATATAATGATATTAAGGAGTATTTATATATAAGACCTATATAGGTCATAATAATTGTGGTAAATACCACTACACATAGAATAGAGATCCATATATATGGGACAGACAGTTAAACTGCGTAGAAGCGCTGTATCCGGTAGAGTTCCAAATAACTCCCAATTACAACTTGGTGAGTTATCAATGAACACAACCGACGGGAAAATATTCTTGGCCAAATCAGGGTCAGGAGGTCCGTCAATCGAAGAAGTAATAATCACAAACACACAGAACACAGGATCATTAGATATTGTAGGATCAATATCAGGTTCCTTTCTAACAGGTTCCTTTATTGGGGACGGTAGTGGTTTATATAATATTCCCGCATCGGGGGTAACAGGTCTTAGTTTAGATAAAATCTCAAGTGGTGCATCTACGGCTTCTATTGATGCAAACGGATTACAAATCAACGTAAATACTTCAATTACAGGATCTCTAACGGCAACAGAATTTACGGGTAGTGGTTTAGGACTAAGAAATGTCCCAATTAATGTGTCAGGTTCAGATGAGAACTCAATCACATATGATGGTCAATTTACACAATTCTTATTTGATGATTCCACGGGTATTAAAGTATCGGGTGATACGTCAACAGGAACTGCAAAAATATACTTAGACGGTGTTGCAGCAGAAAATGAAGGTGGTATTGGTGTTACCGCAAAATTAGAAGTAACAGGTGCCACAAGTACATGGACTTTTGATCATGGTTTAGGTGAACAGTACCCCGCAATCACAGTATTTGATTCTGATGGTTATGTGATTATACCACAGAACATCGAAGCAGTAAGTTCCACACAATTAGTTATTACTTTCTCTTCACCACAAACAGGGGTTGCAACGGCAACTATAGGTGGTGGACTACCTGCCATATCATCGAGTTATGGGGGTAGATTACTAACAGTGAATAGTGACGGAACATTTGCAGAATGGAAAGAAAGCATATATCTCCAAACAGGGTCATTCGAAACATACACAAGTTCAGTAAATGATAGGTTTAATTCTATAGAATCATTTACGAGTAGTATTGATGAAACATATGCCACTGATGAGGACGTTACTGACTTAAGAAATGATTTAAACCTATACACTTCATCAACTGATGATAGATTAGATTCGTTAGAAACCACAAGTGGTTCCCATGATGGTAGGTTAGATAGTTTGGAGACAACAACAGGATCCCTCGATGGGAGATTAGATACTATCGAGACCACATTCTCTACTTCTGTTAATCAGAGGTTATTTAATGTTGAGTCGTCTACGGAAGATAATGCGGACAATTTCATGTCTTATACATCATCAACCGATGATAGATTAGATTCTTTAGAAACCACAAGTGGATCACACAATACACGTATTGGGAATCTTGAAACCTTTGAAACTAAAGTAGATAATGGATTAGAATTCACAGGTTCTAATGTTACTATAAAAGGTAATTTATTGGTTAAGGGTACTGAAACAAGGGTTGATTCAACGACTGTTGACCTTTCCGATAATATAATCTCTTTAAATGGTAGTGGAGCATCAAATGCAGGTATTGAAGTGAGAGATACAACCTCACCCGGATTACTTTCAGGTTCACTTATATGGGACTCAACCAACAACTATTGGTTAGGAGGTACAAAATCTAATGAGGAAAGACTTTTAACGAATACTGACCTTACAAACTTAGATGGGAGATTGGATTCTTTAGAAACCGATAGTGGTTCTATTAGATCTGATTTTAATTCATATACAAGTTCTAATGATAACAATATAAATGGTATTGATGGGAGGTTAGGTTCATTAGAAACGACTTCAGGGTCTCATGATGGTAGATTGGATTCATTAGAGAGTTTTACTTCATCTATTGATGACACATACGCCACTGACCAAGACATAACAGATTTACGTGGAGACTTTAACACATACACAAGTTCCAATGATACCACGAATACCACACAAAATAGTAGGTTAACATCGTTGGAATCGGCTACAGGTAGTTACACTACCACAGATTATTATACAACAGGTGCCACATTCAATCAAATTAACGGTGTTGTAACGGGTACTCGTAATGATGGTGGTACTTGGACCGTGGATCTCGATGGTAGGTATCTAACAGGATATACAGAAAGTGACCCAATATTCTCGGCATCACCTTCAGCAAACATTGCGGATAGTGATATTGAGAATTGGAACACCGCATACGGATGGGGTGATCACGCACAATCGGGATACCTCACTTCATACAACAACGAATACACCACAGGTGCAACATTCAACCAAATTAATGGTGTGGTTACATTTACAAGAAATGACGGAGATACATTCACTGTTGATCTTGATGGTAGGTATCTTACGGGTTATACAGAGACCGACCCAATATTCTCCGCATCTCCTTCGGCAAATATTGTAGATAGTGATATAGAGAATTGGAATTTAGCACATGGGTGGGGAGATCACTCACAGGTGGGATATTTAACCTCACACCCAAATGTAGTTGCGGCCACTTCATCCAACAATAGTGGTAGAACCTATATCCAAGACATTTTATTGGATAGTAATGGTCATGTTACGGGATTAACCACTTCAACAGAGACAGTGGTTAACACTGATGAATACACAACGGGGGTTACGTGGAACGGAACAACCGCAGTACTCACCTTTACAAGAAACGATGGAGACACATATAGTGTTACCATGTTAGAAACACTATCAGATGTCACCGTTACAGGTGGTACATATAATAGTGGGACACAAACACTACGATTAACAAAATCAGACGGATCAACTGTTGATGTTTCAGGATTTGCGGTGGATACTGACACTAATTGGTACACAACAGGAGCAACTTTCAACAATGCAAATGGTATCCTCACCATAGTAGGTAAAGGTATGTCGGATGTTACGGTTGATTTGGATGGGAGGTACTTGACATCGTACAACGATGAATACACAACAGGCGCTACATTCAATCAACTTAATGGTGTCGTTACATTTACGAGAAATGACGGTGATACATTCACAGTTGACCTTGATGGTAGGTACTTAACAGGTTATACCGAAACAGATCCGATATTCTCGGCATCACCTTCGGCAAATATCGCGGATAGTGATATAGAGAATTGGAATTTGGCGCATGGATGGGGAGATCATTCACAAGCGGGATATCTTACCTCTTACAACAATGAGTATGTAACGGGAGCCACATTCAACCAACTTAATGGTGTGGTCACATTCACGAGAAATGATGGAGACACCTTTACCGTTGATTTAGATGGAAGGTACTTACAATCTTTTACAGAAACTGATCCGATATTCTCCGCATCGCCATCAGCAAATATCGCGGATAGTGATATAGAGAATTGGAATTTAGCACATGGATGGGGGGATCACGCAACACAAGGTTATTTAACTTCATACAACAATGAGTATGTGACAGGTGCGTCGTGGAATAATAGTACTGCGGTACTCACCTTCACAAGAAATGATGGTGATACGTTTAGTGTGACATTGTTAGATACCTTATCAGATGTCACAGTAACAGGTGGTACCTATGATAGTGGAACACAAACATTAGAGTTAACCAAAAACGATGGATCAACAATAAGTGTTAGTGGGTTTGCAATCGACACCGACATCAACTACTACTTAACAGGATCTACCTTTAATACTTCAGATGGAGTACTAACATTAAAAGTTAAAGGGTCGTCAGATGTCACTGTAGATTTAGACGGGAGATATCTTACGGGTTATACAGAAACTGATCCGATATTCTCCGCATCACCTTCGGCAAATATCGCAGATAGCGATATAGAGAATTGGAATTTGGCACATGGATGGGGGGATCACTCTCAGGCGGGGTATCTTACTTCTTATAATAACGAATATACCACAGGGGCAACTTTCAATACAGGTAATGGTATTATCACATTCACAAGAAATGATGGGGATACATTTACGGTAGACATTGATGGAAGATTCCTTACAAGTTACAGTGAAACGGATACTTTAAATACCGTCACCTCAAGAGGATCTACAACATCAAATTCAATATCTGTTGGTGATTTCCAAGCATCTCACCAATCAGCACAAGATGCAACAACCAAGGCAGAAATGTTAAGTATGGCGGTGGCCAAGTTCAAACCCCACTCAACAAACTCAGGTACTTTAGCGATTGCACAGGTTGATAATGGTAACTCAGTTGGTTTACAGTACACAAATGGTGCGGGAACTGCGGATTGGGATATGTCATTACAACCATTTGGAGGTAATGTCGGTATTAATAAAATTAACCCGAGTGGTGCACTTCACGTTTACAGTGGAACATCTGAAAGATTCTTAATTAGTGGTGATGTACATGTACAAGGATCTACTGATTTAAATATTAATGGTACGAGTAGGAGATTCTCATTTACGAGTGGTACAGGTACAATAAGAACCACCACCGCAAATGAACTTTACTTACAAACAAACTCAACCACCGCAATTACGATTGATACCAATCAAAATGTTACAATTGGTGGGGAGTTAAACATTATTAAAAATAATGTGGGTATCTCAACAGGATATGCCACAGTTGCTATTGAGGCAACAGACGCACAATTAGATTTAACCTCAAGTTCAGATGGTACATGGGGATCATCAATAAATCTTGTTGAGGGTACGGATACGACGGCTAATACTGATGTGTGGAGTATTGCGAGAAAAACAACTAATGGTGCGGGTGACAGCTCATTGAATTTTAATTTTGGCACTGCTAACCAACATGACAACACTGCTCGGGTCATATTTACTAAAGATGGTGCAGGTACTTTTACAGGAAATATTTCCGCAAATAATTTAAGCGGAACAAATACAGGTGATCAAGATCTGAGTGGTTATTTACTAAATACCACCGATACCTTTACGGGTAATTTAACATTTAATGGGGGGAATAATACCTCAAAAGAATCCTTCATAAACGTAAAAAGAGGAAATGGTGCTGGTTTATGGTTAAAATTCCAAACAGATTCAACTTCAGCCAATGATGTAAGTCAATTTGTAATAAGAAGAAGTACAGATAATGTAGACATACTATCAATTACTGCAGGTTCAGGAAACTTATCGGTACCCGGTACGTTATCGGCATCGGGTTACAATGATAGTAATTGGGATACTGCATATGGATGGGGTGACCACTCAACACAAAATTACCTAAAAGGTAGTAATAGTAGTGGAACATATGAAGGTACTGTAACTGATTGGAATTCACCAACTGTCACAGGATTTTATTCTGATGATGGTGCTACAAATAGATGGTCAGGACAAGCGAATTGGACGAGTATAATGCATGTTAAATTATACGATGACAATAACAATTACGCAACTCAAATAGGTTTTAATACATATGATGATGGGTTATATACCCGAACAAATGTTGGTGGAACATGGACATCATGGAAACAAATCTATCATTCAGGGGTATTCACAAACAACTCGTCAAATTGGGATACCGCATATGGTTGGGGAGACCATTCACAAGCGGGTTATTTAACCACTTACAACAATGAGTATGTAACAGGTGCGAGTTGGAACAGCAGTACTGCTGTATTAACCTTCACAAGAAATGATGGAGACACATTCAATGTTAATTTATTAAATACATTATCCGACGTAACAGTTACAGGTGGTACATACAACAGTGGTAATCAAACCTTAACCCTTACCAAGTCAGACGGGAACACCGTAAGTGTAAGTGGATTCGCAATAGATACGGATGTTAACTACTACACAACAGGTGCAACTTTTAATACAGGTAACGGCATTATCACCGGTACAAGAAACGATGGTGGTACTTGGACGGTTGATATTGACAACAGATACCTACAATTAGATGGTGGTGTGTTGACAGGAAATATTGGAAGAAGTGCCCATAATAATGGATTTTTAGTTGGTGGTTACAATAATGTAGGTGTAAGTGCAAGTGCGACAAACCCTATATTCACCATAGGTACTTCCTACCTTCCGGCAGTAACGACTCTTGGTAATATGTACGGTATTGGTTATACAAGGGCTGATGCTTCTTTTATGGGGATTGCAAGTGGAAGTGGTTGGGGTATGTATGTTGCCGCCGATGGAGATGCGAGAATTTGGCTCGATGGTAGTAGTGGGAACATTGTTGCGAGTGGTACATTATCCGCATCAGGATACAATGATAGTAATTGGAATACCGCATATGGATGGGGAGATCACTCACAAGCGGGTTACTTAACCACATATAATAACGAATACACCACAGGGGCAACATTCAACACAGGTAACGGTATCATTACTTTCACAAGAAATGACGGTGACACGTATAGTGTTGACATTGATGGTAGATATTCATTATCATCACACACTCATAGTTCTTTTGGTGATATGGTCACTTTTGAAACGGCGCGAACCTTGAACGAGGATTGGGAAAACTCCCCAATAAGTGTTCTTGAGAGGGATTCAATAGGGAATGGAGATACGTCTGACACATATTCACCAAATATTAATTTCCATTGGAGAAGTAGAGTTTCAAGATCTATATGGATGGATTATACAGGTGATTTCCATTTTGGTGAATACACCGCACAGGGCGTTCCGGGAAATACAGGGGCAATTTATGTTGGTGGGGGTAATTCCGATCAATGGAATACCGCATATGGTTGGGGTGATCATGCCGGACTTTATGCGGCGGCGTCTCACAACCATGATAGTAGGTATTATACAGAGACTGAAATCGATACCCAAAATACAACACTTAACGAAACTTTAGCCCACCTCAGGGGATGGGTACCCGGGTATAGTAATAGTGACGATGGTTCTGTTAGATGGAATAGAACTGAAGATGCGTTAGAATTACAAAGTAGTTCAGATACTGCCACAGGTGCGGTTTACAAGGCACGTAGAGTAGAAGCGGGAGAAACCATTAGGTTTACTGTAATGGTTAAAGGATCATCGGCAGGTACTGCGGGATTATATCTCAGAATATACCAACACGACGGTAACCTACCTGATGGTAAGACACACGTTTCTAATGATGCTGGTGGTGTATATGTACAAGAAGATGATAGGGGAGATACGGGTTGGTATGAAAATGATGCCATTGCAACAACATGGATTACCCACGTTAGAGAGTATACCGCTCCGGTAGATGGGTATGTTAGTTTAGTAGTACTTAATTGGACAAGTATAGGTAATGGTAGTGTTTATTTGAAGACACCTGATATTCAAACTACACAATCACCTAATTCAAATAAGTTAGATGGATTGGATAGTTCTCAGTTTCTTAGAAGTGATGCGGCTGATAGCCTAACGGCAACAATAACAATGAGTACTCAGAAGGCATTTGTTGCTTCTAACTATGGTCATGGTGTGTATGGTACATACGATGCGTCTAAATACCAACACGTTTGGTCCATGGGTACATCGTATAACCTTCCAGCAGATGGAGATTCGTCGGGTAACGGAGGTAATTTATATGGACTTGCATGGTCTTATAACCCCGATTATGGATATGTAGGTTCAAACACACAATCAAAAAATGGATTGAATCACCAATTATTATTGATGATGAATGGTGTCACACACACTGCATTGGGTAGTGGTATATGGACTGATGGTACAATAATAACAACAAGCCATGGTGATTCATCACAATGGAATACCGCATACGGATGGGGTGATCATGGTGCAGAGGGTTATTGGACATCACACGCAGACACATCCACATTAAGTGGTCAATATGGTGGTGCAAATAACGGGGTAGTTATTGAAGATATAACAGTAGACTCAAACGGTCACGTTACTGCGGTGGGGACGAGAGATCTCGATGGTAGATTCTTAGGTATATCTGCAACAGCTGCGGATTCGGACAAGTTAGACGCATATCAGTTGGCTGGTTCAACATCCGTCAGTACTGTAATTTTTAACAATAAAGGTCAAATACACGATACTAACCAAGATTTTAATACGGTAATGACCCCTGGCCCTAATTACATGAGAAAAGGGATCAATGGACCTACCGGTGTTGAGAATGATCAATGGTATGGTTTAATGTTAGGTTTAGGTTCTGATTACGGAACATCTACAGGTAGTTCAGGGCACTATGGAAACCAATTATATTGGGGAAGACAATCACAAGGTGATAATACCTACCTATGGGCTCGAGACATGGAGGGAGGTTCATGGGGATCATGGAGAAAAATGTCGGCAGGTTATGCTGATTCCGCGGGAAGTGCGACATCGGCGGGAAATGCCGATACATTAGACGGACAACACGGATCTTATTACACCAATGCCGGTAACCTTACGGGAACTATTGGTGATGTCTTTAGTGCTTCCACAAGATATAATATCGGATTTATAGATGGGTCTTCATCCCAAAGTAGAGATAAACTTAGAGTTTGGGCTGATGGGTCATACTCAATAGGTATGAAAAACGGATATGATTTCGGTCATTTAGGATCGGGAGAATATGCGATGTCTTTCCAAATGGACACCACCCCCGGAAGAGGTTGGTGGTGGGGGACTTCAACACAAACCGACGATCAAGGTGTTATGGCACTTACTAATGATGGTAGATTAAATGTTTCAACCTCAATAAGTATCGGTGAAGGGAAGTCAACAACATCACCAAGCACCACACCACTTTACGTGGAAGGTACTACCTCAGGATCAACCGTTTTTGAGGTACAGGGTACACAAGGACAACTGTTTTCAATTACTGATGACTTATCGGGTGACCTATTCGAAGTGTCTGATATTTCAGGTATTCCGATATTAACAGTTAATGCATCAGGTACTGTCACCATTGATGATACTTTACATGTGACAGGTGATGTGATAGCATACTATTCATCTGATGAAAGGTTAAAGGATAATGTTAAACCAATTGAAAATGCAATCGATAAGATTAGAATGATTAGTGGTTATGAATTCGATTGGAATTCATCAAGTAAAAATGAGGGACACGATATTGGGGTAATTGCACAAGAAGTTGAGAAAATACTTCCTGAAGTGGTGACAACAAGATCAAATGGTTATAAAGCGGTTAGGTATGAAAAACTAACAGCACTACTTATCCAATCGAATAAGGAATTAATTGAGAAGGTTGAGGAGTTAGAGAAAAAACTAAACAATAAGTAATGGGTTTTAAAAGAGGTCCTAAAACAACAAAAGTTACTGCATCGATGGTGAATTCAGTAACCCTACATAACACACAACAAACCGTTTCGGGTGATGTGGATGGTTACTATGTATTTGAGGGGTATAAGACGGTTGCGGGTTGTGACAGTTCAGGTGTTTATATAGAATTGAAGGATACAATTCAATGGAATAGAATATCATGTAGATTTATAATTAATGGATATGCATCATGTTGGTCTTTTAACGATGGAAGTGGTTGGGGACCCGGACCGTATGACGGTAACTTAGTGTCTTACGATCCTGCACAAAATGATTTCTTTTCTGAAGAAAGATCGATTAATTCTTGGGGATACGAACAATTCCAATCACATGGCAGAACATTTGCCTGTGATAATGATAGTAGTAACTTTTACCATAGTAGTTACCATGTAGGAGACCCCAAAATGTTTATAATGAGAAGAAGGAGAAATGATAGTGGATCCCTTGCGGGTATCTACCATTCAACCGCATGTCAAGGAAGTGGCACGGGGCACAATGTAAAAATAATGGATATTAATATTTGGTACGAATAATATGAGAACAGAAACATACATAGAAAACGGAATAACTTATAATGTCACAACCAACGAAGAAAGTGATTACTGTACCCAAGAAGAAAAGGATCAAAGATTATCTATCTGTGGAACGTGTGAGTTTTTTGACAATGGTAGTTGTTCTCAATGTGGGTGTATAAGTGAGACCATAATCTTATTAAGGGATAGATCATGTCCCGAAAACAAATGGTAAAAATATGTTTTCAGGACCTAAGATCATTAAAAACGAACTCGAATGGGGTTATGATATGGGAACAAACCCATCATCAACATTCAACCACTCACTAAAGAAAAGGAGGTTCTTTAGAGGTAAAGAAACAACCAATTTAATTAGTGGGGGTCCTGATCGTGCTAATGGTGTTAGTGATATTCTTTATAGAGGTTCCCATGCGGGGAACGCAACCACAGTAACACCAAATTATTATTACTCACCCAAAAGACCTCACACAATAAGATTTCAATCAACAAATGATACGGGTTATCATATGATAAACCAACAATTCAGTACTCAAAACACGTCAGGTACTTATTATTCATATTCATTTGATTATCTAATCTTAAAAGGTAATGACGATACGTTTAATGAGGGTGTCTCAATTTATGGTAATGGTTATAAAAGTCCTGATAGTGGTACCTACGCTACGAACATAACATCTACTACGGTTAATGTACCGGGTAGAGGTAAATGGAAAAGATTCAGTATTACCTATCAATCAACTTATACAGGTTACAACATGTTAAGGATTAACTTATTTACAGGTGGACACAATGGTAATAACATGGGTGATTATGATGTTCTAATGGATAACTTTAAAATGGAACAGTCGAGTGTGCCAAGTCCATTCACTGATAGTTCAAGAGACAGTACGGGTGTGTTATTGGATTTGGCGAAAACACACACCATAGACGTATCCAATCTATCCTACGATAGTAATGGTTTACCCTACTTTAATGGTACAAACAGTTATATAAGTACAGGAATATTTGGGGGTAGATCATCCACAACCCCATTTACAATAGAAGCAATAGTAAAGGCAGATTCTACTTCAAAGGCGATGATGTGGTTAGACACCAAAGGTAACGGAAGTAATCAAAGATTATATTCTTCTTTAGTGACTTCGAATAGAAGTAATTTTGGTTGTCAGAATAAATCATGGTCAGACGGAACTGCGGAAGATACTAACTACCACCATCAAACCATTGTCATGGATGGTAGTACGTGTAGAGTTTACGATAATGGTACTCAAGTACATACTAAAAATTACACCGCATTTAATATTAATGGTAATATTGATGTCGGTGCAAGGAACGTAAGTGCTTATGAGTGGATTGGTGAAATACCCGTTTTTAAGGTTTATAATAAAGCATTAAGTGCGAGTGAAGTAAAGAAAAACTTCAGAGCGTATAAAAATAGATTTAATATATAATGAGTACGATAGGTGGACCCGATAATTTCGGATTATGGACAAATGGGGATTTTAGGAAAGGTAATGCAAATGAATGGAGTTTAGGTTCATACCAACCAACAGGAGGACCCAACGGAAACGACCCATACATACAAATCACCGGTGGTGGAGGTAGTGGATGGACAGGTTCTCGAATTGAGGTTGACACATCCGCCAATTATAAACTGATTGTTTACGCTAAAACATTTAGTCCGGGTAGTTCAGGAAACAATGCGGGTGGACATATTGGGTTCGCCTGTTATGATAAAAACGACACTTTTGTTGATTTAAGAAATTGTGGTGGTTTAGGTAATACCACATTAAGTAGAGATTTAAATCCGGGTGACAGTTATGCATATTTTACTGATAGTTCAGGTTGGTATACGGGGGCCGATGTGACAAATAATAGAGCATACTTTAGGTGGATACTTTTTTACCCACCCTCACACCCCGATTATTCCACACCACACGAATACACAAGAATTAATCCCGTCTCATATTACTCTATGGTACAAACCGCCCAAGGTGATTGGGAGGTGGCATTATCAAGTTATAGGGGTAGTGCAACAGGAGTACAAGACCCAACAACAATGCCCGATGTTGGTTATCCCTTACCTGCCGGTACTCCGGTTGCAAGAGGTGCCGCTGGTGGTTCTTACAATTATGCATTAGGTGCTCCAACATATCCAACAACATGGACAAGATATTCAACGGGGTTATTTACGGGAGAGAATAGAAACAGTGGTACACCATTTAGGTATGGGACAAAATATGTTAGATTTTTAATTCTAAGGAATTATAATAGGAGAACAGAATCTCCCCAAGATCATGTTTGGGGTTTAAGTAGGATTTTCTTTGGTAAATCTACCGATGGGAGAGATTATAATAATATTTGATTATGGAAATTGTAAACGAATACGAAGAAATAATTGATGGTAAAAGATT
>Ga0222719_10000037_pt1 | contig 126530 bp, 128 predicted proteins | sample C33_34DmetaG_FD_165039 | JGI IMG/M metagenome (GOLD analysis project Ga0222719, IMG submission 165039) | Estuarine water microbial communities from San Francisco Bay, California, United States - C33_34D | ecosystem: Environmental > Aquatic > Marine > Unclassified | place: USA: California... | reverse complement strand
CAAGCATCAATCTCCAGAAAATTCCTGAATCTGCTTTGTTTACTGCTGATAGAACAAAATAGAATTCTAACATTAGTAATGGCACTGTAATTAACCAGTCAATGTATCTGTAAACAGTTGGTGAGTCGCCAGTCATGATCCATACATCTCTCATGTACATGTAGTGTACGAATGCAATACCAGTTACTAGACCAGCAACAGTCATTGAAACTCTCCATCCAGCTGGAACCGAACTTCTTTCTAAGAAAAAGAATACAGTAGCAGCTAAACAAGCCATTGATACTAACCAAAATGAAATACCTACGAAATCATCTTGAGCTAACATGGCAGTTTCTGCGTTTGCTACACCTGTAATACCCATTAGGGCAACAGCTGTAAGAGCAAACAGTTTAAGTTTTTTCATAAAAAACTCCCTCTTTAGTTAGTTTTTATTTATTTAGTTTATATAAACTAGACTTAGGACATCCTAAGCCAAAGTTGTGGGTTAATTATCAAATATAAACAGATTATAGAAGACTTAATTGTCATTAATTTACATTGATTTTATTGACTTTTTAAAATTAAATACAATTTATAATTTAAAAATCAAAAAAAAGACAAAATCGAATCAATTTATTATGTCTGAAAAATTAAATAAAATTTATCAACAATCCATTCAAAATCCTGAAAAATTTTGGCAAGAAGCCTCTAATGACATATTTTGGTTTAAGAAACCTAGTAAGATTTTAAACAAATCAAATCCGCCTTTCTATAAATGGTTCGAAGATGGAGTTACAAATACTTGTTACAACGCTTTAGATATTCATATTGATCAAGGTAAAGGTAAAAAAACAGCTTTAATCTACGATAGTCCGATTACTGGAAACAAAAGTAAATTTACTTATGAGGAGTTAAGATCAAAAGTATCCAAGTTTGCAGGAGCCTTAAAAGACCAAGGTGTCAATAAGGATGACAGGGTAATAATTTATATGCCAATGATACCTGAAGCAGTGATTGCTATGCTTGCTTGTGGGAGAATTGGAGCAATTCACTCTGTAGTGTTTGGTGGTTTTGCTTCAAATGAGCTTGCTAGCAGAATTGATGATAGTAAAGCCAAGCTTTTAGTTACTGCCTCATGTGGTTTTGAGCCTGGAAGAACTGTAGAATACAAACCTCTAGTGGATAATGCAATCAAACAAGCTAATCATAAAATAAGTAAGATGATTTTGTTTCAAAGAAAAGATCATGAGGTAAAACTGAATGCACCAAATGAAATAAGTTGGGATGAAGCTCTATCAAATGCAAAGGATACTGACTGTGTTGAGATGAGTTCAAACGAATTTGCCTACATACTTTATACTTCTGGTACTACAGGAACTCCAAAAGGTATTGTCAGAGATATTGGTGGTCACATAGTAGCTTTAAAATGGACAATGAAAAATATTTACAACATAGATGAGGATGATATTTGGTGGTCTGCAAGTGATATTGGTTGGATTGTAGGTCACTCATATATTGTTTATGCTCCATTATTCAAAGGATGTACTACGGTATTATTTGAAGGTAAGCCAGTTGGAACACCTGATGCAGGTGCTTTTTGGAAAATTATTTCTGAATACAAAGTGAAATCTTTATTCACTGCTCCAACAGCATTTAGAGCAATTAAAAAAGAAGATCCAGAAGGAAAATTTTTTTCTAAATATGATCTAAGTAAATTTGAAAGCTTATTTCTTGCAGGTGAGAGAGCTGATCCTGATACAATAAAATGGGCTGAAAATTTATTAAAAGTTCCAGTGATTGATCATTGGTGGCAGACTGAAACAAGTTGGGCAATTAGCTCAAATTGTACAGGAATAGAAATGATGAAAACAAAATATGGTTCAGCATGTAAAGCCGTGCCAGGTTATGATGTAAAAATAATTAAGTCAGATCAAACTTTAGCAAAACCAAATGAAATGGGAGATATAGTAGTCAAACTTCCTTTGCCTCCAGGAACTTTTCCAACACTATGGAACGCAGATCAAAGATATAAAGAAAACTACATGTCAAATTATGATGGCTATTATCAAACTTATGATGCGGGACATATTGATGAGGATGGATATATCTGGATCATGTCAAGAACCGATGACATTATAAATGTTGCAGGTCATAGATTGTCAACTGGTGCAATTGAAGAAGTTTTATCAGAACATCAATCAGTAGCGGAATGCGCAGTTCTAGGTATTGCAGATAAATTAAAAGGTCAATTACCAATCGGTCTAGTTGTTTTAAAAGCTGGAGTAGAGAAAAGTCACGAAGAAATTTCAAAAGAATGTATACAAATGGTAAGAGATAAAATTGGTCCTGTAGCTGCATTTAAAGTTACAATAGTTATTAAAAGACTTCCAAAGACAAGATCTGGAAAAATTTTAAGAGGAACGATAAGAAAAATTGCAGATAATATAGAGTACAAAATGCCACCAACTATTGATGATCCAGTAATTTTGGATGAAATAAAAGAAGACTTAATCAAAAATAATATTCTAAAAAGTGCTTAAAACTTATTTATTCCTTGTTGGGGCAATTTTTTGCGAAGTAGCTGGCACAATGCTCTTGCCTGTTTCACAAAATTTTACAAAACTAATCCCAACAAGTTTGCTAACAATTTTTTATCTTACTGCTTTTTATTTGCTTACTTTTGTGGTGAATAAACTTCCAATAGCTATAGTTTATGCTACGTGGAGTGGTCTTGGAATATTTACTATAGCTATACTAGGTTATGTTTTTTTCAAACAAACTCTAGCTTGGCAAGCGATATTAGGATTATTTTTAATTGTATTAGGAGTAATACTAGTAAATAGTTTTACAGGAAAACTTAATTAAACTCTAAGGGATTTCCTTCAGGATCTCCTAAAATTTTTCCATCTTTCATTTTAATTTTTCCTGCAATAATTGTTGATACAGGGGATCCTTTAAATTCAAATCCATTGAAAGGAGACCATCCACATTTACTTTCAATATTTTCATTTTTGATAACAATCTTTTTATCCATATCAACAATCGTAAAATCAGCATCAAAACCTTTTTTTATAAAACCTTTGTTTTTTATCCCAAAAATCTTAACTGGGTTTTCACATACAAGTTTTATCAGTTGTTCAAGAGATAATTTTCCATCATTTACATGATTCAACATAACTGGCATTAAGGTTTGTACACCTGGCATTCCTGAAGGTGAATTTGGATACTCTTTATCTTTATTTACTTTTAAATGTGGAGCATGATCTGATCCAATTGTGTCATTAAAATTATTTTTTACAGCATACCACAATCTGTCGTAATGTGATTTGTCTCTTAATGGAGGATTCATTTGAGCATAAGTACCAAGTTTATCATAACAATCTGGAGCATATATTGTTAGATGTTGTGGGGTAATTTCAAATGTAATGTTACCTTTGTGTTGAGATAAAAAATCTATTTCTTGTTTTGTAGTGATATGTAACACATGAGCTTTTTTATTATAGCGTTCAGCAATTCTTACTATTCTTCTAGTTGATGAAATAGCACATTCCTCACTTCTCCAAACAGGATGTGAGTGCACATCACCTTTTTTTATCAATTTTTTATTCTTATTTAAAATTTCTTCATCTTCTGAATGAACTGCTACAACCTTAGAGCTATTTTGAAATACCTTTTCAATATCTTTTACATCTGCAACTAAAAGATTGCCAGTTGAGGAGCCAGCAAAAAGTTTAATACCACAACATCCTTCTAAATTTTTTAATTCAGCTAATTCATTAACATTGTCCGCTGTAGCACCAAAATAGAAAGCGTAATTGCAGAACATTCTATTTTTTGCAAGATCCAATTTTCTTTGAAATTCTTTTTTGTTTGAAGTTGGTGGATTTGTATTTGGCATTTCAAAAACAGCAGTAATTCCTCCAGCTACTGCAGCTCTACTTCCAGAATGAAGATCTTCCGTATCAGTTGATCCTGGTTCTCTAAAGTGTGTTTGTGTATCTATGCAACCAGGTAAGACTATAAGATCTTTTGCATCTATAGTATCTTTTGCATTATCTGAAATTTGACCAATATCTTGTATTTTGCCGTCTTTAATTCCAATGTTTGCATCTCTAAGCTCACCTTCAATGAAGCATTTTCCATTCTTAATTATTAGATCTAACATTTATGAAAAAAGTAATTATATTAAAAATTGATATCAATCAAATATGAATAATAGTGTTTATATACTAGAAGATAGAGCGATACTTTATATTAATGGTTTAGATGCTAAAGATTTTCTGCAAAACCTTATAAGTAATGACATTAACAAGGTTACAGATGAATCAAGTTGTTTTGCCTCTTTATTAACGCCTCAAGGTAAATTTCTATATGAATTTATAGTTATCAAACATAAGTCAGGCTACTTCATTGACTGTGAAAAATCTCAATCTGAAGAAATATTTAAACAACTAAATCTATATAAGATAAGATCAAAAGTAGAAATTCTTAATTTAAGTAACGAATTTGTTGTTGCAAGTTTTGGGTATGAAAAATATTTATCTATTGAGGGTTCAAAAGATATTTTAGGTTTTACGTTTAAGTACAGAGAAGATCCAATAATTTTAGATCCAAGAAATAAAAATTTAGGTGCTAGATTAATAATTAATTTAGAGAAACTTTACCTGTCGTTGAAAAAACTTGGATTGAAAGATGATAAAATTGAAAATTACTATATTCAAAGTCACAAGCTTGGAATTGTTCCAAAAAATTCAAATAAATTAAAAAACAAACTATTTGGTATTGAATGTAACTTCGAGGAGCTTAATGCTATCGATTTTAAAAAAGGTTGTTATGTAGGCCAAGAAAACACAGCAAGAATTAAACTTAAGAATAAGCTTTCTAAAAGATTATTACCTATTGAAATTATTGATGGAAAATTATCTGAAGATGAAACAATATATTATAACGATGTTGAGATTGGAAAGGTTTTAATTAATGAAGATTATCCTTTTGCTCTAATAAAATATTCAAATGAAAATTTTAATAAAGATTTTACATTTAAGAGCAAAAATGGATCTTTTAAAATATTTATACCCGATTGGCTAAAATTTTAAGGTTTTGGTGCGGCCAGAGAGACTCGAACTCTCATAGACTAGGTCCACACGGCCCTCAACCGTGCCTGTCTACCAATTTCAGCATGGCCGCAATATGCCCCACATTAAATCAATGACAAGTAGGTTTCAAATTGATAAATTTTATTATGGAATTTAATCAAGAAGTAAGAAAAGCAACTGATCCAATTTATAAAAAAATATCAAAGGTAATGCCTGAGATTGAGTGGTCAACACATGCTCCTTACATTCATAAAATTAATAAACTCAAAAAAGAAAAAAATGCTGTAATTCTTGCACATAACTATCAAACACCAGAAATTTACCATGGCATTGCAGATTTTTCTGCTGACTCTTTGGCTCTTGCGGTGGAGGCATCAAAAACATCAGCTGATATAATTGTAATGGCTGGTGTGCATTTTATGGCAGAAACAGCAAAATTAATGAGTCCAGATAAAAAAGTTTTATTACCAGATATGGATGCTGGTTGCTCTCTTTCATCATCAATTACTGGCAAAGATGTAAGATTGTTAAAAGAAAAATACCCAGGAGTACCTGTTGTCTCTTATGTCAATACATCTGCTGATGTAAAAGCTGAAACCGATGTGTGTTGTACTTCTGCTAATGCGGTAAAAATTGTGAAATCATTAGGAGTAAAAAAAGTAATCTTCTTACCCGATGATTATCTTGCAAAATATGTTGCATCACAAACAGATGTTGAAATTATTTCTTGGAAAGGAATTTGTATAGTTCATGATCAATTTAATGAAGATGAAATAAATAATATTAGAAAAAATAATCCAGGAATTAAAATAATTGCACATCCCGAGTGTCCACCTGAAGTGATTAAAGCTAGTGATTTTGCTGGTTCAACATCAGGTATGATTAATTATGTAAAAGACAATCAGCCAAAGAAAGTTATGATGGTAACTGAATGTTCTATGAGTGATAATATTCAAGTAGAAAATCCTAATGTTGAGTTTATTAGACCATGCAATATGTGCCCTCATATGAAAAAAATAACTTTACCAAAAATTCTTGATTGCCTAGAAAATGAAACTGGCGAAATTATTATGGACCAAGAGACAATTAATAAGGCAAGATTGTCAGTCGAAAAAATGGTTGCTATCGGTAGATAATCATTTGTGTCAAAAATTAAACTAAGCGAAAATTTTATAAAAAATACTGTTAAGCTAACACTTAACGAAGATCTATACCCATCTGGAGATATAACTTCAGATTTAATTGAAAATAGTAAAATAATAGAGGTTAAACTAATTTCAAATGAAAATGCAGTTATTGGGGGTTTGCGGTTTGCAAAGTATGCATTTTTTTTAATTGATAATAAAATTAAATTTATTGCTAAAAAAAAAGATGGTTCTTTTGTAAAAAAAAATTCTCTAATTGCTACTATAAAAGGTAAAGCCAAAAATATACTGATTGCAGAAAGAGTTGCTTTAAATTTTTTATCTCACATTTCAGGTATAGCTACCAAAACAAATCAATTTGTAAAATTAGCAGGAAAAAAATGCAAAATTTGCTGCACTAGAAAAACTATTCCAAATTTAAGAGTTATTCAAAAATATGCAGTTAAATTAGGTGGGGGTACTAATCATAGATTTAATTTAAGTGATGAATTTTTAATTAAAGATAATCATATTGCTAGTTCAGATTTGAGAGAGCTAGTATCTTTAGCAATTAAAAATAAAAAAGGTAAAAAAATTACTGTTGAAGTAGACAATTTAAAACAACTTAAAAAAATAATAGGCTTGAAATTTAATACTGTGCTCTTTGACAACATGAATATAAAAAATCTTAGAAATGGCATTAAACTTGCAAAAAAATATTATGAGACAGAAGCTTCTGGAAATATAAACCTCAAAACTGTGAAGTCTGTTGCAGCAACAGGAGTTGATAGAATTTCAGTTGGAAGTATTACACATAGTGCGCCAGCTATAGATTTTAAATTAGAATTCTAAATCTTAGTTAACAAATTTTGAAAGATCTGGTTTAAAATAATTTGGTCCTTTCATTACTTTTCCCGACTCATTATAAATTGGTTTTCCATCTTCATCTAATTTACTCATATTTGAGTTTTGAACTTCATCAAAACATTTATCTAAATCAATACCGAATGCATGTCCAGCGCCATAGGTAACATAAAGAATATCTGTCAAGGCATCAGCGACCTCTAATAAGTCTTTATTTTTCATTGCTTCTGTTAACTCATCAAGTTCTTCCTTAATTAGATCAATCCTAAGCTTGTTTATCTTATCCGTACTAAACGAGGGTTTATTTTTGACATCTTGACCAAATGTTTTCATGAAAATTCCGACCTTACCAAAATTTGACATATTGCTCCTGTAAGTTTTGTTAAATTTATGTATATTTATAATAAATTATTTATTACTTATTAATCAATGAAATTAAGAAAAGAATTTGACAGTATTGGTTCAATCAATGTACCAAATGATAAGTACTGGGGTGCCTCAACACAGAGATCAAAAAAATATTTTGATATAGGTGAATTTTTAGTAAGGCCAATTTTGATTAAATCAATTGCAATTATAAAAAAAGCTGCAGCTATAGTTCATGTTAAAGAAAAGCAGATCTTACCAAATATTTCTAAAGCAATTGTAAAAGCTTCAAATGAAGTGATTAGTGGTAAGTTAGATGAGCATTTCCCTCTAAAAGTTTGGCAAACAGGTTCTGGTACTCAAACCAACATGAATGTAAACGAGGTTATAGCTAACAGAGCAATTGAAATTTTAGGAGGAAAAAAAGGCACTAAAAAACCTGTTCATCCTAATGATCATGTTAATAAATCACAATCTACTAATGATGTATTCCCAACAGCAATGCATATAGCAATTGCTATTGAGACTAAAAAAAAATTATTACCATCACTAGAATTACTTAATAAAGAATTGAAGAAAAAGGTTTCTCAATTTAAAAATATAATTAAAGTTGGTAGAACTCACCTTCAAGATGCAACCCCTTTATCATTAGGTCAAGAGTTTTCAGGATATCAATCCCAATTAGAAAATTGTATTTATAGAATTAAAAATGCTTTAAATGAGATTTATTTTTTAGCACAAGGTGGAACAGCTGTAGGTACTGGAATTAATAGTAAAAAAGGTTTTGATAAAAAAATAATAAATGAAATAAAGAAAATTACCAAACTACCCTTTAAGCCAACAAAAAATAAATTTGCAGCTTTAGCTGCACACGATGAAATAGTAAATTTTTCTGGTACATTAAATACTACAGCAGTTAGTTTAATGAAAATTGCTAATGATATTAGATTTTTAGGATCTGGACCAAGAGCTGGGTACGGTGAATTAATACTTCCTGCTAATGAACCTGGTTCATCAATAATGCCTGGTAAAGTAAATCCCACTCAATCGGAAGCAGTAACAATGGTATGTGTAAAAGTTATTGGAAACCATAATGGTATTACAATGGCAGGCTCACATGGACATTTTGAACTTAATGTTTTCAAACCACTAATTGCACACAACATCTTGCAATCTATAGATCTATTAGCTGATAGTACAAAAAATTTTGCTATATATTGTGTGAAGGGAATTAAAGCAGATAAAATAAAGATAAAAAAATTTTTAGACAATTCTTTAATGTTAGTGACAGCTCTAGCACCTCAAATAGGTTATGATAATGCAGCAAAAATAGCTAAAACTGCTTTAAAAAATGGAACAACTTTAAAAGAAGAAACTTTAAAAACAAAATTAATTAATGAAAAAGATTTTGATCGAATTGTAGATCCAAAAAAAATGATTTATCCAAAATAGGCATCAAAAACTTTTTTTACAAAACTTTTAAAGGTTATTGTATTAAAGAATTTTTCGTCACTAGAATTAAATTTAGATATAAATTTATCTAAATTTTCATTTGTTTTATTATCTAGTCTCAAATTATCAAAGTAAACTTTTTTTTCATTAAAATCATAATTAAAATCAAATTCTATTTTTTTTAAATCTTTTCTAAAATCTTTGTTTATTTGAAAAGATCTATAAAAATCATTTTTATCTTTTATGTTTACAACGATTTTACCATTTAAGTTAATTTTTTCTTTTTCAAAATCAAGTATAGAATCTTCAAAAGACAAATCTATATTATCTTTCCAATTTACTTGAGAGTTGGAAAAAGCTATCTTTCCCTGCTCTATTCTTAATTTTAAGGATAGATCAGAAAATCGATCAAAATCATATATATTTTTTACATTAAAATTAATTTTAGCATCTAAATTTTCATTATTTAAAATCTGAGATTTAAAAATTTGAATTAATAAAGGATTAACAAAATCCCCTACGTTTAAAACTTTATAGTTTAAATTAGACTCTAAAAAAAATGGTTTAAATTCTATTAACCCATCATAAATTTTATTACTATCATTTAAGTAAAAATTTAAAGAATTTTCTCTAATCTTATAACTAAATAAATTATTCCTGTTTTTAAAAGTAACTTTTAAATCACCATTATTATTATTTTTACTATAGTTAGTTTCATTTTGAATTTTGAGTACCAATTTATTAGAGTCAAATTTAAATTGAAATATTTCATTCAATTTATCATTTTGTGTTGTAAATTTATAAGGAACATTGAATATTTTATTTTTAGAACTCAAAGCATTTTTTAAATTTTTAAAATCGTAAGAAAAAGAACTATTTACAATTTGATTTATAAATAAAACTTCATTTTTTTGATTTCTAAAAAATATATTGCTATCTTTTATTATAACTTTATTTCTATTTGGTTCTACTTTCATTAAATTAATAAAAAAATTTAAATCATCTTTTTTTATATTAAAATCAGTTTTATCTAATATTAAATCTTTAGTCTGAACCTGATTTATTTTAAAAAAATTTTTAACACTGATAAAAATTTTAAAATTTTTAACACTCGCTATCTCTTTTTTATCATTAATGATTGAAAGATTTTTTGAAGAAAAATTAGGTTTAGGAAATAATTTATAACTAATTTTATTATTAAATTTTACACCAATTTGATATTTTTGAAAAATTTGATTCTCTATTTCTGCTTGAACTAAGTTTTTATTATACGCAACTGGAATTAAGAAATACACAAGCGTCAAAAAAACAACTGCAACTAAACCTAAAAAAACTCTATTATTCTTATCAAACTTAAATTTTTTAAAATTTAAAATAAATTGTCTTATTCTATTAAAATAACTTTCTATTAAAGTATTTATAGATAGAATTTGTTTCCCGATTTGTTTAAATGATAAATTTTGTTTTCGCATAAAATTGGGACAAGTTATAATTTAAAATAAAAAATGTTAAACTCTGAATTTTTAAAAAATCTTAATAAAGCTCAAAAAGAGGCTGTATTACATCTTGATGGACCTTTATTAATAGTAGCAGGAGCTGGATCTGGCAAAACAAAAGTACTCACAACAAGAATAGCTAATATAATTAAAGAGAAAAAAGCTTTTCCCAATCAAATTCTAGCAGTTACTTTTACAAATAAAGCAGCTAAAGAAATGCAAATAAGAGTTAGTAAAATTCTTGGCTCAAGTGCTACAGGGTTATCATGGTTAGGAACTTTTCATTCTGTCTGTGCTAAACTTTTACGCAAACATGCTACAGCAGTAAACCTTAATTCTAACTTTACAATTATAGACTCAGACGATCAAATAAGACTTATAAAAAATATTTGTAAAGCAGAAAATATTGATATTAAACAATTAGCTCCACGTTATATTTTAGCAATAATTGATCGATGGAAAAATAAAGGATTTTATCCTAATGAGGTTGTTATAAATAAAAAAGACATTTATGAAAAAATAATATTACCAATTTATAAAATTTACCAACAAAAACTTATTGATTTAAATTCATGTGATTTTGGAGATTTAATTTTACATACAGTTAAAATTCTTGAAAAAAATTTAGACATAAGAGAGATTTATTCAAAAAACTTTAAATATATTTTAGTGGACGAATATCAAGATACCAATTTTATTCAAAGTAAGTGGTTAAACCTGCTTTCAGAGAAAAATAACAATATTTGTTGTGTGGGAGATGACGATCAATCGATTTATAGTTGGAGAGGTGCAGAAATAAAAAATTTTTTAGAATTTGATCAAGTTTATAAAAATACAAAAGTGATCAGACTAGAACAAAATTATAGATCTACAGATAATATTTTATCTGTAGCATCTAATTTAATTTCAAATAATCAAAGCAGAGTAGGAAAAACATTAAAAACCACAAAGGAAGAAGGTGATTTAATAAAACTAAATTGTTATAAAAATGGAAAAGATGAGGCTATAGGTGTTTCAGATGAAATTGAAAAAGTAAAAAAAAAATTTTCTTACAATAACATAACTATTCTTGTAAGGGCTATATTTCAAACGAGAGAATTTGAAGAAAGATTTTTAAAAATTGGACTTCCCTATAGAATTTTAGGTGGAATTAAGTTTTATGAAAGAGCTGAAATAAAAGATTGTATTGGTTATTTAAGACTAATTTATCAAGAAAAAGATGATTTAGCCTTTGAAAGAATTGTTAATAATCCAAAACGATCTGTTGGGGAAAGTACGATTAAAAGTATTCATGAATATTCAAAAAAACAAAAAATTTGTTTAGAAAATTCCTCTAGAAAAATGATTCAAGAGAACTTAATAAAACCAAAAGCAAAAATTGGTTTATCCTCTTTCTTAGATTTGCTCTCTAAATGGAGGGGTGATTTAAAAATTAAAAAAGTGAATCATGTAAAATTATTACAGATAATTCTTGATGAGTCAGGATATTCTGCAATGCTCAAAAATAAGAAAGATTTGGAAAATGAAAATAAACTTGAAAATATCAAAGAACTATTAAGTGCAATGAAAGAATTTGATAATTTAGAAAGTTTTCTTGAACATGTGTCTTTAGCTACATCTATTGATCAAGAGTGGGAAGGTGAAAAAATTAATATGATGACAATGCACGCCGCAAAAGGTCTTGAATTTGATGTAGTTTTTTTGCCAGGTTGGGAAGAGGGACTTTTTCCCCATCAAAAATCAATTGAAGAAAAAGGTCAAAATGGTCTTGAAGAGGAAAGAAGATTAGCCTATGTGGGTTTAACAAGAGCAAAGAAGAGAGTAATTATATCTTTTTCCATGAATAGATTTTATCAAGGTGATTGGATTGACAGTTTGGCCTCAAGATTTATCGATGAACTTCCTGAAAAATATTTAGAAAAAAATTCTTTTTTTGATGATAGCAAAGAAGAATTAGATGAATTTGAATTTAATCAAGATTTCGAAAATGAAAATAATAATAATAGTCCTGGATGGTTAAGATATCAAAAAAGAATTAAATGATAAAAAAAAGGATAAAAATTTTAATAAACAAATTTAAAAAATATAAAATAGATGGATATGTAGTTCCTAAAAACGATGAATTTTTTACAGAATATTCTGAAAACGATAGATTGAAGAATATTTCAAATTTTTCAGGATCTGCTGGATATTCAATCATTTTGAAGGATAAAAATTATTTGTTTGTCGATGGTAGATATACAATCCAAGCAGAAAGAGAGTCGGGAAATAATTTCCAAATTATAGATTATCATAAAATTATTAATTGTAATTTAGTCAAGAATCTTTCTTTAGGTTTAGATCCAAAAATATTTACATCTGAGCAGATAAAAAAATTTTTTAATAGATGTAAAAAAATTCAAATTATTGACAAAAATTTAATTGATGAAATTTCCAAAAAAAAATCTAGTTATAAAAAACCTTTTTTTTCTTTAGATCAAAAAATTGTAGGAGAAGATTATAAAAAAAAGATCTCAAAAATAAAAAAAACTCTTAATAAAAACAAATCTGACTATTTATTTATTACCGCACCAGAAAATGTTGCTTGGTTATTAAATATTAGAGGTTCAGATAATCCCAATAGCCCTATACCAAACTGCCATTTATTATTAGATAAAAATAATAATCTTTTTTTAATTTCAAAAAAAAATAAAGTTTCTAAATTAATAAAAGAAAAAAAATTAAAATCTTCACAAATTATTGATCCCAAAGATTTTAAAGATCTAATTCTTAATCTCAATGGGAAAAAAGTTATAATTGATATTAAAACTTGTTCAGTTTTTTATGAAAATATTTTAAAAGAAAAATTTGAACTTTTGAAAAAAGAAGATCCAATTTACTTGCTTAAGTCAATTAAGAATAAAAAAGAAATCAAAAATATGGTTAATTCTCATATCATTGATGGAGTGGCTCTTACAAAGTTTATTTATTGGATAAAAAATATAAATAAAAAAAAAATAACCGAATTTTATGCACAAAATAAATTAGAATATTTTAGAAAAAAAAATAAAGAATATTTATATCCTAGCTTCAATACGATCGCAGGTACTGGAGGTAATGGTGCAATCGTTCATTACAGAGCTACAAAAAATAATACAAAAAAAATAAATAAAAAAGATATTTTTTTATGTGACTCTGGTGGACAATATAAATACGGCACCACTGACGTTACACGTACTATTTGTTTTTCGAAACCCAAAAAAAAAATAAAAGACATTTTTACTAGAGTTTTAAAAGGTCATATTGCCGTAGTGAGTTCAGAATTAAATAAAAATACGACTGGTAAAATTCTTGATGTTAAAGCTCGAAAATTTTTAAAAGAAATTAATTTAGATTATGGGCATGGAACTGGACATGGTGTAGGCTTTTTTTCAAATGTGCACGAAGGCCCACAAGCGATCTCAAAATTTAATAAAATTAAAATCCGTGAAGGAATGATTTTAAGTAATGAACCAGGATATTACAAAAAAGATAAGTTTGGTATTCGTATTGAAAATTTAATGTATGTTAAAAAAAATAAAAACAAATTAAACTTTGAAAATTTAACATTAGCCCCAATAGATAACGATTTGATAAATTTTAACTTGTTAACAAATAATGAAAAAAATTACCTTTTAAAATATAATATAAATATATATTCAAAACTTTATAAACATCTTAATATTAGTGAAAAAAAATGGTTAGCTAGTTTTATTAAGTAAACTTAGCCATTCAGACTGTTTTAAAATTTTTATTTTTAATTCTTTAGCGGCTTCTACTTTTCGTTTAGTAGGCTTTTCTCCAATAATTAGATAGTCAAGTTTTTTTGATACATTACTTATTATTGTGCCTGAGTTTTTTTCAATCAAAGATTTTGCCTCAGCTCTACTTATTCCTTGTAATTTTCCAGTAAGCATAAAAGTTTTACTGTTCAAAATGCCATCTCTTTTATTTTCTATGGCATTATTAATCTTAAGAATTTTTTTAAGGTCATTAATTACTTTTACGTTAGTTTTATTTAAGAAAAATTTTCTTAAAGAATTTATTTGAGTTTCTCCAATACCGTCGATATTTAATAATTCATTTATCTTATTAACATTTGAAAGATTGATAAAGTTTTCTGGAAGTCTCAATGTTTTTGCAATTAATTTTGCATTTTCAAAACCAATGTGTCTTATTCCAAGAGAATAAACAAACCTTTCAAAAGAAATATTTTTTTTTTCTTCAATTGCATATCTTAAATTTGCAACTGATTGTTTTCCCCAACCATCCATTTTTTCAATTTTTCTGAAATCTAGGTTAAAAATATCTTGTGGAAATCTTATCATTTTAAGATTCCAAAAATTTTCTACAATTTTTTTTCCAAAACCATCAATATTAAAAGCTTCTTTTGATACAAAATGTTTTACTTTTTCTATTGCCATCTTTTCACACTCATAACCTTCACTTGGACATCTTCTAACAGCATCTTTTTTTTTTGTTATTAAATTATACTCTTTAATTGTTTTTTTTCCACATGATGGGCAATTAAGTGGAAAAATATATTTATTTAAATTTTTTTTTCTTTTTTTTAAATCAACTTGAGTTATATGCGGTATTACATCACCAGCTCTTTCTACAATAACTACATCCCCTACTCGTATATCTTTTCTAATTATTTCATCTTCATTATGTAGAGTTGCATTTGATACAACTACTCCTCCTATATTAATTGGTTTAATTTTTGCAACAGGTGTGAGGGCTCCAGTTCTTCCTACTTGAATTTCAATATTCAAAATTGTCGATACACCATTATTAGCTGAAAACTTATGAGCAATTGCCCATCTGGGTGAGTTAGCAACATTACCTAGTCGTTTTTGTAAATCAAAACTATTAATCTTATAAACGATGCCATCTATATCAAAATCAATCTCATTCCTTTTGTTTTCAATTTCGTGATAATTTACCATTAAATTTTTTATACCTTTTATAGTTTTATTGAATGGATTTATTTTAAAACCCCATTCACTTAATTTCTGTAAATATTCATTTTGTTTGTTTATTTTCATATCACTCACATATCCATATGTATAAGCAATAAACTTAAGTGGAATTTTTTTTGTATCTTCAGGATTTTTTTGCCTCAATGATCCAGATGCAGCATTTCGAGGATTTGCAAATTTATCTTTGAGTTTTTTGAAATCTTTGTTTTGAATAAATACTTCTCCTCTAATATCTATTTCAGTAGGAAAGTCCTTAGCTGAAATACTTTTAGGAATATCATTAATTGTTTGTAAATTTTGAGTAATATCTTCCCCCTCCTTGCCATCACCTCTAGAAAGGCCCATCAAAAATTTTCCTTTTTTATAAATTAAAGATGCAGAAATACCATCTATTTTAGGTTCAGCGCTATATTCTATTTCAAAAGAACTTTTTTGGTCTAGAAAATTAATTACTTTTTTTTCAAAATTTACTAAATCTTCTTCACTAAAAGCATTAGAAAGTGAAAGCATTGAAACTTTATGAGGAACCTTTTTAAAAATTTTTGATGGTTTAAAACCAACTATTTTAGAAGGTGAATTTTCATTTTTTAAAAATTCATATTTCTTCTCTAGCGATAATACTTCTGATTTAATTTTGTCATATTCTTTATCATCTACAAGAGGCTTGCTAAGATCGTAATAATGTTTATTTAGATCTAATAATTTTTGAATTTTATTTAAATAATCTTTTTTAATTCTTGGCTTATCCATCTCACTCAATTAGAGACTTAAATTTTTTAAGAATACCACTACTCTTTTTCTTATAAGTCTTTAATCTCTCTTTTTTTCTTTTTTTATAATTTTTATTAAACAAGCTATAAGAATTCTCATACCATTTTGAGGATTGATAATTATAACCTAATAATTGAGCATATTTTTCAGCTTCATCAACTAGGCCTAATGTGTAATGAACTTCTACTAATCTATGAAGTGCTTCTTCTGCATAAATTGTTGTATCATAATTGTCTATTATTTCTCTAAATCTATTAATTGCTGCAATCCATTTTTTTTTATCAAAATAGTACAACCCAATATACATTTCTTTAGCTGCAAGGATATCATTAATCAAATCTAATTTAAAATCAGAATCAAGTGCATATTCAGTGTTGGGATATTTGTTTACAATTACTTGAAAATTTTTTTTTGCATTAACAATTGATTGTAAATCTTTTTTTTCATCTACAATTTGTTCGTAATAACAGATAGCTAATAAATAATAAGCATATTGTAAATTTTTATCTAGTGGATAAATCTTTATAAATCTCTCCAGTTCAGCAATAGCATCACCATAATAATCTTGGGTATAATAAGAGTAAGCTGCCATCAGAGATGATTTTGGAGCCCAATTTCCTTGGGGAAATAATATTTCTGCTTCATTAAATTTTTTTGCAGCAAACAATACGTCTCCACCCTCTAATGCCTCCATACCCTCCTGGTATGCTTCAAGTACTTGTAAGTCTAAACTCTTTTCTTTTATTAAATTTTCTTTAACAATATCTTTAGAACAAGAGCTTAAAAAAATAATAAGTACTAAAAAAGTAAAAAACTTAAATCTAAACATGATAGTTTTATATAGATTTAACTGGTAATTTTAAAGATTTATATAATAACAACTATGCAATTGATCTTAATAGGCTTTTATTTATTATTGTGTGTGGAAGATTTCTTTCTTGAATTTCTATAATTGAAAAATTCTCTTTATTTTCAAATACCTTTTTTAACAATTGATTTGTTAAAAAATGACCTCCTTGAGAGCAGTTTATGCTTGCTATAATTCTATATCCACTAGTGTAGAGATCTCCAATACAATCAAGTATCTTATGATTGACAAATTCTTTTGGGTTTCTAAGTTTCTCAGCATTTAATATTTCATTACCTTTAACTACAATCGCATTTTCTAAATTACCACCTTTTGCTAATCCATTTTTTTTAATTTTCTCAATATCTTCAAACAAACAAAATGTTCTCGACTCAAAAATATCTTTTAAATCATCTTCATAAACATTTATCTTATTTTTCTGATTTCCAATTAATGAATTTTCATATTTTAATTCAAAATTAATATCCAAGCTTAGTTTTGATGGTTCGATTGATATTGATTTATTTCCATCATTATAAGTTACTTTTTTTTTAATTTTAATAATCTTGATTGGTGCTTCACTTTGTTTTAACCCTGAGGCAGTTAACTTGCTAATAAATTCTTTTGCAGACCCATCTAGGATTGGTACTTCCTCATTGTCAATTTCAACCAATGCATTATCAATACCTAATCCAAATAATGCTCCCATTAAATGTTCTATAGTAGAAACTTTTACACCATATTCATTTGATATCGTTGTATTTAACGATGTGTTACTTACATTTGCAAAACTAGGATAAATTAAATTATCATCCTTTAAGTCAATTCTCTTAAAAACAATTCCTGAATTTGGAGTAGATGGTTTAACACTAATATTTGTTAATTTACCGCTATGAAGTCCAATACCACTAAAGCTGGTAGTTTTTTTAATTGTTTTTTGGTTTAATAAAGTCACGGAGAACTTGTAAAACACTAGAAAATAAAACTAAAAACAACAAATATTACTGTAAAATACAAATCAATTAAAAAAATCAAAAAATTTTTCAAAAAAACCTTTGTTTTTTAAGCTTTTTCGAACTAGCGATACCTCGTTTTCATTTAATCCAGATTTAATTCTGCTGGCGGTAGTGAAAATATTTTGATCAATCTCTTCTATAAATTTTTCAACATACTTTACTGATAGTATTTGATTTACTAAAATATGATATTTTTTTAAGATCAACTCTAGATCATTAACAAAATTATTCGAAATACAAATAAAGTTTACATCTAAAGAAAAAAAATTACATTTTATATTTTTAGGTAAAGTAAAATAATTTTTATCATCAATTAAATAGTTTTCTATTAACATGTGAGCTATTTTTTTATCATTAAAGTTTGATTGACAAGAGTTTTTTAAATCATTTAAAGGATTCAATAAACTTTTTGAGTCAATATGTTTTCCATTATTATTTTTTTTTATAGACATTTTGACTGAAAAAAATTTTTCATTATCTAAAATAATATCAATATCTTTAACAAAATTTTTTAAAGTTTTTTCAACTTTAAAAATATTTTTTTCAAGAAATTCATTTAACATTTCAAACTTGAGTTCACTATTATCAGTTAATAACATTTCATCCGAATATATTGTTTCAAACGATTTATTGTGAATTACACAAAGAATAAATTTTTTTTTATTTATTAAAAGGTATGTTTCGAAATTAGTTTCACTGCTCATTTACAATAACCTGATTTTTTTGGCGTACATCTATTAATTTAACGTTAACAAATTTTTCATTATCTAATAAATTTAAAGATAAATCCAATGACTCTTTTAATTTTTCATTTGGTAATTTAATTAAAATACCTGATGATAATTCTAAGTCCCATCGTCCAGAAGGAAAAAAATATAAATTCTTAATTTCTTTAAATTCTAATGTAGAATTATCAATTATTTTTTTTAACCTTAAAAAATTATTCATATCTAAATTTCCAAAAATATAGGGTAAATCTTTTAAATTATTTTTAGTTTCAATTAACCGACCATTGGAGCCAACAAAAAAAGTTTTTCCATCAATATTTAATAGCGCTAAAAATTTAGTTTTAATAATCTCTACTTCTAATGATGAGGGATATTTCTTAAAAATTTTATACTCTTCAATTAAGTTATTAGTATCAAACAACTCCTCAATTTGAGATTTTTTTAATAAAAATAAATTATTTAATTTTAATATTTCTAATTTTTCTTGAAAATTATTGTTTTGTGTTTCAAATCCACTAATATTAATTCGATTTATTTTAGGAAATTCAAATTTATTCAAATTTTTATTGTTAAATGTTCCAAGAATAATAAATAAAAAAAAATATAATAAAATTTTTTTATTTATTTGTTGAGGCATCTTTTAGAATTAATTCAATAAGTTTAATAAAACTTATACCATAAAATGCTGCTATCTCTGGCACTAAAGAAAGCTTTGTCATTCCTGGCTGAGTATTAATCTCCAAAAGATAAAATTTATCTTTATAATATTTAAAATCAGAGCGTGTTACACCTCTGCAACCAATCAAATTATGAACTTTCATAGAAATATTCATTAAGTCATTATATTTTTTTTGAGATAAATCGATTGGAATTATATGTTCAGTTTTTGCTTTAGGATTATACTTTGCTTGGTAGTCATAAAACTTTCTTTTAGGTTTTAATTCAATTGCACCTAGTTTTTTTTTACCAATTATAGCAGCTTGGATTTCTCTTCCAGGTATAAACTCTTCAATAATTATTTTTTTATAAATTTCTAAATTTTTTAATCTTTTAAAAATATTATTTTTATTACATATAAAAACGTTAACACTTGACCCCTCATTAATCGGTTTAATTACAACAGGGAATTTAAGTTTTTTTTTGATCAATCTAACTAGGTCTTTTTTAGTTTTGTTAAATGAGTAAAGTAAAAATTTAGGTGTTAATATTTTATTTTTAATAAAAATTTTTTTTGACAAAACCTTATCCATTGCTATTGCAGAGGAAATTACCCCTGAATGAGTATATGGAATTTTTTCACTCTCAAGTATTGTTTGAATATATCCATCTTCTCCAAATTGTCCGTGTAATGCATTAAAAATAATATTTGGTTTAAATGAACTAATAATTTTAGTTAATTCGAAGTTTGGTTCTGAAATTTTTACAGAGTAATTATTTTTTTTTAACTCATTAGCCACCTGTTTACCAGTATCAAGACTTATTAATCTCTCTTTTGAGATACCGCCAGAAACTATTAATATTTTTTTTTTCAAGTTATTCCAATATTTTGATTTCTTTTTCTAAACTAATACCTGTCTTTTCTAAAACTCTTTTAGATACAAATTTAATTAAGTTATTCATATCATTAAAAGTTGCATTTCCCTTATTAACAAAAAAATTACAGTGTTTATCTGAAATACAAGCGTCACCAAATGTTTTATCCAATGGAACACATTCCTTGATAAGCTCCCAAACCTTTTTATTTGTTTGAGAAATCGGATTTTTAAAAGTACTACCACTTGTTTTTATTTTAGTTGGTTGTGTATTGTCCTTTTTCTTCTTTAATTTATCTGTTTCTTCTTTAATTTTAGATGAGTTTGATTTTACTCCTTTAAATGAAGCACTCAAAAAAATAATATCATCATTTAAATCATTTTTTCTATACTCAAATTTAACATCTTTACTTGGGATAGTTAAAACATTGCCTGATTTATCTATCGCTTGAATGGATAACAATATATCTTTAAACTCTTTATCAAAACAACCAGCATTCATTTTAATACCTCCTCCAACTGTGCCGGGTATACAGGATAAAAATTCAAATCCACTCAGATTATTTTCAATTGCAAAATCTGACAAAGATTTGTCCAAAACTGCACTTCCAGCAATAACAACATCTTCATTTAAAAGTGAAATATTATTAAAATTTTTACTCAATTTGATAACTATGCCATCAAATAAACTATCAGTAATTAGTGTGTTTGAACCTGCACCAAGTATGAAAATTTTTTCATTATTATCGACTTTTTTTAAAAATTTTACTAAATCTTTTAAATTATTTGCTTTATAAAATGCTTTTGTTTTTCCACCAATATTAAACCAATTTTTTTTCTTAAGATCATGTTCAAACCTAACGTCATTATCAAATTCACCCAACAATTCTTTTAATTCATTAACTTTCATTTCATTAATTTTCGAAGTTCTCTCATCCAGTTTGAAATTGAACCAGCTCCCATTCCAATCACAATTTTTTTACCATACATATTTTTTTTTAAAAATTTTGCTAATTGGTTTTTATCATTAACTAAAAATAATTTTACTTTTGAGTTTTTTATGATTTCTTTTGCAAAGTTCAAATAATTAAAACCTAATTTTATTTTTTCTCCCGCTGAATATACTGGGCATAAAACTACCATATCAGCTTTTTTAAAAGCAAAAGAAAATTCTTTTCTTAAATCTTTTAGTCTTGAGATTCTGTGTGGCTGAAAAATACAAACTTTATCGTAATTTTTATATACTTTATTTACACCTTCTAAAACTCCTTTAATTTCTGTGGGGTGATGAGCATAATCATCATAAAAATCTATATTATTAAAACTAAAAATTCTATTAAACCTTCTTTGAACTCCTTTAAAATTTAATAATCCCTTTTTGATATTTGGAATTGAAATACCAATAGTAATCGCCACAGCAGCAGCTGCAACTGAATTTCTGACATTATGAATACCTAATAACGGTATTTTAACTTTTTTTATTATAATCTTTTTTTTACTTGGAAGACTCACTAAAATATCAAACTCAGTAAATTCTTTTTCCTGTTTTATATTTTTTATAAGAAAATTTGAATTTATATTTGTTCCATAAGTATAAAAATTTTGACCTCTTAATTTTTTAATAATTTCATTATTAATTTTGTCATCCAAGCAAATAAATGATTTTCCAAAAGAAGGAACTTTATCAATAAACTGAATAAAATAATTCTTTAGTTCATTCATCGATCGATAAAAATCCATGTGTTCTCTATCGATATTTGTAATAATTGAATATGTTGGAGGAATATGGACAAAGCTTCCATCTGACTCATCAGCCTCTAAGATTGACCAGTCACTTTTTCCTAATTTAGCAGTATTTTTAATAGAGTTTATTACACCGCCATTAATAATTGTTGGATCTAATTTTGTTTTTTGAAATATAGAAGCCACCAATGAAGTTGTAGTGGTTTTACCGTGTGAACCCACAACAACAATATTTTTCATTAAGGAAACAATGTGAGCTAGCATTTCACCTCTAGTAATAATTGGTAACTTTTTTCTTTTAGCTTCTCTAATTTCAGGGTTATTTTTTTTAATTGCTGAAGAAATAACTACTATTGTTGCAGTTTTAAGATTTTGTTTTTTATGTCCAATAAATATTTTAATTTTTTCTTTTTTTAATCTTTCAATATTTTTATTTAAAGACAAATCACTACCTTGTACTTTAAATCCTTTTCCTTTCATTATTAGAGAAAGTCCACTCATTCCAATTCCTCCAATTCCAATAAAGTGGATAATTTCAGTTTTTGCTAATTCAATTTTCATTTATAACATTTATTATTTTTTGATTAACATTAATCCAAGTATTTTGATAATTTAATTTTTTTAAGTTTTCTTTTTTATTTAAAATATCTGTTTTATTATTAAATATATCAATTAAAAATTCTTCTATCTTTTCTTCAAAAAAATGTTGTTCTAATATCCAGCAACAGCCTTTATTTTTATAAAAATTAGCGTTTTCAAATTGATGATTGTCTTTTGAGCTTGGCAAAGGCACTGAAATAAATGGTATATTCAAAACAGATAACTCAGCTAAAGTTGAAGCTCCTGCTCTAGTTATACAAAGATCCGTGTTGATCAATATTTTTTCAAAATTTGGATCAAAAGAAAAAATTGAATTTTCTATATTATTTTTTTGGTAAAAATCTTTTAAAATTGAAATATTTTTTTTGTTTGTTTGATGTGTAATTTTTATTGAAAATTTTTTTGAAACTTTAACAATTTTTTCTTTTAAGCTATTATCAAAAATATTAGCACCTTGGCTACCACCAACTACCAATATATTTAACTTATCTTCTTTGGAATATTTGCGATTTAACTTATAAATTTTTTCTCTAACTAGGGGGTGTATAATTTCAATTTTATTTTTATATTCTAAAGGAAAATTTTTAATTTTATCCGTGTAACAAAAAATTTTTTGACATGAGGATAAAAAAAATTTATTAGCTCTTCCTAAAACTTGGTTTGGTTCAATTAAATAAATCTTTAATTTCAATAATCTTGCGGCAAATATTACTGGTAAGGACATATAGCCACCAGTAGAAAATAATTTTTCAATTTTTTCTGTTTTTAATAAAAAAAAAGATTTAATAGTTAATACAAAAATAATAATTAAATTAATTGGTAAAAATAAAATATTATTGAGTTTTGGAGTATCAATAATTTTGTATTCATAATTTTTCTCTAAATACTTTAAACCTCTTTTGTCACAAGAAATTATTACATTTCTTTCTTTAATCAAATGTTCATAAAGTATTGTAGCGGGTATTACATGTCCGCCAGAACCTCCGGTAGAAATTAAATAGTTTTTGTTCATCTTAATTTATTTTACGTTTGGTTAAATTCAAAATCACTCCTGATAATATGGAAATGTTTATTATCGAAGATCCTCCATAACTTATGAAAGGTAGCGTCATTCCCGTTGTGGGAAATAATCTAATATTAACTCCAATATGTATCATTGTTTGCATTAAAATCAGACTTATAGATCCTACTAAAATTAATTTTATTTTTTCATCATTTTCTAAATAAACTTTTTTAAAAACTGAATAAATAAATACTAGAAACAATAATAAAATTAAAATTATGGCAATTACGCCAAACTCTTCAGATATAACAGAAATAATATAGTCCGTATGTGCCTCAGGTACTCTATTCTTTAATGTTCCCTCACCAATACCTTTTCCAAAAAAACCCCCACTAGTAATTGATTCTAAAGCTTTATCCGATTGAAAATTATAAGTGCCACTTTCAGAGTCTAAAAAAGATATCAATCTATTCTTTATATATTCAAATTTTTGAACAAAGAAAACCAAATAAACAAATACAAAGATTAAAGATGAAAATAAAAAAATTAAAAAAATCATACTTATGCCTGAAGTAAAAATCAATATTGACCAGCTGAATAAAACTAAAAGGGATTGTCCTATATCCGGTTGAAGAGACAATAATAAAACTACAATTAAAGTGATAAAAAAAGAAAAAGAATATTTATAAAATATATTATCATATTTTTGATTACATAAAATTAAGCTTATAAAAATTATTAAAAAAGGTTTAACTAACTCAATTGGCTGAAATCTGGGTAATAAGTATAAATTTAACCATCTTTTAGATCCTTTAACTTCTATACCAATTAAAGGAACCAAAAATAAAAATATTAAAGAAATTAAAAAAACTATAATTGAATATTTAAATAGTTTGTTTTGATCTATTGATGAAAAAATGAAAATTATAGCTATTCCTAAAATAATAAAAACTAAGTGTTTAAAAAAAAATGAATAGTCATTAGTATCTAGTTTATCTGATGCAATTAATGATGTTGATACTAGTGAAAAAAACAATCCGATTAAAAATAAAAAAATAATTATAGAAAATATAAATTTATCAATATTTTTCCACCAATTGTAATATAAGCTATATATTAAATTTTTACTTTCCATTAAATTTTTTTTTAATTAATTGGTTAAAATAATGCCCCCTATCTTCGAAATTTTTAAAACTATCGAATGATGCAGCACAAGGACTAAATAAAATTATGTTATGGGTTAACTTTTCTCTCTCAATTAAATCAAATATGTTTTTTAAAGCATCACTTAATTGGTTAAAATTTTGAAATTTAACTTTATTTTTTAGTTCTTTGTTAAAAAATTTTTTATTTTTTCCATAAATAAATGCCCTAACATTTTTAAAATCTTTTTTTTTTAAATGAAGTTTATCTCCCTTTTTACTAATACCCCCTAATAACCATAAAATATTTGAATTTGATTTTAACACTCCAATACTTGAAGAAAAACTAGTTGATTTTGAGTCATTAATAATTGTTAAGGAATTATTTTTAAAAATAGTTTGTTGGCGATACTTTAATCCTTTAAATTTTTGTATTGTTTTAAGAAGTAAATATCTTTTGAGTTTTAATTTTTTTGATATCTCAATAATAAAAGACAAATTTTCTTTGTTTGTGTCGGTAATAAAATAATTATTATCTATTTTTTTGAAAAGATCATAATTTTTTTTTGTATTAACTTTTAAAATTTTGCTTTTAAATTTTTCTGACCTAAGTTTATTTTTAATAAATTTGTCATCTTTTTTAACATAGGCAAAACATTTTTTTGACTGTGAATCTAATAAACTAAATTTTGCATTAATATAATTTTTTAGGCTTTTATGTCTCTCAATATGGTCTGCACTTATGTTAAGTATTATTGCGTATTTTGAGCTGAATATTTTACTATATTCTAATTGGTAAGAAGATGCCTCTATAACAAAAATTGTTTTTTTTGTTATTTTTTTTTCTGACAATGCTGGGTTACCAATATTGCCAATGAGTCTAACATCTTTCTTTTGGTCTAACAAAACATCAAATAGAATTTTAGATGTTGTTGATTTTCCATTTGTTCCTGTAATTGTGATACTTTCGTTCCTATAAAATGAGTAAAATACATCTAAATCTGTATAAATTTTTGATAAATTTTTTTTTAAATATTTTGTTAATTTGCATTTATGAATATCGATGCCAGGACTAATGATAATTATATCAAACTCTATTAGAGATATTTTTTGGAAATTTATTAATTTTTTTTTTAATTTTAAATTTATTTTTAAGTTATCATCAAATAAATGTACTTTAGCTCTATCTTTTAAAAATTTATAGGATGAAATTCCACTTTTACCAAGACCATAAATTAATATTTTTTTTCCTAAAAAAATATTTTCATTTTTTTTCATTATCTTAATTTTAGAGTAGCTAAACCTATCATCGCTAAAATTATTGAAATAATCCAAAATCTAATCACAACTGTTGACTCTGGCCATCCTTTTTTTTCAAAATGATGATGTATTGGTGCCATTTTAAATATTCTTTTTCCTGTTAACTTATAAGAAATTACTTGAACCATTACTGACACAGCCTCTAAAACAAAAAGGCCTCCAGTAATGGCTAATACAATTTCATGTTTAGTTATTATTCCTACGGCACCTAGGGATCCTCCTAAAGATAATGAGCCAGTATCTCCCATAAAAATTTTAGCTGGTGGTGCGTTAAACCATAAAAAACCTAAGCATGAACCAATGATTGCACCACAAAAAATTGAAATTTCTCCTGTGCCGTCTATGTAAGGTATCTGTAAATAATCTGAAAATACCATATTTCCAGTCACATAACTTATAAAAGCAAAACACGCCGCAACCAATATGACTGGCACCGTAGCCAAACCATCAAGACCATCTGTAAGATTGACAGCATTTGATGAACCAATAATTACAAATACTGAAAAAGGAATAAAGAACCACCCAAGATTTATGATTAGATTTTTGAAAAATGGAAAATATAAATTGGTCATTTCTTGATATTCCACAAAATAAACAAAAAAACTAACTCCAATAGTTGCTAATATAATTTGTATAATTATCTTTAATTTTGAGGAAACCCCTGAAGAGTTGCTGTATTTAATTTTTTTGTAATCATCAAAAGCACCAAGTAATCCAAATGATATTGCAACATATATACAAAATAAAATATTAATATTTGATAAATCTGCCCAACATATTACTGAAACCAATAGGCCAATTAATATAATTACACCACCCATTGTTGGTGTTCCAATCTTTTTAACAACATGGTCTTCTGGCCCATCATCACGAATAGGATTAAAAATTTTTTGATTTGAAAAAAATCTAATGAATGGACCTCCAATTATTAAAACTATAATTAAAGATGTAAAAACAGATAAACCCGTCCTAAATGTTAAATATTTAAAAACATTTAAAAAACCAAAATTATCTACAAAATTTAATAAAAATTGATACAGCATTAGTTAAATCCTTTTATATCTTTAACTATCTTATTGAAACCTGTCGCATTTGAGGCTTTGATCATTAAATAATCATTATTATTTAAATCATTTTTAATCAAATTAATTATTTGGGATTTGCTATACAAAATTCTACCTTTTTTATGTCTTAAAAGATTATCAAATATAAAAGTAGCTTTATTTCCTTTTACAAAAACTTTATCAATTTTAGTTTTATTAATTATAGGTGCAATAGACTGATGTAGTTTTTTTGAGTGATTTCCTAGTTCAAGCATATCTCCAAGTAAAAGATATTTTTTTGATTTTTTTGAATTAATCTTATCATAATTAAGTATAGCTGTTTTTAGAGACAAAGGATTTGAATTATAACTTTCATCAATAAAATTCAACTTTTTTTTGTTAATTTTGATTTTTGAAAAATCACCCCTTCCTTGAGGTGTTTTAAAATTAATAAAAATATTTTTATTTAATTTAAAAATATTTATGTAAATGCTCATAACGGCTATTGCAGCTAAAACGTTATAAATATTATTTTGAAAATTATTGGATAGTAAAAAATATCTTTTAGATTTGTTTAATTGAAATTCAACTTTAAAGTTTTTTCCTTGTTTCTTGATGCCAATCAATTTGACATTTGATTTATTATTTTTAATACCAAATGAAATTACTTTAAGATTTTTTTTTAAAGCAATTTTATTGTGTAAATTAAAAAAATTATCATCTGCATTCAAAATAACAAACCCATTTGACTTAGTATTATGAATAATCTCTGATTTAGCTAAAGCAATAGCTTTGATATTTTTAAAATTTTTTGCATGAGCATAATTAATATTTGTTATGACACTTACATCCGGTTTTATAATTTTAGATAATTGATCTATTTCACCCTTTTTATCCATACCTACTTCTAAAACTCCATAATCATCGTTTTGATTTAAGTTAAAAAGACTTAAAGGAACCCCGTATTTATTATTATAAGATTTTGGTGAAATACTTACTTTAGAAATTTTTTTTAAAGAATTTCCCAACAATTCTTTTAATGTGGTTTTTCCGCAACTTCCTGTTATCGCAATTATTTTAGTATTTATATTTTCTCTAAAAATTTTTGAAGTTTCTGTCAAAAATTTTAAAGTATTCTTAATTTTTATTTGGCGTTTTTTATTTAAATCATTTTGAATTCTATTAACAATTGCTATAGATGCTTTCTTTTTTAAAGATTGTTTTACAAATTGATTACCATCATTTTTTTTTCCTTTAATTGCAAAAAAAATATCATTTTTTTTAACTTCATGAGAATTTATTCTTGCTTGCTTAAAAGATAAATTAGATGGTAAGTTTTTATTACCGGATACTTCTTTAACTATATTAAGTTTAAGATTGTTTGATAAACTAAAATTTTTATTCCTAATCTCATCTAAAATAATTTTTTTATCTGAAAAAAAAATTTTTTTCTTACCTGTGTCTTGAATTTTTTCATGTCCTTTGCCAGCGACTAATAAGATATCACCAGTATTTAAACCTTTGATTGCTTTTGATATTGCTTTTGCTCTATTAGATTGTTCTATAATTTTTTTTTTTTTTATTCCTTTCTTTATATCTTTTCGAATTTTATTGGGATTTTCAAATCTTGGATTGTCATCCGTAAGATATATCTCATCTGCGTAATTATCAGCAATTTTGCCCATTTTAGATCTTTTATTTTGATCTCTGTCTCCTCCACACCCAAATAACAAATTTATTTTTTTATTTGGAAATTGTTCTTTTAAATTTAAAAGACATGTTCTCAAAGCTTCTGGGGTATGCGCATAATCAAGAATTACCTTTGATCTATTTTTAATATTGCCAATTTTTTCAAATCTACCTTCCACAGATTTAATTTTTGAAATAATCAATAAAATTTTTTTTAGGCCAATATTACTTTTTTTGGCAGCAATTATTGCCATTAACAAGTTCTTTAATTGAATTTTTCCTATTAGGTTTAGTTTTACAACTTCTATTAAATCTTTGTATTTTATTTTAATTATTTGAGACTCTTCTTTAAATGAATGTGATAAAATTTTAAAATTATTTTTTTCATCATTTAATGTATGTAATTTAAGATTATTTTTAATTGAAATTTTTTTAATCTTTTTAAATTGTGGTATTTTATCATCTGTTATCACATTGCCATTTTTTTTAATGAGATTTTCAAACAAATAAAGTTTTGCCTTTAAATAATTTTTTAAATTTTTATGATAATCTAAATGATCTTGAGATAAATTTGTAAATATACCAGTGTTAAACTTTAAACCATCAAGCCTATTTTGTTTAAGACCATGACTTGAAGCTTCCATAATTACATCATTTATTCTTTGATTTTTAAGTTTTGTTAATATTTGACCTAATTGTATTGGATCGATTGTTGTATTTGATAAATTCAAATTTAAAATATTTGATTTAACTCCCAAAGTTCCAATTGAAGCAACTCTTTTTTTATTTAACTTAAGTATTTGGTAATAGAAATTTGCAATAGATGACTTTCCATTAGTCCCCGTTACTGCAATTAAATTTTTTGGTTTGTTTTTATAAATTTTATATGAGACTTCAGCTAATAATTTTCTAATATTTTTGGTGTGAATAAATAATATACCATTTTTAAATTCTTTTATTTTTTTTTCAGAAATAATAACTTTTGAACCTTTTTTAATAACCTTAGGTATAAAATTGTTTCCATCAAACTTGATACCTTTTATTGCAAAAAAAATATTATTTTTTTTTACTTTTGAGCTGTCAAACGAAATTCCTGAAAAAAAAAAATTTCTAAATTTTTTATTTACATTTGGTATGTAGTCTTTTAGCAGCATCTCTTAATTAACTTCACTGTATTTTGTGGCTAAAATAGGCCCAATTTTTTCTACAATTTGACCAGTTACCTCAACTGTGGTCCAACCTGCAGTATTAAATGGGGTTCCTTTATATTTAATATTAGATCCATCTCTATAATGATAAATGTAATTTTCATTTGTTTTTGGCTCATCTAACATCACAGCAAGAACAAATTTTGGCTTAGATGTTGGAAATACAGATACAAAAGTGTTAATTTTTTTCTTTGAATAACCACCGCCAGAACTTTTCTCAGCAGTTCCTGTTTTGCCTCCAATTTCATAACCATCAACATTTGCTAATGAAGCCGTTCCCTCTTTTGTGGTAACTATTTTTCTTAAAATTGGTAAAATTTTTTCTGATACATCTTTATTTAAAATTTTTTCTTTTTTTTCATTTTTGTTGTTCTTAATCAAAGTTGGATTTATGTCATAACCGCCATTTACAATAATAGAATATGCTTTAGCTAATTGAAGAAGCGTTGTGGTAATGCCATGTCCAAATGATGCAGTAGCAAGTGGACATTTACCCCAATTAAACTTGATTGGACTTCCAACTTCTTCAATTTCAAAATTGATTTTTTCTAAGACACCAAGTTTTGACAAAAATAAACTAAATTTTTCTTCACCTAATTGTTGTGCAATTCTGACTGAACCTATATTTCCAGATCGAACTAAAATTTGCTCTGCCGTTAAGTCTGATGGTATCTCATTGTCATATTCTCGAATTGGAAATCCAGCACAAGTAAGTGATTTTGGTAAATCAAAAAATTCAGTTTCAGGTTTTATAATTCTTTCATTTAAAGCAGCTGCTATTGTAAAAGTTTTAAAAACAGACCCAAACTCATAAACTCCTTTGGTCACTCTATTTATATAGTTTAGATCAACTATTTTTTTTCTTTTATTTGGATCAAAATCAGGCAAAGATACCATTGAAAGAATTTCACCATTATTTACATTCATTAAAATTGCAGCACTTCCTATTGTATTAAAAATTTTATTAAATTTTACTAACTCATCTCTAATTAAAAATTGAATATCTTTATCAACTGATAATTTAATTGGTTCTTGAACATTTTTTAAATTTTTATTAAGTGATTTTTCTAATCCAGAGACACCATTGTTGTTATCATCTATTTGACCAATTATATGGCTAAATAAATTTTTTTCTGGATAAATTCTTGTTAGTTTTTCTTCAGGTTGAATTGATTTATCTCCTAATTTCATTATTTTTTCATAATTTTCATCAGATATTTTTTTTTCAAAATAAAAAAAAATTTTATTTTCTAATTGAGACTCAATTTTTTGATAATTTTTATTTGGAAATATATACTTTAAATTTAATAATAATTTTTTTTTATCTATAACTTTTTGTGTGCTTATACCAATATCTATTGAGCTTACTGTCTTGCTCAAATATTTTCCATTTCTATCAACAATATCTGCTCTGTATAGATTGTTCGAATATGATATCAAATTATCATTAAATCTAATTTTTGAATTCCTTGAGCCTAGATGAATTAGATGAATAGAATAAATGATAAATATCATAAAAAAAATAAAAAATATGAATGAAACTCTATTAAATGAAATATTTAATTTTAATTTATTTTTTCTATATAAAAATTCACTCTGATCATCTTCAAGTATAATTTTTGAGTCCCTTTTATTCATTAATAAAGTTAAATTGATTAATTTCTATTTTATCAAAAATTCGATTTATTTTTTTTATTTCCTGAATATCTTTTTTAACTAACTCACTATCAAAATATAGGTTTTGGAATTCAAGTAATTTTTCTGCAGAACTCAGATAATCGTGTTCTAATTTGATATTTTCAAAATCTTTTTTTAAACTTCTAATGCTTTCCCTTAAAACAAAAATTTCATCATCAATTCTTTTAGTCGAATTTTTTACTATTGCTGTTGATAAAATTAGAAACAATATGAATAAAATAATAAAAAATTTACTCATAATTTATTTCCAATATTCTCTATTTCTATTAAATTCTCAAATTTTTTTAAAACATCTGTATCAAAATTATAAAAATCTTTTTTTTTGATCACATATCTTAATTTTGCTGACCTAGATGGCATGTTTTCTTTTAATTCTTTAATGGATGGTGTTATGGGTTTTTTCTCAATCATCCTAAACAATGTCTCTGGTTGATCTAATTTTGGAGTATATCGCGATATACTTTTTTTTTCTGATAAACTTTTAAAAAAATATTTTACTATTTTATCTTCTAATGAATGAAAAGTTACAACTGCTAAAATTCCATCTTTTTTTAATACTTTGGATGCACCAATTAATCCATAAATTAATTCGCTTATCTCTTTGTTCACTAAAATTCTTAACGCTTGAAAAACTTTTGTAGCACTATGTGTTTTAAAATTTTTTTTTCTTTTAGTTTTTTCAATTAATTCGACTAGAGCTCTTGTATCAATTTCTCTAACTTGTCTCTCTCTTACTATATTTAAAGCTATCCTTTTTGCCTCTTTTTCTTCACCAAAATATTTAAAAATAATTTCTAATTCTTTAGCATCAAGTTTATTTACTACATCTTTTGCAGAAAATTCATTTATACCCATTTTCATATTTAAATCTCCTATAGAATTGAATGATAAACCTTTAGTAGAATCTTTGATTTGAGAATATGAATAACCTAAATCAAAAATTACACCTCTAATTTTTTGATTTTTAAGTTTAAGATTATCTAATTGACTAAATCTTTTATTTTTAAATATAAATCTCTCTTCAAAATTTTTTGAAATTTCGTCTGCTTTTTTTTTACTTTCGATATCTCTATCTAAAGCAATTACTTGAGTATTTTTATAGTCTAATATTTTTTTTGTGTAACCACCTTGACCAAATGTACAATCAATAAATGTGCCACCATGTTGAGGGGTAATAATGCTTAAAATTTCATTAAGCAATACCGGATAATGTTTTGGAGCATCCGATACCATGGTGGCTTCCATTTAATTTTTCGAAGACCATTAATTTTTTTGTCTTCGTAAAAATGCAGGTATTTCTAAATCATCTTCATCATTTTCATCTTCCGAGGATGTTAGTAAATCATCTGAACTTGATATTTGATTTTCAGCACTGAATAAATCTGGTTCATCTGCATCAACACCAAACTCTTTCAAATCGCTAAGTGGTTCTTGTCCATTTTCTGTTGAAGCTAATATTTCCTCTGAAAAAGATGTTTCGTTTTCATTAGAAGTATTTTCAATAACACTTTCAACTTCTTGATTTTTTAACAACTCTTCATGATATTGATTATTTACATCGTTAATTGACTCATTATGGATATTTTCTGATACAACCTCATTTTCAAGTTTAAGAGCGTTAGCACCATGAGATATTGGGTTTGTGCCCACATTTGAAAAACCAAAAGAAGCTGTCCCATTACTTGTTGTAAAATCTGAATAACCAGTGTTACGGTTTTGAATACGATGAACCATATTAATAACCGATTTGGTCTCTGGCTGTTGTCCATCTAAAGATGTAGCGACTATAGATACTCTAATTTTACCTTCAAGAGTTGGGTCAGTTATAGCCCCAATTATTATTTCTGCATCAGCTTCTACTTCAGACCTAATCTTATTAACAACTTCATCAACTTCGAATAACTTAAGGTCTTTTCCTCCCGTAATATTTACTAATAACCCTTTAGCACCTTTAAGTGTATAGTCATCAATCAAAGGATTACTTATAGCCATTTCAGTTGCGTTCATAGCTCTTCCTTCGCCTTCTGCTTCTCCAGTGCCCATCATAGCTTTGCCCATTGAAGCCATTACAGTTTCTACATCGGCAAAATCTAAATTAATGATACCTGGTCTTACCATTAAATCTGTAACGCTTTGAACTCCATGCATTAAGACATTGTTTGAAAGGTTAAAAGACTCTTCAAATGTAGTTTGTTCATTAGCAATTTTGAATAAATTTTGATTTGGAATTACTATAATTGTATCCACATGTTTTCTTAATTCCTCAAGTCCAATTTGAGCTCTTTTCATTCTTGAAGGACCTTCGTACAAAAATGGAAGAGTAACTACTCCAACTGTCAAAATATTTAATTCTTTTGCAGCTCTAGCAATAACATGTGCTGCTCCTGTTCCTGTTCCACCACCCATTCCAGCAGCTATGAAAACCATATTTGCACCTTGTAAAACATTAATTATTTCATTTAAAGATTCATCAGCTGCAGCTTGACCAATATCAATTTTTGCTCCAGCACCTAATCCTTTTGTTAAATTCAAACCAATTTGAATTTTTGATTTTGCTTTACTATGTTTTAAATCTTGTGCGTCCGTATTAACTGCAATAAATTCCACTCCTTGCATTCCATTTTCAATCATTTCATTTATTGCATTTCCACCTGCGCCGCCAACCCCCATTACCAAAAGTCTTGGTTGCAACTCTTTTATTTCTGGTGTCTTAAAGTTAATTGTCATTTTATTATCCCCCGTTATTTGTTAAGTTGATGCTCCCATTTAAGGCTAGCTCGATTTAAATTTGCTTTTTTTCTTGCATTTACCTTAAATTTTTCAAAAACTGTTGGTTCCCATATTTGAAATGTTTTTCCTTGACCAACAAAAATCATGCTACTTTTAATCTTTGCATGTTTTAATAATTTTGATGTAAGTGAAATTCTACCTTCACTATCAAACTGTAAATTTATACTTTCTGATAGTATTGATGTTGCAAAAAAATCTCTTTTTTCCTCAAAAGGATTAAGAGAATCTATTGCATTAGAAATTTTTTCTATTCTGTCTTGTGGCCATGCTTCAATTGATTGATTATTAAATGATGGATAACAAATTACTCCATTATATCCGAGGTTGGATAGATATGACCTAAAACTTGCAGGCACTGACACCCTTCCTTTTTTGTCTAATCTGTTTTCGTAGGTTGATAAAAACATAAACCATAAATCTCTTTATTCCCATTTATTGGGAATTTATGGGATATTATGGGTTTTTTATGACATAGTCAATACATACTATTTAAGATTGAAACCTTTAAATTCACCTTAAAAAGTGAATCAAAACGTGAACATTTAAGTGAAGTTAAATTAAGGGATTATTAGCCAGATGAACTATAAGCCGGGTTCTGTCATTTAAACTTATCATTTGTCTAGGCTTAAGATCGCTCTTAAGCTCAAGCAACTAACCCTGATGACGAGCCAAAGATAGCTTTTAGTTTTTCAACAATGTCATCTCTACTTAGTCTTGCTCCCAGTGGGGTTTTCCAGCGTTCATTGTTACCAATAGAACCGGTGTGCTCTTACCACACCTTTTCACCCTTGCCTTGTTAAGGCGGTATATTTTCTGTGGCACTATCCCTAGGGTTGCCCCTGCCAGGTGTTATCTGGCACTGTTTCTTTGTAGAGTCCGGACTTTCCTCTTTAAAATTATTAAAGCGATAAGTCGTTCATCTGGCACAATTAACTTATTATTAAAATAAATTATTTCAAGTTTAATTTTTATTTGATGTAAGATTATTGCTTATTAATAGACATTCTTTATCTATTTTACCATTTATTAGACTTTGCCTAAATCTTCTTTGAAAAGCAATGATTAGATACTTATCGTTTATGTCAGATCTTGGAGATTTAATCTTATTATATCCAATTTTATAAAGGTTTTTAAAAAACATATTTTTTTCATTTTGTGAACTAAGTTTAACGTTTCTATACTCTTTAATTTTTTTAAAATCTAGATTATGCCAATAACTCAATTTACTTTTAGATAGTATTTGCCAAGGAAATTTTTCACCTGGATCTTTTTTTCGATCAGGAGAAACATCTGAATGTCCAAGAATAAATTCTTTCTTAATTTTATATTTTTTAATTAAATAATTTAAAAGCTTTTTTAAAGATAGGATTTGCTTAGATGTAAAATTTTTATAACCATATTGATGTCCGGGGTTAGTTATTTCAATTCCTATTGAGTTTTTATTTAATGACTTATAATTTTTCCAATTAGATACCCCCGCATGCCAAGCCTCATAAAGCTCGGGTACCAAAACCAATATATTTCCATTTTTTTTTATGTAAAAATGTGAACTAACTTTAGACTTAGAATCCTGCAATTTTTTAATAGCAGCCGACTCGGTCTTCATTCCAGTGTAATGAATTATTATAAATTTAATCTTTTTCTTTAACCTTTTTATTAAATTAAAATTTGGAGAGTAATTTGGGGTCACTTTTATGCCTATATTTTGATACATTTGTATTAAATACTTATTTTACATTGAAAATTAATATATTATAAGATCGATTATAATGAGAAAATTAATAATTATAATTTTTACAACCCTTGCGCTAACCCTAAATGTAAACGCAGGTACTGATGGCGAATTAATTTTAAAAAAAAATGAACCCTCTGAAGTAAAAGACTGTTTTGAAAAAATCAACAGGGTAACTTTTGCATTTAATCAAACTCTTGACGGAGTAATTTTTCAACCTGTTGCATCACAATATAAAAAACTACCCTCACCAGCTAAAACAGGTGTAAGTAATTCTTTAGAAAATCTTTCTCACTTATTAACCATTCCAAACAACGTCATCCAAGGAGATATTAAACAAGCAGGAGTGAATACTGGAAGATTTGTTATTAACACAACTGTTGGAATATTAGGTCTTTTTGACGTAGCTAAATATTTTGGTTTAGTAAATTATGAAAAAGAAGATTACGGTCAATCATTGGCTAAATGGGGCGCTGGTCCTGGATGTTATGTTGTGTTACCAATTTTAGGTCCTAGCACGGCAAGAGATACATTGGGTTCAGCTTTCAATTTCCTAGGTGGGGATCCTTGGTATAATGTGACAATAAAAAATGATACACAATATTTTAATAACGCAAACTATTATCAATCAAAAGGTGCTTCTGGAGTAGACTTTAGAGCTAAAAATTATGACTCTATTGAAAATTTAGAAAAAAATTCACTTGATTTTTACGCATCAGTAAAAAGTTTATATTTACAAGATAGACAACAAAAAATTCTTAATACCAAAAAAATTATCAGCACTCAAGATGATAGTGATTGGGAAGAAATCAGCCAATAACTAAATAAAAAATATGAATATAAAAAAAATTATTTTTGTAATTTTTCTATATCTATTAACATTAAATAATTCATATTCAATTGAAGCAGATATATTTGTTCAATCGACAGTAAATAGAGCCTCAAAAATATTGTCTGAAAATATTTCAAAAGAAGAAAAAATCGATAAACTTAAAATTATTGCTAAAGAAACAGTAGATATAAGTGGAATAGGATTCTATACGCTTGGATCGATTAGAAAAAATTTAAATGATAAACAAAAAGAAAAATATGAAAAATTATTTGAGGAATATTTTCTTAAAAGTTTCTCTAGTAGATTGTCTGAGTACACAAACCCAGAAATTGATGTTTTTTCCAAGGAAGTCTTGAGTGAAAATTACACAATAGTTAATAGTCTTTTAAAAGGCACTTCTGAAAGACCAGAGGTAAAAATTGATTGGAGAATTTATACAAAAAATCCTGAAAATCCATTAATCAGGGATTTAATCATTGAAGGTTTAAGTTTAGCGAGAACTCAAAAAGAGGAGTTTTCATCAATCTTAAACTCGAGTGATAATGATATTAATGCTCTTTTTACAACTTTAGAAGATTTTTCTAAAAACTAAATATTAAACTATTTGGTGGGCCCGCCAGGACTCGAACCTGGGACCAATACATTATGAGTGTACTGCTCTAACCAACTGAGCTACAGGCCCAAACAAGTATCGTTCTACAACTTTTTAAAATTTTTGCTATTTAAAAATTTACTAAAACTTAAATTTTTTTTATCCCTTAATGATATTTTGGGTTTTTTTATAGGCCATTTTATTTTTAAATCTTTATCATTCCAAAGAATACCTGCTTCATATTTTTTATTTCTATAATTTGAATTTTTATAGTAGAGGATTGTATTGTCTTCCAAACTGCAAAATCCATGAGCAAACCCTTCGGGTATATACAATGAAGTATTGTCTTTTGCGGAGATATTAATGGTAAAATGTCTTCCAAATGTGGGAGATCCTTTTCTGCAATCTAAAACAACATCAAATATTTTACCAGTCATTACGCTGATTAATTTAGCTTGTGGTTTATTTAATTGTAGATGAAGACCTCTTATAACATTTTTTTTAGATAAAGAAAAATAGTCAAAAATAAAATTTTTTTTAATTTTATTTTGTTCAAATAATTCTTTTAAAAATCCTCTATTATCATTATGAGTTGGACGTTTAATAATCAACAAATCTTTGAATTTAGTCTTAATAATTTTCATTAATTAATAAATTTTTTAAACGTATTACAAATATATTTTAATTCATTCTTGTTCATTCCTTGATGACAACCAAGTAGAATTCCATTTCTCATAACATTATTGGCCTCTTCATTACATTTTGGATGTTTTTTGAATATCTTTTTTTTCATAACTGGTTGCTTTAAGATATTACCAGTAAATATCGTTCGAGTTTGAATATTGTTTTTTTCAAAAAAAATTTGCATGTCTTTTCTTGTAAAAGATTTATTTTTTTTAATAACTAGTGGAAAAGCTAACCATGGAGTTTTGACGTTTGAATATTGTTCGGGTAAATCAAAATATTGGGGATATTTTGAAAAAAATTTTTTAAGAAAAGAAAAATTTTTATTTCTTATATAAATATTATTCTTTAATTTTTTTATTTGTTCCAAAGCAAATGCAGCTGAAAGTTCTGAGGGTAAAAAATTGTAACCTAAATCAGAAAAAATATATTTTGCATCATAATCTATGCCCGAAATTTTTACATTAAATCTTTTATTTATACTTTCAGACTCATTAAAAGTTGCTGAAGATCTGCCCCAACCTCTTAATAATTTTGCTCTTTGATATAAATTAAAATCATTAAAACAAACTATTCCACCAGTTCCAGCGCCGTTAATAATATGAGATGCATAAAAACTGTTAGTTACAACATCTGAAAGTTTACCAGTATTTTTATTATTTATTTTATAACCAATTGTATCTGCAGAATCCTCTATTACCTTTAAATTATATTTTTTTGCAACTTTAGAAATTGCTTTCCAATTTGCTACATTACCAAGCAAATTAGGTATCATTACAGCAACTGTTTTTCTATTTACGCATTTTTCTATTTGTAATGGATCTGCTTGAAATTTATTTTTTTCTACACCAATAAAATGTGGAATTAAACCTAGTTGATATATTGGTGCTATAGTTGTAGAAAAAGTTAAATTGGGCGTGATTATCTCTGAACCTTTTTTAAAATTGAATGATGATAATCCGAGTAAATTAGCAGAAGAACCAGAGTTTACCATTAACCCATATTTTTTTCCAAATAATTTAGAAACTCTGTTTTCTAATTTTTTTACATTTTTACCGTCAACTAAGGAAAGGCTATCATTTTTTAAAACTTTAATTACTGCGTTTATTTCTTTCGAATTATAAACAGCTTTTCCATAATAAACTTTTTTCATATTTGTGATTTTATTATTAAAATTTAATATAATTTATTACATCTTTTATATTACTATTATTTGGTTTCCAACCTTTCAATTTGTTATATGAATAAATTCTACTTTTTACTAAACTATTAGAATTCCATTTTACCTTTAGTTGTTTTTTGTGTTGTTTATTAAAAAACATAACTAAATCAGAAATTTTTGTATCAAATGTATTTTTAAGTAAATATTTTTTTGGAATTATTGGTCTTTTTAAAATCAAATTTATTGCACTAATTATATCGGAAATATTCAGTAAATTAATATAAAGTTTTTTTTAAATTATTTTTGTTGTCTTTTTTTTTTGATAATTCAATTTAAGAGTATTAATGATTTTTTTTCTGTAATCATTTTTTCCAAATGTATCTGAAATCATTAATTCATAAAATTTAATTTTTTTTAAATTTTTTTTGTAAAAATCTAAAATTGTACTGAAACTCTTCTTATAAGCTGCATACAAATTTATAGTATTGTTTTTTTGTGCATTACCATCTTCCCAAACAGTAGAAAAATTAATAAACTTACTTACTTTCATGACATTTAGATTTTCTAAAATTATATTTCCAAATAATAAGTTTGAATTACAAAATTTTTTTATATCAGAAAATTTATGAGTTTTGGCATAATGTGTTGCACAATGAATGACTGTGTTTACTTTTATTTTCTTTAGTTTTGAATTAAGAGTTTCATAATTTTTAAAGTATATAATCTTAATATTTTTTTTTATTAATATTTTTTTTGGAAGTTTTTTCCTAACAACTAAATAAAATTTATATTTTTCAGAAAAACTATTTAGAATATTTGAACCTATGAAACCTGAAGATCCTGTTAATAAAATTTTATACACTTGATTTAATAATTTTTTTTAAATAATTAGAATAATTACAGTTCCCATAAAATTTTATCTGTTTTTTGATTAAATTATTATTTATCCATTTATTCAATAATGCAATTTCCTCCAAGCATGCGATTTTGAGTCCTTGTCTATTTTCAACTGCATAGACAAAAGTGGAAGTTTTATAATAATCTTCAATGGAGCCAGTATCAAGCCATGCACCTCCTCTGCCAATATATTCTGCTGAAAGTTTATTTTTTTTATTATAAATATTTAAAAGATCTATAATTTCAAGCTCATTTCTTTTTGATGGTTTTAAAGATTTGGCATATTTAACAACATTATTATCAAAAAAATAAAGACCAGTTATTGCTAAATTAGAAATAAATTTTTTTGGTTTTTCTACAATTTTTAGAATTTTATTTCTCTTATTTACTTTAGCTACTCCAAATAAATGCGGATTTGCAACCTTGTGTAAAAAAACTTTAGCCCCTGATTTTAATTTAATACACTTTTTTAAATTTACAGATAAACCTTGACCGTAAAAAAAATTATCTCCCAATATCATTGCAACTTTATCTTTACCAATAAATTTTTCTCCTAAAATAAATGCATCTGGTAAACCCCTTGGTTTATCTTGTTCTTTATAAGTAATTTTCAAACCAAGATTTTTTCCATCAGGAATTAATTTTTTATAATGGTTAATTTGACCTTTATTAACAATAATTAAAATATCTCTAATTTTAGACAACATTAAGATTGAAAGTGGATAAAAAATAAGAGGTTTATCGTATATAGGTAACAATTGTTTGTTTACTGCTTTAGTGAGTGGACTCATTCTAGTTCCGACTCCACCTGCTAGAATTATTCCTTTTTTAATCATTTTTTTCCAAGTCTTTTGAGAATATCTTTTTTTGATAAAGATTTATAGTAGGATTTATTATTTCTATACCATTCAAAGGTTAGTTTTATTCCATCTTTGAAATTTATCTTAGGTTTAAATCTTAATTCTTTTCTAATTTTTCTACTATTTAAAGCATATCTTACATCATGACCTGGTCTATCTTTTACAAAAGTTATTTTTACCTTATCCCTAAGCTTAATTATTTTTTTTGAAACATTTAAAATATTTTTACAAACCTCAATATTAGAAAGGTTTTTATTTGAACCTATATTGTAAAATTGTCCAATTTTTCCTTTTTGAAATATTCTAAACAATGCCTCACAATGGTCTTTAACATATATCCACTCTCTTGAATTGGTACCTTTCCCATAAATTGGTAAAGGTCTATTATTTAAAATATTATAAATTAATTTTGGTATTAATTTTTCTGGATGTTGTTTTGGTCCAAAATTATTCGAACAATTAGTAACAATTACTGGAAGTTTATAAGTTCTAATATAAGAATTAATTAAATGATCTGCGGCAGCTTTGCTGGCAGCATACGGAGAACTTGGTTTGTAAGGGTGTTTTTCTGAAGATCTACCTTTTAAAATATCTCCAAATACCTCATCAGTAGATATATGAATTAACTTTGAATTATATTTTTTTGAAAATTTTTTAAAATTTTCTAACAAATTATAAACTCCAATGATATTTGAATTAATAAATTTCTTAGGATCGTCTATAGATCTATCAACATGAGTTTCGGCAGCTAAATTAAATATACAATTTGGCTTAAATTTAAATAAAATATTTTTTATTCTCTTGTCTCCAATATCACATTTTATAAATTTATAATTTTTATGATATTTAAAATTTTTGACATTATAAAAATTTGATGAATATGTAATTTTATCTATATTTAAGATATTATATTTTTTTTTTAAAAGAAGTTCTATTAGATTGCTTCCAATAAATCCCAATCCACCAGTTACAATTATATTTTTTGACATTTTTAATCTTTTTTTATTATACAAGATATTTAGAATAATCTTTTTTATTAATTTCTAAATTTTTGTTAACTTTGTTTATAATTTTACTAAAATCTAACGTATTTACTCCAGGATAAATTAAATTAATTGGAAGTTTATATTTTAATTTAAAACGTGCCCAATCCTCTGTTAAAAAAATTTGTCTTCTTCTAAGTTTTATTTTTTTTTGCTCCTCAGGTAAATAATTAAGATTTATAGCTTTATGATGATAGCAAAAAGCTCCCAGGGAAACTATACATTTGAAGTTAAATGCTTTAGCTCTAATTCCAAAATCGAGATCTCCAATATAATCTTTGAAATTTATACAGTCAAAATAACCAATTTTTTCAAGCAATTCTCTATTTACTAAAAAACAATCTCCACAAAGATATTTTTCTTCAACATAATTATTTTTGTTTTTTTTTAATATTTCTTTGGCAATATCGTTTGGGTTTTTGTTAGTAAAACTTTTTAAATCTACATTGTGAGTTTTTAAACCAGTATCTACAAAGTTTGACACTCCTCTTACGTAACCTATGTTTTCTGAGGTGTTAGATATATTTATTAATTCGCCTATAAAATAAGAATTTATAATGATGTCATTAGAAACAAAAATAATTTTATCACCAGTTGCGTGTGATAAAATACAATTAACACTTTGAACATAACCTAGGTTTTCTGAGAAATAAAAAATTTTTATATCTTTAAATTCACTTTTCAAACTTAAAAAATATTCCTTAATAAGACCATTATCTGTTGAACAATCATCGACTAAAATAATTTCAAAATTTCCATCTATAGAATTTTTTATAGCTTCTATGCACTTCTTTGTAATTTCTAAATTACCATACGCAGCCACTCCAATTGTTATTTTTTCTGTACAATGATATTTTTCCATAAAGTTTTTTTATATTTATAAGATTAGTAATTAATTTACAAATGAATGGTGGGCCGTGTTGGTTACGCTCCAACTACCCCTGCAATGTCAATGCAGTACTCTACTATTGAGCTAACGGCCCAAAATTTACTTTAACTTTCTAAGAAGCTTTTTAATTGTTTTGATCTACTTGGATGTTTTAGCTTTCTTAAGGCTTTGGCTTCAATCTGTCTTATTCTTTCCCTTGTTACAGAAAACTGTAAACCAACCTCTTCTAGAGTATGATCAGTGTTCATACCAACACCAAATCTCATTCTTAAAACTCTTTCTTCTCTTGGTGTCAAAGTAGACAGTATCTTTGTTGTTGCCTCCCCTAAATTTGATTTTATTGCTTGTTCTAATGGGGCCAAAGCTTTTGTGTCTTCAATAAAATCTCCAAGGCTGCTATCTTCCTCATCCCCAACTGGTTTCTCAAGTGATACTGGTTCTTTAGAAATTTTTAGAACTTTTCTAACCTTATCTAAAGGCATCCTAAGTTTTTTAGCTAATTCCTCAGGGGTTGCTTCTCTTCCAAATTCACTTAGAATAAGTCTTTGAGTTCTCACTATTTTATTGATTGTCTCAATCATATGTACAGGAATTCTTATCGTTCTTGCTTGATCAGCAATTGATCTTGTAATTGCTTGTCTTATCCACCATGTAGCATATGTTGAAAATTTATATCCTCTTCTATATTCAAATTTGTCAACTGCCTTCATCAATCCAATGTTTCCCTCTTGAATTAAATCTAGAAATTGCAAACCTCTGTTCGTATATTTTTTTGCAATTGAAATAACTAACCTTAGGTTAGCTTCTACCATTTCTTTTTTTGCTATTCTTGACTCTTTTTCTCCTTTTTGAACTCTACTAACTAATTTTTTAAAATCAGTGACAGACATACCAATCTTATGACTAATTTCGATCAGTCTCTCTCTTATTTCTTTAAATTGTTCTTTATTCTTAGAGAAAAATTGTTTCCAAATAGTATTGGTATCTAAAAATTTTTTAAGATTTGGATTTATTTCATTTCCAATATAGAATTTTATAAATTCATTTCTTGGTATTTTATAATCTACAGCTAACCTTAGAAGATTTCCTTCTAAGGAAATGATTTTTTTATTTTCAACATAATGTTTTTGAACAAGCTCTTCAAGAACAGATGGTGATAATTGTAGTGATTTAATATTTTCAAGAATTTCTTTAACAATTTTGTCATAACTTTTTTCTTTCGCAGGTGAAAAGGGTCTAGAATTTAAAAGACAATCTAATTTTTCTTTCTGATATTTAATTAATTTATTGTAATCTTTCGTTATTAGGTTAACTGTTTTTAAAACTTTAGGTTTTATTTCTGTTTCCATTGCTGCCAGAGTGGGGTTAAATTCTTCATCACTCTCTTCGCTAGAACTCTCTGCTCCATCAGTTTCACCAGCATTTTTTTGTTTTGCACTTGGACCGGTAGACTCATCTTCCATGTAGTTAGTGTCAATATCTATGATTTCTCTAACTAAAATTTCATCTTTTTGTAATTTGTCATTCCATTCAAAAAATTGTTGAGCTGTAATAGGGCTTTGAGATAATGCAATCAACATTACGTCTTTTCCCGCCTCTATTCTTTTAGCGATAGCAATTTCACCTTCTCTTGATAATAATTCAACTCCACCCATCTCTCTAAGATACATTCTGATAGGATCATCACTTTTTTCGATTGTTTTACCCTCTTCTTTAGAAGAGCCTTCTTTTTTTCTTAAAACCTTAAAGTCTGATTTTTTTTCTACAAGAGAAACTTTTTCATCTAAAATATGTATAAAAGCCTGAGCTAAATTTTCATCTGAAAGATTTCTTTTTCCTAAAGATTTATTTAATTCCTCATAAGTAATAAATCCTCTATGAGTTCCTCTGCCCATTAATCGAGCGAATGATTTTGTAATAATTCTTTCCACAGTAATAAATCTGAAGTGTCTTATATAATATCAAATTTATAAAAATCCATTGTTAATTTATTGGGATTAATTGATATTTTGCTTTTTTTTAAGCTCTTTTAGCTCGTTAAATGTCGCTTCGCTCAAATCTTTAGAAAACTTCGATTCTAATTCTTGGATTCTAAACTCTAAATCATAATTATTTAAGTCTCTACTTATATCATCTAAAATTTCAATTACTTCATGTTCGTTATTAGGCTTATTTTTTAAGATATATTTAATAGGGGCAAACTTAATTATTTTATCAATTAATTGAGTATCAATATTTATTTGGTTAATTGATAATTTTTCTCCTGATTTTAATTTTAATAAAATTTTTTCGAAGATTTGCTTATTAACATCTGTAAATAATTTAATGTCTTCAACTAGGTGAATGTTTTCTTGTATTAGATCTAAGTTGTTTATCATCAAGTAAATCAACGAAAATTCTTTTAGTTCTACTCCAGTAAGTGATTTACTATCATTATAATGTTTTTTTGTTGTTGCTAATGATTTGGTTTTTTTAAAATAAAAACTTTTTTTATTTTGATTGGTGTGTGGTGTTAAATCAGAGATTTTTTCTAAAAAATATTCTAATACATATTTTTTAATGTAATTGTCTTTGATTGTATTAGCTATATCTCTTAGTTTTTTGTCAAAAATTGCCATTGAGGATGGATTATTTTCAGTGTGCTTTTTATAGTGACTAAATATAAATTGATGTATTGAAATTTTATTCTGTGCAGAATAGTCAATAAAATAATTTTTTCCGTTTTTATTTACAAAGCTATCTGGATCTTCGTTATCTGGTAAAAATAAAAATGATATTTGTTTTTCTGGTTTTAGATCTTTTATAGAATTTTCTGCAGCCCTAAGTGCAGCTTTGTAACCACTTTCATCACCATCGAAACATATAATAATGTCATCAAAAAATTGGTTTAATGTAAATATTTGTTTGTCTGTCAAAGATGTTCCTAAATTAGCCACAGCATTTTCAATTCCATTTTTACTTAAGCCAACAACATCCATATATCCCTCAACTAAAAAAATATTTTCTAATTTGTTTGATAGTTTTCTAGCTAAATCTAAATTATATAAATTTGAACCTTTTTTAAAAAAAGAAGTTTCTGGAGAATTAATATATTTTGCAAGAAAATCACTTTTTTCAATTATTCTTCCTCCCAATGCAATCGGCTGTCCTGAAATATTATTTATTGGAAAAATTAACCGACCTCTAAATCTTTCAACATAAATTTTTTTCTTCTCATCTAGGTAAAATAATCCAGTTTCTAGCAGATCATCAATACTAAAATTATTTTTTAATTTTTCAAATAAATTTGGATTTTTTTCTATGTAACCAATTTTAAATTTTTTTACTTGATCTTTATCTAAAGATCTATTTTTTAAATAATCTCTAGCAATAGAACAATTTTCATTTTTTAAAAGTTCATCGTGATAAAAATCAACATACTGATTGAAAATTGCAGAATAAATTTTCCATTTTTCTTCTCTTTCTTCATCTTGTTTTGAGAAAATATAAGGTTGCATACCAGCCAGATTAGCCAAATGTTTCACTGCTTCACCAAATCTTAAATTTTGTGTTTTCATGACAAAATCAAATATATTTCCATGCTCAGATGTTGCAAAACAATGATAAAATTCTTTTTCATCATTCACTGTAAACGATGGTGTTTTTTCATTTTTAAAAGGTGAAAGACCCACATATTCTTTCCCTCTTTTTTTTAAGCTAACAACTTTTGAAACGACTGTTGAAACCTTTAATCTTGTTTTGATTTCATCAAGATATTCTTTTGGATATTTCATTATTTATTTAAGAGATCTTTGAGTAAAATTCCCGCTTTTGAGAAATCAATTTCATCCGCATGTTGTTTTTTTAACTCACCCATAACTTTACCCATATCTTTTATTGAGCCAGCTCCTAGCTTAGAAATTATTTCTTCACATATTTTTTTTGTATCTTCCTCACTAAGTTGTTTGGGTAAAAAACTTGTTAAAATATCGTATTCATTTTGCTCTACTTCTAAAAGATCAGCACGATTATTCTTTTTATAAATATCTATTGATTCGGCTCTTTGCTTAACCATCTTCTTGAGTAATTTTTTTATATCTTCATCGTCTGTCTCTTTTTTGTTTGGACCTGATCTATTAGAAATATCTAGATCCTTAATAGATGATAAAATTAACCTATAAGTTGATATTTTGGTTTTATCTTTCGATTTTAAAGCATTTTTATATTCAGTTTCGATTGTTTCTTTTAATGACATAATTTTTTAATCTACTGCAAAGATAAAATTCTTCAAAAGAAAAATTGTTTTTTTACAATTTTATAATACATCTCTGTTGCGATAATAAACCATTTATTGTATTAACCTTTAACTCATGAGTTGTAATTGAACAAAAAAGCAAAAAAAACAACCTCAAAAAAAATCTCAAAAATTCATACAGGCATTTTAGTTCTTGAAAATAAGAAAGTTTTTAAAGGTATAGGCATCGGTTACCAAGGAGCTGCCACTGGTGAAGTTTGCTTTAATACTTCATTAACAGGATACCAAGAAATAATATCTGACCCATCTTATGCGGGACAAATTATAAATTTTACATTTCCTCATGTTGGAAATGTTGGCACTAACAAAGAAGACTACGAATCTGATAAAATCTGGACTAAAGGTGTTGTGTTTAATTCAGAAATAACATCACCATCTAATTATAGATCATTTCTTCATCTAGACGCTTGGCTTAAAAAAAATAAAATTGTTGGAATTACAGGATTAGACACTAGAAGTTTAACCAACTTTATTAGAGATAAAGGCGCTCCTAAAGGAACAATTGCTCACAATAAAACGGGTAAATTCAATATCAGTAAATTAACTAACTCAACAACTAAGTGGAGTGGACTAAAAAACCTTGATCTTGCAGAAAAAGTCACAACATCAAAAAACTATGTATGGAAAGGTCTTAAGACCTGGAAAAAAGAAACTGGCTACAAAAAAAATAATAAAAGCATTTTTCATGTAGTTGCGATTGATTATGGTATTAAAAAAAATATTTTAAGATATTTTTCTGACTTTAATTGTAAAGTAACTGTTGTTCCTTGTAAAACGTCAGCTGATAAAATTTTGGCGCTTAAACCAAACGGTATATTTTTATCAAATGGTCCAGGGGATCCAGCTGCAACAGGAAAATATGCAATTGATATAATTAAAAATTTAATTAAAAAGAATTTACCTATATTTGGTATTTGTTTGGGTCATCAAATACTTGCACTAACACTTGGTGCAAAAACCAAAAAAATGAAACTTGGTCATAGAGGTGCTAATCACCCTGTTAAAAATTTAATTCATGATAACGTCGAGATAACTAGTCAAAATCATGGATTTGAAATTGTCAGAGAGAGTTTGCCAAAAAATATTGAAATTACTCATAAATCCTTATTTGATAATTGTATTGAAGGTATCAGATTAAAAAATAAACCAATATTTTCAGTCCAATATCACCCTGAGTCAAACCCAGGACCTCAAGACAGCGTTTATTTATTTCAAGAATTTATTAACAACATGAAAAAAAATGCCAAAAAGAAAAGATCTTAAAAAAATATTAGTTGTTGGAGCGGGTCCGATTATTATTGGGCAAGCTTGTGAATTTGATTACTCAGGAACACAAGCGTGTAAAGCATTACGAGATGAAGGATACAAAGTAGTATTAATTAACTCAAACCCCGCAACAATAATGACTGATCCTGATGTTGCGGACAAAACTTATATTGAGCCCATTACTTTAGAGGTTTTAGAGAAAATTCTTAAAAAAGAAAAACCAGATGCTATTCTTCCAACTATGGGTGGCCAGACAGCCCTTAACCTTGCAATGGAGGCTGAGAAAAAAGGAGTATTAAAGAAATACAAAATAGAATTAATTGGGGCAAACTCTAAAGCTATCTCAAATGCAGAAGATCGAAAGAAATTTAGAAAAAATATGATTGATATTGGTCTAGATCTACCTAAATCTGAAATTGTAAATAATATCAATCAAGCATCTAAAGTTTTAAATAAAATAGGATTACCCGCAATTATTAGACCTGCATTTACTCTTGGTGGACTTGGAGGTGGAATTGCTAAAAATAAAAAAGATTATCTTAAAATAATTAAAACTGGATTACATGAGTCGCCTGTTAACCAAGTGTTAGTTGAAGAATGCTTAGAGGGTTGGAAAGAATTTGAAATGGAAGTTGTGAGAGATAAAAAAGATAACTGTATCATTATTTGCTCAATAGAAAATATTGATCCAATGGGAATACACACCGGAGACTCAGTTACAGTTGCTCCTGCTCTCACCTTAACTGATAAAGAATACCAAGTAATGAGAAATGCTTCTATTGCATGTCTTAGAAAAATTGGAGTTGAAACAGGTGGATCAAATGTTCAATTTGCAATTAATCCTAAAAATGGACGAATGGTAGTAATTGAAATGAACCCAAGGGTTTCACGTTCATCGGCGCTTGCATCAAAAGCAACTGGATTTCCAATTGCAAAAGTTGCTGCAAAACTTGCTGTTGGCTACACATTAGATGAGTTAAAAAATGAAATTACTAAAGTTACTCCTGCATCATTTGAACCAAGTATCGATTATGTAGTAACTAAAATTCCAAGATTTACATTTGAAAAGTTTTCAACATCTCCTGCAACGTTAGGCACTTCAATGAAATCAGTTGGAGAAGCAATGGCAATTGGAAGAAACTTTAAAGAATCACTTCAAAAAGCATTGGTTTCTCTTGAAACTGGTTTTTCAGGTTTAGACAGAATATTTGATTTAAATAAAAAGCAAATTGAAAAAAAACTTAAAGAAAATATTCCAAATAAAATTTTGTTAGTTGCGGAAGCAATTAGAAAAAAAATTGATTTAAAAAGAATATTCACACTATCTAAGATTGATCCATGGTTCTTAGAGCAAATCAGAGAAATTGTGGATAATGAAACTAAGATTAAAAATAAAGGTTTGCCTAAAGATTTTAATGAATTTAACCGAATAAAATCAATAGGCTTTTCTGATAAAAAACTATCAGAATTAACCAACATCTCTGAATATGCTGTTAGACAAAAAAGAACAGCACTTAAAATCCTACCTGTATTTAAAAAGGTTGATACCTGTGCAGCTGAATTTAAATCTTTTACTCCTTACATGTATTCAACATATCAGCGTAACTTTTCAATTAACTCTGAATGCGAAGCAGATCCATCATCAAAGAAAAAAATTATTATTTTAGGTGGTGGACCTAACAGAATAGGTCAAGGAATTGAATTTGATTATTGCTGTTGTCAGGCAAGTTTTGCATTAAAAGATGAGGGCTTTGAAACAATCATGGTTAATTGTAATCCTGAAACGGTTTCAACAGATTATGACACGAGCGATCGATTATATTTTGAACCTTTAAAAGAAGAATACGTCTTTAATATAATTAAAAAAGAAAAAGAAAAAGGAAACCTTATTGGTGTAATTGCTCAGTTTGGTGGACAAACTCCAATTAAGCTTGCTAAATTTTTACATGATAACAAACTCCCAATTTTAGGAACACAATATACATCAATTGATCTAGCAGAAGATAGGGATAGATTTAGAAACCTACTTAACAAGTTAAAATTAAAACAAGCTGAAAGTGGAATTGCTAAAAACTTCAAGCAGGCTATTCAAATAGCAGAGAAAATTGGCTTACCATTAATGGTTAGACCTTCTTATGTATTAGGTGGAAGAGCAATGGAAATTGTTCATGAAAAAAGCCAACTTAAAAACTTTGTTGAAGAAGCTTTTAAAGCAGCCGAAGAAAATCCAATTTTAATTGATAAGTTTATTGATCATGCAATGGAAATTGACGTTGATGCAATATCTGATGGAAAACAAGTTCATGTAGCAGGTATCATGCAACACATTGAGGAAGCTGGTATTCACTCGGGGGATTCTGCTTGTAGCTTGCCCCCAGTTTCAATTAAAAAGTTCTTAATTAAAGAAATAGAAAATCAAACTAAAAAATTAGCTTTAGCTTTAAATGTAAAAGGTTTTATGAACATCCAATTTGCGATCAAAAAAGATGAAATTTATGTAATCGAAGTAAACCCAAGAGCTAGTAGAACAGTACCTTTTGTCTCCAAAGCAAAAGGGTTGCCTCTTGCTAAAATTGCATCACGTGTGATGGCTGGAGAAAAGTTATCTAAGTTTAATTTAAAAGATAAATCTAAAGGAATGTATGCTGTTAAAGAAGCAGTATTTCCTTTTAATAAATTTCCAAACAGTGATTTACTTTTAGGACCTGAAATGAAATCAACTGGTGAAGTAATGGGATTTGATAAAGACTTTGGTATGGCTTTTGCTAAAAGTCAAATTGCTTCAGCTAACTCATTACCAAAACAAGGATTAGCTTTTATATCTTTAAAAGACTCTCATAAAGATGAGGGAATTGATTTAGCTAAAGAGCTTATTAAACTAAATTTTACGTTATGTGCAACAAGAGGTACTGCAGAGTATATTCAAAAACATAGAATGAGATGTAAGATTATAAACAAAGTAAGTAGTGGATCTCCACACATTGTTGATGTTTTAGACTCTAAAAAAATTGCTCTAGTGATAAATACTGGAGGAGGAAATAGTGAACACAGATTAAATGATGCTATTGCGCTTAGAAGAGCAACATTAAAAAATAAAGTTCCATATTGTACCAATATGTCTACTGCTCATGCATGTTTGCAAGCTATCAAATCACTTAAAACTAAAAAATTAGAGGTTACTTCACTTCAAGATATTTAGGAATTTACTTTCCAGTCAGTTTCAAAAGTTACATAATTTACTTGTAAACATCGTCTTTCTTTAACAATTTTCTTTTTTTCCATACCGTGCCAAGTGTTTGGTCCACTAGTAAACATGTATCCATAGTTATTTTTGTATGGAACCGTTTTAACCTTTTCTAATTTTTCATTATAAAAATCTGTACCTAAATCTTCAGACTCATTGACATTATTTACAAAAATTAAACCTGACATCAGCTTTTCTTTAATATCGCAATGAGGTTTTAACCAAAAACCTTCTCGATCACAGATAACTTCAACTCTCACATATGAGTTAGATAAATCTTTGTTAATCATTTTTGAAATAGTTTGATGCACTTCATTAGATTGAAGTTCGTTAATAAATTTTACCAAGTTTGGAAACTGTTTTTCATTTTCTTTAGTTACAAAACATCTAAATTTAATTGCTTCCCCTCCTGAAGCAATACCTTCTCTAAATTCAGCAGCACCACCATCGATTGCTCTGGTACCATCATAATTTAGATTATGTTTACTTACATCTGGAACATCTGCTTTAATAATTTCATCTATTGCCCCATCAGAAAGAGCATTGTTGTATTCCCAATGATCAAAGGGATGTTGGTGTTTTTTTGATTGATTTTTAATTGAGTCTAAAAATGACATTAAATTAGTTGTTTTTTTATTTCTTTTGCCACCCTACTAGTTTCATCAAGAATTTCATAGTCCCAAGTCTCTAATCTGGTATCCAATTTTTTAGTAATGTTTAATTGATGAAAAAGTTCTTTGAATTTTTGAATCCTTTGATCATTTTTTTTTGTTGGTATATCCGCGACATATATTGGTTTTCCTGTGAGCGCAGCTTCTGAAATCATTGAAGTTGAGTCACATGTGACAGCAATAAATTTTGCTAGAGATAAAGCAGATAAGTAAGCCTTTTTATCAACAGTATCTATTACTAAATTTTTTTCACCTAATTTATTTTTAGCAAGGTCAATTGTATTTTTTGGGGTTCTCATTGATGGAATAATAATTCCTTGAAGGTTATTTTTGATTATCAAATCATTATATAAATTAAAAATATTTATAATATTGCCTTCTGAATAATCATAGTGCTTAGTTGGTCCTCCCAAAATCAATAAAAAATATTCTTTTCCTGATTGGACTTTGTCCTTAAGATAATTGGTATGATTATCAATTTCTTCTTTTGTAAGATAGTGCATTGCTCCTTTTGTTGAATAAACATTTTTACCAGTTAAACCATCATGTTCAGGAGCGATAACATAACTAAAATTATTTAAATTTACTTTTGGATCCTGAATATGAATATTTGTAATTTTTTTAGATGAATTTTTTTTTAAATAAATTGAAGGAATTACACTTTTTCTTCCACAAGAAATAATTACATCGAAATCTTTTACTTCAATCTTCTTAAATACTTTTTGAGAAATAGGTGTTATTTTAGGTGGGATTAATTTCCAAAAATTATTTAGTTCAACTGTGTGGTGAGTAAAATCCAAATCCAAAGCTTTAGCTAGTCCTTCAACTTGACTAATCATGCCATGCATTCCCTGGGTTAATAATATGCCTTTTAATTTAGTCATTAATCACTATATAGCTTTCATATGAATCAAAATCCAACAAAACACACAAAAGTGTTAATAATTGGATCTGGTCCTGCCGGATACACTGCAGCTGTTTATGCAGCACGTGCAATGTTAAATCCAATTTTAGTTTATGGTTCTGAACCAGGTGGACAATTAACAACCACAACTGACGTTGAAAACTATCCTGGTTTTGCTGATGTAATTCAAGGTCCATGGTTGATGGATCAAATGAAAGACCAAGCAAAAGCGGTTGGAACTGAAATGATAGAAGATCATATTTCATCAGTAAATTTAAAATCTAAACCCTTTGAAGCTGTAGGTGATAGTGGTCAAAAGTATAGTGCAGATAGTATTATAATTTCAACAGGTGCTCAAGCTAGATGGTTAAATTTAGAATCTGAACAAAAATTCAGAGGCTTTGGCGTTTCTGCTTGCGCTACATGTGATGGGTTCTTCTTTAAAGATAAAGAGGTTGCTGTAGTTGGTGGTGGTAACGCTGCCGTTGAAGAGGCAATGTTTCTTACAAAATTTGCATCTAAAGTAAAACTAATTCATAGAAGAGATGCATTAAGAGCTGAAAAAATGCTTCAAAAAAAATTAATGGAAAATAAAAAAATTGAAATAATTTGGGATAGTGCTGTTGATGAAGTAATTGGGGACGGTGAACCTAAAAATGTTACAGGGATCAAAGTAAAAAATCTAAAAACTAACAATGTAGAAGAAATGAAAATTGATGGTTTGTTTATTGCAATTGGTCACGATCCAGCAACTGCTTTATTTAAAGAACAATTAGATATGGATAAAGAAGGGTATTTATTAACTAAACCCGATTCTACTGAAACTAATATTCCAGGAGTTTTTGCTGCAGGAGACGTTAAAGACAAAACTTTTAGACAAGCTGTAACTGCTGCAGGAATGGGGTGCATGGCCGCTCTTGAAGCTGAGAAATTCTTATCTCACTAAACTAAGATAAATTTTCGCAAAAGGACTTAATTCTATCCATGGCTTTTTGTAAATTTTCCATTGAAGTTGCGTAAGAAATTCTAAAATAGCCATCTAATCCAAAAGCTGAACCTTGCACTACAGCAACATTTGATTTCTCAAGTAACTTTTGAACAAAATCCGTATCTGTTTTTAATTTCGTTTTTTTATTTAATAGACCTTTGCAGCTAGGAAATACATAAAAAGCACCATTGGGTGTTAAACAGGTTATTCCTTTAATATTGTTTAAACTTTTTACCACAAAGTCTCTTCTTTCTTTAAATGCATTAGATCTTTCTTGAATAAAATCTTGTGTTCCATTTAATGCCTCAACTGCAGCAGCTTGACTTACAGATGAAGGGTTAGAGGTAGATTGAGATTGAATTTTTCCGATAGCTTTAATGATATCTTTGGGGCCAGCCGCATAACCAATTCTCCAACCTGTCATAGCATATGATTTACTAACCCCATTCATTGTAAGAGTTCTGTCTTTTAATTTTGAAATTTGAGCAATAGTAAAGAAGTCAAAATCATCATATTTAATATGCTCATAGATATCATCACTTAATATATGAATTTTTTTATTTTTTATTAAAACTTTTGCTAAATTTTCTATTTCTTTTTTAGTATAACCTGCACCTGTTGGATTTGACGGTGAATTTAAAATTAACCATTTAGTTTTTTTTGATATAACTTTTTCAAGTTTTTTAGCAGTTAATTTAAATCCATCTTTTTCATCACATTTTACTATTTTTGGTTTCCCTCCAGCTAATAAAACCATATCAGGATAAGACACCCAATAAGGTGCTGGGATAATTACTTCGTCCCCTTTATTTAATGTTGCCATGAAAGCATTATATAAAACTTGTTTTCCACCAGTCCCCACAGTTATTTGATCTGCGGTAAAATCTAAATTATTTTCTCTTTTAAATTTTTCAATAATTGCTTTTTTTAAAGCTGGAGTTCCATCAACTGCTGTATATTTAGTGTCCCCATCATTAATAGCTTTAATTGCAGCTTGCTTAATATTATTTGGTGTATCAAAATCAGGTTCCCCTGCCCCAAGCCCTATTACATCCTTTCCAGCTGCTCTTAATTCTCTTGCTTTTTGTGTAACAGCGATAGTTGGTGAGGGTTTAATTCTTTTTAAACTGTCTGATATTATGCTCATTGAAATAAAATTTTAATCTACTAGTTTTATAAATAATGCAAAACACTTATCAAGATCTAATTACTGAAATTCAGAATAAAAACCCTGAGATTAGCCCTAAACTAGAGGGTGGTAAAAGGTTTCAAATGAAAACTGACTTTAAGCCTGCAGGTGATCAACCTGATGCAATTAAACAATTAGTTAGCGGGGCTAACAAAGATCAACTTAATCAAGTTCTTTTAGGTGTAACTGGGTCTGGAAAAACTTTTACAATGGCAAAGGTTATTGAAAAAACTAATAGGCCGGCATTAATTCTTGCACCCAACAAAACTTTAGCTGCCCAACTTTACGGGGAAATGAAATCTTTTTTTCCAGATAATGCTGTTGAATATTTTGTCTCTTACTACGATTACTATACACCAGAAGCTTACGTTCCACGTTCTGATACTTATATTGAAAAAGAAGCTTCTATTAATGAGCAAATAGATCGAATGCGTCACTCAGCAACAAGATCTTTGTTAGAAAGAGATGATGTAATTATCGTATCAAGTGTCTCTTGTATATATGGTCTAGGATCAGTTGAAGCATATAGTAAGATGACACTAAGTTTAAAGGCAGGTTATGATTACAATAGAGAACAACTGATTAAATCATTAGTTGCTCTGCAATATAAAAGAAATGATCAAAATTTTTACAGAGGAACTTTTAGAGCTCGTGGAGAATACCTAGAAATTTTCCCTTCTCATCTTGAAGACCGTGCATGGAGATTAAGTTTATTTGGAGACAAATTAGAAAAAATTGAGGAGTTTGATCCTTTAACAGGAGATCTAGTCAGTGAATTAAATGTGATTAAAGTTTATGCAAACAGTCACTATATAACTCCTAAACCAACAATTGAACAGGCAATTATAAAAATTAAAAAAGAACTAGAAATTACATTAAAAAAATTTAGAGAAGAAAACAAACTGTTAGAAGCTCAAAGATTGGAAGAAAGAACTAAATTTGATCTTGAAATGATTGAGGCCACTGGTTCTTGTGCAGGGATTGAAAATTACTCAAGATTTTTATCTGGAAGAAAACAAGGAGAGCCTCCCCCTACTCTTTTTGAATATTTTCCAGATAATACTTTAATATTTGTTGATGAGTGTCATGTTACTGTTCCTCAATTAAATGGGATGTACAAAGGAGATAGATCAAGAAAAAGTAATCTTGCAGAGTATGGTTTTAGATTGCCCTCGTGTATGGATAACCGTCCATTAAAGTTTGAAGAATGGGATGCAATGCGAACTCAAACAGTTTTTGTATCAGCTACTCCAGGACCTTGGGAATTAAAACAAGTTAAAAATAAATTTGTAGAACAGGTGATCAGGCCTACTGGATTAATAGATCCCCCTGTTGAAATTAGACCTGCTAAAAATCAAGTCGATGATTTAATGCATGAATGTAAAAAGGTTGTAGATAATAATTATAGAGTTTTAGTGACCACTTTAACAAAAAAAATGGCTGAAGATTTAACAGAGTATCTTCACGAAAATGGAATTAAAGTTAGATATATGCACTCTGATATCGATACTCTTGAAAGAATAGAGATAATGAGAGATTTAAGATTGGGCGTATTTGATGTCTTGGTTGGTATAAATCTTTTAAGAGAAGGTTTAGATATACCTGAATGTGCTTTGGTTGGAATTTTAGATGCTGACAAAGAAGGCTTTTTAAGATCTGAAACTTCTTTAATTCAGACTATTGGAAGAGCAGCAAGAAATTTAGATGGAAAAGTCATTCTTTACGCTGATAAAGAAACTAAAAGTATTAAAAATGCAATTAAAGAAACAGATAGAAGAAGAGCTATTCAAGTTGCTTATAATAAAAAACACAAAATTAGTGCCGCAAGTATTAAAAAAGAAATTGGCGATGTTCTAGAAAGTGTTTATGAAAAAGATTATGTCAAGGTCGGAACAGATGAAAATATTGGTGGAAACCTTAAAAAACATTTAAAAGCTCTCAATAAAAAAATGAAAGATGCTGCAACTAATCTTGAATTTGAGGAAGCGGCTAAAATAAGAGATGAAATCCGAAAATTAGAAGCATCAGAATTAGAAATTGTTTTAAATCCTAAGGTAAAACAATATAGTGCAAATAATAAAATTTATCCTAAGGGTAGATCAACAATGGGTTTGCCTGGTACTAGAGCTCAAAAAGGTAAGAAAAAATGGAAGCAAATAAGATAATTATTACTGGGGCAGCTACTAGAATGGGTGCTGCTATAGCAAAAAAATTATCTGGTCCAGGAAAAGAGATCGTTATTCATTACAATAGTTCTAAAGCTAGTGCTGAAAAACTTAAAAAAAAACTAAATAAAAATAATACAAAAGTTTATTTAATTAAGGGTGACCTCTCAAAAGAAAACGATTTAAAAAAAATTATCAAGTTTTCAAAATCAAAATTAAAGTATTTTAATTGTTTAATCAACAATGCATCATTATTTGAAAACGACAATTTAAATAATTTTACCTCTAAAAGCTGGAACGATCACTTAAATGTAAACTTAAAGGCTCCTGCTTATTTAACTAAAGAATTTGCTAAAAATGTTAGAGGTAAAAATAATAGTATTATCAACATAATTGATCAAAGAGTTTTTAAGTTAACTCCATTTTTCTTTTCTTATACATTGAGTAAAACTGGGCTTTACACTTTAACAAAAACAAGTGCTATGAGTTTATCTCCAAATATAAGAGTGAATGGAATAGCTCCTGGTCCAACAATTAAAAATAAAAGACAAACTGATAAACACTTTAAAAAACAGTATTTAGCAACACCCTTAAAGCAACAAGTAGATGTTAAGGAGATTTGTAATGCAGTTGACTTTTTTATTAAAAACAGTTCTATTACTGGACAGGTAATTGCCATTGATAGTGGACAAAGTTTAAACTGGCAAACACCAGATATTTTAAATGGAAAAGAATGAAAAAAAATAATCTTAACATTGTCAAAATTGATAAATCTAAAAACTTATTTAACTACGAGAAAAAAATTCTCATTAATGAATTAATTTTAGACTTGAAACTTGGCTACTATGATTTTGAGAAAGAAAAACCTCAAAGAGTAAAGTTTAGTCTCGAGATTGACTATGAGGATAAAAAGCCAACAAATGACAAGGATATCAAATCTATTGTAAATTATGGAACAATAGTAAAACTCATTACAAAACTTGTTAAAAAGAAACACTATAACTTCCTAGAAACTTTAGCTGAGTCTGTTTTTGATGAACTATTCAAAGACAAAAGAATTGCAAAAATAATGCTTAAAATCGAAAAATTAGAAATTTTAAAAGAATGTTCGTCTGTTGGTATTCAAATTACCAAAAAAAGAAGTCATGAAAAGTTCTGAACTTGGAAAAGAAGTAATTAAAAAAGAACTTCCATTAATTCCTAAAAGCCCTGGTGTATATAGAATGCTTAATCATAAAGATGATATTCTTTATGTAGGTAAAGCTAAAAACCTTCCAAATAGATTGAAGAGTTACGTAGCTGAAAAAAATCATATTATTAGAACTGAAAGGATGTTGTCTCAAACTTTTAAACTAGAGATTACAACTACTGCTAATGAAAGTGAAGCGCTACTCTTAGAAGCAAACTTAATTAAAAAGCATAAACCAAAATTTAATATTTTACTTAAAGATGATAAATCTTTTCCATTCATATTTATTGGTGAAAAGGATCAGTGGCCAAGAGTTACTAAACACAGAGGAAAAAAAGATAAAGAAGGATTTTATTTTGGTCCATTTGCATCAGCAGGTACAGCAAACTGGACTATAAAGATGCTTCAAAAAATATTTCAACTGAGAGTTTGCGATGACGGAACTTTTAAAAATAGAAAAAGACCATGTATTCTTTATCAAATTAAAAGATGTTCAGGTCCTTGTGTAGGTTATATAGACAAAAATGATTACAAAAAATCTGTAGACCAAGCAATACAATTTGTATCTGGCAAATCGAGAGATATTCAAAAAAATCTATCTAATGAAATGGAGGCTGCAAGTGAAAAACTTGATTTTGAAAAAGCTTCAATTTTAAGAGACAGAATTAAATCACTAAATATAATTCAATCTTCACAAAGAATAAATGAAGCAAATCTAGTTGATGCTGATGTGATAGCCGCATTTAAAGAGTCTGGTAAAACATGTATCCAGGTATTTTTTTATAGATCTAAACAAAATTGGGGAAATCAAGCATATTTTCCAAAACATGATCCTGATCAAAATATTTCAGAAATTATGTCTTCTTTTTTAATGCAATTCTATGAAAACAAAAATGTTCCAAAGTTAATAATCATTAATACTGAAATAAAAGATAAAAAATTAATTGAAGAAACCTTGAGTAGAAAAGAAAATAATTCTATTTCTATTAATGTAGCAAAAAAAGGAAATAAAGCAAAAGTTATTGCTATGGCAGAAAAAAATGCCAAGGAATCCTTAAATAGAAAACTTTATGAAACAAATAATAATAAAAATTTATTTGAAAATGTTGCTAAAAAATTTGATTTAAAAAATCCTATTAACTTAGTTGAGGTTTATGACAATAGTCATATTCAGGGGACAAACAGTGTTGGTGCAATGGTAACTTTTGGTAATGAAGGTTTTGTTAAAAAGAGATACCGAAAATTTGATATTAAAACTAAAGGCTCTGAACAAGATGATTTTGCAATGTTAAAAGAAGTTCTCACTCGAAGATTTAAAAGAGCTATGCTAGAAAAAGGAAATTACTTAACTCTACCTGACTTAATATTAATTGATGGTGGAAAGGGCCAATATTCATCTGCAAAAGAAATTCTGGATGAATTTGGATTACATGATCTACCGATGATAGCTATAGCTAAAGGTAAATTAAGAAATAGTGGTAATGAAACATTCTTTTATAATGGAAAGTCATTCAAATTTGAAAAAAATGACCCCACCCTATTTTTTATGCAACGTCTCAGAGATGAGGCTCATAGATTTGCCATCACATCTCATAGAGCCAAAAGGGCTAGAGGTATCAAAAAGTCACTACTGGACCAAATAAATGGCATAGGGGCTATTAGAAAAAGAGCTTTACTCAACCATTTTGGCTCTGCAAGGGCAGTTGAGTCTGCTAGTCTCGATGAAATTAAATCAGTTGAAGGTGTTGAGGCAAAAGTTGCTAAAAAGATATATAACTTTTTCCATGAATAAAAAATAATTATGCTGAGAAAAATACCAAATATTTTAACTGTAGGTCGAATTTTAATAGTTCCTTTTTTTGTATTAGCTTTTTACCTTCCAGGTTTTTATGGAGATCTTACTGCACTAATATTATTCATAGTTGCATCGTTTACAGATTTTTTAGATGGAATGTTGGCAAGATTACTTGGTGAAGAATCTAAACTTGGCGAATTATTAGATCCAATAGCTGATAAGATAATTGTAGCCACCGCTTTAATTCTATTAGTTATGGATGGTACAATCCGTAATTATGAAGTCATTGCTGCCATTATAATATTAACAAGAGAAATTTTAATTTCTGGATTAAGGGAATTTTTAGCAAAGGGAAAAATAAAATTACCAGTTTCAAATCTAGCTAAATTAAAAACAGTCTTACAAATGATATCTATTGCCCTTTTACTCTCAGGCGAGACTGGAAATAAAATTATAAATTTTCAAGATTATAACGCACAAACAATTGGTATTATTCTTTTGTGGCTATCAGCAGTATTAACACTTTTTACGGGCTATGAATATATGCGAAAAGGAATAGATCATGCAATATCTGAGGACAGCAAAGATTAGATTAAGCAGCTTTTTTCTTTTTAACTAAAGCTTGATAGCTCTCATTTAAATCAATTATCATTTTACAAACTTTAAATTGATTTTCACCTATACATGATACTGGTGTCACCTCTGCTGCAGTTCCAGTTAAAAAACATCCAACAAAATTTTTTAATTCATCAGGTTTGATTTTTCGCTCATGAACTTTAATATTTTTAGATTTTGCTATTTCAATAACCGTTCTTCTTGTGATTCCATCTAAAAATGAGTCTGGTATCGGAGTGTGTAGCTCTTCATTCTTATCTTTAAAAAAAATATTAGCTCCTGTGGCTTCAGCTACATTTCCTTCGTAATCTAACATGAGTGAGTCGGTGTATCCTTGTTTTTCTGCCTCATGTTTTGAAAGAGTACAAATCATATAAAGACCCGATGCTTTTGTATCCCAAGGTATCGTATTGGGAGCAGGTCTTCTCCAGCTAGATACATTTAATTTAATTCCTTCAATTTTTAGTTTGGGATCAAAATAAGATCCCCATTCCCATGTTGCAATTGCAACATGAATTTTTGTTTGTTGTGCAGAGATAGCCATCATTTCACTTCCTCTCCAAGCAACTGGTCTTACATATCCATTTTCTATTTTCTGAGTTGAAATTATTTTTTTTGATGCATTGTTAATTTCAGCTTCACTATAAGGTATTTCAAATCCCATTCTTTTAGCTGAATGAAATAATCTTGACGTGTGTTCTTCTAGCTTGAAAATTGAGCCATCATAAACGCGCTCTCCTTCAAAAACACAACTAGCATAATGTAATCCATGGCTTAAAACATGAACTTTGACATCTGACCAATCAACTAATTCGCCATTGTACCATATTTTTCCAGATCTTTTATCGTAGGGTATCATTTGTGAAATAAAAATTCTTACTGAAAAATATCTTTGTATCTATAATATGTCAATATAACTTACCAATAATGAAACAACTTTTATATCTAAAAGATGATCAATTAAAAGATTTAATAGAAAAACTTTTTATAGGTTACAGAGAAACATTCTCAGACTCCAAAAAAATTCTTAATAAATACAAAATTGGTTTGGCACATCAGAAAGTAATTCATCTATTATCGATGTATGAAGGTATTTCTATTTCAGAACTATTGGGAAGACTTAAGGTAACCAAACAAAGCCTTAATAGAGTGTTAAAAGATTTAATTAAATTAGAGGTAATAATTTTTAAAAAAAATGATCAAGATACTAGAATTAAACATATTTTCCTAAATGAAAAAGGGGAAAAAATATTCAATGAAATATTTGAAATACAGAAAAAAAGAATTCATAGTGCATTATTAAACTCTAGTTCAGAAGAGGTAATAAATTTCGACAGTGTTTTAAAGAAAATAATAAATGGATAATTTAATTGCTCATATTTTAGTTGTAGATGATGATGATGGAATAAGAACTTTAGTTAAAAAATATTTAAATGAAAATAATTATTTAGTCACAACCGCTTCTAGTGCAGAAGATGCTTTAGAAAAAATTAAAATAATAAAATTTGATTTAATAATTTTAGATATAATGATGCCTGGAAAAAGTGGTTTAGAATTTATTGAGGAAAATCAAAAAAAACTAGATACTCCTATAATTTTGTTAACAGCTAAGGGCGAAGCAAATGAGAGAATTGAAGGATTAGAGATTGGAGCTGATGATTATCTGCCAAAACCATTTGAACCAAAAGAACTTTTATTGAGAATAAAAAATATTATTGAAAAAACGAAGAAGAGTGATCAAAAAAGAGTTATACAATTTGAGAATATTAAAATTGATTTAAATAAACAAATAATTTTAAAAGAAAATACTGAATATAAAATTAATAATACAGAAAAAAAAATTTTAGAAAAAATGATAAATAATCCTGGAAAAACATTTTCTCGAGAAAATATAGGTGTATTAATTGAATTAGATAAAGAAAGATCTATTGATGTGATTATTACTAGATTAAGAAAAAAAATTGAAATAGATCCAAAAAATCCAAAATTTTTACAAACAATTAGAGGAGCTGGATATGTTTTATGGATTGAGTAGATTTTTTAAAAACATTCTTCCAAAAAGATTATTTTATCGAGCTCTGCTTATTGTTGCTGTTCCAGTCATTGTTTTACAATTAGTTATAACAATTGTTTTCTTTGATAGTCTTTGGATTAAAACTAATAAAGGTATGACAAAAGCTATTGTAGGTGAAATTAGTACTTTTATTGAAGTTTATTCAAATGAAAATTATGACAAAGACTACATAACTAATCTCTTTTCAGTATATCAAGATTTAAATATTGAATATGTTGATGATAATAATTTTAATTTTAGTTATGATGAAAGATGGTTTAGTCCAATTGATAGGACTTTAAGAAGAGAGCTTAAGTCAAAATTTGGTAATGGAGAGTTTTGGTTTGATACAATTGGATATAAAGAATTAATTGATCTAAAAATTAAATATCAATCTGGATATTTTAAATTTTTAATCCCTCGTGATCGGGTTACAAGTTCATCCGCTAGAATATTTGCTCTTTGGATAACAGTACCAGCCATAATAATGATTTTTATATCATTAATTTTTTTAAAGAATCAAACAAGACCAATAACCAATCTTGCTAAAGCAGCTGAAAAATTTGGTAGAGGAGAAGGAATAGAGGAATTTAAACCCTCAGGTGCAGCTGAAATAAGACAGGCAGGATATGAATTTGATAAAATGAGAAAAAGAATTATTAGACATCTCAATCAAAGATCAGAAATGTTATCTGGAATTAGTCATGATTTAAGGACTCCGCTAACAAGAATGAAACTCCAAATAGCTTTCATTAAAGATAGTGAACTAGCCTCTAAGTTATCCGAGGATATTAATGAAATGGAAAAAATGTTAAATGAGTATCTGCAGTTTACTAGCTCATCATATCTTGAAAAAGATGAACTTTTTAATCTTAGTGATTTAATCAATGAAATAGTCAAAAAATATGACAATAAAAATATTTCTTCAAACGTTTTAGCTAGGGTAAATATAAGTGGAAGAAAAAACTTAGTTAAAAGATGTATCAATAACTTAATTGATAATGCAATTAAATATGCCGAAAAAGTAAAAATTAGCATTAACAAAAGTAGTAACAATGTATTTATAAAAATTGAAGATGATGGTCCTGGTATTCCTGAGCAAGAATATGAGAACGTATTTAAGCCATTTTATAAAATTGATAAAGGAAGAGCTGACTCAAAATCAAGTGTTGGACTTGGATTATCTATTGCATCAGACATTGTGCAATCACATGGTGGAAATATCAAATTAGCAAAATCATCTATGAATGGTTTAGAGGTTAAGATTTTTTTACCTTTTTAATTTTCTTTATTTTTGAGGATTTTAATTGATCAATTTTTTTTTCTAAATTTTCTACTCTCTTAGAAAGAATTTCAAATTCATCTTTACTCGTAAGTTTCATCTTAAAAACTATTTCATCTCTCTTGGATTTCAAAATAGTTACTAATTCACTAGCTATATCTTTTGAAGAAACTATGCCTTGCTCAAATAACTTAGCTAGTTTATCAATTACAAACTTTGAATTTTTCATATATTTATCTAATAACTTATTATAATTATAACTTACATATATAATTAAAAATGTTCATTAATAATTTTGACCCAGTTGCATTTCAAATTTTTTCAATTGAAATTAGATGGTATTCTCTAGCTTATATTGTTGGTATTTCATTAGGCTGGATTTTAGGAAAAAAATTTTTTATTTCAGACACAAAAATAAATGAAAAATTTGACGATTATATAACTTATTTAATTATAGGTTTGATTATTGGAGGAAGATTAGGCTATGTAATATTTTACAATCTAAATTTTTATTCCAATAATCTGTTCGATATTTTTAAAATTTGGCAAGGTGGGATGTCTTTTCATGGTGGTGTGATAGGGATAATTATTGCAAGTATTATATTTGCAAGAAAAAATTCTCAAAATCCATTTAATTATTTAGATATAGTATCCTTTGTTGCACCTATTGGAATTTTTTTTGGAAGAATAGCAAACTTTATAAATTCTGAACTTTATGGAATTGAAACAAATGTACCCTGGGCAGTCAAATTTGTACAAGTAGATAATTTATATCGACACCCCTCACAAATATATGAAGCTTTATTGGAAGGAATTATTTTATTTATAATTCTTCTGTATTTTAAAAATAAATTTTTTGCAAAAAAACCAGGATTTATCTCTGGGTTATTTTTATTAATTTATTCTACTTTTAGATTCGTAATTGAGTTTTTTAGAGTACCAGATGAACAATTGGGTTATTTATTATTCAGTCTTACAATGGGACAAATTATAAGTTTCTTTAGCTTATTAATCGGATGTTATTTAATTGTCACAAAATATGAAAATAAAAAAGACACTGAATTTACCCTTAGATAAGTTTATAGATTATTCTCTATATAGTAAAAAATTTGGATACTATATGAAAAAAAATCCCTTTGGTAAAAAGGGGGATTTTATAACAGCTCCAAATATTTCAAGGTTATTTTCTGAGATGATTGCAATTTGGACTTTTAGTTTTTGGAAAAGTTTAGGTTCACCAAAAAAATTTAATTTAGTTGAGTTGGGTGCAGGTAATGGAGAAATGATGAAAATTCTTCTAGAAAGTTTTCAAAACTTTCCAATATTTCTAAAATCTTGTAAATTCAATATTTATGAAAAGAGCCCAACTTTAATCAAAATTCAAAAAACAAAGTTAAACAAAAATAATATATCTTGGATTACAAACATTAAAAAACTTAGAAAAATTCCAAGTATATTTATTGCAAATGAATTTTTTGACTCACTTGCAATAAAACAATTTTCAAAAAAGAAAAATTTATGGTTTGAAAAGTTTGTTCATTTAGAAAATAATAAAGAAGCTTATTTCTTTGAAAAAAAATTTAATATGAAAAATTATGAAAAAAAAATAAATTTTAAACTATCAAAAAATCAAAAATTTATTGAATATTCAGAGACCGGTATTGATTATTTAAAAAAAATATCTGATATAATTAAAATAAACACGGGAGGAATTTTGATTATTGATTATGGATATTCAAACATCAAAATGAAAAATACTCTGCAATCAATCTCGAGACATAGATATTCTAATATACTAAAAAATATTGGAGACTCAGATATCACTCACAATATAAGTTTTGGTCTATTTAAAAAAATTATTAAAAATTTAAATGGATTAGAAGATAATTTAACTACTCAAAAAGAATTTTTGATTAAAATGGGTATATATGAAAGAGCTGAAATAATATCAAGAAATCAGAGTTTTCTTAAAAAAGCAGATATTTACTATAGATTGAAAAGATTAGTTGACGATAAACAAATGGGAAAATTATTTAAAGTTATGTTAATTAAAAATAATAAGAATAAATTTAAATTAGGGTTTTAATCTGATTACATCAAAAAAATTACTAAAACATAAAGATATTAATCATGGTTTTTTTAATAGGAATGGTGGTAAATCACAAGGCATCTATAAAAGTCTTAATTGTGGTCCTGGTTCTCATGATTATAAAAAAGATATAAAAAAGAATTTAACAATTGTTAAAAACAAAATTAGTAAAAAAGCAAAAGACATTTTCTTAGTTCATCAAACACATAGTAATAAATTTGTCTTTATAGATAAAAATTATAAGTTTAATAAAAAAAAAATTAAAGCTGATGCAATTATTACTGATCAAAAAAAAATACCAATTGCTGTCTTAACTGCTGATTGTGTTCCTTTGTTATTATATGATAATAAGAGAAAAATGATTGCAGCTATTCATGCTGGTTGGAAAGGTGCTTACAAAGGTATTGTAAAAAAAGTTATTAATCACATGCTAAAAAAAGGTTGTAATAGAAAGAACATTACAATTGCTATTGGACCATCAATTGCTCAAAAAAATTATGAAGTAAAATCAGATTTTCTAAAAAAATTCATCAAAAGACATAAAAAAAACAAAATTTTCTTTAAAATTAAAAATGAATCAATTTATTTTAATTTACCTAGTTATGTCAAATCTCAAGTCAAGTTTTATAAAATTAGTAAAATTGATATGATAAATATCGATACTTTCACTGAAAAAAATAATTTTTTTAGTGCTAGACGATCTTTAAAATTAAATCATGTTGATTATGGTAGAAATATTTCAATAATTATGATTAATTAAATTTTTCAATGAAATTATTAACTGGAAATAGCAACAAAGTTCTCAGTAAAAATATTGCTAAATATTTAAAATCAAAACTTGTTAACTCAAGTATAAGAAAATTTGCTGATGGAGAAATTTATGTTGAAATAAATGAAAATATAAGAGGAAACAGTATTTTTATTATTCAATCAATTTCATCACCCGCTAATGATAATTTAATGGAATTATTGTTGTGTATTGATGCCCTAAAAAGATCTTCTGCAAAAAACATCACTGCTGTAATTCCATATTTTGGATACGCAAGACAAGATAGGAAAGTTGTGCCAAGAACTTCTATCTCAGCAAAGTTAGTATCTAATTTAATCACAAAGGCAGGTGCTGATAGAGTTGTAACTGTTGATTTACATGCTGGACAAATTCAGGGTTTCTTTGACATTCCTGTAGATAACCTTTTTGCTACACCAATCTTTGCAAGACACATTAAAAGAAAAATTAAAAGTAAAAATATGATTTGTGTTGCACCAGATGTTGGTGGAACTGAACGAGCAAGAGCAGTTGGTAAAATTTTAAATGTTGGCCTTGCTATAGTTGATAAAAGAAGACCTAAGCCTGGTCAATCAAAAGTGATGAATGTGATTGGAGATGTAAAAGGTAAAACTTGCATAATAGTAGATGACATAATTGACTCTGGTGGCACAATAGTTAATGCAGCTAAAGCTCTAAAAGAAAGAGGTGCCAAAGAAGTTTATGTTTATATTACTCATGGTGTATTAAGTGGAGATGCAGTAAAAAAAATTAAACAGTCTGTAATTAAAAATTTAGTGATTACAGATACTATCGATAATGGAGGAAAAACTAAAAATGTTAAAAATATAGAAGTTTTACCCATTTCTGGCCTTATGGGTGAGGCAATAAAAAGAATTTCTAACTCAACTTCGGTTTCAGATTTATTCAAATAATTACCTTGATTATTTATCAACATGGGTTAAAAAACCATGGTTTATGAATTCATTAGACGCAAGCATCAGAGACAATAAAACTAAAGGACAATTAAACTCCATTAGAGAAAATGGAGCGGTTCCAGCAATTATATATGGTGGAAAAGATGAAAACCAGAAAATTACAATATCAAAAAAATTATTAAAAACATTAATTGAAAAAGAAAACTTTTTATCAAATATCCTTACCTTAAATATTGACGGTAAACCTCAGAGTGTTTTGCCTAGAGAAGTTGAGTATCATATTTTAACTGATGAACCTACTCATGTAGATTTTTTAAGAGTTCTGCCTGGAGTAAAAATTACAATTGAAGTTCCTGTTAATTTTATTAACCATGACAAGTCACCTGGATTAAAAAGAGGTGGTGTATTGAACATAGTTAGAAGAAAAGTTGAATTAAAATGTCCAAGTGAGAAAATACCTGGAAGTCTAACTTTAGACTTGGATGGAATTGATATTGGTGAAAGTTTTAAAATCTCTTCAGTACAACTAGATCCAGATGTAACTCCAACTATCCAAGGAAGAGATTTTGTTATAGCAACCTTGGCGGCTCCAACTGTTATGAAGGAACCAGAAAAACCAGCTGAAGCTGAAACTGCTGAAGGCGCAGAAGGTGCAGAGGGAACAGAGGCAGCTGCTGCTGCAGATGGTGAAAAACCGACAGAAGGTCAAAAGAAAGAGGGTGAAGAGAAGAAACCTGCTGACAAAAAACCTGCTGAAGAAAAAAAATAATTCTCTAATTTTGAAATACAAAATCTAATAATTTATGCTTCTATTTGTAGGATTGGGTAATCCAACGCCAGACAGTGAAAATAATCGACATAATGTTGGATTTAAAATTATAGACTCAATCAATAAAGAATTTGGTCTCACCAAACAAAAACCAAAGTTTAAAGGTCTATTGACTACTGGAAATATTAGCAACAGAAAAGTTTACGCAATCAAACCACTAACATTCATGAATAACTCTGGAATTTGTATCAGAGAATTAATCGAATATTTTAAAATTGATGCAGAAGATGTAATTGTTTTTCATGATGATCTTGACGTTGAATTCGGAAAGATAAAAGCAAAATTTGGTGGATCAAGTGCAGGTCATAATGGAATATCATCAATAGATAAATATATTGGTAAGGATTATTCAAGAGTAAGAATTGGCATAGGCAAGCCTAAAGGAAGTATCGATGTTGCTGATTATGTTTTGCAAAATTTTGATGATGAGGAGACTGTTGGAATTGAAAAAATATCAAAAAATATTACTGAGTCAATTTCAATACTTGTAGAAAAAAAACTAGATCTATTTTCAAGCACTGTAAATAATAAATAATGAGTTTTAAATGTGGAATTGTTGGATTACCCAATGTTGGTAAATCAACTCTCTTTAATGCATTAACTAACTCTAGCAAAGCACAAGCAGCAAACTTTCCATTTTGCACAATTGATCCAAATGTTGGTGTTGTTCCAGTTCCTGATGAGAGATTAGAAAACTTAGCTAAAATTTCAAAATCGAAAAAAACTATCAACACATCTATTTCTTTTGTTGATATTGCTGGTCTAGTAAAAGGTGCATCGAAAGGTGAAGGCTTAGGTAACAAATTTTTATCTCATATAAGGGAAGTGGACGCTATTATACATATGATTAGATGTTTTGATTCTGATGATATTCAAAATGTAAATCCAACAGTAGATCCTGTGAGAGATCTTGAGATTATAGAAACAGAAATGATGCTTGCAGATCTCGAGTCTATCCAAAAAAGACTGGAAAAAAGTAACAAAAAAAATGTCGATGAAGATCAAATAAAAATACTTGAAAGTGCTTTAGATTGTATAAATCACAATAAAGATATTTCAAATTTAAAATCTCAATTTGATAAAAAACAACTAAATCTTAGTGGGCTATTATCCTTAAAACCAAAAATATTTGTTTGTAATGTTGACGAACAAAGCGTTCAAAATGGAAATGATTATACCAAAAAATTTATTGAAAAATTTAGTCAAGACAGCACCTTAATTGTTTCTGCAGACATAGAAAATCAAATAAATGAGCTCGATTTAAATGAAAAAAAAAATTACATGGAAATGATTGGTTTAAAAGAAACTGGATTAAACCTACTAATTAAAAAAGGGTATAAAATTCTTGAACTAGATACTTTTTTTACTTCTGGACCTGAAGAAACTAGAGCATGGACAATACAAAAAAATTGCACTGCTCCTAAGGCTGCAGGTGAAATTCATACTGATTTTGAAAAAGGATTTATCAGAGCTGAAACAATTTCTTACAAAGATTTTATTGAAAATGATGGCTGGGTTAATTCAAAAACTAACGGTAAAATGAGACTTGAGGGAAAAGATTATATTGTAAAAGATGGTGATGTATTAAACTTTCGTTTCAACACGTGACCAGACTCTTTTCATACTAAAATATACTAACGCAGTTAAAATAATTAAATATATAATTGCTTTAAAGCCCATTTGGTGTCTTGCTTCTAGATGCGGTTCAGCTGTCCACATTAAAAATGTTGTCACATCTTTTGACATTTGTTCAATTGAAGCTTCTGTTCCATCTACATATTCTATTAAGCCATCAGATAATGGGTTGGCCATTCTTATTTTGTTTCCATACATATATTTATTATAATATACACCGTCATCTAAGGTTTCCCCCAATGGAGGATCTTCATAGCCTTGCAATAGAGAGTAAATATAATCCACACCTCCTCCTCTTGCTTTGACTAAAACCGACATGTCAGGAGGATAAGCACCACCATTGGCTGCTTGCGCTGCCTTAACATTTTCATAGGGCATAACAAATTTGTCTGATAGTTTTCCAGGTCTAGTAAACATTTCACCATCTGAATTTGGTCCATCTTTTACTTCAAAAGAAGCAGCAATTGCTTTTGCTTGATCCTCAGAAAATTCAGGACCACCCTTTTCTGATAGATTTCTATAACTTAGATATTTCATGGAGTGGCAAGATGAACAGACCTCTGTATAAACTTGATATCCTCGTTGAAGTGCACCACGATCAAATTTTCCAAAAAGACCCTTAAAGCTCCAATCTGTTTTTAAATACTCAGCTTTTTCGGCAGCATTCACATTAAACGATAATCCAATTGATATAATAAATACAGAAAATATTTTTAAAAAATTTTTCACTTAATTGTTTAAACTTTCTTTATTTTTAACCGTAGCTAAATTTGGAGATCCACCAAGTACTGGATCTGTAATACTTAATGGAACAGGAAGAGTTTTTTCCTTATAACCTAAAATTGGAAGAACGACCAAAAAGTGTAAAAAATAATAAGCAGTAGCTACTCTAGCCACTAATAAGTACAGTCCTTCTGCAGGCATAGCTCCTACATAACCTAGAATTAAAACGTCAGCTACTAAGATCCAATAAAACTGTTTGTATAAAGGTCTAAATACAGCGGATCTTATTTTTGAAGTATCAAGCCATGGCAAAGCTGCTAAAATTAAAATTGCTGATAACATTGCCACTACTCCTAAAAGTTTATCAGGAACTGATCTTAAAATTGCATAAAATGGTAACAAATACCACTCCGGAACAATGTGAGCAGGTGTAACTAAAGGGTTAGCCTCAATGTAATTGTCGGCATGACCTAAAATATTTGGTGTATAAAAAACAAAAAAAGCAAAAACTATCATAAACATTAATAATGCAAATCCATCTTTAATGACTATATATGGATGAAAAGGAACAGTGTCTTTTGAAGGTTTCTTTATATCAATACCAACTGGATTATTATTTCCAGGAACATGTAATGCCCAAATGTGAAGAACTACTAATCCTAAAATCAAAAATGGAATTAGGTAATGAAGAGTAAAAAATCTAGTTAACGTTGGGTTATCAACTGAATATCCACCCCATAACCAAGTTACAATTCCTTCTCCAACCAATGGAATTGCACTAAATAAATTTGTTATTACTGTAGCGCCCCAAAAACTCATTTGTCCCCACGGAAGAACATAACCCATGAATGCAGCTGCCATCATCAATAAATATATAATTATACCAATGATCCAAATAATTTCTCTTGGGGATTTATAAGATCCATAAAACAAAGATCTAAAAATATGAATATAAACAGCTAAAAAAAACATAGAGGCTCCGTTTGCATGAATATATCTAATCAGCCAACCATAATTAACATCTCTCATTATATGCTCAACACTTTCAAAAGCCATATCGGCATGAGCAATATAGTGCATAGCTAAAGTAAGACCCGTAACGATTTGAGTAATTAAACAAAAAGTTAAAATTCCTCCAAAAGTCCACCAATAATTTAAATTTTTAGGAGTTGGATAATCTGTTAAATGATTAGCAAGTGTTAAAAGTGGTAATCTATCGTTAAACCACTTACCAGCTTTCGACTTTGGAGTATATTCATGATCACTCATATAATTTAACCAATCTTAATTGTATTAGCATTAACAAATTCATATTTTGGAATCTCCATATTTGTTGGAGCTGGACCTTTCCTAATTCTTCCGGATGTATCATAGTGTGAACCATGACATGGGCAAAACCATCCATTGAAATCACCCTTTTGATCCAAGGGCACACATCCTAAATGGGTACAAACTCCTAACATCACTAACCACTCTGGATTTTTAGCTCTATCTTCATCTTTTTGAGGATCTTTTAAATCTTCTAACTTAACAGATCTTGCTTCAGTTATTTCTTCTTGGGTTCTTCTTCGAATAAAAACTGGCTTACCTCTCCACAAGACAGTTATAGTTTTTCCTGGATTAACAGAACTTACATCTACTTCTGTGCTCGCTAAAGCTTTTACTGAAGCGTCAGGATTCATTTGATCGACCATAGGCCACACTGTTGCACCTACTCCTACAGCTCCAACAGCATAAGTGGCTGTAAATAAAAAATCTCTTCTATTAGTTTTTTTTTCTGACATTTTTTTGTTTATTTAAATATACTCAATATAGATTATTTCTACCTAAATATATGAATTCATATAATATAAAATAGTAAATTTACTACTGAAAGAATGACACAGAATTCAACAAATCATGGCCCTAAAATTGCATTATTTGAACCAGATATTCCACAAAATACTGCAGCAATAATCAGAACTTGTTCATGTTTGGGTGCAAAATTAGAGATTATAGAGCCCTGTGGTTTTTTATTGAGTGATAAGAGATTTAAGCGAGTCGTTATGGATTATATGAATGAAAAAGAAATAAAATTTTACAAAAGTGCAGACGATTTTTTTGAGTCAAAGAAGAATCAAAGAATTGTGCTTATGACCACTAAAGCATCTTTGCCATACACGGAATTTGAATTTGATAAAAATGATACAATTTTATTTGGGAGGGAAAGTGCCGGTGTTCCAGATAATATACACAAAATTGTTAAAGATAGATTAAAAATACCTATGAAAAATAGCATGCGTTCACTTAATATTGCCTCATCTGTTGCAATCATATTGGCAGAAAGTTTAAAACAAACTAAATTAATTTAATATGGAACTAGAAATTAAAAGAGATCTAGCAAGCAATTGGTTTAAAATGTTACAGGATGCTATTTGTCATAACATAAGTGATTTAGAAAAAAATAAAATTGAATTCAAATCATCAAATTGGAAAAGAAATCATAAAAAAGATGAAGGTGGTGGTGAATTCAGAATTTTAGAAAATGGAAAAGTATTTGATAAAGTTGGAGTTAATTTTTCAAAAGTTTATGGAAAATTTCCAAAAAAATTTCAAAAAAATATACTGGGTGCTAAAAAAGATCCAAGATTTTGGGCATCAGGAATTTCTGTAGTAATGCACATGAAAAATCCCTTAATTCCTGCTATGCATTTTAACACAAGATATATCTGCACAACACAGGATTGGTTCGGTGGTGGTATGGATTTAACACCCTCAATAAAAGATAAAAATGAAAAAAAAGAATTTCATAAAATATTAAAGAAGATGTGCGATCGTCATAATAAAAATTATTATTCAAAATATAAAAAATGGTGTGATGAATATTTCTATTTGCCTCATAGAAAAGAGCCAAGGGGAATAGGAGGTATTTTTTTTGATTATAAAAAAGATAATTTTGAAAAAGATTTTAAATTTGTAAGAGATGTTGGAACTACATTTCAAAAAATTTTTCAGAATATTATTAAAAAAAAAATAAATAAAAAATGGAATTTAAAAGACAAGGAATTACAATATATCAAGAGAGGTAGATATGTGGAATTTAATCTATTATATGATAGAGGAACAAAATTTGGATTACAAACAGGTGGAAATGTTCAGGGAATATTAATGTCATTACCACCCACAGCTAAATGGAAATAGTATGGAAAAAGAACCAATAACATTAAATGGATTAGTTAAGCTTAAAGACGAGTTGGTATTTTTAAAAGAAAAAAAAAGACCTGAAATTGTAGCTGCCATAGCTGAAGCTAGGTCTCATGGAGATTTAAAAGAAAATGCTGAGTACCATGCTGCAAAAGAAGAGCAGTCTCATAATGAGGGAAGAATTACAGAAATAAATGATATTATTGCTAGAGCAAATGTTATTGATGTTACAAAATTAAGCAATGAGGGTACAGTTATATTTGGCTCAACAGTCTTTTTAGAAAATTTAGATACAGGTGAAAAAATAAATTATAAAATTGTAGGAAAAGATGAAGCTGATCTAAAACAAAAATTAATTTACTTTCAATCTCCTATTGGCAAAGGATTAATTGGGAAAAATAAAAGTGACCTAGTTGAAATACATACTCCAGCGGGAGTAAAAAACTTTGAGATTAAAGATGTTAAATATATCTAATTATTAACAATATAAGTTATTTCTTTATCAGAAATCTTAAAATTATTCTTTACCCATTCTTCTTCAATTTTTTTAAGTTTTGTACCTAATTGTTTACCTTCTGGAATATTGAATTTTGTCATTAAAGTATCTGCACCTATTGGCATTTTTGGTATCGATTTATTTTTATATAAATGAATTAAATCCATAAGATTTTTTTCAATTTTTTTTGATTTTATTAAATAATAATTCAAAATATCACATACAGCTTGCTTGCCATCATAATAAAAAATTCTATTCATTCTATTTTCTAAAAAAGTTTTTGAGCTAATTTTTTCTTGGTAAAAATCATTAATGATTTTAATTCTTTTTTGATCTTTTTTTGAAATATTAAATTTATAAAAAAAATAGTCAGTATTATCAGAGTCATCAATTATCATTAAAGATAACATAAAAATGAAATCATTTTCTTCTAGTATTGATCTTTTGTACGAATTTAATTTTGAAAAAATAATAATATTTTTTAATTCAGGAAAAATTATTTGAAGTAGTTCTAAACTAATTTTATTTTTTGCTATTTTTTCTAAGTTTTCTAATTGAGAAATTTTTTTTAATTCATCGAGTAATCGTTCTTTTGATAACTTTGAAATCCCACCAATATTCATTTTGAGTTTTCTAATTAATTCCGGATTATGAGGATGTTTAGAATAATTAGTAAAAAATCTTAGATATCTTAATATTCTTAAGTAATCTTCTTTAATCCTTATATCTGAATTGCCTATAAATTTTACTAAGCCATTTTCTAAATGCTTTCTACCATCAAATGGATCAAACAAATTACCTTCTCGATCAGAATAAATTGAATTAATTGTAAAATCTCTTCTTGATGCATCTTCTTTCCAATCTTTTGAAAATTGTACTTTTGCATGTCTTCCATCTGTTGAGATGTCTTCTCTTAATGTAGTAATTTCAAATTTATATTCATCAATTATGGCAGTGATAGTTCCATGTTCGATGCCAGTCTCGTAATAATTAATTTTATTTTCTTTTAAAGCTTCACAAACTTTTTGTGGGTCTAAATTTGTAGCCAAATCAATGTCATCAACTTTTTCTTTATTAACTATCTTTCGAACACAACCTCCAACATACCTGATTTCGCTATCTGATGAAAAAGAGTTTATTGCATCAAAAATTTTATTTGCTGGAGTATTTTTTGTTAAGTCTTTTATATTTTGACTTATATAGTCTAAATTATTTGATCTAAAAAAAATTGTATCTAAAAAACTTTTCATAATTGGCTGGGGCGCTAGGATTCGAACCTAGGATGCAGGTACCAAAAACCCGTGCCTTACCGCTTGGCTACGCCCCAATAATAAGTTCGTATAACATAAAAAAAATAAATTTATATAGTTTTTGAAGCTATACACCAGTAATTTTTATATTTTTTATTAAACCTTTTTTTTCCACGTTCACAACTTTTTTTTGATTGAAAATATGCAACTAAAGATGATCCTGACCCTGTCATTCTCACAAAAGCAGGGTCTAATGAATTCTCTAAATATAATTTAATAATTTTTAATTTTGGATATTTTATAAAAGCAACTTTTTCTAAATCGTTACTCATTTTTTTTAAATAATTTAAACTGAACATTTTTTTCTTAGGTTGATTTAACTTTGATTTATGAAATTTTCTTACTCTGGAATATATTTCTCGAGTTGAACAACCAAAATTAGGTTTAACAATAAGCGTATAAAATTTTTTTGTATTATTGAAATATTTGATTTCGTTTTTTGATGTTAAAATAGCACTTTTTTGATTTAAACCCAAAATTACATCTGATCCAATTAATTTAGAAATTTCTATTATTTTTTTTTTTCTTGCTTTAATAATTTTTTTTTTAATAAAAAATTCTAAAATACTTGCAGCATTCATTGAGCCCCCTCCAAGACCCGCTTTATTGGGAATTTTCTTATCAACTTTTATTTGAAATTTTTTATCTTTTAATAATTTTTTTTTTTTTAATATTTCTAATAATCTAGAAATTGTATTATCTTTATTTATATTTTTAGAAAATTTTCCCCTAAATTCTATTGCATGCTTTTTTGATCTTATTTCTTTTACTGTAATTAAATCATGTAAATTAACAAATGATATTATGCTTTCTATTTTATGCAAAGAATTACTCTTACCAACTATATTTAATGCTAAATTTAATTTTGCGTATGATTTAACTTTAGAATACAGCATCAATTAACTTTTAAGACCCTGGATCATCTTGATGTTAATTTTTTTAATTATATCTTCTTCGGCATCATCCATTTTAAGTACGTTAGACCAAAAATAACGTGCTTGAATTTTTCTGTTCAGCTTCCACAAAATATCTCCATAATGATCATTAACCACTGGATCATCTGGCATCAACTCCACAGCTCTTTTTAAAAATTTTTCAGCTTCTAAATAATCATCTGTTAAATAATAGGCCCAGCCAAGTGAATCAATAATATATGGGTCGTTACTTTTAGCCTTATAGGCTATCTCTAACATTTCGATTGCCTCTTCAATTTTATAATCTCTTTCTAACCAAGAGTATGCAAGATAATTTAACACATAAGCGTCATTGGGACTTACGCTAAGAGCATTTAGTAAATCTTTGTCTGCTTCTTTATAATTTTTAATTCTTTCATAACTACCTCCCCTTCTATAAAGAATATCAGATCTAATATCAGAGCTTTCCTCTAAATCATTAATAATTTTAGTATAATACTTTATTGCTTCTTCATAATTTTTTGTTTTTTTATAAAAATTTGCAATGTCAAATAATATTTTTTTATTTGGTCTCTCTATTTTTTTAAAATTTGATGTAATATAATTAAGAGACTCTTTGTCGTTTCTCAGTTTTCCAATAATTTGTGCTTCTTTTTTTAATCGATACCAATAATAAAAGTCTTCCTCTTTTGTAAATTTTTTTAAAACTTTTTTTGCTTTTTCATAATCTTTATTTAAATAATAATTTTCAGCGACTAAGGAAAGGTTAAATGTAAATTTTGGATTTAGAAAATTTGATAAATTTAAGTAAAAATTTGACATTTCGAAATTATCTTGAGAAGAATATAAATTTGATATCAAAAATAAAAATTCAGCAATTAAATCATTTTGATTTTTACAAGAAAAAACATCATTAAATTTTTTAAAATTTTTATTTTCAACCCAACTTTTACCCTGGGACAACAATAATGTGGTATTTATAAAATCTATATCTTCAGAAATTTTTTCTGCTTTTTCTAATTGATTATTTTCAATCAAATAACTGAGGTAAAAATAAATGTATCTGGTAAAGTCTGACTCTGGGTCGTTAATTAGGTTTAAAAAATAACTGTCTGTTTTTGGATCACCCAAATAACACCTTTGAAATGTTTCTGAAATAATAGATAGCTTACCTAAATTTTTCTTATTATCTAAAAAATTTTTTTCTTTAAACAAATATACATACTGCTTAAAACTTTCTAAAATAGCTAAATTAAATCTATCTTCCTCTACAAATTTAGAGGCTTTTGATATAACATTGAATGCAGTATCTAGATCGTTTTTTTTTAAACTATCAATTAATAACAATAAATATGCATCAAAAAATTTAGCATTATCTTTATCTTTATTTTGTCTAACATAATTAATTGCCTGGGAAACTTTGTTTTCTAAAACTAATGTATAAACATACCTTTTTAAGTATGGATCATGCTCATTGATAAGAATTTTTGATGAGTTAAAAAATTCTAATGCTTCTGAATTTTTTTGATTTCCAGATGCTACAATACCTGAAAAGTATTTTGATAAATTTTTAGAGTCAATTTTTTCAAAACTATTGCTTTTAGATAACAAAGGGGTCTGATAAAATAAAATCAAAATTAAAATTAATTTAATTTTTAACAACATGTACACACTTTATGATTAAAAAGACTTTAAATCAAAATGCTAAATATGCTCATGAACTATTAAAAGCTATAGAGCCTGACTTTGTTTTTAGTGACACTCCTATAAATAGACTAAATGCAGTTCAAAATAACAATCACTTAGAAAATCAAAATAAAAGTGAACTTTTATTGCTTCTTAAAGATCAAATAAATTCAATTCAAAATTGTAATTTAAAAAAAAATTCTAAAAACCTTATCTTGGGTGATGGTGACAACAACTCTCCCATAATGTTAATTGGTGAGGCACCTGGAAAAGATGAGGATGAATCTGGTTTAACATTTCAAGGTGAGGTTGGTGAATTGTTGAATAAAATGCTTCTAGCAATCAATATTAATCGTGAGAAAGTTTACACTACATATTCAGTTAACTTTAGAACTCCAGAAGATCGTAAGCCCACAGCTCAAGAAATAAAACGTTATTCAGTATTTTTAAAAGAACACGTATCAATCATAAATCCAAAAATTGTCATTCTGATGGGAAATACTGCAATGGAAGCAATTACTGGTTTAAGTAAAATATCTAATGAAAGAGGAAAATGGAAAGAAGTAATTTTAAAAAATAAAACTTTTCCTCTCATGACAACTTTCAGTCCTTCTTACCTAATAAGATTTCCTGAAAATAAGAAATATTCTTGGGAGGATTTAAAAAAGATTAAAAAAAAAATACAAGAATTGAATATTAAAATTTAATGAAATTAATTGCTGGGGTTGATGAGGTTGGTAGAGGAAGCTTAATTGGACCAGTTTACGCAGCTGCAGTAATACTAAATAAAACTATTAATAAAAAATTACTCAAAGATTCAAAAAAATTATCTAAAAATAAGAGAGAGTTTTTAGCAAAGTACATTAAAAAAAACTCTATATGGGCTACGGGAAAAGCTTCAATAAAAGAAATTGAGAAAATGAACATTCTTCACGCAAGTTTATTGGCTATGAAAAGAGCAATAAAAAAACTCAAAAGAAAACCCAAACTTGTTTTAATTGATGGAAACAAATTGCCTGAAATAAAAAATTATAAACTTAAGTCAATAATAAAGGGCGATCAAAAGATTGCTTCTATTTCAGCTGCTTCAATTATTGCTAAAGTTACTCGAGATAAAATTATAACTAATTTGGGTAAAAATTTTAAAGATTATAATTGGGATAAAAATAGTGGTTATGGAACCAGAGATCATCTAAAGACAATTAAAAAGTTGGGAATTACAAAACATCATAGGAAAACTTTTTCACCAATTAATAAAAAAATATAGGTTTCACGTAGAAACACAATATCTTGTTGTTTCAAAAAAACTTTACACAAATCGAATCCAAATAATTCAATCCTAGGTTGACCCAAGAATCTTTTTAGAGTCTAATTTATTTTTACAAAATGAATTTAGATCTAAAAAACAAATTAATTAACGGAAATAGTTTAGAGGAACTTAAAAAAATCCCTGATGAAACATTTGATTTAATTTTTGCTGATCCTCCTTACAATTTACAATTAAAAAGTGAGCTAATAAGACCAGACAGATCCAAGGTTAATGCAGTGAATGATAAGTGGGATCAATTTGAAAGTTTTAAAAAATACGATGATTTTACTTATTCTTGGCTGAGTGAGTGCAAAAGAATTTTAAAAAAAAACGGAGCAATTTGGGTAATTGGTAGTTATCATAATATTTTTAGAGTCGGTACGGCTATTCAAAATTTAGGCTTTTGGATTTTAAATGATGTTATTTGGAATAAAAAAAATCCAATGCCAAATTTTAGAGGAACTCGATTTACCAATGCTCATGAAACTTTAATCTGGGCCTCAAAATCTGAAAAATCTAAATATACTTTTAATTATCAATCCTTAAAATGTTTGAATGATGATTTGCAGATGAGGTCTAATTGGGATTTACCAATTTGTAACGGATCTGAAAGACTTAAAAAGAATGGCAAAAAGGTTCATTCAACTCAAAAACCTGAAGCTTTACTGCATAGAATTCTATTAGCAACTTCAAATAAAAATGATTTAATTTTAGATCCTTTTTTAGGCTCTGGAACAACCGCTACCGTTGCTAAAAAGTTGAGAAGAAATTATTACGGTATAGAAAAAGAAAAAGCTTATTTCAAAGCTGCAGAACAAAGATTAAGAAATACAAAACCTATTGAAGATGATTATTTAGACACTCTTCAAAACAATCGATCTAAACCAAGAATTCCTTTTGGTTCATTGGTAGAATTAGGGATTATAAAACCAGGTACAACCATTTTTGATAATAAAAAGAAAATCAGCGCAAAAATAATGGCCGATGGTAGTATCAAACATGAACAGACTGAAGGCTCAATTCATAAAGTAGCGGCAACAATTTTAGGTGCTGAAAGTTGTAATGGTTGGACTTATTGGCATTTTAGTCTAAATGGACAAACAGTTCCAATTGATCATTTGAGGCAAAGATTAATTTCTAGCAATTAATTTTTATAAATTTTTCCTAAATAAGTTTCTAAAAATTTTTGATTTTTTACTAATCTTTTTAAAAACATATTTCTAAAAAAAGTAGTTAAAGGATTAGATAAATGAAATGCAAACTGATTAATTTTTGATCTAACATTGATCATTTTTGTTTTTTTAACTCTATTATTAAAAAAATTACTTTCTGTGCTATTTTCTATACTTTTAAATAATTCATAAGCAGCTTCTATTGACTGTGACGCTCCCTGAGCAAATGATGGAGGAAAAGCAAAAAAAGCATCTCCAATTAAATGTATGTTGCTATTTTTCAATTTAAAAAAATTGTCACTAACGAATACAGGAAATATTTTAAATTCTTTTAAATCATCAAAAAATTCTTTGTTTTTTAAAGGGAATTTTTCCAATATTTTTTTGATAAATAAATTATCACTAAATAATGAATAATTTTTTTGTTCTTCATCTGATAACTTGTATTTCATAATAGCTATAAAATTTAAGTCTCCACTTGGGTTTACCGGATAAATTACATGATGAAAGTCTGAACCTAAAAATAAAGAAATATTTTTATTATCAATAGTCTCAATGGGTTTCGTTAAGATGCCTCTAATTGCTAATGTATTATTATACTTAGGTCTAGCTTTGCTTTTAGAAATAAGACTTTTACTTTTTGAAAAAACTCCATCAGAAATAATCAAATAATCACATTTTTTTGCTTCTTCATTTTCAAAATAAAGTTTAATCTGTTTGTCTTCTTGATTTATTTTTGAAATATTATAACCAGTTTTTATCAAACCTTCTAAATCTGTTTTTAAAAAGTTTATTAACGATGATCTTTTTAAAGTAGTATACTGGCAATCTTCTGAATTAAATTCTGTGATATCCAATTCACATATTTTATTTGAATTTTCATTCGAGTAAAAATCAATTTTTTTGGGAGTGAATTTTTTATTGTTTTCTAATTTTTGAAATCCAATTTCATTTAAAATCCTAATACTATTAACTGATAATTGGACACCATAACCTTCCTCTAAAGTAACTGAGGTATTTTTTTCATAGATAGCAATTTCATAATTTGAATTTTTTTTGAGTAAATTTGCAATAAATAAACCAGAAATTCCAGCACCGATGATAGCTATTTTTTTCATTAATTTCTTTCTAAATATTTGACAATTTTTTTTGTAAATGAGGGTAGCATATAGTTATCTAATTTTTTTTTATCTACCCAGTAAGGTGATTGAAATTTTCCACTATCTTTTAAGTATTGAATCTTAATATTCATATTCATATTAGACATTTTAAAACTTAAATTTTCATTAAAATTTTTAGGATTAGATAATTCTTTCATGGGGAATATTGTTAAATTTTTTAAAAAATTAAACTTCGTATTTTTAATTAATAGATATCTTTGATCTTTTTTATAGACTTTTAAAAGAAAGTACTTGTCTATATTTTTTTTAATATTTTTTGTTAAATTGAAATCTTTTTTTTGCAATGACTTACAGTTCCTTGAAATAGGACACTGATTACACAAAGGATTAATTGGTTTACAAATTAATGCTCCTAATTCCATTAAAGCTTGTGCATAATCACTCGACCTGGTTGATATTCCAAATATTATTTTTTTCTTTGCAAGACTATCCTTTTGGATATCTTTTTCTTTTTTCAAATAAAGATATCTTTTTAAAACTCTTTCTATATTCCCATCCAATGGAATATAAGGTTTATTAAATGCAATAGCTAAAATTGCACTTGCAGTATAATTTCCAACACCTGGTAGAGATATTAAATCCTCAAAATTATTCGGTAACTCTCCTTGAAAGTTTTTGATAACTGTTTGTGCAGTTTTTTTCAAATTTCTTACTCTAGAATAATATCCAAGACCTTCCCAAAGCTTTATCAATTTTTTGTTATTAATCTTTGCCAGGGATTTAAGATTAGGTGCTTCTTTTATAAATCGATTAAAGTAAGGAATTACAGTTACAACCTGTGTTTGTTGCAACATAAATTCACTAACCAATGTATAATATTGCTTTTTATGTGGAGTAACATTTTTTCGCCATGGTAATGATCTTTTATTTAAATCATACCAATTAAGAATTTTTTTTGTTAATAATTGTTTTTTCATATGCAATATAAAAAATATATTAAGCAGAGAACCGGTAGCATTCAAGGACTAAGGTCCTTCAATGACACTTTGCCAAAAAATATTAAAAAATTTATAAATAGAAGAGGTCAAATTTATTCTGAAACTCTTAATAATTGGAAATATATTGCAGGTGAAAATTTATTTAAAGTCTGTTTTCCAAAATCTTTTAAAAATTCAAATAAATTTGGCGTAAGCACCCTTTTAGTGATGGTTCAAAGAGGACATGAGGTTGAGGTTGAATATTCAAAAAAAGAAATAATGGATAGAATGAATACATTTTTCAAAGATGAGGTTGTTGAACGAATTAAATTTACAAGTTTTAATGATGAAAAAAAAATTAATGATGTAAAAATTGAACCAAAAACAAATGTGACAAATAATAAATACAAATTTAAGATAAATGATGTTAAGAATGAAAAAATAAAAAAATCATTATTAGAATTAACCAAAGTATTTAAAGAAAAATGAAAAAAATTATAATACTCTTAATCTTATTTTTAGGACCAATCACAAACACTAATGCTGAAGTTAAAAGAATAATTTCAGGAAATGAAAATGCTAAAATTACAATTATCGCTTATGAATCACTTACATGTAGCCATTGTGCAAATTTTCATAAAGATGTTTATCCTCAACTGAAAAAAGATTATATCGATACAGGATTAGTTAAAATAGAATTCAGACATTTTCCTTTAGATATTGCAGCCTTCAATGCATCTAAAATTTCCCAATGTAAACAAGATGAAAGTTTGGAAATTCTAAAGAGTCTTTATTCTGATCAACAGGCTTGGGTAAAAGGAAGCACAATTGAGGAAGTAAATGATAATTTGAAAAAATTTCTGATAAACCAAGGTTTCACTATTAATTTTGAAAAATGTATAGCCAATAAAGAAATAGAAGACTTTGTGTTAAATGATCGAATCGAAGGAACTAAAAACTTTAAAGTAAATGCTACTCCTACGATTATAATTAATAATGAAAAGTTCGAAAAACCCCTTAATTATAAAAATTTAAAAAAAACTCTAGAAAAACTGATATAAGTTAATTCATGCAGTTTAAAAAAATCCAACTCAATGGATTTAAATCCTTTGCTGATAAAACCAACTTCTTAATTGAAGATGGTTTGACTGGTATAGTTGGTCCAAACGGTTGTGGAAAATCAAACATTGTTGAATCTCTGAGATGGGTTATGGGAGAAACATCTGCAAAAAGTATGAGGGGATCTGGAATGGAAGATGTCATTTTTTCAGGAACTTCCAACAAGTCTTCTAAAAATATCGCTGAAGTTTCTGTAACAGTTTCTAATGACAACAATGAAGGTCCAATTCAATTTAGAGAGCTTGACGAGGTAAATGTCAGAAGAAAAATAGAAAAAGATAAAGGATCTAAATTTTATATTAATGATAAAGAAGTAAGGGCAAGAGATGCTCAAATGTTTTTTGCAGATTTATCAACTGGTGCACACTCACCATCTATGATTAGTCAAGGACGTATTGGTGCACTTGTTACTGCAAAACCTACAGATAGAAGAGCAATTTTAGAGGAAGCAGCTGGAATTTCTGGCTTGCATGTTAGAAGACATGAGGCTGAACTAAGGTTAAGTGCTGCAGAAAATAATTTAAAGAGAGCCGATGAATTAAGAAGACAACAAGAAAGGCAATTGGCAAATCTTCAAAAACAAGCTGAGGAAGCAACAAAATATAAAAACATTTCTGATGAAATTAAAAAAATAGAAGCAGGATTATATTATTTAAAATTATTAGAGATTGATAAAGAAATTAAAGTAGAGAACGAAATTAATACTGAAGCTGAAGGAGAAGTAAGTGGCTTTAACAATAAAATTACAGAACTAGAAAAACAAATAAAATTTGAAACTGAAAAAATCACACCCCTAAGAGAAAAAAATATAGAAAATTTATCAAAAATACAGAGACTTAACTTAGATCTTCAAAATTTAGATGAAGAAAATAACAGAATTCAAGATGAAATAAAAAACATTAAAAAATCTCTTCAAACTTTTGATGACGATATCAGTAGGGAAAAAGGAATAGTAATAGATGCAAATTCTAATGAAAAAAGACTTAAAGAAGAAAAAAATGAACTTATTGAAATTGACTCAAAATATTATCAAACTGAAAAACTATCTAATGAAGATTTAGATAATGCAAAAAGTAAGTTAAATTTAGAAATAGATAAAGTTAAAGAGTTAATAAATTCAAAAAAAAATGATGAAGCAATAATAGCGCTTGATAGTTGCAAATTAATTATTGAAGAATATGCTGACAACTACAGCAGAAATCAAAATATTAAAAAAGAGTCAGTAAAAAGAAATCAAAGGATAGGTGTAATAGATAAAGAAATTGATAGCTGGAAAAATTTGTTATCAAATTCTGAAAAAATGGTAACTGAGCTTACTGATAGAAAAAATAAACTTAGTCAACAACTTGATAAACTTGACAACCAACCAAAACTCCAAGCTGAAAAAAAAGGTCAAATATCTGAAGGTTTAAGAATTTCTGAACAAGAAAAAAATGAAAATGAAAAAATTATTAATACAACTGATGAGAAAATTGAAACCTTAAGAACTCAATTAAATGAAATTCAGGAACAATCAATTCAAATTAGAGAACGAAAAGCGAGCTCAGGTGCAACAATAGAGGGATTAAAAAAACGAAAAAATGATTTAATCGATAGGATAAATTCAGAACTTAATTTAACAGAAGAAAATATTTTAGAAAACTCTAATTTATTTGGTGCAGAAGAACTTCCTGATGCTGTTAACCAAGAGGATTTATTAGATAAAAAAAAACAAGAAAGAGAAAAATTAGGCTCAGTCAATCTTAAGGCAGATGAAGAAACAAATAAGTATGAAACTGAAATTAAAAAAATGGAACAAGACAGAGCAGACTTGGTCACAGCAATAATCAAATTAAAAGACAGTATTAATGAATTAAACCAAAAAGGAAGAGAAAGATTAATTGAAGCGTTTGAAAAAGTTAATAGAAAATTTAATGAAGTCTATACTAAATTATTTAATGGTGGAAATGCTAAACTAGAATTAGTGGACTCTGATGATCCACTTGAGGCTGGTTTAGAAATGTTAGTCAGCCCCCCAGGAAAAAGACTTCAATCTATTACATTGTTATCTGGAGGAGAGCAGGCTTTAACTGCGCTATCTTTAGTATTTGCGGTTTTCTTAACTAACCCATCACCTATATGTGTATTAGATGAAGTAGATGCTCCTTTGGATGATGCAAACGTAACAAGATTCTGTAGCTTACTTGAAGAACTTACAAAAATTACAAACACTAAATTTATTATTGTTACCCATCACGCTTTAACTATGTCTAAAATGAATAGATTATATGGTGTCACTATGCCTGAAAAAGGCATAAGCCAACTTGTTGCTGTTGATTTACAAAAAGCAGAAAGCATGGTTGCTTAATCAAAATTTGTTATCATGTCTAAAGATCCATTCAAAACTCGCTTAGAGATTGCAAAAAAGAAGGTTGTTAAAAGAAATTTGGACAATGATAAGCAGAATACATCCCCAATTGGTGCTGCTTTTAAGCTAAGTACCGAGCTAGTTGCTGCAGTTGCTGTAGGGACAATTATTGGGTTTATTTTAGACAAGACCTTTGGTACTAAACCCTGGTTAATTTTAATATTTTTTTTTGTAGGGGTAGTTGCTGGCATTACTAATGTAATTAAATCTGCAAAAAATATGCAAAAATAGATAAAAAAATTTATGGCAGCAAACCCAATGACACAATTCGAAGTTTATAGAATTGGTCCAGAAATTAAAATAGGTACTTTTGATATTTCATTTACAAATGCAAGTTTGTTTATGGTTGTAAGTTCACTTGCTATCTTGATTATTTTTAATTTAGGTTCTAAAAAAAATTCAATTATTCCAGATAAGATTCAGCTACTTGCTGAATTAAGTTATACCTTTGTCTCTAAGATGATTAGTGACACTGCTGGCTCAAAAGCAAAACCTTATTTTGCTTTTATATTTTCATTATTTATGTTCGTTCTTTTTAGCAACATGTTTGGAATGATTCCTTACACTTTTACTGTTACAAGTCATATAATTGTAACTTTTGTTCTTGCAGCATTTATATTTATTGGAGTGACAATTATTGGCTTTATTAAACATGGTTTTGGTTATTTAAAATTATTTGTACCAAGTGGAGTACCGATTGTGCTATTACCATTAATAGTTGTTATTGAAATTATTTCATATCTAAGTCGACCTGTCAGTCTCTCTGTTAGGCTTTTTGCTAACATGATGGCTGGTCATACTATGATGAAAGTTTTCGGAGGCTTTGTTATAAGTCTTGGGATAGTCGGTGGATGGCTTCCACTGAGTTTTTCGGTTGCTTTAACTGGTTTGGAGATCTTAGTTGCTTTTCTTCAAGCATATGTTTTTGCAATCTTAACATGCATCTATTTAAATGATGCATTAAATTTACACCATTAATAAACATAGGAGGATATAATGGAATTAGAAGCAGCAAAAATGATCGGAGCAGGTCTAGCAGCAATAGCTTTAGCTGGTGCCGGTGTTGGTATTGGAATAATCTTTGGAAATTATTTGTCAGGAGCAATGAGAAATCCTTCTGCTGCACAAAAACAATTTCCTAATTTGCTTTTAGGTTTTGCTCTTGCAGAAGCTACGGGATTATTTGGGTTGGTAGTTGCGTTAATCATTCTTTTTGCATTTTAAATTAATGATTAAAAAAATATTTTTTCAGTTTATATTTTTTAATTTCTTTTTTATAAAAGAAGTTTTTGCGGCTGAAAGTGGAGGTATGCCTCAATTAGATCCTGAATTTTGGATTTCACAAATATTCTGGCTTACATTAACTTTTGGTATTTTATATGTTGTTTTATCAAAACTAATTCTACCAAAAATAAGTGCAAACTTAGAATTAAGAAAATCTCAAATACAAGAGAATATTGAGGCGGCAGAAAAACAAAGAGAAGATAGTGAGGCTAAACTTAAAGAATATGATGAAGTTGTTCTTAAGAGCAAGTTAGAGGCAAAAAATATTTTTAAAGATGCTCGAGAAAAAGCACTTAAGGATATTAATTCTAAAAAAGAAATTCTAGATGAGCAAATCAATGAGGAAATTAAAAAAGCTGAACAAGAAATTGAATTCTTAAGAAAAAGTGCTCCCGAAAAAATTAATAGAATTGCAATCGATACATCTTCCGATCTAATTAAAAAATTAATTGGTACTGAAATTAATAGTAGTAGTATATCTGCAATCGTTGATGATCTTTCAAAAAGAAATGGAGACAAATACTATGGCTCTTGATGCAACATTTTGGGTGGCAGTTTCATTTTTTATCTTTTTTGGCATATTAATTTATTTAAAAATACCTCAAAAAATAAATGAATTACTTAATAAACTTATTTTAGATATCAAGAATGAAATAGATGAAAGTGAAAAGCTAAGAACTGAAGCTAAGATATTATTGGATAATGCTCAAAAAAAACTTGATACTGCTCAATCTGTAAGTAATGAAATTTTAGAACAAGCAAAAAAAGATAGTGATAGATTAATTATAGAACTAAATGATAAGTTTCATAAATCATCTGAAATTAAAAAAAATTCTGCTGAAATCAAAATTACCCAAATGAAAGATACTGCAATAAAAGAGATTAAAAATGCATCAGTTAAAATTGCAGTAGATTCTGTGAAAAAAATTATCACCACATCTATAGATAAATCTAAACTAGATACACTGTTCCAAAAAAATTTAGATGAAACTAAAGAAGAGCTAAAAAAAATTAATTCATAATATTCTTACAATTTTTTAAAAAAACTATAAGTTATCACAATGAATTCTGTTGTAATTGGCTCTGGATTTGGAGGTATAGCTGCTGCGCTCCGTCTTAAAGCGAAAGGTCATGATGTAACTTTAATCGAAAAACATCCAGATCTAGGTGGAAGAGCTAGAGTATTTAAAAAAAATGGCTTCACATATGATGGGGGTCCTACAGTAATTACAGCACCATATTTGATAAATGAGTTATTTGAATTATTTAAAAAAGATCCTAAAGATTATATTGAACTGTCTCCACTAAAGATTTGGTATCAATTTGTTTTTGAAGATAATTCTAAATTTAATTATTCAGGTGATGAAACTCAAATGAAAAACCAGATTGAAAAAATAAATAAAGACGACGTCAAGGGTTATGAAAAACTTGTTAGCTTTACAAAAAAAATTTTTGATAAAGGATTTACTGAGCTTGCAGATGTGCCTTTTGATAAACCTTTTGTGATGATGCAACAATTGCCAGCATTATTAAAACTTAAAAGTTATAAATCGGTTTATTCTTTAGTTTCATCTTATATAAAAAATGAAAAATTAAGAAGAATGTTAAGTATGCATCCACTTCTAGTTGGGGGTAATCCTTTTACAACAACTTCTATTTATGGGCTTATTTTATATTTAGAAAAAAAATGGGGTATTCATTATTCGATGGGTGGAACAGGTAATATTATAAAAGGTTTTGAGAAACTTATGAATGAAGTTGGTATAAAAATAATAAAGGGACATGAGGTAACAAAAATTATTTCAAAAGATAATAAAATAACTGGTGTCCAATTAAATAATCAAAAAAACATTGAAACAAATAATGTCATTTGTAACGCAGATCCACCTGCAGTTTATGAAAAAATGCTAAATGGAAATCAAAATAATTCGATAATGTTTAAATGGAAAAAAAATAGAATGGAATATTCTATGGGATTATTTGTTTATTATTTTGGAACCAAGAAAACTTATGACAATGTGGAACATCACACAATAAAATTTGGAAATAAATATAAAGAGCATCTTGATGATATATTTGATAATAAAAAATTAAATAATGATATAAGTTATTATCTTCATAGACCATCTGCTACTGACAAATCTATGGCACCCGAAGGTCAAGATTGTTTTTATGTTCTAGTTCCAGTGCCTAACAATCAATCAAAAATTGATTGGTCTATTGAAGGTGAAAAAATGAAAAATTTAGTAATTGATAAAATGGAAAAAGATTTGATGCCAAATCTGAAAGAAAATATTGTTGAAGATTTTTATTTAACACCAGATTACTTTGAAAAAGATTTAAATACTAAATATGGTTCTGGTTTTTCAATCCAGCCAAAATTCTCACAATCAGCTTATTTTAGATTTCATAATAAATCTGAGATATACGATGGTCTTTATTTTGTAGGAGCAGGTACTCATCCAGGGGCTGGTGTTCCAGGAGTACTTTCTTCAGCAAAAGTATTAGATAAAATTTTATAATGTCCGATAAAAGTTATTTATCTATTTATGCAAAATCATTTAATTGGGCTGGTTTTTTTTTACCTAAAAAAACTTATAAAAAATGTTCGATGTTGTATGATTTTTGTAGAGTTGCAGACAACATTGCAGATGATGAGGGAAAATTAGAAGATAAAGAAAAAAAGTTTTATAAATTTGAAAATGACTTTAATCAAAAAAATTTTGAAAATCCTATCATTAAAAATATGTGGAGTCTTATTGAAGAGTTTGATATTTCATTAAAAATTGTTCAAGATTTATTAGCTGGAATTAAATCAGATATTAAAGATAAAGTTTTATTAAACTCAAAAAAAGATCTATTAATTTACTCATATAGAGTGGCTGGAACAGTGGGGTTAATGATGGCAAAAATTTTAAAAGTTGATAAAAAAAATTCACTAAAGTCAGCTATTGATCTTGGGATTGCCATGCAGCTTACGAATATATCAAGAGATGTAATTGAAGACGCAAAAAATAACCGATTTTATATAAATAGAGATTTTAGAGAAATTTCCTCAACTATTAATCTTGCAGATAGTTTTTATCAAAACTCATTTTATTCAATTAAAAATATACCAATTAGTTTTCGTTTTTCTATTTTAGTTGCTAGAAGAGTATACAGAAAAATAGGATTTAAAATTCTTAGTAAAAAAAACTTAGAAAATTATCAAAATTCGGGGAAGATATATGTTTCAAATATTGAAAAATTATTAGAGACTTTTCTTTCAATTTTTGACTTAGTTAGATTATCATTAACTGTCAAAAATGAAGATCGAATTCAACATGATCATGTTTTGATTAATGAAGAAATAAATTTAGATGAAAGAATTTGACTATATTATTATCGGAGGTGGTTGTGCGGGTTTATCACTTGCATATGAGCTTGAAATTAATAAAAAATTAAAAGATAAAACTCTAGCCATTATTGAGCCTAGAGAGGAATACAAAAAAGATAAGACTTGGTCATTTTGGAAAGTCTCTTCTCATAATTTCGATGATTGTGTTAAAAAGAGTTGGAAAAATTTTTCAATTAATATTCCAAAAAAAACCAATTATTTAGAATGCACTCACTATCCATACCAAAGTATTGACAGTGGTTTATTCTATGAAAAAATCAACAACAAATTAAAAGAAAATAAAAACATTTCTTTCTTCAAAAATTTAAAGGAAATCAATTCAAAAAATTCTTTTATTTTCAATAGTGTTCCATTAATTAAAAAAGATTATCGTAACCTCTGGCAACATTTTTGTGGTATAGAGATTGAAACTCAAAATAGTTTTTTTGATGAAGAAATATTTAATCTTATGGATTTTGACTGTGATCAAAGAGAAAGTGTGCATTTTTTTTATACACTCCCCTACTCTAAAACAAAAGCTTTAGTTGAAACTACCTGGTTATCAAAAATGAATGATAATTCTCAAAAAGATTATGACTATCAAATAAAAGATTATATTGAAAACCATTTAAACATAAAGAATTACAAAATAACCTACAGGGAAGAAGGTGCAATACCTCTATTTTATCCATCATATTTAAAAGAAAAAAATAAGATTAATATTGGAACAGCTGGAGGCATGACAAGGTTGAGCACAGGTTATACTTTTCTCAACATTCAAGAACACAGCAAATACATATGTAAAAATATTGAAAATATTTCTACTACAAAAAAATTTCAGATAAGTAAAAAATATAAATTTTTAGATGATATTTTTTTAAGAGTTTTAAATGAAAACCCTGAGTTGATGCCTAATATTTTCTTTAAAATGTTTAAGAGTTCACCAAAGACTGTTATAAAATTTTTATCTAACAAAAGTAATTTTTTAGAGGATTTGTCAATTATATTAAAAATGCCTAAATGGACTTTTGTAAAAGCTTTATTTAATTAAATGAATTTATATAAAATTAACAAAGAATATTCTCTTTTTTTATTTTTTTTTAATATATTTATTCTATTTACTGTATCTGAAGTTTTAGAGTCAAAAGAGATAGAAATTCCTTTTAAAAATATTATTTGTTTTTTTTTAATATCAATTATTGGAGTTTCACATGGAGCCCTTGATCATATAAAGGGGTATAAATTAATGGAAGTCTATAAAATAAATAACAAATACTTATTCTATCCTGTTTATATTTTTTGTTGTCTTTTAGTTATTTTTTTTTGGATAATCTTTCCCTCTGTAACATTAATATTGTTTTTATTAGTTGCTTCATATCATTTTGGTAAAGAAGATAGTTGCGTTGGAAGTATCATTAAAAAAAAATTTGTTAATTTATTTTATCTATTCAAAGGATCAGTGGTAGTAGTTACTCCACTTTTTTTTCACACAGAAGAAACTCTTCAAATTTTTAAAATTCTTGGTGACAACTTAATAATGACACATGAAAATTTTTTAGTATCATTGCTTCTTATCAGCTTCATAGCAAATTTTTTTATAATGCAATGGTCAAATAACAATGGTTTTTTTTTAGCAGATTGGGTCACAATTTTTACTCTTAATATATTTTTTTCTCCATTAGTTGCTTTCACTATATATTTTTGTTTTCTACATTCTGTGAGACATTCTTTTGGATTAATATATGAGATAAATAAAAAAAAATTTAAAAATGGTTTAAAAAAATTTTTAAAAAAAGCCTTGCCTTTAACTTTGGTCACTGCAATATTATTTATATTTGGTGTTTATATTCTTACAAATTACTATGTGTTAGATGATGCTATAATGAAGGTAATATTTATAGGTTTGGCGTCTTTAACCTTTCCGCATATATTGCTCGAATATTTAATTGAAAAAAATGAAAAATAAAGAATTAAAGATATTATTATCTGCACCTAGAGGCTTTTGTGCTGGCGTAGAAAGAGCAATAGAAATTGTAGAAAAATCTATCCAAAAATATGGTGTACCAGTTTATGTTCGTCATGAAATAGTTCATAATAAATTTGTTGTTGATGACTTAAAAAGTAAAGGGGCGATCTTTGTAGAGGAACTTGAGGAAATAGAAGATAGAACTAGACCAGTTATTTTTTCAGCACATGGAGTTCCAAAAAAAATTCCAGAAGATGCAAAGAATTATAATATGACTTTTGTTGATGCAACATGTCCTCTAGTCTCTAAGGTACATAGAGAAGCTGAAAATTTAAATAAATCTGGCTATCATTTAATTCTAATTGGACATCAAAATCATCCTGAGGTTATTGGAACAATGGGGCAATTACCACCTGGATCAATTGATCTTATTCAAAATGAAGAAGAAGCCAAAAGTTATAATTTTAAAGATCACAAAAAAGTTGCTTTTGTTACACAAACAACGCTCTCTGTGGATGATACAAAAGATATGATCATGATTTTAAAAGAGAGATTTCCGAATATCAAAGAACCATTAAAAGAAGATATTTGTTACGCAACAACTAATAGACAAATGGCAGTTAAAAATATTGCTAAAAGATGCGATTTATTTTTTGTGATAGGTAGTAGAAATTCATCTAATTCTGTAAGATTAGTAGAAGTTGCAAAAAAATCAGGATGTTCTAATTCACAATTAATTCATTCAGAAAGTAAAATTCCATTCGATTTAATTAAAAATTCAAACACAATTGGTATTTCTTCAGGAGCTTCAGCGCCTCAAATATTGGTTGATAATTTTATTAATGAATTAAAAAATAGATTTACTGTGAATGTAGATGAAGTAGAAATCATCAAAGAAGACATTGTTTTTAAAATTCCTAAAAAATTAAATTAAAATGGCTGTTTATACAAAAATAAATAAAAAAGAAATTTCTTATATTAATAAGAAATTTGAAATTGATAGAATTACAAAATTTAAAGGTATCAAACAAGGTATCGAAAATACAAATTATTTATTAAAATCAAAAAATAAAAAATTTATACTTACAATTTTTGAAAAGCGAGTTTCTCAAAAAGAGATACCTTTTTTTATGAAACTGATGGATCAATTAAACAGTCCTAAGATTAACTGTCCAAAGCCTCTTAAAAATAAAAATGGAAACTATTTAATTAAAATTAAAAATAAAACTGCATGTATAGTTTCTTTTCTTAGTGGGAAAGATAAAAAATCACTTAATTTAAAAAATTGTTATGACGTAGGAAAATTGATTGCTGAGATGCATCAATCTACAAAAAAAATTAATCTTTTTAGAAAAAATTCAATGGGAATTAAAAATCTTAATCCACTATTAAATAGTATCAAGTTTAAATCTAAAAAATTTACTAATATAGAAAAATTCCTTAAAACAAATTTTAAAGATATAAAAAACAAATGGCCAAAAAAATTACCTAATGGAATAATTCATGGAGATTTATTCTTAGATAATATTTTTTTTAAAAATAATAAATTATCTGGAATAATTGATTTTTATTTTGCTGCAAATGACTATTTTATGTATGAAATTGCTATTTGCATTAATGCTCTTTGTTTTGATAAAAAAAAATCAAAATTTTTAATAAATAAAGGGAAAGTAAAAAATTTAATTAAGGGATATGAAAATATCAAAAAAATTTCAATTAAAGAAAAAAATTCACTAAATATTTTATGTCGTGGTGCGGCAATGAGATATTTCTTAACTAGACTTTATGATTATACTAATACTCCTAAATCAGCATTAATTAAGATTAAAGATCCACGTGAATATTATCAAAAACTAGTAATACATAATAATTTAAGCGCTTATAAAGATTATCTTAAATAATGATTAAAATTTACACAGATGGTTCATGTTTGGAAAATCCAGGAAACGGGGGTTGGGCAGCTATTATAAATGATGATGGAAATATTAAAAAGATAAGTGGAAGTGAAAAAAGCACTACTAACAATAGAATGGAATTAATGGCTCCTATTAATGCTTTAAAAAACATAAGCTCTAAAAATGAAATAGAAATTTATACAGACTCTCAATATGTAAAGCTTGGAATAACTGAATGGATAAATACTTGGATAAAAAATAATTGGAAAACATCAAAGAAAGAAGATGTAAAAAATAAAGATTTATGGCTTAAACTATATAATCTTAACCAGTCACTAAATATTAAATGGATCTGGGTTAAAGCCCATGCTGGCAACCAATTGAATGAAGAAGTTGATTTATTAGCTAAAAAAGCTGCTAATTTAGATTAATTTCAAAAAATTTTCTGCAGCAGATATTTCACAAGAACCGGTGTCTTCTTCTTCTTGTAGTTTTATTACCTTCAAATCATCAACAAACATTGTGTATCTGTTAGATCTAACACCTAGACCTCTTCCACTTTTATCTACTTCAGCTCCAATTGCTCTTGTAAAATTTAAGAATGGGTCTCCCATCATTATAATTTTATCACCAACATTATTTTCTTTACCCCAAGCATTCATTACAAATGGATCATTCACTGACATACATATAATGTAATCAATTCCTTTATCTTTATATTGTTGATGCATATTTACATAGCCTGGCAAATGTTTGGCTGAACAAACTGATGTATAGGCCCCTGGTAAACCAAAAATTACAGCTTTTTTGTTCTTTAATAACTCTTCAATTTTTTTTTTAGTTGGTTCACCATTTTCTAAAATAAAGATTTCAGAATTGGGTATTTTTTCATTTTCTTTTAATTTCATTAAATTCTTTCTTTAATATGTTGTTTAATTTTATTTAGATTATTTTCAATTATATCATAATTTTCTTTTTCATCCAAAACAAATGCCAGCTCGTTTGGTAATTCAGCTTTAAGATTTATAGCTTTTTCAATTGCATCTGGAAACTTACAAGGATGTGCGGTTGCTAATACAACATTGTTTCCTTTAAGATTAATTTTATCAAAAGCTCCATACCCTATTGCACTGTGAGGATCTAAAATTATATTAAACTTTTCATAAACAGTTTTAATAGTATTTAAAATATCAGCTTGATCCATTCGAGATGATAAAAAATCAGCATTAATTTTTTCTAAATTTTCTTTATCAATTAGATATTTTCCTTTTTCTTTAATACTTTTCATCACCTCAATTGTTTTTTCATCACTTTGATTATTTAAATCATAAATAAGTCTTTCAAAATTACTTGCAATTTGAATATCCATACTTGGTGAAATAGTTTCTGAAACATTTTCTACAGTATATGCACCATTAGAAATTGCTCTATGCAAAATATCATTTTGATTTGTTGCTACGATAAACTTATTGATTGGAAGTCCAATTTTTTTTGCAAGGTAACCAGCATAAACATCTCCAAAATTTCCAGTTGGAACTGAAAAATTTATAGGTTCGTTATTATCTTCAATTAAATAATAGCTATAAAAATAATAGACACTTTGAGCTATTATTCTAGCCCAGTTAATTGAATTAACTCCTGACATTTTAATTTCATTTGCAAATGATTTATCTCCAAACATTGCTTTAACTAAATTTTGACAATCATCAAAATTTCCTTCAACAGCAATATTAAATACATTCTTTTCTTTGCCAGTGGTCATTAATTTTCTTTGAATAGGAGATATGCGATTATTAGGATGTAGGACAAAAATATTAATATTATCTTTACCTTTAATCGCATCAATGGCTGCTGCACCTGTGTCTCCTGACGTAGCAACTACAATGTTAATTTTTTCTTTTTTATTGTTTAAATAATATTCATAAAAATTTCCTAAAAGCTGCATAGCCACATCTTTAAAAGCTAGTGTTGGTCCATGGAATAATTCGAGTACAGATCGGTCTCCAATTTTAATCAGATCAACCACATTTTTTTTTCTAAAAACTGAGTAGGATTTATCAACAATTTTACTTAAATCATTCTCACTCATAAAATTACCAATGAATGGGTGAATAATTTTTTTAGCTAATTCTTTATATTCAAGATTTTTGAATTCCAGTAATTCGTCTTGACTATATTTATGAAGTGATCTTGGGACAAATAATCCCCCATCATCTGCCAATCCTTTGATAAAAACATCCTGAAATTTAAAGCTAATTGAGCTGTTTCTAGTACTTACGTAGTTCATTTAATAATTCTTTTTTCTAAAATATAAATATAGCAAAAGAATTGAAATCGCTAATGAAAACCAAGTAATAGCATATTTTTTGTGATTATTGGAAATATTAGCTGTAATTTTTTTTGGTTTAGGAAATTGATAATTTCCATCTAAATATATTAAATATTTAGAAAATTCTTTTCCAGTAAATTTAGTAATATCCTCCCTATTTAAGCTAAACCAATAATTTTCCTTAATATCATTTTCCGGTTTAAAGATATTTTTTTTTCCTTGTAATTTTAAAGTTCCAATAATGTTATTTTCATCAAAAAAATTTATCTCCTTAGAGTTTTTTTTTTCAAATGGAATCCAGCCTCTATTAATTAAATAATTTTCATTATTAACTAAAATTGGGTTGATAACTTCAAAACCTGGGGTTCCATTATCATTTAAATTATATAAATAAATTTGTTTATCAAAATCAATTAGTCCAGATGTTTTGATTTTTAAATAATTTTCTTGATTGGACTTAGATAGCTCAACAGGTGGATTTTTTAAGGAATTTTCAATTTCTAAAATAAGATTATTTTTCCAATTCAATCGAATTATTTGCCACGAGCCTAATGATATAAAGACTAAGATAAAAAAAATTACAAAGACTGAAAATAAAAACTTATGTTTCAAAAATAAAAAATTAACTTCCCCAAATATAGATCGCTGCAAATAAAAATAACCAAACTACATCGACAAAGTGCCAATACCAAGCTGCAGCTTCAAATCCAAAATGATGATCTTTATTAAAATGACCCAGTCTTCCTCTCCATAAGCATACTGCTAAAAATATAGTTCCAACTATCACATGGAACCCATGAAAACCTGTTGCCATATAAAATACTGAACCATAGATATGATCTGAAAATGTAAATGTTGCATGGTGATACTCATAAGCTTGAAGTGCAGTAAAACATGCCCCAAGTATTACTGTTAATGTTAAACCTTGGATAAATCCCTTTCTATCATCTTCTAAAAGAGCATGATGAGACCACGTAACAGTAGTTCCTGATAACAATAATATTAAAGTATTTATTAATGGAATATCCCAAGGATCAAATGTTTCTATATCCTTTGGTGGCCAAACATTTCCAACGAACTCGTTTGGGAAAAGACTTACATCAAAATATGCCCAAAACCATGCAACGAAGAACATTACTTCAGATGCAATAAACAAAGTCATCCCATAACGATGATGAATTTGAACTACTGGTGTATGGTGTCCTTGATGTTCAGCTTCTATAACTACATCTCTGAACCACATGTATGCCCCATAAATTAACAGAGCAAAGCCTAGATACATTCCCCATGATACATCTGTATGAAGATAATAAACCGATCCTAAAGCCAATACTAAACAAGAAAAAGAAGTATAAATTGGCCAAGGACTTGGATCTACTAAATGATAATCATGTTTTTTTTCAGCTGACATTTTTTTGAATTATGATTGTTTATAGTAATCTGTCGAGAAAAAAGTATACGACATAGTTACATCTTCTAAGTTTTTTGTTGTTGGGTCATTGACCATTTCGGGGTCCAAATAAAAAGTCATTATGTAAGTTGCTTTTTCTCCTGCTTTTAATTCCTGTTTTTCAAAGCAAAAACAGCCCAATTTACTATAATACTTTCCAAAACTTGATGGTGAAACGTTAAAACTTGCAACTCCTGCCGTTGGTTCATTGCTATAATTTTCCACTTCAAATTCTATTTTATTAACCTGACCAATTTTAACATCAATAACATTTGTTTTGGCTTTAAAATTCCAGGGCAAATTGTTTACATTAGTATCAAATCTTACACTAACTACTTTGTCTAAGACTACTTTTGGAACATTGTTTGATACTTGAGTGGTTCCACCAAAGCCAGTTACCCTACAGAACAAATCATACAAAGGTACCGCAGCATATGACAAGCCTAGCATCAAAACAAATATTCCAGATAATATTAATGGTGTTAATTTTTTTTTATGAATCATAGCGATCTGTCAAATACTCCAGTGTTATAAAGAGTAAAAAAGAAAAGAAAAATCATAAAACCAACTATAGCTAGGGCTGTTAATATATTTTTTCTCTTTGTTTTTTTATCAGGTGTTATCATAAAATCTTATCTATCAGAAAAAGAACAAAAACCAAAAATAAATATAAGATTGAATATCCAAATATTGATTTGGCTTTTTTTGGGTTAAACTTGTTTTTTTTAAAATTATAAAGCTCATAACATAAGTAATTATAATAAATTGTTAACAGCAATGAAGGAATTAAAAATGCTAAACCTACAAAATTTATCCAGTATGGGAAAATAATTACTGGCAACATCAACAAAGAATAAACAAAAATATTAATTTTAGTGCTTTCAACTCCATTAGTTAAAGGAAGCATGGGTATATTAGCTTTCTTATAATCATCAGATTTATACAAACTCAATGCCCAAAAATGAGAGGGTGTCCAAAAAAATATTATTAAGAAAAAAGCCAATGGTTCAATTGATAAAGATCCTGTTGCTATAGTCCATCCAATAACTGGCGGAAAAGCACCTGCAGCTCCACCAATAACTATATTTTGTGGTGTTCTTCTTTTTAACCAAATTGTATAAACAAAAACATAAAATAGAATTGTTAAAAGTAAAATAGCTGCTGAAATTCTATTGGTAAAATAATCTAATGCTACTACCGATATAATAGATAGCGTGACACCAAAAATAAGAGCTTGGTTTCTGTTAACTTTTCCTGTTGGTATAGGTCTTAAGCAAGTTCTTGTCATTAAAGCATCTAGATCAGACTCGTACCACATATTCAATGCTCCAGCTGCACCTGCTCCAAGTGAAACTAATAGAATTCCAATTACAGCATCTTTTGTTGATACAAGATTTGGTGAAGTTAAAAGCCCAACTGCACAAGTAAAAATTACTAATGACATTACTCTTGGCTTCATTAGTTTAAATAGTTCAGAAAAATTAAATAAATCTTCCTGACTTAAACTTCTTTTCTTTAGCCTTAAATTACTCATCAATTTTTTTTTTCTTCTATATTAGCTTTGAGACTTTTGTGTCTCCTGGTCATCCTCAAACTTTGGCAATTCTTCAAAAGTATGGAAGTTAGGTGGAGATGGTACTGTCCACTCTAAAGTCGTAGCTCCAACTCCCCATGGATTTTGAGCAGCTGTTTTTTTCTTTGCAAAAGAATAAATAAGATTAATAAAAAATACTACTAATCCAACAACAGCAACGTATGACCCTATTGAAGAAATATAATTCCATCCAGCAAATGCATCTGGGTAATCAGCATATCTTCTAGGCATTCCTGCTAATCCTAAAAAGTGCTGTGGAAAGAAAATTAAGTTCACACCAATGAAAGTTAACCAAAAGTGTAATTGACCTAACCACTCTGAATATTCATAGCCAGACATTTTTGAAAACCAATAATAGAAACCTGCGAAAATTGCAAAGACAGCACCTAGTGATAAAACATAATGAAAATGTGCAACTACATAGTAAGTGTCATGCATTGCTGTATCAACTCCAGCGTTTGCGAGCACTACTCCTGTTACACCACCAACTGTAAACATGAAAATAAATCCAAGCGCCCATACCATTGGTGTTTTAAAAGATATTGATCCACCCCACATTGTAGCAATCCATGAAAAAATTTTAATCCCTGTTGGTACGGCAATGATCATTGTGGCTGCTAGGAAATAAGCCTTGGTATCTGTACTTAAACCTACGGTGTACATGTGGTGTGCCCATACAACAAACCCTACTATTCCAATCGCTACCATGGCATAAGCCATCCCTAAGTAACCAAAAACTGGTTTTCTTGAAAATGTTGAAACTATGTGACTGATCATTCCAAAGCCAGGTAGAATTAAAATATAAACTTCTGGATGACCAAAGAACCAAAACAAATGTTGGAATAAAACTGGATCACCTCCAGTTTGAGCCTCAAAGAAGGCGGTTCCAAAATTCCTATCTGTTAATAACATTGTTATTGCACCTGCAAGCACCGGTAAGGATAGTAATAATAAAAATGCTGTTACTAAAATTGACCAAGCAAATAATGGCATCTTATGTAAAGTCATTCCAGGTGTTCTCATATTTAAAATTGTAGTGATAAAATTAACTGCACCCAAAATTGAAGAAGCTCCCGCTAAGTGTAAACTTAAAATTGCTAAATCCATTGCAGGACCTGGCTGACCCGCTTTAGAAGATAATGGAGGATAAATTGTCCAACCACCACCAACTCCTGTTTGACCTGGAGGGCCATCAGCAAAGATTGATAAAATTAATAATGTTAATGAAACTGGTAATAACCAAAAAGAAATATTATTCATTCTTGGAAATGCCATATCAGGTGCACCAATCATAATTGGTACAAACCAATTACCAAAGCCACCTATCATTGCTGGCATTACCATAAAGAAAATCATGATTAAACCATGACCAGTTACTAACACATTATATAAGTGGTAATTTCCACCCAAGATACCATCTCCTGGATGCATCAACTCCATTCTCATCAAAACTGAAAATGCTGTTCCTATAACCCCTGCAACAATTGCAAAGATTAAATACATTGTACCTATATCTTTGTGGTTAGTTGAATATGCCCATCGTTTCCAACCAGTTGGTGTGTGATGATCGTCGTGTGAAGCTGTCTGTGTATACATATTTATTTACTCGCTAGTTTTAATTTATCATTTTCAATTTCTTCTTTTGCAAATTTTACCCGTGCTTCTGATAACCATTCTTGATAATCTTCTTCACTAACAACTTTAACAGTAATTGGCATAAAGGCATGTTTAATTCCACAAAGTTCTGAACACTGACCATAGTATGTTCCCTCTTTTTCTGCTTTAAACCATGTTTCATTAATTCTTCCTGGGACTGCATCTCTTTTTACTCCAAAAGATGGTAATGCCCATGCATGCAATACGTCGTTAGCTGTAATTAAAACTTTCACAACTTTGTTTACTGGTACAACAACCTCATTATCTACTGCAAGTAATCTAGGTTGATCAACTCTTAAATCCTTTTCTTCAATCATATATGAGTCGAAAATTATATTTTCATCTGGATACTCATATCCCCAGTACCACTGATAACCTACAGCTTTAATAGTTAAATCAGCTTTTGGAATTGTGTCTTGTTTGTATAAAATTTTAAATGATGGTACTGCCATTACAATTAAAATTAGACAAGGGATTAAAGTCCATAAAATTTCGACAGTTACATTATGAGTTCTTTTAGACGGATTAGGGTTAGCTGAAGCTCTAAATCTTACACATGCATAAAGCATTAAAAATAAAACAAAAACACTGATTGCTATTATGATCGGAAGTAAAAGATTATTATGAAAGTTAACAATATCTCTCATTCCATCTGATGCAGGGTTTTGAAAACCTAATTGCCAGTCTTTTGGTTGGTCAGCAAACGCGTTAGCTGTAATAAAAAAGCTAGAAATTATTAATAAAATTTTTTTCATTTACATAGCTATATAAAGCTCTTTTATGAAAATTACACTTTAGTTTTCGCGACAATTTATCAATTAATTGCATAATTTACGATCGAAATTGCAGATATCACTGCTGTTTCTGACCTTAAAATATTTTCATTAATCTTAATTGCTTGAACACTGTTAAATGAGAGAATCTTCTCTCTTTCAGTCTCAGAAAAATCACCTTCAGGACCTATTATAATGCAAACTGGTTTATCTTTAAATTTAGATTTATCAATTTTATCATTATTAGAATTTAAATCAGTAAAAATTAAATCCATCGAATTTTTTTTTAAAAAACCATTTAAATTTTGTGCATCTTCAATTGTCGGCACATTGATACGGTTAGATTGTTCGCTTGCTTCAATTACAATTTTTTCTAAGCGTTCTTTATTAATTTTTCTAACCACTGTCCGGTCAAAAATAATTGGTAAAAATTTTGTTACACCAAGTTCTGTTGCTTTTTGGATCATAAAGTTTTGATAATTTGATTTAATAGGAGAAAAAGCTAACCATAGCTCTTTAAAATTTTCTTTTTGTCTTAATTGTTTAGTTGTTTTAAATTCAACAATATTTTTTGATATTCCTAAAACTTTTGCTTCCCATTCTCCATTTTTATTAAACAAAGAGAAAACCTCATTTTCTTTTATTCTCATTACTTTAGTTAAATAATGAGATTGAGACTTATCCAATTTGTCAATCATGTCAGCAGATAATGTCGCTGAAAAAAATAATCTTATATTGCTCATTTATGTTAAGTTAGTTTATGAAAAATATTAAAGCAATAATTTTTGATGCATATGGCACATTGTTTGATGTCAATTCAGCTGCTGAAAAATGTAAAGATAAAATTGGAGATAAGTGGGAAGGTTTTGCAAATTATTGGAGAACTACTCAATTAGAATATACTTGGCTCAGAAGTTTGATGAAAAGACATAAAGATTTTTGGCAAGTGACAGAAGATAGCTTAGATAAATCAATGAAAGCTTTTAATATTGATAATTCAATGAGAAACGAACTACTGAATTTATATAAAGTTCTCTCTCCATTTAAAGAAGTGCCTGACGTTTTAAAAACTCTTAAAGAAAAAAAGTTTAAATTAGCAATTTTATCTAACGGAACCCCAGCTCTATTAAAAGAATTGGTCAAAAGTAATAATTTGGATAATATTTTTGATGATCTTTTTTCAATTGAACAAGTAGGAATTTATAAACCAGATTTGAAAGTTTATGACATACCAATTAATAAATATAGCATAGAAAGAAATGAAGTAGTCTTTTTAAGTGCAAATACTTGGGATGTATCAGGTGGTGGAAATTATGGTTATCAATCCATTTGGGTGAACAGAAATAAAAATATTTTTGATAATCTAGATTATAAACCTAAAAATGAAATTAAAGATTTAAGTGAACTTACAAAGTTAGTTTGATTACCAAGACGAATTTGGTCCGTTTAAGAATTCAATTTCTTCTTTTGTAGATTGTCTTCCTAGAATTTTATTTCTATGAGGGTATCTATTAAATCTTTTAATAGCTTTAGTATGATCTTTCCAAAACTTTTTAATATCAACTAAACCTGGATGATCTTGTAAATATAAATCCATGAAATGATAAGCCATTTCATGGTCGAACATTTCTTCACTATGTATCAAGGGCAATAGCATAAAAAATCTTTGGCTTTGATCCAGCTCTTTCATAAAATCTGACTTTATAGCATAATGAACAATTAATCTTGTCTTAGAATCTTGATCAAAAGCTTTTTTGTGATCTCTAAACATGTTTCTTGAAAATTGGTCAAATAAAATAACAAGAGCAAGACTTCCTAGTGCTGTATCCTGCCAATCATCATATTCATTTAAGCTTGCTTTATCATAATCATTTAAAAATTTTTCTTTTATTAATTGATCAAACTTTTCATCTTTTTTAAATCTTTTTTCTGAAGGTGTTTCTACAAACCAAAAATCAAGGATTGCTTGGGCTCGTGGATTCATATTCTTTTTTCATCAAAGTTTTTATTTAATTTTAAATTGATTGCTCTAGAATTTTGGCTGTTCCAATTTGAAAGAGATTTTAAAATTGGAACTAATGAATGCCCAAAAGATGTTAATGAATATTCAACTTTTGGAGGCATCACACTTTTTACTTCACGATTTATTAAACCATCTTGGTCCAATTCCTTTAGTTGTTTAGAGAGCATTTGTTGAGTAATTTTAGAAAGTGATCTTTTTAATTCCCCAAATCTAACTTTTTTTTTATTAAAAAGTAAAAAAATAATTCTAATTTTCCATTTACCACCAAAAAAATATGTAGCTCTTTCTGCAGGACAATCAGCAATTTTACTCATAGTATGATTTTATATACCAGTATGTTTTTAAAGTGTAATTGACTATTTTTAACAAATCTTTAAATAAGAATCAAATAAATTAATTTGAAAGCGGGGAACATGACTAAAGGACAAAGAGCAGGTGACGGAGCAATTGCGGTAGATGTCGAACAAGGTAAATCTTACTACTGGTGCAGTTGCGGAAAAAGTTCAAAACAACCTTTTTGTGATGGTTCACACAAGGGATCAGAATTTAATCCTGTTGCATATAAAGCTGAAGAAACAAAAAAAATGTTTTTTTGTGCTTGCAAACAAACAAACAATCAGCCATTCTGTGATGGATCACACAACAAATAAAATATGAATAACATACTAGATTTAATAGGAAGAATTTTTATCTCTGGTGTTTTTTTACTTAGTGGATTTAATAAAATAGGAAATTATGAAGGCACAGTTGGTTGGATGGAAGGTTTTGGTCTACCTGGATTTTTATTAATTCCAGCAATTATCTTGGAGATCGCTGGACCAATTTTAATTATCATAGGTTATCAAACAAGAATAGCCGCTGGAGCTTTAAGTTTATTTTGTCTAGCAACAGCTATTATTTTTCACACAGATTTTTCAAATCAAATGCAGTTTGTTGCTTTTATGAAAAATATTGCTTTAGCTGGTGGCTTTTTATTCTTAGTGGTAAATGGTGCTAAAGGTTTTTGTTTGGATAAAAAATAATCTTGAGTAAAATATCTAATTAATTATCTGAGAGATATGAAGAATATTGAAGTACAGCAAATCATTGACCCCATCCCAGCTTCGGATGGTGCTGGGGTAAAGTTAAAAAGAAGTATCGGTGTTGAGCCAAATTACTTTGACCCTTTTTTGATGTTAGATGAATTTGGATCTGAAAATAGTGAGGACTATATTGCAGGATTTCCACCCCATCCTCATAGAGGAATTGAGACAGTCACTTACATGCTAGCAGGCGATTTTGAGCATAAAGATAGCACTGGAGGAGAAGGAAGAATGACTGCAGGTGATGTTCAGTGGATGAAAACTGGAAGTGGAATTATTCATTCTGAAATGCCTGCAATGAAAGAAGGAAAGCTTCATGGGTTTCAATTGTGGATTAACATGCCAGCAAAATTAAAAATGAGCAAACCAGAGTACATCTATATTGATGCAGATAAAATGAGTGTTCATAAAGATAATGATAAAACTATTAAAGTTATAGCTGGTAAATTTGAAAATGCAGAGGGCCCTGTAAAAAAACATAATGTTGAACCTGTGTATTTTGATGTTGAATTAAATAAAGATAAAGAATTTAATTTTAATCTTCCTTATACTCACAATACTTTTATTTATTTAATTAATGGTGAAATAGAAATTGGCACTAATAAACACGATGAAGTTAAAGATAGCACTTTAATATTACTCTCAAAAGGTGAGGGATTAAAAGTAAGAGCAAAATCAAAAGCAAAGTTTCTTGTTATATCTGGTAAACCAATTAATGAGGAAATTGCTAGAGGTGGACCTTTTGTCATGAATACTAAAGCAGAAATCTTGCAAGCTGTTCAAGATTATCATAATGGTACATTTGTAAAATAAATTATGAAATCTGTAGTAATTAGTAAAACTGGTGGACCCGAAGTTTTAGAAATCAAAGATATAAAACTTGAGGATCCAAAATCAGGTGAGGTATTAATTAAGAATAAAGCTATTGGTTTAAATTATATCGACACCTATCATAGATCTGGATTATACCCAGTAGAACTTCCATCAAATATTGGAATTGAAGGTGCTGGGATAATTGAAAAAGTTGGACCAGATGTAAAAGACTTTAATGTTGGAGATAAGGTTGCTTATGCTTCAATGCCAATTGGTTCCTATTCAACACATAGAATTTTTCCAACAAAAAAATTAGTTAAAGTTCCAGATGAAATTGAATTAGAAAATGTTGTAACTTTAATGACAAAAGGTTTTACAGTTTTTTATCTTCTTCACAAAACTTATCCTGTAAAATCAGGTGAGACTATTCTATATCATGCTGCTGCTGGAGGAGTTGGTCAAATATTTTGTCAGTGGGCTAAGAGCTTAGGATGCACAGTAATTGGAACTGTCGGTTCTGATGAAAAAATTGAAATTGCTAAAAATAATGGTTGTGACCATGTTATTAATTATTCTAAAGAAAATTTTGCTGAGAAAGTTAAAGAGATCACAAATGGCGTTGGTGTTCCTGTCGTCTACGATGGTGTAGGTAAAAAAACTTTTGATCAATCAATAGAATGTTTGAAAGTTAGAGGAATGATGGTTTCGTTTGGAAATGCATCTGGTCCTTTAGATCCTTGCAATGTCACTAAATCTTTAGCTCCAAAAGGTTTGTATTTAACTAGACCAAGTATTGCACATTACACAACAACTAGAGAAGAATTGGACGAAGCAGCAAATAAAGTTTTTGAAATGTTTATTACAAAAAAATTTACTTTAAATATTTTTAAGAAATACCCCTTAGATGAAATTATTAAAGCTCATCAAGATTTAGAAAATAGAAAAATTTTAGGGCCAGCTGTAATAATTCCCTAGTCTACCTTAACATCCATATCTGACATATGAAGCTTAAGTGCATTAGTTGAAATGTGAATTTCTCTAATAAAAAACATTATTGAAATAATCATAGATAAACAACAAGATCCAAAAATTACTCTAGCTATAAAAACCTCATTTAGGTAAAGACCAAGCACAGTTAGCATATTGAATAGAAAGCCAAATGCTGCAAACATAATAGTCCATCTCAAAAGAACAATTCTTCCACTTAAATTTATAAACTGTTTTTTCCACTCTGGTGGGACATGATTTTCATAAACATGCTCATCATGAAGTTCTCTAATCAACTTACTCAATGAATGAAATCTATTACTATATATATTCATTAGCAGAGGAATAGCAGGAAACATTAACGCTGTAACAGTATAATCTATATTCATACGAATCAGTTTGATTATCAATCTTGCCTTTGTTATTTACAAGTAAATTTTATGAACCAATTAAACTTATTTATAGAGCTTACCAGATTAAAAAAACCAATTGGCTATATGTTGTTATTTTGGCCATGTGCATGGGGTTTAACACTGGTTTATGATTTATCTAATAACATAAATGTTTATTTTTTTTATCTTTTACTTTTTTTTCTGGGTTCAGTTTTAATGAGATCAGCAGGATGCATAGTCAATGACATATTGGACAGAAAATTTGATAAGCAAGTAGCTAGAACTAAAGACCGACCTATAGCTTCAGGAAAAATTAAAATTTCAACTGGTTTATTTTATGCTGCTCTTTTATGTACCTTGGCTTTTTTAGTTCTAATAAATTTTAATTATTTTACAATTTTAATAGCGTTGGCATCTATGCCTTTGGCATTTACCTATCCATTGATGAAGAGATATACTTATTGGCCTCAACTTTTCTTAGGAGTTACGTTTAATTATGGCTTAATTCTTGGGTGGACGTCAATTTCTGGAAATTTAAATATTATTCCAATAATTTTTTATTTTGGAGCCATATTTTGGACATTAGGTTACGACACAATATATGGGTATCAAGATATTAAAGATGATGAAATTATAGGATTAAAATCAACTTCAATTAAATTTAAAGGAACTACAAAACTTTTTTTAATTATATGTTATCTAATTTTGATTTTTTCACTTGCGTTTGGGGGATATCTAATGAATTTTAATTTATTTTACTTTCTTTTTTTAATAATACCAATAGTACAATTATTTTTATATCAAATAAAAACTTTTGATCAAAAAAATCCAAACACATGTTTAAAAATTTTTAAAAGTAACAATTATTTTGGATTGATAGTTTTTTTAAATATTTTAATTGGCAAAATTTGACAATGAATAAAACATCTACTCTTAAAAGACTCTATCACGAATACACTAAAAAATTTATAAAACAAATTTTTATTGCCATATTTTTTTCTTTATTGGTTGCAACTAGTACATCATCAATTGCTTGGCTTCTAGATCCAGCGATTGAAAAAATATTTATTCAAAGAGATCAAACTTTATTAATGATCATACCAATACTAATAATTATTGCATTCTCAACCAAAGGTATTTCTTTATATCTTGCAAAAGTTATCATGATTAATGTTGGAGAGGATATTAAAAAGAAACTTCAATTAGATATGTTAAACACTTTAATTAGCGCTGACACTCAATCTATTGATGAAAAACACTCAGGAAAATTTATTTCTAATCTTACTTATGATGTTATGCACATTACAAACCTTCTAAGTAATGGAATACTAAATCTTTTTAAAGATAGCTTAACTTTAATAGGTTTGCTTACAGTAATGTTTCTTCAAAACTGGAAGCTATCATTAATTGCGATAATACTGATCCCAGTAGCTAGTACAGCAGCAAGAAGCTTGGGAAAAAGAATGGGTAAAGTTACAACTCAAGCTCAGGAGAAATCAAGTTTTTTAACAAAATATCTTGTTGAATTATTTAAGAATCACAGACTAACAAAAATTTTTCAAAAAGAAACATATGAAAAAAATAGAGCAGATAATTATTTAAACCAATTAAAAGAAAAAAATAAAAAAATCGGTCATGTAGTTGTTAGAATTTCACCAGTAATGGAAATATTAACTGGAGTAATGATTGCAATTTTAATTTTTTACTCAGGAAAATTAATTGCTAAAGAAGAATTAAGTGTAAATAACTTTTTTTCATTTCTTGCTGCAATGATGCTAGCTTACCAACCGGTACGATCACTATCAACTTTAAATGTTATTTTGAATCAAGGCCTCTCTGCAGCATCTAGAATTTTATCGGTTGTTGATACTGAAAGATTTATAAAAAATGAGAATGACGCTAAAGATCTTAGTATTGGTAAAGCAAACATAGAATTCAAAGATGTTATATTCAGTTATAATCAATCAAATGGTGAGGTTTTAAAGAAAGTAAATTTAACTTTTGAAGGAGGAAAAATGACCTCTCTAGTAGGTCATAGTGGATCGGGTAAATCTACTATTTTAAATTTAATTCCAAGATTTTATGATTGTTCTATGGGTGATATCAAAATAGACAATCAATCAATTTACAATAGCACTATCGAGTCTTTAAGAAAAAGTATTTCATTAGTAAGTCAAGAGACAACTTTGTTTGATGATACAATCAAAAACAATATAAAATATGCCAATCTAGATGCAACTGATGAGGAAGTGCTTCAGGCAGCTAACCTCTCATATTGTGATGAATTCATAAATAAACTACCAGATAAATATGAAACATTAATTGGTGAAGATGGTGTTAGGTTATCTGGTGGCGAAAAACAGAGAATTTCTATTGCAAGGGCAATGTTAAAAAAGAGTTCAATCATTCTTTTGGATGAAGCAACCTCATCTTTAGATTCTGAAACGGAGACAAAAATTCAAGATGCTTTAAAGATTTTAACTAAAGATAAAACCACCATAGTAATTGCACACAGGTTGTCGACTATTTTGAACTCCAATAATATCTATTTAATTGATGCAGGAAAAGTTTTGGATAATGGAAAACATGAAGAACTATTAGCAAAATCGAAAATTTATAAAAACTTCCATGATAAGCAAATTAAAAGGTAATGATTTTTATTATTTATCAAATATTAATATCAATAGTATTAATTTTCTCTCCAATTATAATAATTTATAGAATTTTTAAAAACAAAGAGGATAAATTCAGATTTGTAGAAAAATTCGGTTTCCCATCCAAAAATAGAGGAAATGGAAAACTTATTTGGTTTCACGGTGCAAGTGTTGGAGAAATAATGAGTGTGCTACCAGTAATCAAAAAATACGATAATGATAAATCAATAAGTAAGATTTTGATTACCTCAAGTACAGTAAGTTCCTCTAAAGTATTAAAAAAAATTAAGTTTAAAAAAACAATCCATCAATTTTTTCCAATAGACCATGTTTTTTTTTCTGAAAAGTTTTTAAATTATTGGAAACCAAATACGGCAATTTTTATGGAATCTGAAATTTGGCCAGCCATGTTTAAAGCAATTAAGAAACAAAATATTCCTTTAATTTTATTGAATGCTAGAGTTACAAAAAAAACTTTTTATCGTTGGTTAAAAATTGAAAAATTTTCTAAATCTATTTTTGATTTAATTGATATTGCTTATCCTCAAAATTCTGAAACAAATTTTTTTTTAAAAAAACTTAATGTAAAAAATATTAAGACTATTGGAAATATAAAGTTTATTGGAGATGATGATTTTAAAAATAAAAATATTGATAAAAAATTACTACTAAAATTTAAAAAATATAAAACCTTTGTAGCAGCTAGTACGCACAATTCAGAAGAAATATACGCAGCAAAAACACATATATTATTAAAAAAGAAAATTAAAAATTTGGTCACTATAATAATTCCAAGACATATAAATAGAATAGAACAAATTATATCAGAAATAAAAGATCTTAATCTTAATGTTGTTACTCACAGTTCCAAAAATAAAAAATTAAAGAACGTTGATATATTTATTGTAGACACTTTTGGTGAGTCCAAAAAGTTTTATAAAATAGCAACTACTGTTTTTTTAGGAAAATCAATAATTAAAAAAGAAGACCTGGCACATCTTGGTGGTAGTGGTCAAAATCCTCTGGAACCAGCTCGGTTTGGGGCTAAAATATTACATGGTCCAAATGTAGATAACTTTAAAGAGATATATAAATATCTATATTCTTTAAAAATTTCTTCTAAAGTGAAAACCCCACAAGAGTGTGCTAGTGCAACAATTTTTAAGAAAAATTATAAAAAAGTAAAAAAAATGAAAAATCTGAGCAAAATTATTCTCAAAAATACCTTAAATGAATTAAATAAATCAATACATAATGAAATTTAAAAAACCCAAATTTTGGGATTATAAAAAACCAAGTATTAATTCTTACTTACTTTGGCCTATATCAATATTGATCAAATTCATAAATTTTCTAATAATTTTATTAAAAAACAAAAAAAAATATTTATCAATTAAGACAATTTGTATTGGGAATATTTATTTAGGAGGAACAGGCAAAACCTCCTTAAGTTTAAAAATAAATGATATTTTGAGAGATAAAAATATTAAAAGTTGTTTTATTAAAAAATTTTATTCTAATCAAATTGATGAACAAAAATTATTAGAAAATAATGGAATACTTTTCACTGATAAGAAAAGATCACATTCTCTAAAACAAGCAATTAAAGAAGATTATAAAGTAGCAATATTTGATGATGGTTTACAAGATTTTTCAATTAATTATGATTTAAATTTTGTTTGTTTTAATAACCTAAATTGGATTGGAAATGGTTTGACTATCCCGTCTGGTCCATTAAGAGAAAATTTTCAAAATATCAAAAAATATAAGAACGTATTTTTGAATGGTAATGATGAAAATTTAGATGAAATAAAAAAAACTATTTTTAAAATTGATCCTAATATAAATATTTTTGAAGGGAAATATATACCAAAAAATTTAGATGAATTTAGTATTAAAGATAAATATTTAGCATTTTCAGGAATTGGAAATCACAAAACTTTTATTTCAATGCTAAAGATTAATAAATTTAATATTGTAAAAGAAATTGAATTTCCAGATCATTATGAATATTCAAAAAAGGATATTAATAATATTATTTCAACTGCAAAAGACTTAGATTGTAAAATTATAACTACAGAAAAGGATTATGCGCGATTAAAAATAGATAATTTTAGTGATATAAAACATATTAAAGTAGATTTAGAAATACTAAACGAAGAAATATTTCTAAAAGAAATATCTAAACTTTATGAACAAAATTAAATATTTTTTTCAATTTATAATAATAATTTTTATTTTTTTTATTTTTAAAATCTTGGGACCAAAAATGTCTTCTTTTGTTGGTGGTAAATTGTTTGAACTAATTGGTCCAATATTTAGGTCAAAAAAAATAATTCACAAAAATATTAAAAGAGCATTTCCAGATATAAATAAAGAAAAATTAAATAAAATTAAGTCATCAATGTGGAATAATTATGGAAGAGTTTTTGCAGAATATATGTTTATAAAAAATTTTAGAAATGGAAAACTAAGCAAAAATATAATTATCGATGGTGAGGAAATACTCAACGATATAAAAAAAAATAATCAGAAAGTTATTTTTATTTCAGGTCATTTTAGTAATTTTGAACTTATGGCAATGCAAATTGATAAGAAAGAATTAAATATTGTTGCAATTTATAGACCCCTAAACAATATTTTTTTAAATAGTATTATGGAAAGAATAAGAGCAAAATATATTTGCAAAAATCAAATTAAAAAAGGTATTGGAGGTCTAAGAGAATTAATTAGATTTAATAAACAAAATTACTCTACTGCACTAATGATTGATCAGCGAGTATCTCAAGGTATCAAAACAAATTTTTTTGGAGAAAAAGCATTCACAACAACAATTCCAGCACAATTAATTAAAAAATTCCGTATTCCAGTTGTTCCTATTTTTATTGAAAGATATGAGGGCTTAAAATTTAAAATGAAAGTTTATAACCCAATTAATTTTTCAAATGAAGATACAATAGAAAATATAACCACCCAATTAAATAAGACTCTTGAAAGTATGATTATAAGTAATCCAAATAATTGGATATGGACTCATAATCGTTGGAAATAATCTAATTACTTTCTAATTTTTCCTTTTTTTTGAAAGCTTCGATATATGAGTAATAAGGTTCTTGTAGATCAACATTCCAATAATTTAAGTTTTCAAGACTTATAGGTTTTCCCGAAACAGCACAAATTACATGATCACCTGGTTCAATAATTTGAAAATTATTTGGTAAATATTTTATTTTTGCTAATTTTTTTTTCATTTATAGTTTATATGTTTATACATGATAGTTGGTATTTTAGGAAGTGGTGGCCGAGAACACTCTATTTGTGTCTCATTAAAAAAATCCAAAAAAATTAAAAAAATTTATTGTTTTCCTGGAAATGCTGGTACTTCAACTATGGCTGAAAACGTCAATATAGATTTAAATGATTTTGAAAAAATAAAAGATTTTGTATTAATAAAAAAAATTGACCTTGTTGTTATTGGTCCTGAAAAACCACTAGTAGATGGTATAGCAGATTATCTTGAAAGTTTTGGTATAAAAGTTTTTGGACCAAATAAAATAGCCTCTCAACTAGAAGGCTCTAAAATTTTTACAAAAAATATATGTAAAAAGTATAATATACCCACTGCTAATTTTGGAATATTTAACACTGAAGAAGAAGCTAAAATATTTTTAGATAAATCTAAATTCCCGATTGTAATTAAAGCAGATAACCTAGCCGCTGGTAAAGGTGTTTATATCTGTGAAAATAAAGACCAATCAAATCAAGCGGTCAAAGAAATATTTGATGGTAAGTTTGGGAAAGCAAAAAATGTACTTATCGAAGAATTTTTAGAAGGTGAGGAAATGAGTTTTTTTATAATCAGTGATGGTTTATCTTTTCAAAATTTTGGTACTGCACAAGATCACAAAAGAGTTCTGGAAAACGACAAAGGTAAAAATACTGGTGGAATGGGAGCGTATTCTCCATCACGACTAATTAATAGTGAATTAGAAAAAAAAATTTTAAATAAAATTATTAATCCTACTTTAAAAGCTTTAGAAGATTTAAAAACTAGCTATCGAGGTTTTTTGTATGCTGGGTTAATGATTAAAAATAATGAACCTTACTTAATTGAATACAATGTAAGAATGGGTGACCCAGAATGTCAAACTTTGCTTCCTAAGCTTGAGACAGATCTTTTTGAAATTATAGCTGCTTGTTGTGAGAAAAGACTGAATAAAATTAATATTGAATGGAATAATAAAAGAAGCTTGTGTGTTGTTTTATGTTCAAAAGGTTATCCAGATACATACAAAAAAAACGTTGAAATTAAAAATATCAATAAACTTAATCTTAAAACTAATGATTACTTATTTCATGCTGGCACTGAAAAAAATGATAATTGTATTTTTGCAACAGGTGGACGAGTGCTTAATTTTGTTTCATTGTCAGATAATTTTTCTTCTGCAAGGGATAATATTCATAATCATATTAAAGAATTAAATTGGCTAGATGGTTTTTTTAGAAAAGATATTGGTTTTAAGGTTATTGATAAATGAGAATAATTGGTGGATATTTTAAAGGAAAAAAAATTTTAGAGCCAAAAGATAAGGAAACAAGACCCCTTAAAGATTTAACTAAAGAGTCAATTTTTAACATAATAAACCACTCAAAAAAATTTAAAATAAATTTAGAAAATTCTACAGTATTAGATTTATTTTCTGGAGTGGGATCCTTTGGTTTAGAATGCTTATCAAGAGGCTCTAAACATGTGACTTTTGTAGAAAATTACATTGGTGTTTTACCAATATTAAAAAGAAATTTATCTAATCTTAAAATTACTAAAAAATATGAAATTATTGAACAAAATTTATTTGTTAATTTTAATTTTAAAACAATCACAAATAAATTTGATATAATATTTTTAGATCCACCATATAAAGAAAAGAAATTTAATTATATAATTGATAGTATCACTGAAAAAAAAATTCTTAATAAAAGTGGTATAATCATCATCCATAGACACAAAAAAGATAATAATAAATTTTCAGATAATTTGAAAATTTTAGAAGAAAAAAAATATGGTATTTCTAAAATTTTTTTTGGGATATTAAACTAATAGTTTTTTGGTTTCTTTTTTAATTAGTTCAACAGCTGGTTGATTATAAGGATCTACTTTTAATGCTCTTCCAATTAGGATTGTTTCTAAAATAAAGAAACTAAATAATTCTCCCAGTGTTTTTTCATCTCTTTTTTTTATCTCAAAACTTCTAAATGGTATATTTTTCATGCTAAAAACTCTTTCTGTGGCTTTTTTTTGTGAAAAACAAATATTTCCAATATTTTTCTTGCTGAGGAAATTATGAGATGGCAGAAAATTTTTACTTAAAAATTTAGGATAATTATTTTCATGAACATAAAAAAAAGTAAAAAAATTATTTTTAAAACCATCTAAATAAAGTTGCATAACACTATGATTATCTTTTGGCATATTTGAGATGATTGGTAATAAACCATTATTTTTTTTTCCAAGACTTTCAGCAACTAATTGCTGATACCAAGAAAATAAATCTTTAGCGTCTTCATCATAATTTATAATAACTGAATTGAATTTTTTTTTTTTTATATAATAAATTGTTGCACTTACACTTGAAATCAAGGCATTTAAATATTTTTTATTCTTTATTAAGTTATCAAATTGTCTAAATTTTTTTGAGTCCAATCCCATCAGCTCTGCAGGCAACATTCCTACTTCTGATAAAACTGAATATCTGCCTCCAATGAAATTATTATGATGAACAATTTCTGCTTTTAATTTTTCTCCAAGTTTGGCCAAGTAATTTTTTTTATTCTCAGTGATAATTATGTTCTTATCTTTTTTTTTAATATAGATGCTAGAATTAACAATCGTTTCAATTGTATTGCCTGATTTAGACACAACTAGATTTAAATATTTTTTATCATTATTAATTTTTTTTTTTGGAGATAAATTATCAATAAATTTAAAATTTTTTTTTATTTTATCTTTTAAAAAATTATAAATAGCTTGAGTGCCTAACGATGAGCCACCCATTCCTATTATTCTTACATTTTTATAATTTTTATAAAATTTAAGATTTTTTTTATTAAAACTATCTTTGTAGCCAATACTTAATGATTGAAGAACTTGATTTTTTTCATTAATTAAAGTTCTTAGTTTTTTTTTTATATTTGAGTCTATTTTATTTATTTTAAAATTTTTGTAAAAAATTCCGGGTGTTATCATTAATTCTTTTTAATTTTTTCTAAAATAGAATTCTCAAAACTTGTATTTTGATTTGAATTATTTTGAGACTCGTTTGTGGAGTTTTCGTTATTAGAAATTAATGATTTTATATCTGTTTCTTCATCCTTCTCTGAATTTTGTTTGTCCTCATTAGGCAATGGCAACTCATCAAAGTCTGGCGGCATTACAAGTGGTGATTTTTTTTCAACTAAGAATTCATCAATGCTGTCTTTCTTTTGTGATCTAAACCCATCTTTTAAAGTGTTGCATGCATTTAAAAAAATTATTGGAATAATAACAATTAAGAATATTTTAATTTTTTTCATTAATCTTATCCTCTTGGTTATCAATTAATTCTAAAAAAATCAAAAACAATACTCCTAGCGAAATAAATATATCTGATACATTGAAAATAAACCAATGAAAATTACCAATATGAAAGTCTATAAAATCTGGAACTGCTTTAAAAAATATTCGATCATATAAATTACCTAATGCGCCACCCAATATCATTAAAAGTGAATATTTTTTTAAACCCTTATTTCTCAGTATCATAAAAAAAATTATAATTATTATGATAGCTATCAAAATTGTTAAAGAATTATAAAAGTGACTTTCATTGAATGAGAGTAAACCAAACGCAATACCTTCATTCCAAATCAAGCTTATATTTAGATATTTAGATGTAAATAAATCAGGTGTAAAATTTTTTTCATTTTGAGAAATGACGTAAAATTTTGAAATTCTATCTAAAGAAAAAATAATTATTATTGTAAGAAAATTGATATAAAAATTTTTATTTAAGTAATCTGACATTTTGGATTTCTCTCACATGGCTCATGTCTTATTTTCCAACAAACTGAACATTTATTACCAGATGCTTTTTTTGTTGTAACGCTTACATCTGTTTGATCCTCAAAAATTATATCTACTTTAGATGTAATACAAAGCTCAGATAAATCTATATCTTCAACAATTTTTTTGAACTTACTGTTAAGTTTTACTTTAAGTTCTGCTTCTAGACTTGACCCTATTTCTTTAGTTGCTCTTTTTTCTTCAATGCTCACATTGCAAGCATCTCTTATTTTAATTAATTCAACCCATTTTTTTTCAAGATCTTTATTTTCAAATTTTTTCGGAAAATTTAAAAAATTTTCTAGATGAATACTTTTATTTTTTTTTGATATTAATTGATAAATTTCTTCACTAGTGAAAGAGATTATTGGCGCAAACCACCTAAGTAATGAATTTAATAATATATTTAATAAAATTATGGATGATTTTCTTTTTTCTGACTCTAGTGAGTCACAATATAAGGTATCTTTTCTGATATCAAAATAAAATGCAGATAAATCTACTGTACAAAAATTCAATAACTCCTTGTAAAGATTATGAAAATCATAATTTTCAAAATATTTTTTAAATCTAATATTTAAAGAGTATATTTTATGAAGAATAAATCTTTCAAGCTCAGGTAATTTTTCAGTATCTATTTTTTCTAAATCTATATTTTCAAATTTGTCATTAATATTGCCTAATAAATATCTGAAGGTATTTCTTATTTTACGATAAGAATCTGAATGTTGATCTAAGATAGAGTAATCTATTCTTAAGTCCTCAGCATAATTAGAGGAGGCTACCCAAATTCTCAAAATATCTGCTCCATATTTTTTCAAAATATCCTCAGGAGCAATTACATTACCTAAAGATTTTGACATTTTAAGACCCTTCCCATCAACAACAAAACCATGAGATAAAATTGACTCAAATGGTGCTTTACCTCTAGTGCCACAAGATTCTAGCAGTGAAGAATGAAACCAACCTCTATGTTGATCTGAGCCTTCAAGGTACATTGAGGCAGGCCATTTGAGATCTTTTCTTTTTTCCAATACAAAAGAATGCGTAGAGCCACTATCAAACCAAACCTCTACAATATCACTTAGTTTTTCAAAATCTTCTGCTTTATAATTATTACCAAGAAATTTCTGAGGATCATCGGAAAACCAACAATCTGAGCCTTCCTTCTCATATATGCTAGCAATATTTTCAAATACATTGTCATCAACTAAAATTTTATTTGTTTTTTTGTTAACAAAAATTGGCAACGGGACTCCCCATACTCTTTGTCTTGAAACACACCAATCTGGTCTAGATTCAATCATTGATTTTAATCTTTCTTTTCCTTTGCTTGGGTAAAAATTTGTTTCATCAATTGCTTTTAGTGCTTTGGTTCTAAGTTTATGGCTTTCCATTGAAATAAACCATTGTGGAGTTGCCCTATGAACTAATGGAGCTTTTGACCTCCAAGAATGAGGGTAAGAGTGAACTAATTCTCCATTTGATAATAGTTTTTTTTGTTCTTTAAGTTTTTCAATTACAATAGGATTAGATTTAAAAATATGCATTCCTTCAAATAAAGGTACATTATTGGTGTACTTTCCATCTCCATCGACCGTCTCAATTGCTTTAATTCCATTATTCAAACATAAATTAAAATCATCTGGACCATGGCTTGGTGCACAATGAACAATGCCAGTTCCTTGTTCGGTGGTCACAAAACGAGCCTCTAACATTGGTATCTCATATTCATAACCAAGGCTAAAAAATGGATGATTGCAGATTGTTCCTTTAAAATCTTTTCCTTTGAATTTTTTTAATTTTTTAAATTCTCTAATTTCACAATCTTTAATGACTGAGTCTAATAACTCTTCAGCAAGGACAACTTTTTTATTTTCAAATTCACCCTTATCTTTTATCTCAATTAATAAATAATCTAGACTTTCGTTATAAGCTAGAGCTTTATTTGCTGGAATAGTCCAAGGGGTTGTGGTCCAGATAACAATGTTGCTATCTTTTAAATCTTTTAAATTAGATATTTTAACTGGAAAACATGCATAAATTGTATCTGACTTATGATCTTGGTATTCTACTTCGGCATCTGCTAATGCGGTTTTTTCTACAGTTGACCACAAAACTGGTTTAAATCCTTTATAAAGACTTCCCTCCTTCAAAAACTTTCCAAGTTCTCTTACAATTTGTGCTTCTGCATCAAAACTCATTGTTGAATAATAATTCTCCCAATCGCCAACAACCCCTAATCTTTTAAATTGTTTTTTATGTACTTCGATCCATTTCTCAGCAAAAGTTCGACATTCTTTTCTAAATTCTACAATTGGAACTTCATTTTTATTTTTTTTATTTTTTTTATATTGTTCCTCTATTTTCCATTCAATTGGCAAACCATGACAATCCCAACCGGGAACATATACAGAGTCTTTACCATCCATCTGGTGAAATTTTACAATTATATCTTTTAAAATCTTATTCAAAGCAGTTCCCATATGAATATTACCATTTGCATAGGGAGGGCCGTCGTGAAGAATAAATTTTTCTTTGCCTTTTCTGTTATTTCTTAACTCTTGGTATAAATTTATTTTATTCCAAAACTCTAATATTTCAGGCTCTCTTACTGGTAAATTAGCTTTCATTGAAAAAGCTGTTTTAGGTAAATTGATTTGTTCTTTGCTCATTTTATTTTTTTTGCAATTAAAAGATCGATTTTAATTTGTTTTTTTAACTGGTCTACGTTTTTGAATTTTTTTTCACTTCTAATAAACTTTAAAAATTCAACTGTTAAATACTTATTATATAAATTTCCAGAAAAATTAAATAAATGAATTTCTAATAATACCTTTTTCCCATTAAACGTTGGTCGATAGCCTAAATTCGCTATACCCCTTATATAATTTAAACTATTTATTTTTTGTACTTTTACAACGTACACCCCTGGTTTTGCTAAAATATAATCTTTAATATCTATATTAGCGGTTGGAAAACCAATTTTTTTACCTAACTGTTTTCCTTTTTGAACTTTTCCTATAATAGACCAATTTCTTTTTAAAAGTTTATTTGCATCTTTTAGTTTACCATTTTGTAAATATTTTCTAATCAAGGATGATGAAATTACTTTTTTCTTAACTAGCGAAGGTTGGGGCTTAACTATTTTATAATTATATTGTTTCTCATATTTAATTAGTTCTCTAACATTTCCTTCTCTTTTATTTCCAAATTTAAAATTATTACTTACAAATATAAACCTTGGGTTTATTTTTTTTCCTATAATCTCTTTTATAAAAGTTATTGATTTAGTTTTTGAAAATTTTTTATCAAATTTTTTAGTAATAACAAAATCAACATTGAGCTTATTTAGATAATTTATTTTTTGCTGTTGACTTGATATTCTAAAATTTTTTAAATTATCATTAAAATACATTTTTGGCATTGGCTCAAAAGTTAAAACACCAATTTTTAATGAATATTTTTTTTTATAATTTTTAGCAATATTAAATAATTTTTGATGACCTGTGTGAAGTCCATCAAAATTTCCAATCAAAATAATTGAATTTTTATGCTGATTTTTGATTTTAAAATTATTGTATAATTTAATTATTTTTACCATCTTAGTTCTGATTGAATGTAGTTACAAATTGCTTCGTATGATCTTGAAGTATTTTCTATTCCTTTTTCTTTAATCTCATTTTTATGAATACCATTGGAGATTATCAGTGAATCATAATTTAATAGATTTGCACCTTTAATATCTGTATTTAAATTATCACCAATTGATAGAATTTTTTTACCACTATTATTAATTGATAGATTATAAACTTCTGGATAAGGTTTTCCAAAATATACAACTTCACCTCCCATTTTTTCAAAAATCAAAGCAACTGAACCTGCACAAAGCTCCCGTGTATTTCCCCTGTCCACAATCAAATCAGGATTTGTACAAATCATTTTTTTTTTTAAATTATTTTCAAATAATTTTTTATAATAATTTAAATCACTATTATGCTTATCAAATAATCCTGTGCATAAAATATATTCACTATCATCTATGTTGTCTGTTTTTATTTTCTTAAAATCATTAAATAGGTCAAAATCTCTTGGGGGACCCACATGAAAAAATTTTTTATCTTTTAAGTTTTTTTTCAAATAATTCAAAGAAGCTTCTCCAGACGTAAACACGTGTTCTCTAATTTCTTTTTCCATACCCATTTTCTCTAGAAATGATTTTACAACTTCATTAGGTCTTGGTGCATTTGTAAGAAGAATATATTCTTTCCCCTTTTTTGATATTTCTTTTAAGGCTTTTATCGCTTCTTGATGAAGTGTAACACCGTTATGAACAACTCCCCATAAGTCTATGTAAAATAACTGATAATTATCTACAATTGAGCTTAATCCATCTTTGTCTAAATTTTTGGTCATTAAAATAATCTATAACCGAAAAAATGCTTAATTTCCTATCTTTTTTAATAAACTAATTATCAAGTACATCTTGAAATAGCTAGGCCAATCTCTATATGAACTCCATATTTATATAGGAGAATTTATGAAATTTAAACCGTTACACGACAGAGTTTTAATAGAAGTTTTAGACGGCAGTGAAAAAACTGCCGGTGGTATTATTATACCAGATACAGCTCAAGAAAAACCACAAGAAGGCAAAGTTGTTGCAGTAGGTGGTGGAGCAAAAACTGAAGACGGAAAATTAATTCCAATGGATGTTAAGGTCGGTGACAAAGTTTTATTTGGCAAATGGTCAGGAACTGAAGTCAAAATTGATGGCAAAGAATACAGCATAATGAAAGAGTCTGACATTATGGGTATTTCAACTAAATAATTTAATCAAAGGAGAAGTATAATGGCAAAAGTTATTAAATTCGATGCTGAAGCAAGAGCGGCAATGATAAGAGGAGTAAATATTCTAGCTGACACAGTTAAGGTTACTCTAGGACCTAAAGGTAGAAATGTAGTAATGGACAAATCATATGGCGCTCCTAGAATCACAAAAGATGGTGTTTCAGTTGCTAAAGAAATAGACCTAGAAGATAAATTCGAAAACATGGGTGCACAAATGGTAAAGGAAGTTGCCAGCAAAACAAATGATGAAGCTGGAGACGGAACAACCACTGCTACTATTTTAGCTCAAGCTATTGTTAGAGAAGGTGTAAAATATGTTACAGCTGGCATGAATCCAATGGATGTAAAAAGAGGAATTGATTCAGCAGTAGAGGTAGTAAAACAAAATCTTATTTCTTCTGCAAAAAAAGTAAAAGATACTGATGAGATTGCTCAAGTTGGAACTATTTCAGCTAATGGTGATAAAGAAATTGGCAGTATGATCGCTAAAGCAATGCAAAAAGTTGGTAATGAAGGTGTTATCACTGTTGAAGAAAACAAAGGAATTGAAACTGAATTAGATGTTGTTGAGGGTATGCAGTTTGATAGAGGGTATTTATCTCCATACTTTATTACAAATAGTGATAAAATGACAACTGAATTAGATAATCCTTTTATACTTTTACATGAAAAAAAATTGACAAACTTACAGCCAATGGTTCCACTTTTAGAAGCTGTTGTTCAAGCTGGAAGGCCTTTAATGATTATTTCTGAAGATGTTGAAGGTGAAGCTCTAGCAACTTTAGTTGTAAACAAATTAAGAGGTGGATTAAAAGTTGTAGCTGTAAAAGCTCCAGGTTTTGGAGACAGAAGAAAAGCTATGCTTGAAGATATTGCAATTTTAACAGGTGGTCAGGTAATTTCTGAGGATTTAGGAATTAAACTTGAAAACGTAAAACTTGATGATCTTGGATCTTGTAAAAAAATAAAAGTTGATAAAGATAATAGCACGATCGTAAATGGTAGTGGTAAAAAATCTGATATCGAGGCTAGATGTTCATCAATTAAACAACAAATTGATGAAACAACTTCAGATTACGATAAAGAAAAACTTCAAGAAAGATTAGCTAAATTAGCAGGTGGAGTTGCCGTAATTAAAGTTGGTGGCGCTACAGAAGTTGAAGTTAAAGAGAGAAAAGACAGAGTTGAAGATGCTTTAAACGCAACTAGAGCTGCTGTTGAAGAAGGTATCGTAACAGGTGGTGGATGTGCTTTGTTATACGCCGCTCAAGATCTTGATAAAGTGAAAGTAAAAGGTGAAGATCAAAAAGCTGGTGTTGACTTAGTTAGAAGAGCACTTGAAGCTCCAATAAGACAAATTACTAAAAATGCTGGTGTTGATGGTTCAGTTGTCGTTGGTAAACTGTTAGAACAAAATAAAAAGTCTTATGGTTATGACGCACAAAACGAAGAATATTGTGACATGTTTGTTAAAGGAATTATTGACCCTGTAAAAGTTGTAAGAACTGCTCTTCAAGATGCAGCTTCTATTTCAGGGTTATTAGTAACAACTGAAGCAATGATAGCTGATAAACCTGATGATAAAGATTCTGCTCCTGCTGGAATGCCTGGTGGAATGGGTGGAATGGGTGGAATGGGTGGAATGGGTGGAATGGGTATGTAACACGGTTCCCCGACCAGAACACTCTAAGTACAAGAGTTAAACAAATTAGAAACCCTCAGAAAGAAATTTCTGGGGGTTTTTTTTATTTTAGTTTTTGATGTACTAACTTCATCCAATCATAGTCTCTGTGAATTGCCATGATTGAAATAATTTTATTATTTTCAAAATCTATATTATGAGATTGCCCACCAAATCCATCCATTACAAATATAGGTCTATCTTCCATCTCCTTTATGTCCATATGAAACTGTCCTCCATAAGTTGATGTGCTACCCCATCCATCATCACTATTTCTATTTTTTGAAATATTCTCATTTTCTATCCACTTATATCCGTCCTCACCATAACTTTGATCACCATCTAAAACACATTGTTTTTTAGGTTTTCCAATTTCTTCAAAACATTTTGGACCTGCATCCCAAGTATTACAACCTTTACATTCTTCATCAATTTTATACATTTGTAATTTGTTAACCCTATTTTCCCAAAGTGATTTTAAATATTGACCTTCGCATGTATTATTATTCCAGTCCTCTAACATGGCAACTGCAATTCTTAAATAATCATATCTAGATGCATAATAACTATAAGTTAACGTCACTTCTTTGCTGCTAGGAACTTGCTTAAACAACCATACATCATTTTCAATACCTACTTTATCTACTAGAATTTCGTTTAACAGATTTTTAAACTCTTTGTGTCCCATTTTATATAAAACATAACTAGCAACAATATTTGTGTCTAAGTTACTATAATTGTACTTCTGTCTTGCCATATCTGAGTCCTTTAATTCTTTTTTCATTACACTTTGAACAGAAACACTATTAACCCACCTATCAGATCTTAATAAACCAAGTTTATCATTTACATAATTTTGACTACCAGATGACATGTTTAAAAGATTAATAATCGGTTGATCATAAAACAAAGTATTTTCCAAAACCGACCAATCATTTAAACGATGATTAATACCGCTTATATATCCTTTGCAAATTGCATGTCCTGTAATGTATGAGATAAGAGATTTGCCTACTGAATTTGAAATGTATTGAGTATTATTTTTAAAAATCTTTCCAAATCTTTCTTCAGGAGTTATTTCATCAATTATAATATTGC
>Ga0222719_10000036_pt1 | contig 127687 bp, 115 predicted proteins | sample C33_34DmetaG_FD_165039 | JGI IMG/M metagenome (GOLD analysis project Ga0222719, IMG submission 165039) | Estuarine water microbial communities from San Francisco Bay, California, United States - C33_34D | ecosystem: Environmental > Aquatic > Marine > Unclassified | place: USA: California... | reverse complement strand
GAAACAATCGTTTTTCTTGAAAAAAATCAATACAATCCCTCTTTGTTATTATCCTATAAAATTTCAAAAGTTTTTAATCTCTCAATAGAGGAAGTATTTGATTTTGAGGATGAGTTTAAGTAAGAAAAGAAAGAAAGAACTCAGAGAAATCTACGATAAGAAAATCGGTAGAGAGTATGTTAGGTGGGTGGAGAACCAACCTAACTACTCACCCTTTGAATGGGTAGAATACATGAGTGAAAATCAGAATTAATCTATCAAATTATACTGAAAAAATTTGGTAGATTCAGATAAAGGGATAAACACCTCATCTGAATGGTTACAGAGTGTTTTCCCCTTATTTATCTGAGTAATCTATCAATCTAACTCATTGATTCTTTTGGGTTCTTAAACTTTCATTATTTACTTTTACCATCTCTTTAATTAGAGAGAGATAATCATACAACCTATCTCTTTCCTCTAATAGTTCAAGATGTTCTTTGATGAGTTCTTTTCCATTCTCTCTCATTTCTCCTTTTGTTCCATAAAGAATTCTTTCCTTCCACAATCTATCGTAGTATTGGTATTCACCTTTTCTTCGTGAATCTATTGAAGGAAATCCCCAATCATCATCATCTCTTTCCTTTATCTTTTGATTTCTATATTCAATCCACTTGTTTGTTAGTTCTATGGGAAACCCAAACGATTCTATAAAATTCATTTCCCACAAATCTCTTTCTGTTACTTTACTCATAATCTTCAATGTTTAATCCTAACTTTTCTAATTTAACATCACCCATATTTCTTATCCATGTTTTTGTATCATTTAAAATTTCAATTACATGATACATTGAGTGAATTCTTGTTTCTAATATCTTTAGGTATTCATAATCATCGTAATATTTTAATTCTCCATTTTCCCAATGTAAATTTCTATCACCTTGATATAAATCTCTTTGGATTTTTTGATAAGATTCAATTCTATCTGTAAGAATATGTTCTAATAATTTTTTATCTATTGTATTACTCATAATCTTTTATTTACCATTTAAGTTCATAATCCCAATCTTCAAGAACGATATCCCATTCATCAAAATCATACCCCTTTTCTTTTAATACCTTTTGAACTTTCTCATTGATGGAATCATCAATCATTCTGAATAATTTGTTTTCCATAACACTTGTAAATTCATCTGATACATCTATTGTTGTAGGTAATTTTTCTATTAGGGATTCATCCATTTCGAAACCCCATTCTATGTTCTTTAATGTTAATATCATATTATTTAATTGTTTTTAAGTTCTTCTATTTCTTGTTGTAGTTTCCGATAATATTCCATTGAATCAAAGTGTTCCAATAGTATTTCATGTATTCTATATTCTCTTGTTTCTTCATTCTTTGATGTTAACCATGAATACCATGATTCATAACTTTGTTTTTGGTCTAACCTCAACCTGTTATATTCCTTTTTCTGTTCTTCTGTTTGTTTCATATTATACCATCTTTAGTAATTGTGTAACCTTCATCTTTTAGTTCTTGTTGTAATTCATCACACTTATCTAATAAATCATCTGTATTTTTAATACCGAAGTATTGAAGTATATAACCTTGTGTTGATTCTGAAAGTTGAGAAACTTGATTTTTAGATTCCATCAACTTTTTTAGATATTCATAATCCTCTATGAGTTTATCTATTTGTTTTACTGATTTTTCCATTTTATTTATGTTTTACTCATTATGTTATTCGTTAATAGATAATTCATATACTTTGATTGGTTTTGTGAATCCCACTTATAGTAACCACCATCTATTCTCATTAGTTGATTATCCCATCTTAACCATTCTCCATCTACATTGATGTATGGATAAACCATTGTGTTAGGTTCTGAATCCCAACCACTTTTAGTTAGTTCCCATAGTGAGTTATAGTTTTTGATATCGTTTATATCAATCAGTTGAATTTTACTTTCATCAAATGTTTCAGTTCTTGGAGAATTCAATCCTTCAAACAGATTATAACTTTTATCAACACCAACTTTGATTTTTCCGTTTGAATCAGTAAGGATTTTGTATCCATACTTTTCTAACCCTTGAATTGGATTAGTTACTTTAATTTGATAACCAACCTTTCTTTGTTTTCTTTCTAATTTTCTTCTTTGATTTCTACTCATTTTATTTAATTTTTAATTTTTGTTCTCACTTTGAAGAGGGGGAGAACTTACCCTCACTTACATAGTAATTCTACGTAATTAATTGTGGTGGTGTAAGGGATTTATTATCTTATCACCACCATATATAATTTTATCAAATTTTTTTATTGGAAACACGGTGATTAAACTATTATTTTCCTCAAGTAAATAGTATCCTACCCAATCAATTACCCAAACTCTTTGGATTGGATTCCTATGAATTTTTCTCATTACTTGTGGGTGTTTAGATAGATTGGATGAGTAGATATCTAATTTTTCTATCTCATCTCTTTTTGAAAGAACCTCACTAATAAATGAATCAACATTTTTAATATTTGTTCTTTGTTTTAATCTATCTCTAAGATGTTGTGTTACTAAAACCATCATAATCTTTCTCTTGTTTGTTCTGTAAGTTGATTTTCATTCCAATCAATTTTACATAATATCAGAGTTCTTCCATCATCACCTAATTTTATTATGGAATGAATTACCTCATCCCAATTTTCTTTTTCAATACCCATAACCATATTGTAGATTTTATCAGTATTTTTTTGGAATATCTCTTTTTGTTCATCGGATAGGTTAGTTAATCTTCTAATTGTAACTCCCTCACCAACCTGATTTGATTCTATGTAAGGAAGTTTATCTTGAAAACTAAGAGGTAATGAATACTTTCCGTATTCTCCATAATAGGAAAGGTGGTTGAATTGAATCAATCTGTTTATAAACTCCAATTGTTTTTCGGATTTCCATACTTTACTATTTTGTTTGTTGTAGTATAATCTCATTTTATTTAATTTTTAAGTTTATTCAACAATTGTTCTTTCAATTCTTCTTTATCAAAATCAAATGATTCTTTTGATTTCTTAATGACATTTCCAACACTATAATCTACATTTTTACCTTCTGTTTGATTCTCCACATTCATCATACCGAACATTGATAAACTCAATTCATTATTGAATAATCTTTCTACCAAATCTTTAAGTGAAATATTCAATACATTGTTAAATCCAACAAATTCAATAGTGGATTCTTTATTTATTTGATTGAATAATCTGTAATCTCTAATATTGTATCCTTTCCCCTTCTTTTGAGGGAATACATTCATCAACATATCCCACTCCTTTTGGTTGGATAAATAAGGATTACCCTCTGATTTATTGTAATGAGGATTATTGATTTTAATACATAAGGAGTATGATGTTCCCCAATCCGAAAACCCATCGTGGAGTTTAACTTGTTCTACCCCTTTGAAAAGAGATTCTAATTCAAGGGATTTTTGGATTATCTTTTTTGATAACTTACCCCCATACATATCTCTACCTTCTTTAACAGAGATGTTGTTTGATTCATTTTGTTCTACTAATTCTAACATAATTTATTTAATTTTTAATTTATTTCCCACTTCTTTAATGAGGTTGGGAACTTACCCTCACTTACTTATACATTATAGGTAAATAAGTGTGGTGGTGTAAGTAGTTTTTTATCTTATCAACACCACTTTGTTGTTGTTCAAATTTTAATTGTTTCTAATTCTCTTAAATCTTCTGATAAATCATCAAATAATTCAACCTCTCCGTTTTCTATGTTCAGATAAAAATCTCTGAGAAATGGTGAGGATTCATAATCCATACCAATGAAGTAATCATTCCAAATCTTTTCTTTGGAATAGTTTTTTTCGTTCTCAACACAATATTCAGAGAAGATTTTGAACCCATTTTCGTATCCTTTGAACCCAAAGAGTTTTCCGTTTTGAACTATTAACCCTTCATCACTTCCTTCTAAGTTGAATGATTTTTGAGAACATCCCATTGAACCCCAATCAACTTCTAAATTTTTAAACTTTATATATTTCATATTTTACTTTTAATCTTGATTCTCACTTTGAAGAGGAGGAGAACCATCACCCTCACTTACATAGTAATTGTACGTAAATAAGTGTGGTGGTGTAATTACTTTTTCAACTTGTCACCACCATTTAGTTCAGTATCAAATTGTTTTTCGTATTCTTCTTTAAGTTCAAATACATCTCCACTCCAAATACCATTTTCTGTATAGTATAGGTGGGTTGAGGTTAGTTCTTTGTGGAACTCTTTTACTCTTGTTTTTAATTGTTTCATAACATCAATTCATTAATGGTTTGATTTAGTTCTCCTATAACTTTTACCAAATCCTTTTTGGTTTGATATGGTGGAGATTTGATTTTTCTTCCTTTGAGTTTTCCTTCTATATAGGAAAGTTGGTTGATGTACCATAGTATAGTTGAGTTCGTTAATGGTTGAATCTCCTTAAAATCGTAAAGTGTTCTCATATTTCATTTTTTATTGTTCGTATATCTATATATATGGGAAAGTGAACCCAAACGATAAAAAGTGGTTGTTTTTGGGTAGTTTTCAGAGTAAAATCCTCTAAAAAATCTCAATGATTTCAACGAATCACAGAATATATTTCAATCTTTTTAAGAGATTCGAGTATTATTATTACATTAGTGGTGAATAAAATAATAATTCAATAAAAATACACCACAACTCAAATTTTTATGAAAAAGAAACAATATCAGAGTAGAAGAGGTAAATATTTCATGGGGTTTTTACCAAATGAGAAGTTCTTAAAACTAACTGAAAAGGAAAGAAAATTCTACAAATTATATAGAGATAATCATAGGTGGATGTATGAAGGTAAAGAGATGATAGAGGAGTGGAAAAAAGAGATTGAAAAGATTAAAAAGAAGATTGATGAAAAGAGATTTCAAATTGAGGGAGGATTAATTAATAAGAGAGTTAATAAAATTGATGGTGAAATTGATGGTGAAAAGGTAATAGGTTGGAGAGAAAAGATGATGGAGGGATATTCTGAGATAGGATACCTTTCAAAGGATTATGATTTCTTTTGTTCTGTAAATCTTAGAAAGAGAGAATCTAAAACACTTAAGAATCAAAAAAAGGGAATTAAAGGTAGAGAGTTATACAATACATCTGATGTATGGGGTGATAAAGGAGATAGAAACAATCCATCTGAGGATTGGTTAGAATATCAGAAAAATCATAAAGAAGGGAAGGTTAAGGAAGTTATTAAAGGTAATGTATATGAGAAGTATTATATAAGGATAGAACCCAAAGGTCGAGGTTGGATTAGAAACTTATATGTTGGTGGTAAAGAAGATGTATTACACCTCCTCAATTGTTGGAATAGTGATATTAAATGGGAGAGTAAAAATGATAAGTATATAAGAGATAATTTAAGAGAAATCTATAAAGGTTATGTTAGATTCCACATTCATAAGAATGGAATTGAAAACATAAAAAGAGGTGGTGAAAATCCATTATCTCAACACCCTCTTTCTAATATCCTTGGTTGGATTGGTGAGTTTCGTAATGATATCTCTGAGTGGATGGATAAATAACTTTACCTTTTGAAAGTATTTTCCCATTCTAATAATTCACTTTTCTTTACAAACCTTTTGTAAGGTGAAATAGTAATCATAGGTAAGTTGTAGTTCTCAACCCAATCGTTTATTGTTTTACGATTTACTCCATAGATTTTTTGTAGTTGTTGTTTGGTAATTCTTTCTTCCATCGTTAGTGTTCCGTTCATATTTTATTATTTATTGTATTCTAAGTTTATATAGGTATCGAAATCAATTTCAATCTCACCATTTGTAAAGGTTATATCATCACAATTTGTACCTCCACTTTGTTTCCATTTAGAAGGTGTTTTCTTTTCCTTTTTGATATAGTAATTCTTCGAGTTTTCCCCCATATATATAAATATATACTTCTTAGTTTTTTGTTAAATTTTCAATGATTTCATTCAAATCATCCTCCTCTTCCATTGTATCCAATACAATACTCTGTATCATCTGTTTTAACTCACTTTTAGAGAGGTTTGAGATACCTTCATCTTCTTCTTCATCTGATTCGAAATCATCCTCTAAATCCTCATCTTCATAATATCCCATCTCTTTCAGGATTTCATCTAAATCAACCTCTTCCTCATCTTCAATATCTGAGATATCATTTCCATTCCATATCATAGAATTTTTAATTTTATCTCTCTCATGTTTCGGTTGAGGTAGTACCATACCTACATTCTCATTCAATAATTTTTTCTTTTGGATATCTGTAAGTGGGATTCCACTTAGTTCCATCAACCTCAACCTTCTTCGGTTAGGTGAAATGTTTTTATCCGTTGGTTTTACTCTTTTCATAATTTGTTTTCCTTTCTATATAAATATTCGGAATACTCTTCTTCCTCTTTTTTGGTATTTGAGATGAATATTCCTTCTCTTTCAATATTTGGATTTAGAGTTCTTCTTTTAGAGTGGAGGTAGTTTCCATCTGAATCAAATACCCATCGGTGAGAGTTATCGTAGTAGTTTTCCATTAGTATAATGTTTTAATTAGTTCGTGTTTGTTCATATATCCTTTGAAACCAACCTCATCCCAAATGTTATGAGTGTGGATTTCTCCCCATTTCCCATTATTGATTTTTACCTCATCTAATCCACTTTTATCTACTTCCCAAGTGTTTCCACCTATGAAGTTGTTTAGTTGATTGTAGAGGTTCTTATCATCGTTGTGTTCAACCATTAAATGAGTATGGTAGTTTCCTTTTGTATAATCCTTTTCGGTTGAGTAATGAGTGATAATATTATCATTCTTTTTAAGTTTTGAGTGAAGGGTGATTATCTCTTTATCTAATATTTTCTTATTAGTTCTCTTCCTTCTTCTTATCATTATACCTACTGATTTCATATGAAATACCCATTACATCAAATTGATGTTATACATTGTTAAAACTGATTTATTGTACCTTTTTCACCTACTCTCATAGGAACGGATAAGTGTGGATTTCCCTTACCATCTGTTTATAAGTATTCAATTCTGAAAAAAGTAGTAAGAATTGGTTGAAAGTGGTAAAAAACACACTCCCTTAAAGAAAATATTTCCTTCTCACAGAGGAAAATAGGTTGATAAAAGTTTTAATATCATATATCAGAATGTTATATTTGAACCGATTATTAGAACTCAACTCTGTTAAATCGTTACCTCACAAGGTTTCAAAAACACTCAAAGAGTTCAAAAATCAACATATTTAGAACTCAGTGAGTTTTTAGTGTGTTTGTAAAGGTTTGATTATTAGGTAATTATATTTGGGTTCGATTCCCGTCCAGACCGCAATTAAAATGTTGTGTTGCTAATAGGTGTTTTGCCTATTAGAGGTTTTTATAAAACCAGTGGAAAGCTTTCCTTTTTCTTATTAAGAAATTGGGATGCTTTTTTATTTAAATAATATATTTTACTCAAATAATAGCAAATTTGAAGCGTATTATACCTACTATAACGTTTTCGTGTTACAATTATAGAATTATTAGTTATTAGTCTTTTTTTGTATTGATTAATTATTTATTCGCTTGTTTTACTGTTTTTTATTGAAAAATTCATTTATTATGTTTTAAATTATTACATATGTCTTAATTTAGCATACTCTTTTTAGGTTATTAATAATTAATCATAAGCTTTTTGATGATTCATTAATAACTTAAAAATTTAATTAAATTATTTAAATATAAAATTCATGAAAATATCATTTTTAAATTTATGTCTGTTTATTGGAACAATGTTCTCTACTATTCAGAGCCAGAATATTTCTGGAAAAGTTTCAGATTCTAATCTTATTCCTCTTGGAGGAGTAAATGTTAGTGTTGAAAATTCAAATAATGGAGCTGTAACTGATTTTGATGGAAATTTTTCTCTATCAAACGTTGATTCTAATTCAAAATTAGTCTTTAGTTATTTAGGATATCAGACTGTTACTGTTGAGGTTGGAATGCAAAAACAGTTTTCCATAATTTTAAATGAAGATCTTAGTGAACTTGATGAAGTTGTTGTAATTGGTTATGGTTCTCAGAAATTGAGTGATATTTCTGGTGCTGTTTCTACAGTTAGTTCAAGTGCTATTGAGGCAATTAAGCCTGTTAGAGTTGAAGATGCTCTTCAAGGTCAAGCTTCTGGTATAAATATTATTTCTAGTGGATCACCTGGATCTAAACCAACAGTTTTAATTCGTGGTATTACATCTTACGCTGGAAATTCTCCATTAGTTGTTATTGATGGTGTTTCGCAATCAATTGATGATTTAAATTCACTTAATCCAAGTGATATAAAGTCTGTTAATGTTTTGAAAGATGCAGCTCTAGCTTCTATATATGGTGTTAAAGGAGGTAGCGGTGTAATCGTTGTTACTACTAAGTCAGGAGAAAGAAATTCTGACACTTCTTTTAACTTTAGTACTTCAGTCGGTAATCAATCTGTCGTTAAAATGATAGATGTTTTAAATGCAAGTGAATATGGTGCTATTTTAAATGAAGCAAGTATGGCAGCTGGTGAAGGTTTAATTTATCCAGACCTATCAGGATTAGGTAAAGGAACAAACTGGCAAGAGGAAGTAATTAATGATGCAGCAATTGTTAATCATTCCATTACTGCTTCTGGAGGTAGTGATAAGACATCCTTTTATGTTTCAGCTGGTTATTTAGGTCAAGACGGTGTTGTTGGTCCATCAGAAAAATCTTTTTTTAACAGAACAAACTTTACAACAAATATTAATACTGATTTAACTGAAAAAACTAAACTATTAGTTAATACAAATTATACTAACATAAAAGGAAAAGGACTTCCAGAAAATGGAATAAATAGTGTTCTTTCTAACTCATTAAATTTTGATCCAACAGTTAATCCTTATGAAAATGGAAGTTTTGGAATTAGTGAAACAATCACTCAGGAGATTATAAATCCATTAGCCCAAATTGATAATACATACAATGAAGGAAATACCAATAAGCTTACTGGTAAGATTGAATTACAACATGATTTAATGGACAACTTAAAAGTTACTTCTAGATTTGGTTATACTTTTGTTGATATTTATAATAAAAACTTTATTCCCTTAGCATTTTATGGTAGTGGTCACAATGCTACTAATGCTAACGAAGATTTAAGTCCTATAGTTTCTGTTGATGCTGAAGGTACAATTGTATCGACTCATAATAGAATTTCAGAATCTAAAACAAACTATTTCAACTATACTTTTGAAACATATGCAAATTATGATTTTACAATTAATGAAAATCACAACTTTCAAACGGTGCTAGGTTTTTCAATTGGAGAAAATAAAGGTGAATATATAGGTGCATTTAACGAAGATGTTCCTTTTAACTCGTGGGCCTATGCAGATATAAGTGCTGCTACTGGAAACGCATCTCAGCAAACTTCAAGTTCTTGGCAATATGTTGGAAGAAATGTTTCTTATTTCTCAAGATTATTATATGATTTTAATGAAAAATACTACTTCTCCTTCACTGGTAGAGTAGACGGATCTACATCATTTGGTACAAATAATAAGTTTGGATTTTTCCCTTCTGCTTCATTCGGTTGGGTAATTTCAAAGGAAGACTTTTTTGAAAACGCTCCTTTAGATTACTTAAAGTTTAGAGCTAGTTATGGATCTCTTGGAAATGATAATATCAACCCTCAATTTGCACTTATTTCTACTTTTCCTAGCTATACTTTTGATGGAAGTATAATTAATGGTTCTGCACTTGGGTCTGTTCCTAATGAGGATGTTTCTTGGGAAAATCAAGTTCAGATGAACTTTGGAATTGATACTAGACTATTTGATAATAAACTTTCAATAACTGTTGATTATTTTAAGAAAACAGTTGATGATTTATTATTTGCCCCTAATTTATCATTATACTTAGGAACTCCAAGTTTCCCAACAACGAATATTGGTAAAACTCAAAGTACAGGTATTGATGCTTCACTTTCATATAATACAACTGTAGGAAAAGACTTTAATATTAGTACAAACCTTAATTTTACAACTTCTGATAATGAAGTTTTAGAAATAAACAATGGCGACAGATATATATGGGGAGCTGGATATGGAATTCCTTACACTCCAATTGTAAGATTTGAAGAAGGATATAGCCCTGGATACTTTTTTGGTTATAAAACAGATGGAATATTTCAAACACAAGCTGAGGTTAATTCACATGCTACACAAAATGGGGCAGCCCCTGGAGATATAAGATTTGTTGATGTTAATTCGGATGGGATTATAAATGACAGCGATAGAACTGAAATAGGTGACCCTTTTGCTGATTTTACAATTGGGTGGAATTTAGCTGTTGATTATAAGAATTTTGATTTTAGTGTATTTACATACGCTTCAGTAGGTAATGATATTTACAGAGCTTACGAAAGAAACTTAAATTATACTAATCGATTTGCTTCAACATTAGATAGATGGACTGGAGCAGGGACAAGTAATTCAGAACCTAGAGTCTCATTTATTGATTCAAATAATAACAGAAGAGCATCTGATAGATACATTGAAGACGGAAGCTACCTTAGAATAAAAAATATTCAACTAGGATATACTTTTCCAGAATCGTTTGCAAACCAGATTGGTTTTGATGAAATCAGAGCATACACTCAGGTTAAAAACTTACTTACTTTAACTGAATATTCTGGTTATGATCCAGAAATTTCAAATGGTGGAGTATTAAACACTGGTATTGATATAGGAACCTACCCACAACCAAGAACTTGGTCTATGGGATTAAATATTAAATTTTAATAATAGAAATTATGAAAAAGATTAAACAAATATTTACATTACTGACTGTTAGCATTTTGTCATACACATGTGCTGATCACGTTGACTACGAACCAATAGAAGGTTATGCTATTACCGCAGACGTTTACTTTCAATCAGAGAGTGATTATGATGCTGCATTGATAGGAACTTACGATCCGCTTCAATGGTTATTTTTTAACATGCAAATTGGAGATATAGCTTCTGATAATTCTCTATGTGGAGGCGAAAGTGCATCAGATTATCTTGGTCTACAACAAATTGATGATATGACTCATTATCCGAACAATGATAATTTAAGATCAATTTGGCAGTGGTTATATGAAGGTGTCAACAGAGCTAATTATATGGAAGAAAATAAATCTCTATTAGATTTTGATAATAAAGACGCTCTTTACGGAGAGGTTTATTTCTTAAGAGCATATTACTATTTTGAATTGGTAAGATTCTTTGGAGATGTTCCATTATTTGTAGATGGAAGATTAACTGCTGGAGATGCTGGAACATTAAGTAGAACTCCTAAAGAAGATGTTTATGCTCAAATTGAATTAGACCTTCAAAATGCAATATCAACCTTGCCAAACTCTCAAAGTCAAGTAGGAAGAGTTAATAAATTTACTGCAAATGCTCTACTTGGTAAGGTTTTACTATACCAAGATAAATTTACTGAAGCGGCAACTGCTTTTGATCAAGTTATTGGAGTTTACTCTTTAGTTTCAGATTATGGAAGTCAATTTTTGTCTTTTGGTGAAAACGGGCCAGAATCTGTTTTTGAAATTCAATACACTAATACATCAAATTGGTATGATTGGGGTTGCCCACAATGCTCAGAAGGAAATTATGGAATAATAATGAATGGACCAAGAGGTTGGGATGGACCTGAATACGCTCAAGGATGGAGTTTTAATGTTCCAGTAAACTCTTTATATGAATCATTTGAAGAAGGAGATACCAGAAGAGATGCTTCTATTTTAGATATGGTTGCTTATTCTGCTGCAACAGGAGCAAACTACACAGAAGGATATGAGCATACAGGATATTACAATAATAAATATATTCCTAGAGCTGGACAAAGTGGAGCTCAAACGGAATTAAATTATTTAAATAATTATAGAATAATTAGATATGCTGATGTTTTATTAATGGCTGCTGAAGCCAATAATAGAGGTGGTATTAGTGATGCTTTAGCTCAACAGTACTTAAATGAAGTTAGAAGAAGAGCTTTTGGAGACCAAGATCATGATATTACAGCAACAGGAACTGCTCTTACAGATGCAATTTGGGCTGAAAGAAACCTTGAGCTTTCAATGGAGGGTCACAGATTTTTTGATTTAGTAAGAACTAATCAAGCAGCTTCCAAAATTAATGGATTTGTTGAAGGAAAACATGAGGTTTTCCCAATTCCACAAGCGGAAATTGATATTTCTGGTTTGACTCAAAATCCTGGTTACTAAAAATTAATTTATACAAAAACATGAAAAAATTAAAATATTTATTAAACGTATTTCTTGCTTCTGCCTTAATATTTGCTTGTGTAGAAGAAATAGAAAATAACATTGATTTTGTTGAGACTATTCAAGCCCCAACAAACGTATCTGCTATGATTAGCATAACTCAAGATAACACTGGAGTAGTTACAATTACCCCTACTGGTGAAGGAGTTGTTAGTTATACTGTTGATTTTGGAGATGGTTCTGATTCCTCTGATTCGGTAAATCCAGGAAATTCTGTTGTAAATACATACCCTGAAGGTACGTACGAGGCAATCATAACAGCAGTTGGTTTGAATGGTGAAGTAACTGAAACAGTTGTCTCTGTTGTAGTTTCTTATTCTGCACCTGAAAACTTATTAGTAACTATTAATAATGTACCTGGAAATGCTTTTGATATAACTGTATCTGCAGCAGCAGATTTAGCTGCATCATTTGAGGTTTATTTTGGAGATCAAGGAGCTGATGAGGCGCCTACTCCTCTTCAAATTGGAGAGACTCTAACATACACGTATTCAAATGTAGGAGAATACATGGTTACAGTAGTTGCGTTAAGTGGTGGAGCAGCTACTACTGAATACTCAGAGCTAGTTACAATAGTTAACCCATTACTGATGCCTATTGATTTTGAAGATCCAACATTAAATTATTCATTTGTTGATTTTGGAAATGCTCAAAGTACTGTGATTCCTAATCCTGATCCATCTGGAGTAAACAATAGTAGTACTGTTGGTCAATCAGTTAAGTTTAATGGAGCTGAAGTATGGGCTGGCTCATTTTTAACTATTGATGAGCCTGTTGATTTTTCATCGCTTAATAATATAGCAGTTGATGTTTGGACTTCAGAAATTGGAGAAGTTGTTAAGTTAAAACTTGAAAACTCAGCAAATCCAGATATCAATACTGAAGTTGATATGACAACTACTGTAAATCAAGGATGGGAAACTTTAATATATGATTTTAGTGCCTCAAATTTATCTCAAGATTATGATAGAGTTGTAATATTCTTTGATTTTGGAAATGTCGGAGATGATACTTCTTATTACTTTGATAATATTAGATTATCTCTTCCAGCTGTATCTAACTTTACTACAGTTGAGGATTTTCAAGGTGACACACCTGGAAACTTTTCGTTTGGTGGAGTTGAAGGAGTTCAATTAGTATCTAACCCTAATCCATCTGGAACAAATACTACATCTACAGTAATGCAGTTTACTAAAACTGATGGAGCTGAAGTATGGGGAGGAATGGGATTTGCGGTTGATGGTATAATTAACTTTAATGGAACAAATCAAATAAAAATTAATTCATACGCACCAGAGGCGGGTAAAGTAGTTAAAGTTAAATTAGAAACTGTTGAGGGAAATGTTGATGGTCTTACATATGAATTTGATATGACTACCACTGTGGCAAATCAGTGGGAAGTTTTAACATATGATTTCTCAGCCGCTCCTGATTTAGATTACGTATCATTTATTGTGTTTTATGATTTTGGAAATCAATCAGCAGGAGTTTATCACTTTGATGAAATTCAAGTTGGATTAGGTGAATATATTCCAACACAAGCTCCGACTATAGCAATTGAAGATTTTGAAGGTGACTTACCTGGAAACTTCTCTTTTGGTGGTGTTGAAGGAGTTCAGATTGTTGAAAACCCTAATAGTTCTGGAACTAATACAACAGCAAATGTTATGCAATGTACTAAGACAGAAGGATCTGAAGTATGGGGTGGAATGGGAATTTCAGTTGACCCTATTAATTTTTCTTCTGCAGGCATGAATCAAATTCAAATTCAATCTTACTCACCAGAAGTAGGTAAAGTTATTAAGGTTAAATTAGAGACTATTGAAGGAAATGTTGATGGTCTTACATATGAGTTTGATATGACAACAACAGTAGCTAATCAGTGGGAAACTTTAACATATGATTTTAGTTTAGCACCTGATTTAGATTATGTATCTTTTATTGTATTCTATGATTTTGGAAATACTGGAGAAGGAGTATATCACTTTGATGAAATAAAATTGGTTAATTAAAAAAATATAACAATGAAAAAAATTAAATATTTATTTAAATCTCTATTAGTAATTACAGCATTAGTTTTTACTTCTTGTGAAACAGAAGATCACGAATTTGGTGATATAGTCAATCCAACTAATTTACAAGTTTCAGCAGAAATTGTTGGGGCTGATGACAATAATCCTAACGGAGATGGTAGTGGTACAGTTCATTTAACAGCTGTAGCAGACAATGCAATCACTTATAAATTTGTTAGTAATGGAGTAGAAACAATGTCTCCAAGTGGAATGATTACTTATAATTTTTCTACTACTGGATTAAGTAATTATGAAGTTACAGTGATTGCAATCGGAACAGCTGGAGTTGTTTCTAATACATCTATTTCTTTAGATGTATTAGTCTTGTATTCTCCACCGGCAGAACTATTAGAGGCTATGTATACAGGAAGTTGGAGAGTAAAGGCGGAAGAGTTTGGACATATGGGTGTTGGCCCATCTGATTTAGATACGCCAGACTGGTGGCAAGCTTCAGCATTTGATAAAGTAGATACAGGAATGTACGACGATAGATACACGTTTACTCCAGATGGAACTTTAACTGTTGAAACTTTTGGTAGTATTTTTGGAAAAGCTCCACCACTAGCTGATGAATTTGTAGGAGATCAAGGACTAGAAGCTAACGGTAATAATGAATATGAATATTATCCAACTGAAGATTTTACATCAAATTGGACTATAGGTGCTCCAGGTGGTGAGGAACACATTTACCTTGATGGAAATGGATTTTTTGGATTTTATGTTGGAGGAACCCATGCTTATAAAATTATCGATAGTTCATCAAATACTTTAACACTTAAAACTGTAGGTTTTGAAGGATTAGCTTGGTATATAATACTCACAAATGAGCAGTAGTACATTATAACATAATAATATTTTAAAAAGAGAGAAATGATTATTTATTTCTCTCTTTTTAATTATATTTATGACCTTAAAATTTAATCATGTTTCGTTTAATCACACTTATTCTTTTGTTAACCACTTCATGTTCGAGTGAAAAGTCTAGCAATGGAGGAGAAAATATAGGAACGACTATTGAAGAGATTATTCCTTCAAACTTAAATTTAACAATTGATATTGTTGGACAAAACATTGATAATTTAAATGGCGATGGTAGTGGGGTTATAAGCTGTTCTGCATCTGCAACAGACGCTATAAATTATGAATTTCGATTTGGTAATGGAGAGGTTGTAGAAAGTGCTAGTGGTAATGTTGAATTCACATACACAACCCCAGGTCTGAACAATTACACTGTTTATGTATATGCTTTTTCTGAGACTGATAACTATGTTGTAGATTTTCAATCTGTTTCAGTATATGTTAATGATGATACATCAGCTGGATTAATTTGGTCTGAGGAATTCAATGAAACTGGAGCAGTTAATAATAATAATTGGACTCATGAAATTGGAAATGGAGAATGGGGTTGGGGAAATGGTGAATCTCAATATTATACTAGTAGGTTAGATAATTCAAAAGTAGAGGATGGAGTTTTGAAAATCACTGCAAAAACTGAAGCTTACCAAGGTCACAATTATACTTCTGCTAGGTTAATTTCAAGAAATAAGTTTGAATTTCAATATGGTAGAGTTGATATAAGAGCGAAATTACCTGAGGGTCAAGGAACATGGCCGGCCCTTTGGATGCTGGGAGCTAATCATACTAGTGTAGGTTGGCCTGAATGTGGAGAAATTGATATAATGGAGCACTGGGGTCATAATCCAACAGTTGTTGCAGGATCTATTCACACTCCCTATAGTCATGGAGATACATGGACCAATGGTCACGTAAATGTCAGTGACTTCAACGAATTTCATATCTATTCGATAAATTGGACATCTGAAAAAATACAATTTTTCATTGATGATAACTTGTACTACACTTATAATCCCTCTCCTAAAAATATTGAAAATTGGCCATTTGATGCACCTCAATTTTTTATTTTAAATATAGCTATGGGAGGATCCTGGTTTGATATAGATCCAAATTTTATCGAATCAACTATGGAAGTTGATTATATAAGAGTTTACAATAATTAAAGTAACAACAAAAAATATATAATAAATGAAATCAAAATTTTTACAAATAATTTTAGTAGCAACTATAGTTTTTAATTACAGTTGTAATGAATCTGTTTCTGAAAAAAAAATATTTATAAGTGACCTAATGTCTAAAATGACTTTAGACGAAAAAGTAGGCCAAATGAATCAATATAACGGATTTTGGGATGCCACAGGACCTCTTCCAAAAAAAGGTTATGAGAAAGGAAGGTATGACGACTTGAGAAATGGTTTGGTAGGCTCTATGTTAAATGTTACAGGAGTTAAAAATGTATCCGCACTTCAAAAAATTGCTGTTGAAGAAACAAGACTTGGTATTCCTTTAATCTTTGGTTTTGATGTTATTCATGGGTATAAAACTATTAGTCCGATTCCACTAGCTGAATCAGCGAGTTGGGACATTAAAGCCATTGAAAAATCTGCAAGAATTGCAGCTGAAGAAGCAGCTGCAGCAGGCTTAAACTGGACTTTTGCTCCAATGGTTGATATTTATCGAGATGCTAGATGGGGTAGAGTTATGGAAGGAGCTGGAGAAGACACTTATTTAGGAAGTGTTATTGCTGCAGCCAGAGTTAATGGATTTCAGGGTGAAAATTTATCGGATTTTTCAACAATTGCTGCTTGTGCTAAACATTTTGCTGCCTATGGGTTTCCAGAAGCTGGTAGAGATTATAACACTGCAGACATAAATAAATATACTCTTTATAATAATGTTTTACCTCCATTTAAAGCTGCGCTTGATGCAGGTGTAAGTACTTTTATGAATGCATTTAATACATTAAATGAAGTTCCGGCTACAGCAAGTAAATTTTTGCAAAGAGATATTTTAAAAGGAGACTGGGGATTTGAAGGGTTTGTTGTTTCTGACTGGGGTTCTATAGGTGAAATGATTCCACATGGATACGCTAAAGATGGGGTACATGCCGCAGAGCTTGCAGCTAATGCTGGATCAGATATGGACATGGAATCAAGTCTTTACGTTAGAGAATTACAAGGTTTAGTTGCAGATGGGAAAGTAGATATTAGTGTCATTGATGATGCTGTAAAAAGAATTTTGGGGGTTAAATATGATTTAGGTCTTTTTGAAGATCCGTATAAATATTGTGATTTAGAAAGAGAAAAAACTGTAATTGGAAGTAAAGAAAATAATTTAGCTGCATTAGATATGGCTAAAAAATCAATTGTGTTACTAAAAAATGAAAACTCTTTGTTACCAATTAATAAGAATGGTCAGAAAATTACTTTGATTGGACATTTAGCTGATGATAATAATAGTCCACTTGGAAATTGGAGAGGTGCTGGAGAAAGCAATACTGCTGTAACTGTATTAGAGGGATTAGAAAACTATGGAAATAATTCTATTACATATAAAAAGGGAGTTGATTTATACTATGGAGAAACTAACTTTCATAATAGAGTTAAACTAAATCATAAAGATAAAACCGGTTTTAAAGAGGCTAAAATAGCTGCCAAATCTGCAGATATAGTTGTTATGGTTCTAGGCGAAGAAGGTTTTCAATCAGGGGAAGGTAGAAGTAGAACTGAGTTAGGGTTACCAGGTTTACAACAAGAATTATTAGAAGAAGTCTATAAAGTAAATAAAAATATAGTTTTAGTATTAATGAATGGAAGACCCTTAAATTTAACTTGGGCTGATGAAAATATTCCTGCAATTCTAGAAACTTGGCACTTAGGAACACAGTCTGGAAATGCTATTGCAGAAGTATTGTATGGAAATTATAACCCTAGTGGAAAATTAACGATGTCGTTTCCAAGAAATGTAGGACAAGTTCCACTTTATTACAATTATAAAAAAACTGGAAGACCAGGAGCTTCTTCTGCAGAGGTTACAAAATCAACTTATGCTGATGTTGAAAATAGTCCATTATATCCTTTTGGATACGGATTAAGTTATACTAGTTTTAGCTATTCAGATTTTTCTCTAAGTTCAAAGGAAATCACAAGAGATGACACTATCATTGCTAGTGTGAAAATTACTAACACAGGAAAAGTTAAAGGCAAGGAAGTAGTACAAATGTACATAAGAGATCATTATGGAAGTCTTGCGAGGCCTGTTAAAGAGTTAAAAGGTTTTGAACTTCTAGAGTTAAACCCTGGAGAAACTAAAGAAGTTAGTTTTGAAATTGATAATTCTAAGTTATTATATTATACCGCAAATGATCGCTGGGAATCAGAAAATGGAAAATTCAGTGTTTTCATTGGGGGAGATTCTGATGTTAAGGAAAACAAATCATTTGATTTAATTAATTAAAAGTAATGATAACCTTAAAACAATTAGCTAATAAATTAAATGTTTCTGTTTCGACAGTTTCTAAAGCTCTTAACAATAGTGATGAGATTAGTGAAGAGACTATAAATAAAATTCAAAATTTAGCTAAAGAATTAAATTACAAAAGAAATAAAATTGCCCTAAGTCTAAAAAATAATAAGACTTTTACTCTTGGTGTTATTATTCCAGATATTTTAAATAGATTTTATGCAAAAGTTCTCCATGGAATCCAAAAAGCTGCTGAAGATACAGGTTATGATATAATAATTTACTCTTCTAAAGAGTCATTAGTTAAAGAAATTGATTATTTAAACATACTTGCTTCTGGGACAGTTGATGGAGTTTTATTAGCTTTGTCTGAAGAAACCATAAATAAAAATGATTTTGGCCACATAAAAAATATTACACTTAAAGATATTCCGGTTGTAATGTTTGATAGAATTACCGATAAAATTAGTTGCGATAAAGTTATAATTGATGATTTTGATGCTATTTATAATGAGGTAAAAAGTTTAGCTAAATTGGGTCGTCGTAAAATTGGATTCATTTCTTCAATATCTAATTTAAATGTAGGTAAATTAAGAACTAATGGCTTTAGAAAAGCATCTGTTGATTTTTTTGGAAAATTTGATAGTAATCTAGTTTTAAATCTTACTAATCAAACTAATAACTCTTCAATGAAACCTTTTTATGATGCAGATGTTCATAAAAATATAGAACAATTTTTGTTAGATAATAATGATTTAGACGCAATAATAGCAGCTGATAATTTATCTGGGGTTATTTCAATAAATATAGCATCAAAATTGAATATCAAGGTTCCAAAAGAATTGTCAATTGTAGGTTTTGGTGATAAATTAATATCGATGCTTTCTTATCCAAAACTAACAATAATTAACCAACATGCTGTTCAAATTGGACAAAGGGCCGCTGAATTATTAATTAGTAGAATTAACAGTAAAACAACTGACTATACTTTTGTTACAGAAATTATCCCAACAACTACCGAAAGCGGATCTTCAAAATAATAATGCCCAATTAGTAGATATTATTCTAATGTAAATTATCAAAAAAGCAAATCCTGTTATAAATTTTATAATAGATGATGTAATAATGCCAATTAATGAACCTATTGCCGGCTTAATCCCTTCATTTATATTTTTCCCACCTATATATTCTCCAATTAGCGCTCCAACAAAAGCTCCTATAATTATTCCAAAAGGAATCGGGCTAAAAAGACCCACTAAAAGCCCAACAGTAGTGCCAATAACACCATATTTACTTCCTCCAAAATATTTAGAACCTATAATAGGAACAAAGTAGTCAACTATAAAAATTACGATTGCAACTATAAATGTAATTGTAAGTAAAGTACTGCTTGTTGAAAACCCTTCAACTTGAGAAATAACAAAGAGGCCAAACCAGCCAGTTATTGGTCCTGGAATTATTGGGACAAAACTTGCCACCAGACCAGTTATAATTAATATAATTGAAATAATTAATAATATATAAGTCATAATTTATAATATTTAATAAATATAATTAATAATCATACATGATATTAGTTTATATTTTTTGTAATTTGAAACTACATTTTAGTATATGAAATTTTATATTAATTATATTTTATTTTTAATTTTCTTTTCTTGTGATTTTACTTCTAACAAAGAACTTGTTGTTGAAGATTTAGTTTCAAATGATTTAAAAACATTTAATTGGAATGATGTCGACACCTACCCTAGATTTCAAAATTGTGATACAATCATCAATAAAGAATCTAACTTTGATTGTTTTGTGAATACTATAACCTCTAATTTACAATCCAATTTAATTAATAATTCTGTAGTTGTTAATTCATCTTTGTCAGACACTTTAATCATTAATTTTAATGTTACTAACAAAGGAGATATAGTTTTAAGTGAACTATCTAATGAAAGTGTGATTTCTGAATTAAATGTATTAATAGACTCTATTTTTAAACACACAGTTTCAGATTTGCCAAAGTTATATCCTGCAATAAAAAGAGGACAACCGGTAAAAACAAAGTTTATTTTACCTATACTAATATCAACAACTGATTAAACTGTTTCTATGGCTAAAGAGAGAATTATATTGGGAATTGATCCAGGAACAACGATTATGGGTTTTGGAATTATTAAAGTAGTAAATAATAAAATGATTTTTTTGCAACTTAATGAGTTGAATTTAGTTAAGTATAAAGATCATTATTTGAAATTAAAATTAATTTATGAGAGGACTAATGAGCTTATTGAAACATTTCACCCTGATGAAATTGCAATTGAAGCTCCTTTTTTTGGTAAGAATGTTCAAAGTATGTTAAAACTAGGTCGAGCTCAAGGAGTGGCAATGTCAGCTGGACTAAACAAGGAAATTCCAATTACTGAGTATTTGCCAAAAAAAATAAAAATGTCCATCACAGGAAATGGAAATGCTAGTAAAGAACAGGTGGCAAGAATGCTTCAAGGAATGTTTAAATTAAAAACAATTCCAAAAAATCTAGATGCTACTGATGGTTTAGCTGCTGCAGTTTGTCACTTTTATAATTCTGGAAAATTAACCGGTGAAAAAAATTACTCGGGGTGGTCTAGTTTTATTAAACAAAACGAGAATAGATTAAAAAAGTAATTTTTATTTAATTAATAAGAAAGATTAAGTGTCAGGAATTTATATTCATATTCCGTTTTGTAAAAAAGCTTGTCATTATTGTGATTTTCATTTTTCAACATCCTTTAAGTATAAAGACCAAATGATTATTTCGTTGAAAAACGAAATTTTAATAAGAAAAAGAGAACTAAAAGATAAAAAAATTGAATCTATTTATTTTGGTGGTGGCACACCATCTGTATTAAGTACGATAGAAATAAATTCATTGATACAAACAGTCTATGATAACTATCTTGTTAATGATTCTGTAGAAATAACATTAGAAGCTAATCCAGATGATTTGACTAATAAAAAAATACTAGAATTATCCAAAACCAGAGTAAATAGATTAAGTATTGGAGTTCAATCTTTTTTTCAAAAAGATTTAACACTTATGAATAGATCTCACACTAGTAATCAAGCCTTAGACTGTATAAAATCTGCAATTAAATATTTTGATAATATTTCTGTTGATCTTATTTATGGTATACCAGGACTAGATAACCTTAGATGGAAAGAAAATATCGAGATTTTAATATCTCACAATATTTCTCATATTTCTGCATATGCTTTAACTGTTGAGCCTAAAACTGCTCTAAAAAAATATATTGATAATGGAATAATCTCACCAATTGATGATTCTCAATCTCAGCAGCAATTTTATATCCTTTTAGATATTTTAGAGAATCACAATTATGAAAATTATGAATTATCTAATTTTGCAAAAAACAAACTCTACAGCGTGAATAATTCGGCTTATTGGACTAGAAAAAAGTATATTGGGATTGGACCATCAGCTCACTCATTCAATGGAAATGATAGATTTTGGAATATTAATAATAATATAAAGTATATAGAATCTCTAAACAATAATGTTTTACCAAATAGTAAAGAATCTTTATCATTAATTGATAAATTTAATGAAACAGTTATGTTCGGATTAAGAACTAATAAAGGGATATCACTTGTTGATATTGAAAACGAATTTGGTACTATTTATAAAAATCAAATAATTGAAAACTCTCAAAATCATATCAATAATGAGTTGTTAATAATTAAAAACAAATATTTATATATTACAAGAAAAGGTAAGTTTTTATCTGATGGTATTGCATCAGATTTATTTATGTTAAATTAAAATAAAAAATATAACTTTATTAAAAAAATATAAATTATGAAATGGGAAGGAGTTATGCCAGCTGTAACTACAAAATTTACAAATGATGATCAGCTAGATTTCAAAATGTTTGATGTAAATATTCAAGCTCAAATTGATGCAGGAGTTAGTGGAATTGTTTTAGGAGGTACATTGGGTGAAGCTAGCACTTTGACTAGTTTCGAAAAAAGCGAATTAATAAAAAACACCATTTTAATTACTGAAAATAAAATTCCGGTTTTAATGAATATTGCAGAGCAATCTACTAGTGAAGCTATTAGGTCTGCGATAAGTGCTGAAAAGGATGGTGCTTCAGGATTAATGATTTTACCCCCAATGAGATACAAAGCTAGTGATGATGAAACTGTCAAGTATTTTAAATCTATTGCTCAAAGTACTTCATTACCAATTATGATTTATAATAATCCAGTGGATTATAAAATTGAAGTTACATTAGAAATGTTTGATCAATTATTGGAATGTGAAAATATTCAAGCTGTAAAAGAATCTACTAGAGATATTTCCAATGTAACTAGAATTATAAATTATTTTGGGAATAGGCTAAAAATTATGACCGGCGTTGATACACTTGCATTAGAAAGTTTATTAATGGGAGCTCATGGATGGATAGCTGGATTAGTTGATGCTTTTCCAAATGAGACTGTAGCAATTTATAAATTACAAAAAGCTGGATATATTTCTGATGCATTAGAAATATATCGATGGTTTCTACCTCTTCTTGAATTAGACATTAATTCAAAACTAGTACAAAATATAAAGCTAGCTGAAACGTACACTGGAATTGGGACTGAAAATGTAAGACCACCTAGATTACCCCTTGACGGAGACGAAAGAAAAAAAGTTATAAAAATAATAGAAAGTAGTTTAAAAAACAGACCAGACCTTTCAAAATATACATATTAATATGCTACATGGAAAAAATTATATCGGAAATAATTTGTCTTCTGAGGGAAAAGTGATTTTTAAAACTTTTAATCCTAAACTTAATAAAAATAATGATTGTAATTTTAGTGAAGCTACGGCTAATGAAATTAATAAAGCTGCTAATTTAGCCTATGATGCTTTCTTAGAATTTAAAAACATAGATAGTTTAAAAAGGTCAAAATTTTTAGATTCTATTGCTGATCAAATATTATTAATTCAAAATGATATTGTTAGAGTTTATTGTGAAGAAACTGGACTGCCAGATGGAAGAGCAAAAGGTGAACTTGGGAGAACAATTGGTCAAATTAGATCTTTCTCAGAGTTATTGAAAAAAGGAGATTGGGTTAATGCATCAATTGATACGGCAGATACTGATAGAAAGCCTGTACCAAAACCCGATTTAAGAAAAATGTCAATTCCTTTAGGTCCTGTTCTAGTTTTTGGAGCTAGTAACTTTCCTTTGGCTTATTCAACTGCTGGTGGTGATACAGCCTCAGCCTTAGCGGCAGGATGTCCTGTAATTGTGAAATCTCATCCAATGCATGCAGGAACTGGAGAATTAGTTTCTTCCGCAATTATTAAAGCCGTTAAAATCACAGGTATGCCAAATGGAGTTTTTTCCAATATTAATAGTGGAGGAATACAAACCGGAATTGATTTGATCAACAATCCTATAATAAAGGCAGTTGGCTTTACAGGTAGTTTAAAAGCAGGAAGATCACTTTTAAATTTGGCTAATAACAGAGATGAACCAATCCCAGTATTTGCTGAAATGGGAAGTATTAATCCGGTTATTATTTTGCCAGAAATTTTAAAGACTGATTGGAATAATTTAGCTACTAAATATGCAAATTCTATAACCTTAGGTTCAGGTCAATTTTGTACAAATCCAGGAATTATTATTGGAATTAAATCTACTTACTTTACCGAATTTGTAAATTCTCTAAGTAAAAAAATTCTGGATATTGCCCCGTCTTGTATGTTACATCCAAATATTATTAGAAATTATAATAATAATAAAATGAAATTAATTTCAGATAAACAAGTTAATGTTATTGCTGATTTTACTGATGATGTAGATGTTAATTGTTCTAAACAAACTTTAGCAATGGTTAAGGGATCAGATTTTATAATTAATAATGATTTACAAGAAGAAATATTTGGCCCATTCTCTCTACTAGTAGAATGTGATAATATGATTCAGCTAGAATCAGTGGTTGATAAAATTAACGGTCAATTAACTGGTACAATTATAGCTAGTGATAATGAAATTTCATCTAATAAAGCTTTAATTGATATTTTAAAAGAAAGAGTAGGTAGAATTATTTTCAATGGTGTTCCTACTGGAGTGGAAGTTAACGCTTCAATGTTGCATGGTGGGCCTTATCCAGCATCTACAGATAGTAGATTTACTGCTGTCGGTGTTAAATCTATAGATAGATGGGTTAGACCTTTAAGTTATCAAGATTTCCCCAGCGAATTACTTCCTGATTCTTTAAAAGATAATAATCCAAAAAACATACTTCGTCTTGTAAATGGAATATACACCAAAAATAAAATATAAATGAAAAATTCAGTCTTATCAGTATTAGCTATAATTTTATTAGTAACCGGAGTTGTTATTAAATTTTCAGAAAATTCAAAAAAGAAATTGCAAGAAATAATAACAATTTACCAAGATCATGAGTCTTATGATGGTAATGAATATCCTTTGGGCCTATTTACTAAAGAGCATTTTGAAAGCGAAGCTAATTTTGCGTTAGACTTATTAAACCAACTTGGAAATATTGACACCAATGATTTAGATGAAAATAATTTAATTTCTTATGAATTATTAAAATTTGAATTAAACGATATAGTTGATTACTATAATTTTGAAAGATATTTAAATCCTCTTCTTTCAGATTCAGGATTTCATAGTAGTTTAAACTACATGGTTCGTCCATTATCAAATTACCAAAAGACTATAGAATATTTAAATAAATTGAATTCTTTGCCTGAATTTGTAAACCAAAATTTAACTAATATAAGAATTGGTTTGGAGAAAGGAGTTTCTCAACCTTTAGTTATTTTTGACGGATATGAATCTACTTATGATGATCATATTACAAATAATTATTTAAATAATTATTTCTATTCTCCGTTTAAAAATTTACCAAAAGATATATCTCAAAGTCAATCAGACTCGATTCTTAAAGCTGCTAAAATCTCAATTAATGAAATTGTGGTTCCACAGTTTAAGAAAATAAAGAAATTCTTTGAAAAAGAATATTATCCTAAAACCAGAACCAAAATTGGAATTTCAAGTACTCCAAATGGAAAAGAGTACTATCAAAATAGAATTAATTATTATACAACTAGTAAAGAATACACAGCTGAAAAAATTCATCAAATTGGATTAGATGAAGTAGCAAGAATAAAATCAGAAATGAAAAAAATTATTAAGGAACTCAAATTTCAAGGTTCATTTGAGGATTTTTTTAAATTTTTAAGAACTGACAATCAGTTTTATGCAAATACTCCAAAAGAATTATTAATGTACGCTAGAGATATTGCAAAGAGAGCTGATGAGCAACTACCAAGGTTTTTTAAAACACTTCCCAGGAAACCGTATGGAGTTGCACCAGTTCCAGATGCAATTGCCCCTAAGTATACTAGTGGAAGGTATGTGGGAACTTCAAAAAATAGTACTGACCCAGGATATTATTGGGTAAATACATATGATTTAAAAAGTAGAACGCTCTACACAATACCAGCTCTTACAGTTCATGAAGCTGTTCCTGGCCATCACCTCCAATCGGCGTTAAACAATGAATTAGGTGATAAAATACCATCATTTAGAAAAAACTTATATCTTTCTGCATACGGAGAAGGTTGGGGTCTTTATACTGAGTATTTAGCTGAAGAGATGGGTTTATATACAACCCCATATGAACAATTCGGTAAACTCACATATGAAATGTGGAGGGCGTGTAGGTTAGTAGTAGATACTGGTATTCATGCATTAGATTGGTCAAAGGAAATGGTTTTAAATTATATGTCATCTAACACAGCACTTTCTTTACATGAAATTAATACTGAAACAGATAGATATATTTCTTGGCCTGGCCAAGCATTGTCATATAAAATAGGTGAATTAAAAATCAGAGAGTTAAGAATTTTAGCTGAAGAGAAATTAAAATCAAATTTTAATATTCGTGATTTTCATGAAATAATTTTATCTGAAGGAACTGTTACACTTGCCATATTGGAGTCAAGAGTTTTAAATTATATTGAAGAAAATAAAAATGAGTAGATCAGTTTTTAAGTGTATAGATGCACACACTTGTGGAAATCCTGTTAGACTAATTGTTGAAGGAGCTCCAATTCTTCATGGAATTAATATGAGTGAAAAAAGACAGTTTTTTTTAAATAATTTTGATTGGATTAGAAAAGGTTTAATGTTTGAGCCTAGAGGCCATGATATGATGAGTGGAGCTATTCTTTTTCCATCCCATAGTTCTGAAAATGATTTTAGTATTTTATATATAGAAACATCTGGATGTTTACCAATGTGTGGACATGGAACAATTGGAGCTGTAACAATAGCTATTCAGGAAAAGCTGATAATTCCAAAAAAACCTGGATATTTAAATATAGAGACACCAGCAGGAATTATTAATATCACTTATAAGCAAATCGATGAAAAAGTTAATTCTGTAAAATTAACTAATGTAGACAGTTTTTTAGCTGCTAAAAAGTGCTCAATTGTTTCAAATGATTTAGGTGAAATATTTTTTGATGTTTCTTATGGTGGAAATTATTATGCTATCATAGAGCCACAAAATAATTTCTCGGGAATTCATAATTATAAAGCTGGAGAAATAATTCGTTATTCACAAGAAATTAGAAAAAAAATTAACAAGAAATACCCCAATAGGTTTATTCACCCTAATGATAGTTCAATTCGCGGCGTTAGTCATTTATTATGGACAGGGAATACTTTAGATAGTTGTTCTAGTTCAAGAAATGCTGTGTTTTATGGTGATAAAGCTATTGATAGATCACCTTGCGGGACAGGAACTTCTGCAAGAATGGCACAATTATATGAAAGAGGAGACCTAAAAATTAAAGAACAATTCGTTCATGAAAGTTATATTGGTTCAAAATTTACTGGTCAAGTAGAAAGAGAATCTAAGGTAGGGGAATTTAATGCTATTGTTCCATCTGTTGAAGGCTGGGCAAAGGTTTATGGTTATAATAAAATATTGATAGATGATGAAGATCCATATGCACATGGCTTTCAAGTAATATAAAATGAAAAAGAAAATTGTAATTATTGGTGGAGGAATTATTGGTCTTTGTACTGCTTATTATTTAAATGAAAAAGGTCATAATGTAACTATAGTTGATAGATCTGACATGAATTCAGGAACATCCTATGTCAATGCAGGTTATTTGTCTCCTAGTCATTTAATTCCATTAGCATCACCTGATTCATTAAAAAATGGTCTTAAATGGATGTTTGATTCAAAAAGTCCACTTTACATTAAACCAAGATTCAGCCTAAGTCTTTTAAATTGGATGTATGCATTTGCAAAATCCTCCAGTAACTCTCACGTCAATAAATCAATTCCGTTAATTAAGGATATAACACTTTTGAGTCAAAAGCTTTATGATGAGATTAAACAAAAGTCTGATTTTAATTTTCATTATGACAAGAAAGGTTTACTAATGCTATGTAAATCTCAAAAGTACTTAGACTCAGAAGGTAAGCTTGTTGATATTGCAGTTTCTAATGGTCTTAAGGCCAAAATGGTTACAAAATCTGATTTAAAGAAAATTGAGCCAAATATTAAAATTGATGCAATTGGAGGGTCATATTTTAAATGTGACTTCCATACAACACCCAATGAATTTATGTCGGATATGAAAAAATATTTAAAAAGTAGTGGAGTAAAAATTATCAAAAACACAACAATTACAGACATAAATATTAAAAATGGGATTATAAAAAATATAAATTCATTTGAAAATAAAATATATGCTGATGAATTTGTTTTATGTGCTGGTTCGTGGTCAAATTTACTCGCAAAAAAACTCAATTTAAAATTATTACTTCAAGCTGGTAAAGGTTACAGTATAAACATATTAGATAAAACTAATATAACTATACCAGCAATTCTTTCTGAAGCTAAAGTTGCAATTACTCCTATGAATGGCTTTACTCGAATTGCAGGTACAATGGAAATAGCAGGAATTAATAAACATATTAGTAAAAAAAGAGTAGATACAATTGTTAATCTATCAAAGAACTATTACCCTGACTTAAATATTAAAAGTACATATATTAATAATGTATCTTCAGGTCTAAGACCGGTTTCACCAGATGGACTTCCATACATAGGAAGGTCGAGTAAATGTGATAATTTAATCATAGCTACTGGCCACGCAATGATGGGATGGAGTATGGCAACAGCTACAGGCCTTATTGTATCAGAAATATTAGAGGATAAAAAGCTTTCATTAAATATACAAAGCTATTCTCCGGACAGAAAATTTTAATTACTTAGTTTCATATAATCCTCACTAAATACGATATCTAAACATCTAATTAGATAATCTGAATTTTCTATATTGAATGTTAAGGGTGGTTTTATTTTTATTACATTTTTATCTAAACCGTCACTACTTAAAAGAATTTTAAATTCTAGCATCCTGTTAATTAAGTACTTTGTTTGCTTGGGTAATGGTTCTAATAGTTTGGAAGCTAACTCAAATCCTAAAAACAAACCTTTTCCACGAATATGAGCTATTATTGGGTATTTTTTAGAAAGTTTAGTTATTTTTTTAATTAAGTACTCACCTGTTTTTTTTGCATTTAACTGTAAGTTTTTTATTTGTATTTCATTTAGAACTTCATTTGATATAGCACATGAAACAGGATTACCTCCAAAAGAACTAAAAAATTCCATTCCGTTGTTAAACTTGTCAGCAATTTTCTTTTTACAAATTACTGCTGCAACTGGATGCCCATTTCCAAAAGACTTTCCAATTGTAACTATGTCAGGTACGACGTCATGCAGTTCAAAGCCCCAAAACTTTTCACCAACTCTACCTAAACCAGTTTGTATTTCATCAGATATGCATAATCCACCTTCTCTTTTTATGATTTTATAAACATTTTTCAGAAAATTTTCAGGTAATTCAATTTGACCACCACAACTAATAATAGGCTCAAGTAATAATGCACCAACTAATTCACCATTACTTTTCATTTTTTTGATTATTTTTTCTATTTCATTTACATACTCAAGTCCACAATTTTTACCTCTGTATTTTCCTCTAAATTCATCAGTCAGAGGAAAAGTATATGTGTTTTTTGATTCACCATTACCACCTTTATTAGAAAACTTATAATGACTTAGCTCTATGCATTTACTGGTACTTCCATGATATCCTCCTTCACTAATCAAAATATTTTTTCGGTTTGTAAAATTCTCAGCCATTCTTATTGCAAGTTCATTTGCTTCACTTCCAGAGTTTACATAATAAACAACCGATAACTCTTTTGGGAAAAATGACAATAAATTTTCTGTTAATTCAATGATATTTTTATGTAAATATCTAGTGTTAGTATTTAATAATGCAATCTGATTTTGAGCAACTTTAACAACATTAGAATTTTCATGACCTACATGAGCAATATTATTTAAAGTATCTAGGTATTTTCCCCCATTATAATCAATTAAATACACACCTTCACCCTTCGATATATATAAAGGTTTTTCATATTGAAGACTCAAATTTTTACCTAAATGACTTTTACGGTAATTAATAATTTTTTTTAAATCTAAACTCTCATGCGATTTTAAGTTCTGGTTTTTAAAAATAAGATTAGGATCAGGGCATAAACTTTTAAAAATTTCTATTTCTGAATAATAACTAACACCAGGAAAATCTTGTATATAGTTTAATTTTGACAAAAGTAATTGAAAATGAAGGTGAGGCACCCAGTTTCCATTTTCAATTTTATTTCCAACAATCCCAATTAAAGCACCCTTTTTTAAAAAATCTCCCACATTATAATTGAATTTATTTGGTGATAGATGACCAAATAGTGTATAAAATGAAAAATCATTTATTTTATGTTTTATAATGATTAGCCCCCCATAACCTTTTTCATTTTTATCTATTGAAATAGTGTCAACAATTCCATCAAACAAGTTTGTTATTTCAGTTCCTTCATCAACCCAAAAATCAACACCCAAATGAATAGTTCTTCTTTCAATTCCATTATTACATTCTCTTTTATAATTTTCAGTATTATATAATTGTCTAGGTTCTAAATATCCTCCAGAGATGATTTTATCAAGATTCTGTTGTTGTAAATATTTAATTTTATTTTCAAATAAATCTAGGTCTTTAAAATTATCTGATAATCCTAACCATTCACTACTTACACTAAGATCTAATTTTAGAAACTCATTTTTGTTTATTGAAGGAAAGAGATCTATTATATTTATTTGTTGATTAATAGCCCAAGTATCAAATTTTACCTGATTTGGATGAGGAGTTAAATCACATGCCTGTCTAAAATTATAATGTGCAAATTTTCTATCAATACTGTGCCATTTATATATCAAATCCCATGCACTGTCTTCGCTAATTAATAAGTATTTATTTTCCTTAAATTTAGTTTTATTTATAGCAGATTTTGTTAACGAAACAACCAATCTCATTCCAATTAAGTTATATAGGTGATATAGTTCACTATCAAATAATTTATAATTTTCATTGTAACCTCGAACTACGCTGATTGCAGATGATAATGGATTTGTGCAATTCATTATAGCATAGGTGCATGTTACCGCTAAGTCATTTATAGTTTGACTTTTTAAGGTGTCACCAAAATCAATAATTCCTTTTACATCTGGATTAACCAACTTTTTTGTAATAATAACATTGTGGTCATTGATGTCATTATGAATAAATGATTTTCTTAAAGTTTGGTAGGAAGCAAGGTCATTTAAAAAACAATCTTGAAAGTATTGAATCACTTTTAACTTCTTTTTAGTATTAAATAATTTTAAATAATTAACAGTCCACAGAGATTTTGCAAGATCCCAATCGGTATTATAATTATTGTCAATAATCTTTAAACTTTCTAACGACTTAGTTAATTTTCCAGCTGACCGACCTAGTTTTTTTCTTAATGTGTTAGTTATTGGATTTACTTCTGACCATAACCTCCCATCTATCCATGAGTTTAATCTAAAAAACCTTTTCCTATTATTCTTATCACAATAAAATGATATTGCATTCCCTTTTGTATTTAATAATTGTTTGGGATATACTTTTTTTTCTAAGGTTTTATCTAGTTTCTTGAATATATTTTCTTGAAATTTCGCAAATTCAATATCAATACTTTGATTATATATTTTAAGAAAATATTGCGAATCATTTGCAGAAATTTTAAAATTTAAATCTAGCTCACCATCTAACTTCGTGGCGTTTCCTTTAATACCATAGTATTCTTCAACTAATTTTTGAACTAGATTTATTGAAATTTCTTTTTCAGATTTTTTCACTCATTTTTATTTGATGTCCATAAATCATAGTAATATTTATAAAATAAAGGAATAGTTTCTATTCCTTTAAAGAAATTAAACAGTCCGAATTTCTCATTTGGAGAATGAATTGCATCAGAGTCAAGACCAAAGCCCATTAAAATAGATTTACTTCCAAGGACTTTTTCAAAAAGTGGAACAATAGGAATACTACCTCCACTTCTTTGAGCTATTGGTTTACATCCAAATGCCTCTAAATAAGCTTTTTCTGCAGCACGATATTCAACACTGTTAGTTTTAGTCACGTATCCTTCCCCACCATGATGAGGAGTTACTTTTACTTTTGCACCACTTGGACAAATTTTTTCAAAATGATCACTAAATAATCTTGTTATATTTTGGGATTCTTGATTTGGAACGAGCCTCATTGAAATCTTGGCATAAGCTTTACTAGGAATAACTGTTTTAGCACCTTCTCCAGTATATCCACCCCAAATTCCATTTACATCTAATGTAGGTCTGTAAGAATTTCTTTCGTTAGTTACATATCCTTTTTCACCATAGGTACTATTTATATCAATTTTAGATTCATAATCTTCCTTGGAAAAAGGAATTTTAGAAACCTCTTTTCTCTCACTTTCAGTCATCTCTAAAACCTTATTATAAAAACCTGGTATAGAAATTTTTTTATTTTCATCGTGAAGAGATGAAATCATTTTTGATAAAATATTAATAGGGTTGGCTACAGCCCCGCCGTATAAACCAGAATGAAGGTCTCTGTTAGGGCCAGTAACTTCAACTTCTACATAGCTTAATCCTCTTAGTCCAGTTGTTATTGAAGGAATGTCATTTGCAATCATACCTGTATCTGAAATTAAAATAACATCATTACTGAGCTTTTCTTTATTTTCAATAATAAACTTCTCCAAATTTAGACTTCCAACCTCTTCTTCGCCTTCAATCATAAACTTGATGTTACATTTTAGTTTATCAAACTTTTTCATGTACTCAAATGCCTTTAAGTGCATAAACATTTGCCCTTTATCATCACAGGCTCCTCTAGCATATATAGCTCCATCAGGATGAATGTTTGTTTTTTTTATAATTGGATCAAATGGAGGGTTATCCCACAATTCTACTGGATCAGCAGGTTGGACATCGTAATGGCCATAAACTAAAACTGTTGGAGCAGATTTACTTATTATTTTATCTGCATAAACAATTGGATGTCCAGCAGTTTCAATTATTTCAATATTTTCACATCCTATTTTTTCAAAATTATCTTTTAAAAATATAGCAGCATCTTTTACATCTTGTTTAAAAGTACTGTCAGCACTGACTGATTTTATTTTTAATAAATCAAATAATTCAGTTAATATTCTATCACTATTGTTGCTTATAAATTGTTTTATTTCCTTCATAATGTAAAAGTACAAAACAAGACAAACTTTTTATTTAAGAAACATCTTAATTTCAAAGTATTGTTTATATTAGCACTCCAAATTGCGGGCGTGGTGGAATTGGTAGACACGCTAGACTTAGGATCTAGTGCCGCGAGGTGTGAGAGTTCGAGTCTCTCCGCCCGCACTTTTTTTTAATTTTCCTTTATAACTCAACACTTCATTAATGAATACTGTCACAGATTTACTAGAAGTTTTGCTTTTAGATAAAAAAGAAGATTTTTTTATTGGTAAAAGTGAAACTGTTGGTAGCTTAAATGTATTTGGTGGACAAGTTTTAGCTCAATCTTTGAATGCAGCCTACCGAACTATTACAAATGGCAGAATATTACATTCTCTTCATTCCTATTTTTTAGAGCCTGGAGATTTAAATAAATCTATTCGATACATAGTAAATGAAACTAGAGATGGAGGTAGTTTCTCTACAAGAAGAGTAACTGCAGTTCAGGGAGAAAAAACTATTTTTATTTTAGCAGCTTCTTTTCATAAAATTGAGTTTGGATATGAGCATTATCGTAAAATACAGCGAACAATCACACCCCCAGAGAAATTAACAAGTTGGAGTGAACTTGCAGAGAAAAATGATAAGTTGATGCCTTTTAAATTAAAGAGTTTTTTAAGTGTTGAACGCCCAATTGAGTTTAAACCAACTAATATTCTAAACCTTTCTAGTAATAATGATCTTCCTCCAATAATGGATGTATGGTTTAAATTAAAAGGGGATATTCCAATTTTGACAATTGAAATCAAGCACCAGATATTAACATATATTTCTGACTACAATCTATTATGGTCATCAATCCTTCCTCATATGAAAAAAGTTAGTTTTTCGGACCTTCAAATGGCAAGTTTAGATCATGCAATGTGGTTTTACAGAGATTTTGACTTTGATGATTGGCTGCTTTATTCAATTGAAAGCCCTAACTCTGGAAATGCAAGAGGGGTTGCTCAAGGTCATATTTATACAAGAACAGGAACTTTAATTGCATCCGTTGTTCAAGAAGGTTTAGTTAGACCTATAACCAAATAATAATAATTTTAACTTACTATATTTGCATTAATTAGCTAAATGAAAAAAGAAGATTTTATTTATAATAATAATTTTGTAGCTCCATTAAGTGGGAGTTCTCATTGGGAATCCCCAAGCAATATTGCTTTAGTAAAATATTGGGGAAAATCAGACCTTCAAATACCAAAAAACACTTCTATTAGTTTTACATTAAGTAAATGTTTAAGTAAGACAAAGCTTGATTTTGTTAAGAAAACAAATAATTCAAAATTAATTGATTTTGAAATTTATTATAATGATAATCTAAAAGAGGATTTTAAACCTAAAATCCAATCTTTTTTAGAAAGAATAGTCACGTATTGCCCTTATATATTAAATTATAAATTTAAAATAAATACAATAAACACATTTCCTCACAGTAGTGGTATTGCTTCATCAGCAAGTGGTATAAGTGCTTTAGCACTTTGTATTATGTCAATTGAAAAACTTATTAATCCAAAGATTACAGATGAATATTTTTATACCAAGGCATCTTTTTTAGCAAGATTAGGGTCTGGCAGTGCATGTAGAAGTCTAAAAGGAAGTGTTAATTTATGGGGTGCTCATTCATCTTTTAATTCTAGCTCCAACTTATATTCTATAAATTTTCCATATGAAGTTGATGATATTTTTAAGACTTATCATGATGCTGTATTACTTGTAGATAAAGGAATTAAAACAGTTTCCAGTACCGCTGGCCATAATCTGATGAATAATCATCCTTTTGGGGAAAAAAGATTCCAAATTGCACAAGAAAATACCGATAAACTATCTACTATTTTAAAAAATGGAGACACTAATGGATTTGTTAAGCTTGTTGAGAATGAGGCTTTAATGCTTCACGGCTTAATGATGACTAGTGATCCGTCTTATATACTTATAAAACCTAATACACTACGAATAATTGAAAGTATTCGTGAATTTAGATTTAAACATGATATTCCTGTTTGTTTTACTTTAGATGCTGGGGCAAATGTTCATGTTTTGTTCCCCGATAAATATTCAGATAAAGTTTACAATTTTATTGAAACTAAATTAAAAGTTTATTGTGAAAACAATTCATATATAAAAGATAGTGTTGGTTTTGGCGCTAAACAATTGTAAATTTGATTTTATAAAAATTACTTATGAAGGGTCCATTGTTTTATTCTAAAATACTATTGTTCGGAGAATATGGAATAATAAAAGATTCAAAAGGACTATCTATTCCATATAACTTTTATAACGGAGCTCTTAAAATAACTGATGTAAACACCCCTTTTGCTAAGGATTCTAATGCTAAATTGTTCAAGTTCTATGACTATTTAAAAAACTTAAATAGTTCAATAGTAAATTTTAATTTAGATAAATTTCATAGCGATTTAAAATTGGGAATGTATTTTGATTCTTCAATTCCTGAAGGTTACGGGGTTGGCAGTAGTGGTGCATTAGTTGCTGCAGTTTATGATTATTATGCTAATAATAAAATAACTGTCTTAGAAAATCTTACCAGAGAAAAGCTTTTAAAATTAAAAGATATTTTTTCAACTATGGAGTCATTTTTTCACGGTAAATCATCTGGTTTAGATCCATTAAATAGCTATTTAAGTATACCAATTTTAATAAATTCAAAAAAAGATATCAAAGTTATTGGTATTCCATCTCAACAAAGAGATGGTGAAGGAGCTGTTTTCCTATTAGACAGTGGTGAGGTAAGTACAACTGCACCAATGATTAATATTTTCATGGAAAAGATGAAAAAAGATGGGTTTAGAAAAATGCTTAACAACCAATTCATTAAATACACTAATAGTTGTGTAGAAGATTTTTTAAATGGTGATTTAAGTTCTTTATTTCAAAACACAAAAAAATTATCTAAAGTTGTTTTTGATAATTTCAAGCCGATGATTCCTAACAAATATCATTCCTTATGGCAAAAAGGAATTGATAACGATTCTTACTTTTTAAAACTATGTGGCTCTGGTGGAGGAGGATATATTTTAGGTTTTACTAAAAATATTGAAAAGGCAAAAAAAGAATTGAACGGGCATAAAATAGAGGTTGTTTATAACTTCTAGAGATTAACTCTATCGATATATCATGAAAGATATATTTTATAAATTTATTAGTTTATTTTCAGTAATTAGATTATATAATATTTTTATTATAATTATTGCTCAATACTTTACGTCTATTTTTATTATCTCTATAGACACTTCCATTTCTAGTATACTGTTTGATTTTCAATTATTTCTTTTAATATTATCTTCATCTATTGCCATAGCTTCTGGCTATATCATCAATAATTTTTATGATTATGAAAAAGACCTTATTAACAAACCAATAAAATCTAAAATTGATAAAGTGATTAGAAAAAGAACAAAGCTAAGTCTTTATATTACTTTAAACTTTTTGTGTATTTATACTTCATCATTGGTTTCTTGGCGATCTGTTCTTTTTTTTACAATATATATATTTGTAATATGGCTTTATTCACATAAATTAAAAAGAATATTATTTATTGGAAATATAGTTTCTTCTTTACTATCAGTGATTCCTTTTTTCATAATATTGATTTACTACAAAAACTTTGAATTAATTATTTTTCTTTATGCTATATTTTTATTTCTAATTGTTTACATGCGTGAAATAATAAAGGATTTAGAAAACATAAAAGGAGACTTCACATTAGATTATAGAACTATTCCTGTTGTTTATGGGGAAAAATCAAGTAAGTACTTACTATCGATAGTCTCATTGTTCACATTAGTAATAATTTACATTTTACTAAGTGGTTTTGACACCGGAATGATGTTCTATTATTATTATTTTAGTATAGCTGTATTGCTATTTTTTATTATTGTTTTGTGGAAATATGATTCTAAAAAATATTATAATTTTCTTCATAATCTATTAAAATTCCTTATTGTATTGGGTGTTTTAAGTATTGTTTTGATAGACTTTGATTTATTTTTAGAAAAATTTTACATATTATTTAATTATTTAATACTTCCTTAAGATATCTATATATCTTTGAAAAAAAATATCATGGATAATAAAATTCGTTTAAATAAATTTATCTCAAATTCAGGAATTTGCTCTAGAAGAGATGCAGATATGCATATTTCGATCGGAAGTGTTAAAGTTAACGGAAAGGTTGTAACTGAAATGGGTTACAAAGTTAATTTAAATGATGAAGTTCGTTTTGATGGGGCTCGTATTTATCCAGAAAAAAAAGCATATGTGCTTTTAAATAAACCAAAAGGATTTTCAACTACTGATAGTAAGTCTAAGGGGAAAACAGTGATGGATTTAGTTTCTAATGCAACTAACGCAAGAATTAAGCCTATTGGAAGGTTAGGTCGCAATACAACAGGTTTATTACTTTTTACCAATGATGAATTGATTATGAATAAATTTACCAACTCAAAAAAGGGTGTAGCTAGATTATTTTATATTGAACTTGATAAAAATTTAAAGGCAGAGCACTTAAAACAAATTAAAGAGGGGTTTAAAATAAATGGTAAATTAATTGCTGTAGAAGAGATTAGTTATGTCGAGAACTCTTCGAAAAAAGAAATTGGACTGAGTATAAAAAATACAGGAAACACTATTATAAGAACGATATTTGATCATTTCAAGTATGATATCATTAAACTTGATTGTGTAAAAATTGCTAACTTAACTAAAAAGGATATTCCAAGAGGTCATTGGAAAAACCTAACTGAACTTGAAGTTAGTAATTTAAAAATGATATAATCTTTCACATTAAGGCATTATCTATAATTTCTTTGACTACTTCTGGATTTAACAAAGTACTTGTATCTCCTAGCTTACTAGTTTCATTACAAGCAATTTTTCTTAAAATTCTTCTCATAATTTTTCCAGAGCGTGTTTTTGGTAAGCCACTGGTAAATTGAATTTTATCTAATTTGGCAATTGGACCAATCCTAATATTGATTAGTTCATTAATCTCTTTTCTAGTATTATCATTATGGTTGGATTCACTTACATTTTTTAGAGTGATATAGCCATATAAAGCACACCCTTTTATGTCATGAGGAAACCCAACAATAGCAGACTCCGCAACCATTGGATGTTCGTTAATTGCATCTTCAATTGGAGCAGTTCCAAGGTTGTGACCTGAAACAATAATAACATCATCTACACGCCCAGTAATTCTATAATTACCTACATTATCTCTTAATGCTCCATCACCTGTGAAGTATTTATTTTTAAATGCCGAAAAATATGTTTCTTTATAGCGCTTATGATTACCCCAAATTGTTCTAGCAATACTCGGCCAAGGAAACTTGATACATAACTTTCCTTCAACTTGATTTCCCTCTAGTTCATTATTATTCTCATCCATTAAACAAGCCTGAACCCCAATAAAAGGTAATGTAGCAAAGGTTGGTTTAGTAGGGGTTACATTAGGAATTGAAGTAATCATAATACCCCCAGTTTCTGTTTGCCACCAAGTATCAATTATAGGACTTTTCTTTTTTCCTATATTATCATTATACCAATGCCATGCTTCTTCATTAATTGGTTCACCAACTGAGCCAAGTACATTTATTGAAGATAAATCATAATTTTCAATAAAATGTGAACCTTGTTTTGCTAATGCTCTTATTGCAGTTGGAGCTGTATAAAATTGACTTATTTTATGTTTTTCAACAATATTCCAAAAACGTCCATAATTTGGGTAGCTAGGCACTCCTTCAAACATTACTGTTGTAGCTCCATTTGCTAATGGGCCATATACAATATAGCTATGCCCCGTAATCCAACCAATATCTGCGGTACACCAGTACACATCATTTTCTTTATATTGAAATGCGTTTTTAAATGTGTAAGCAGTATAAACCATGTATCCAGCTGTTGTATGAACCATTCCTTTTGGCATTCCAGTTGAGCCTGAAGTATACAATATAAATAATGGATCCTCTGCATCCATAATTTCTGCTTCACATTGATCTGAGGCATTATATAGTAATGTTTCTAGCCATTTATCTCGACCGTTTTTCATATTGATTTCAGACATTATTCTTTTAGCTACTAAAACATTTTTTATACAAGAACATTTTTCTAAAGCCTCATCAACTATAACCTTCAAATCAATAGTTTTAGCTCCTCGAAACGAGCCGTCAGCAGTAATTATCATACTACATTTAGAATCATTAATTCTAGTTGCTAACGCATTTGCAGAAAACCCTGCAAAAACAACAGAATGTATAGCTCCAATCCTAGCACATGCCAAAACAGAAATAGCCAATTCGGGGATCATGGGTAAATAAATACACACACGATCTCCTTTTTTAACTCCTTCTTGTTTAAGAACATTTGCGAATTTATTTACTTTTTTATGAAGTTGATTGTAAGTAATATATTGAGTTTCTTCGTCAGGATTATTTGGTTCGAATAATATCGCTGTTTTATCCCCACGAACTTTTAAATGTCTGTCGATACAGTTTTCTGTAATATTTAATTTAGCCCCTTTAAACCATTTGATTTCAGGTTTTGAAAAGTCCCATTCTAAAACAGTATCCCATTTTTTTTTCCAAATAAAATTCTTAACAGCAATATCTTCCCAAAATTTTTCAGGATCATTTACGGAACTTTTATAAACGTCATTATATTTTTGTAAGTCATTTATTTTATAATTACTCATGTAGTGGATATTTAATACTTATTCAATTATTTATGGCTTAGTGAGTAGCCTTTCCAGCATCTATTGGTATTCTAATATTTTCAACAATTTCTTGAACTGATTTTGGAGGTTCTTTTGTAAGTTTCATTATAGTAAGGGAGACTATAAAATTTAAAATCATTGCTACACTCCCAAAACCCTCTGGAGATATACCTAACCACCAATCATCTTTTGTACCTCCACCAAACCAACCAAACTTAAATTTTGTCATATAAAACAGCATTAATAAAACACCAATAATCATGCCTGTTACTGCACCTTCTTTATTCATTTTTTTATAAAAAATACCTAATATAATAGCTGGAAAAAATGAAGCAGCTGCAAGTCCAAAAGCTAGAGCAACTGTTGCCGCTACAAATCCAGGTGGGTTGATACCAAAATAACCAGCAACACATACCGCAACAACAGCGGATAAACGTGCTGCTAATAATTCACCTGTTTCTGTAATATTAGGATTAATCATTTTTTTAATTAAATCATGAGATACAGACGAAGAAATAACTAATAACAAACCAGCAGCTGTAGATAATGCCGCTGCCAAGGCTCCAGCTGCAACCAAAGCTATTATCCAGTTAGGTAATTTAGCTATTTCTGGATTAGCTAAAACCATGATATCATTGTCTACAATTAATTCATTATTTTTTTCATCTGCAACATATTGAATTAATCCATCATTATTTTTATCAAAATATTCAATTAGTCCCGTTGCTTCCCATTTTTTAAACCAATCAGGTACAGAATTGTATGGTTGATTTGAAACAGTTTCAATCATATTAGTTCTTGCAAATACTGCCACAGCAGGTGCCGTGGTATATAAAACAGCAATAAGTAGTAATGCAATTCCAGCTGATTTTCGGGCATCTTTAACACGCTTTACAGTGAAAAAACGTACAATTACATGTGGTAAACCTGCTGTGCCAACCATTAATGCTAATGTAATTGCAAACACATCAATTAGTGATTTTGAGCCTTCGGTATATTCAGCAAATCCTAAATCAGTGCTTAATCCATCCAACTTGTCTAATAAATAAATACCCGGTTCATCTACTAATTCACCGCCAAAGCCTAATTGTGGAATAGGATTACCTGTCATCTGAATAGAAATAAAAATTGCAGGAACCATAAATGCAAAAATAAGAACACAGTATTGAGCTACTTGAGTGTATGTAATTCCTTTCATTCCTCCTAAAACAGCATAAAACAAGACAATAATCATACCTATAATTACTCCAGTGTTAATGTCAACTTCTAAAAAGCGTGAAAAGACCAATCCAACTCCTCTCATTTGTCCTGCTACATATGTAAATGAAACAAGAAGAGCACAAAATACTGCAACAAATCTTGCTGTATTTGAATAATAACGATCACCAATAAAATCAGGAACCGTAAATTTTCCAAATTTTCTTAAATAGGGTGCTAATAACAAAGCTAAAAGCACATATCCACCTGTCCAACCCATTAAATAAACAGCACCATCATATCCTGCAAAAGATATAATACCAGCCATAGAAATGAAAGAAGCTGCACTCATCCAGTCGGCAGCTGTAGCCATTCCGTTTGCTAATGGAGATACACCACCTCCAGCTACGTAAAACTCTTTTGTTGAACTAGCTCTTGACCAAATAGCAATTCCTATATAAATTGAAAAAGTAATACCAACTAAAATGTAAGTCCAATTTTGTATCCCAATTCCTTCTAAAAACAAACTATACATCATAACCATATTTTTTATCAAGCTTGTTCATTAAATGGACGTATATAAATATCAAAATAACAAATACATATATCGAACCTTGTTGAGCAAACCAAAACCCTAGCTTAAAGCCACCTATTTTAAATTCATTTAGAAAGTCCTTAAATAATATTCCCGCTCCAAAGGAAACTAAAAACCAAAAAAACATTAATATTAGAACGTATCTTATATTTTCTTTCCAATAAGACTTAGCGTTACTTTTAGTCATAATATTTATAGTTTGTAATATCTATAAATATATAAATCTTTTAATAAAAAAAGGATAAACTCTCCACAGAGAATTTATCCCATTCTGTACTCAAGGTGGGAATCGAACCCACACGACCTAAGTCACTGGATTTTGAATCCAGCGCGTCTACCAGTTCCGCCACTTGAGCAAAAAAATTGAATTGCGAAAATAATAATAATTAGTAATAAGTCCTCAAAATATTAGTTATATAATAACAACTCACTGAAAATTAATTTATATTTTAGCTTGTATTACTTTCAACTACTTTAACAGTTTAACTAACAGCTAATTATAATGAGTAAAATTCAAATCCAACCAAAACTATTTCACTGTTCAAAAACAGAAATTCTTGCAAAAAATATTGCTAATTCATTTGGAGCTGATTTAGGAAAAATAATTACATCGTATTATAGTGATGGTGAATTTCAGCCATCTTATGAAGAATCAATTAGAGGTACTAGAATTTTTATAATAGGTTCAACTAATCCTTCTTCAGAAAATTTAATGGAGATGTTGTTAATGACAGATGCTGCTAAACGTGCATCAGCCAGACATATAACAGCTGTAATTCCATATTTTGGTTGGGCAAGACAAGATAGAAAAGACAAGCCTCGTGTTCCAATTGCTGCTAAGATGATTGCTAAAATATTGGAATCAGCTGGAGCTACTAGAATTATTACAATGGATTTACATGCTGATCAAATTCAGGGATTTTTTGAAATTCCTGTTGATCATCTTTATGCATCAACGATATTTTTACCTTATTTACAAAGCCTGAATTTAGAAAATTTAACCATTGCTTCCCCTGACATGGGTGGATCAAAACGTGCTTATGCCTATGCAAAAGCATTAGAAAGTGATGTAGTAATTTGCTACAAGCAAAGAGCAAAAGCTAATGTTATCTCACATATGGAACTAATTGGTAATGTTGAAGGAAAAAATGTAGTGCTTGTTGATGACATGGTAGATACTGCAGGTACACTGACTAAAGCTGCTGATCTTATGATAGAAAGAGGTGCATTAAGTGTTAGAGCAATTTGCACTCACCCGATATTGTCTGGTAACGCTTATAGTAATGTTGATAACTCAAAACTTAAAGAATTAATAGTGACGGACTCTATTCCATTAATTAGTTCAAATTCTAAAATTAAAGTGTTATCTTGCGCCGATTTATTTGCTGACGTTATGAAAAGAGTTCATAATAATGAGTCAATAAGTTCGAAATTTATTATGTAAATAATTAATCAAAAAACCAAATAATGAAATCAATTACAATTAACGGATCTAAAAGAGAAAGCGTAGGCAAAAAGTCAACAAAAGCCTTACGTAATGCTGGACAGGTACCTTGCGTTATATACGGAGGAGATACCCCATTGCATTTCTCTGCACCAGAGTTGGCATTCTCTAAACTTGTATATACATCAAAAGCGCACACAGTTGTAGTTACACTAGATAGTGGAGAAAAATTAGACGCAGTTTTACAGGACATTCAGTTTCATCCGGTTACGGACAGAATTTTGCATATTGACTTTTATCAGTTATTTAATGATAAACCAATTGCCATGAATATTCCAGTAAATATTGTTGGAAATTCAATAGGAGTAAAAATGGGTGGAAATCTTCAAAAAAATCAACGAAAGTTGAGAATAAAAGCTCTTCCTACTAATTTACCAGATTATATAGAAATTGATATCAGTAAACTTGAAATCGGTCAGAGAGTATACATTAGAGAAATTTTAAATGATTCATACACTTTCTTACAACCTGAAAGTACTGTCGTTTGTCAAATTAGAAGAGCTAGAGCTGCTTTAGTTGAAGCTACTCTTGAAGATGAGGATGATGAAGGTTCAGAAGAAACTGGTGATTCTAAAGAAGCTCCTGCTGATGGGGCTACAGCACCTGCAGCACCTGCTGAAGGAGCTGCTGATGCAGCAAAATAAATATTTAGTTATTTATTAAGTTATTGAAAGCATTCTGGCTATATGTCAGAATGCTTTTTTATTTTTGTGGTATTAGATTTAAACGATGAAAAAGTATTTAATTGTTGGTTTAGGAAACATTGGTCAGGAATATACTAACACAAGACATAATATTGGATTTGAAATATTAGATTCTTTTGCAGATAAAGCCAATATTTCATTTTCAAATGCGAGATTTGGTAGTATAAGTGAATACAAGTTTAAAGGACGTTCGTTTATTTTTCTAAAACCAAATACTTACATGAACCTTAGTGGATCAGCGGTCACACACTGGCTTAAGTCTGAAAAAATCCCACTAACTAACTTGCTGATTATTAGTGATGATTTAAACCTTCCGTTCGCAAAATTAAGATTAAAACCAAGTGGTAGTAACGGAGGTCATAATGGATTAAGAGATATTGAAAGTTCATTAAATACTACCGAATATAATAGATTGAGGGTTGGAATTTCTAATGAATTTAAAAAAGGACAGCAAAGTAATTTTGTTTTATCTAAATTTTCTGACGAAGAACTTTTAAAGCTAACCGAGCTTAAAGAAACTGTAAATGAATTAATTATTTCATTTGTAATGAGCGGAATTTCTATTACGATGAATACATATAATTTAAAAAATTGATTAGAGAAAACTTAAAAGATTATAATTCAACAAAGCCATCTGTGATAACTATAGGAACTTTTGACGGAGTTCATATTGGTCACAAAAAAATTATTAATCAACTAACATCTATATCCTCAAAGAATAACTTAATTTCAATATTGTTGTCATTTTTTCCTCACCCTAAAATGGTATTACAAAATGACAATGAACTTAAGTTAATTAATACAATTCAAGAGAAAGAGGGTTTATTAAATAGTTTAAACTTAGATTACTTGATAATTAAAGAGTTTACTAAAGAATTTTCAAGACTAAGTGCACTAGAATTTGTTCGTGATATTCTTGTCAACAAACTTAATGCTAAGCATATAATAATTGGTTATGATCATCATTTTGGTAGAAATAGAACTGCAAATATTGAGCAGTTAAAAGAATTTGGAGAGTTATATGATTTTAAAGTTACAGAAATTTTAGCTCAAGATATTGATGATATTGCAATAAGCTCAACAAAAATCAGAAAGGCTTTAATAAATGGAGAAATAAAATTGGCTAATAAATTCTTAGGTTATAATTTCTTTTTTAGTGGAAATGTTGTACATGGCAATAATATTGGAAAAACTATTTCCTTCCCAACAGCCAATATTAAAATAGATGCACCGTATAAATTAGTTCCTAAAAATGGAGTTTACATAGTCAAAACTACTATTGATAATCAAATTACTTTTGGGATGATGAATATAGGTTATAACCCCACTTTTAATGGTAAACAAAAGTCTATTGAAATTCATTTTATAAATTTTAATAAAAACATCTACGATAAAACTTTAACTATTGAAATGATTTTGAGAATTAGAAATGAAATAAAATTTAATACAGTGGATGATTTAAAAAAACAACTTGAACAAGACAAACTAAGTACTTTGAACTATATTAAGAGTTTAAATATTTGATATCAAATCAAATATGATTAATTTGGATTAATTATTATTTTTTATATGTTAGAAATAAATTTTATTAAGGAAAATAAAGATTTAGTAGTTAAGTCACTTTCTAAAAGAAATTTGGATTCATCTTCTATGATTGAGTCTGTTATTGAGATAGATATTAAAAAGAGGAAGATTCAAACTGAACTTGATTCTATATTACATCAGTTAAATTTAATTTCGAAAGATATTGGAGATTTGTTTAAAAAAGGACTTCAAAAAGATGCCCAAATTTTAAAAGAAAAAACTGTTAAGTTAAAAGAAAATAGTAAAAAGTTAAACGAAGATTTAATAACTACTAAAGAAGAATTACAAAGTATTCTTAATAAAATACCAAATATTCCCCACGAATTAGTTCCTATTGGTAAAAGTGAAGAAGATAATGTTGAAATATTTAGTGACGGTGATATACCAAAACTTATGGAAGGATCTCTACCTCACTGGGAACTTGCTAAAAAATATGATATAATTGATTTTGAGTTAGGAAATAAGATTACAGGTGCTGGTTTTCCTGTTTACAAGGGCAAAGGTGCTAAATTACAGAGAGCATTAATTTCTTTCTTTCTTGACATGAATACTCAAGCTGGATATAATGAAGTTCAAGTTCCTCATTTAATTAATGAGCAATCAGGATTCGGGACTGGCCAATTACCTGACAAAGAAGGTATGATGTATTATATTAATGAAGATAATTTGTATTTAATTCCAACTGCTGAAGTTCCAGCCACAAATATTTTTAGGGATGAAATTGTTCTAGAATCTGACTTACCCAAATTGCTAACATCTTATACTCCATGTTTCAGAAGAGAAGCTGGTAGTTACGGTGCACATGTAAGAGGTTTAAATAGATTGCATCAATTTGATAAAGTAGAAATTTTAAGAGTCGAGCATCCAAATAATTCATATGCTGCTCTTGATACAATGGTAGAACATGTAAAATCTATTATCAATAAATTAAAGCTTCCTTATAGAATTTTAAAATTATGTGGATCAGATTTAGGGTTCACTTCCTCTTTGACTTATGATTTTGAGTTATTTTCAGCTGGGCAAAGTAAATGGTTAGAAGTATCGTCAGTTTCAAATTTTGAAACATTTCAAGCAAATAGGTTAAAATTAAGATTTAAAAACAAATCTGGAAAGACACAACTTGCACATACATTAAACGGAAGTTCATTAGCCCTCCCAAGAGTATTAGCTACTTTGCTGGAGAACAATCAAACTCCAAATGGTATCGTAATCCCTGATGTTCTTGTCCCTTATACAGGGTTCTCTATAATTGATTAATTATGAGAAATGTCAAGCCAAAAAAATATTTAGGTCAACATTTTTTAAATGATGAAAATATTGCTAGAAAAGTAGTTGATTCTTTGTCTTTGTGTAATTATTTAAATGTTTTAGAAATCGGTCCTGGTACAGGAGTTCTTACAAAATATTTAATAAAAAAAAATATTAATTTAAAACTTATTGAAATAGATAATGAATCGGTTGAGTTTCTAAAATCAGAACTATTTATAGATCCGTCAATTATATTAGAACACGATTTTTTGAAATTGGATTTATCAAATGTTTTTTCAGAAAATTTTGCTATAATTGGTAACTTCCCTTATAATATTTCAACTCAAATTATTTTTAAAGTTTTAGAAAATAAAAATAATATTCCTGAATTAATTGGAATGTTCCAAAAGGAGGTTGCTGAAAGAATTTGTGAAAAAAAAGGAAGTAAAAAATATGGAATACTTTCTGTTTTGACCCAAGCTTATTTCGATACACAATATTTATTTTCAGTACCTGCTTCAGTATTTACACCTCCTCCAAAAGTTATTTCTGCTGTAATAAGGCTTGTGAGAAAAGAACAGATTAATATTAATTATAACGAAAAACTTTATTTTAAAGTTGTTAAATTATCTTTTCAGCAAAGAAGAAAAACTCTTAGAAATAGCTTAAAGTCTTTTAATTTAAGTGATATTTTAAGAGAAGATGCTATCTTTGATTTAAGACCAGAACAATTATCCGTTAAAGATTTCATATATATAACGGATTTAATTGATAAAAACATTTAGACTTTTGAACAAAGTTGAAAAAAATATAAAATTTGAATTAACTGATTTATTAATAAATCAGGTCATTGATTTAGTTGACAATAATCAAAATAAATTATTGTTGGTTAAATTAAATGAACTTCACCATGCTGATATTGCTGAAATTTTAGAGGAATTAAATGTTGATCAATCTATCTATATAATTAAGCTTTTAGAAAGTGACAAAACTTCTGAAATTCTTATGGAATTAGATGAAGATTTTAGAGAGCAAATTTTAAACAAACTTTCCCCCAAAGAAATTGCTAAAGAAATTGAAGAACTTGACACAGATGATGCAACTGATATAATTTCTGAATTGTCAGTTGAAAAGCAAAAGAAAGTTATTTCAAAAATAATTGACGCTGAACATAAGGCTGACATTAAAGAGTTGTTAAAATATGATGAAGATTCTGCAGGTGGTTTGATGGCAAAAGAATTAGTTAAAGTCAACGAAAACTGGACTGTAACAAAGTGTGTTAAGGAGATGAGAATTCAAGCTATTGAAGTTACTAGAGTTCATTCTATTTATGTTGTTGATGATAAAGACAAACTTATCGGAAGATTATCTTTGAAAGATTTATTAGTTGCCAATCCAAGATCAAATATTAAGTCAGTCTATATTCCGAAAGTTGATTCTGTAAACGTTAAAGATGAAGCTGAAAGTGTTGCTAATATTATGCAAAAGTATGATCTAGAAGCAATCCCTGTTGTAGATGATAAAAATATTTTACTTGGAAGAATAACAATTGATGATATTGTTGATTTAATCAAAGAAGAAGCAGAGAAGGATTACCAACTAGCAGCAGGTATATTGCAAGATGTTGATGTTGATGATACAATTGTTCAGTTATCCAGAGCTAGACTCCCATGGCTTTTGCTGGGTCTTTTAGGTGGTATAGGAGCGGCCATTGTAATGGGTGCTTTTGATGAAATATTAGTAAAACATCAAATTTTATTTTATTTCACTCCTCTAATTGCAGCTATGGCTGGAAATGTTGGAGTCCAATCTAGTGCAATTATTGTTCAAGGTCTTGCTAATGATGACATAAGAGGAAGTGTAAATAATAGATTAATTAAAGAGACTTTTTTATCTATTCTTAACGGATTTATTTTATCCTTAATCTTATTTTTATTTATCATGTTATCTGGTCAGGAATATTTGGTCGCTCTTGCTATTTCAATTTCTCTTGTAATTGTTATAATTGTTGCAGGGATAATTGGCACATTTATCCCTCTTTTTTTAGATAAAAGAGGTATTGATCCAGCAATAGCAACTGGTCCTTTTATTACTACAAGCAATGATATTTTTGGCATTTTAATTTATTTTTATATTGCTAAATTAATTTTACCTATTTAATGAAGATTCTTCATATTGATTCTAATCACCCAACATTAATTTCTACTTTAAAAAACAATGGATACATCAATGACCTTGATATTTCCTCTTCAAAAGAAGAAATAATTAAGATTATAAAAGACTATGATGGATTAATTTTAAGAAGTAGATTTAAAATTGATAAAGATTTTATTGACAATGCCTCTAATTTAAAATTTATTGCTAGAGTTGGTTCAGGTCTGGAAAATATAGATTATAATTATGCGAAAAGTAAAAATATTGAAGTAATATCTTCACCAGAAGGAAATAGTAATGCTGTTGGAGAGCATGCAATGGGTTTATTATTATCTCTACTAAATAATATTAATACATCTTCAAATCAAGTAAAAGAAGGACTTTGGTTTAGAGAAAAAAATAGGGGGTTTGAAATTGAAGGTAAAACAGTTGCTATACTTGGTATGGGCAATACTGGAAAAAGTTTTGCAAAAAAAATTTCAAGTTTTAATTGTAAAGTATTTTTTTATGACATTGATGAAAAAATTAAAAGTAAATACGCCAAAAAATCCTCTTTAGATTTTTTGTATAAAAATGCTGATATTGTTAGTTTACATTTACCTCATACAATAAATAATATTGATTTATTTAATAAAGAATTTATTCAAAAATTTGATAAACCTTTTTGGTTGATTAACACTAGTAGAGGAAAAATAGTTAATACTCCTGATCTTGTAGATGCTTTAAATGAAAAAAAAATATTAGGAGCAGGCTTAGATGTGATTGATATTGAAAGTTCATCATTTAATAACATAGAGAAAGAATTAAATCCATACTTTAACGAACTAATAAATTTAAAAAATGTAATTATTACCCCTCATATTGCAGGATGGACATTTGAAAGTAATGTTAAATTATCTCAAATCATCATAGACAAAATAAAATCTTTACTTAAATAAAATGAAAAAAATTTTAGTATTATGTACTGGAAATTCATGCAGAAGTCAAATGGCTCACGCCTACTTGGAATTTTTTGCTAAATCTAGATTAAAAGTATTTAGCGCAGGTATTGAAGTACACGGAGTTAACTCGACAGCAATTAAGATTATGAAGGAAGACAAAATTGATATTTCAAACTACTCTTCAAACCATGTTGATGAATATTTGCATATCGATTTTGATTATATAATAACTGTTTGCGATCACGCTAAGGAAAGCTGTCCTTTGTTTGATGTAAAAGATGCTGTTAAAATCCATAAGGATTTCTTTGATCCTTCAAAATCTCATCACAAATCAAAATTATTTTTAGAAAATTTTAGAATTGTAAGAGATGATATAAAAAAATATTGTAAAGATTTTATAAATGAAATATCTTAAATTTTAAGTACAAATTAATTGAGATGTATTATTGTAAGTCTGTTCAATTTGTACAGTTTTACCCTTTTTAAATTCAGCAAGCGATTTTTTTTCAAAATTTCTTACAGTGTATAATTTTAAACCTTTTTCAATATTAATTTTAAAATTAGATTTCAACTCATTAGTTAATTTATCTATATTGTTATAATCATCTTCTAGACATAAGATTAGACTAATTGCAGAATTTTGAGTTAAATTTATTTTAACTTTATTTTCAGACAATAGAGTTAAAATTTCTCTTGTTTTATCATTAATTGTAAAGGAAAAATCCAAAGAAGAAATACTTATAAGTATTTGATTTTCTTTTAATATGTAGCAGGGCACTTTAGGGAATATATCTTTAGATTTACTCACACAAGTTCCTAAAGCTTTTGGATTTATATAAGATTTAACATACAAAGGGATTTCTTTTTTTTGTAAAGGTTGTATTGTTTTTGGATGAATAACAGAAGCACCATAAAATGCAAGTTCAATTGCTTCAGTGTAGGATATTTTCTCTAATAAAATAGTGTTTTTGAATTTCTTTGGATCAGCATTAAATATCCCGTCTACATCTTTCCAAATAGTTACCGATTTAGCATTTAAACAATAGGCAAATATTGAAGCTGTATAATCGCTAGATTCCCTTCCCATAGTAGTGTTAAAGTTATCTTCATTGCTGGAAATAAATCCTTGTGTCAAGCTTATATTTTGATTAAATTTTGTTTTTAAAATATTTGCTTGAGTTAACTCCCAATTTATGTTTGCATTTCTATAGAAAGAATCTGTTTTTATTAATTCTCGAACATCTTTAAATTCGCTTTTTATATTAACACTGTTAAAGTATTCATTAATAATTTTTGAAGCCAATAACTCTCCAAATGGAATTATTTGATCGTAAATAAAATTATAATTTGGTGATTTATTATTTTTTAAAAAATCACGTATTTTCTGAAAATCATTGCTAACAATTTTATAGATCTCATGATTTTCTATAAATAGATCATCTATAATTTTTATATGTAATTCGTGTAATTCATTTATGTAGTTTAATAAGTTGTTATTTTTTTTTAAGTAAAGATCAACAATAGTCTCTAATGCGTTTGTTGTCTTTCCAATTGCAGAAACAATTATGATTGTATCTTTATAATTCATGCCATCTATTATAGTAGCAACTTTTTTAATATTAATTGCATTTTTAAGAGAAGCACCTCCAAATTTTAGAATCTGCATAGCTTATTTATAATTTTTTAATGCATTATTATCTAGGTGAACAATACTCCAATCTTGTTTTATAAGAGCACCTTTGTTTAAATAAAATTTGATAGCTTTTTTATTCCAGTTAATAACTTCCCACGAGACTCTTTTTACATTTAATTTCTTTGCATAGTTAACAACTTTATCGAGCAACAAAGTTCCAACCCCATTTGCTCTCATTTTTTCAGTAACAATTAAATCCTCTAAGTGAATTGTTCTTCCTTTCCAAGTGGAATATCTATTATAAATTATCGCTGCACCAATTATACATTTGTTATTTTCTGCGATAAAACATTTAAAGTATGAATTTTCTTCAAATCCATCTTTTACAAGTATAGTAGAATCAATCTCAACCTCATCTGGTTCTTTTTCAAATTCAGCTAGCTCTTTAATCAAACTGATTACAGCTGGCATATCACTCTTTTGAGCCTCCCTAATTATGATTTTCATGATCTAAATATTATTATCAAATATAGCTATATAATAAAAATATTATATCTAAATTTAACAAATAATAATACAGAATTTTGACAAATAAGAATCAGACCCTTGGTGAGTTTATTATCGAAAATCAAAAATCTCATCAATACTCCTCCGGTGAACTTTCTTCACTAATTAATTCAATAAGACTTGCTGCAAAAGTTGTAAATTTTCAAGTAAACAAAGCTGGCTTAGTTGATATAATCGGAGACAGCAACACAATTAACACACAAGGAGAGGAACAACAAAAATTAGATTTTTATGCTAATGATATTTTTATTAATGCATTAAGAAATAGAAATATTGTTTGTGGGATTGCAAGTGAAGAGGAGGAAGATTTTATTTCTATCAATAGTTTGGATGAGTGTAATAATAATAAATATGTTGTATTAATAGATCCGTTGGATGGATCGTCTAATATAGATGTAAACGTTTCAGTTGGTACAATATTTTCAATATACAAGAGAGTTAGTGAAACTGGTACCAAAGTAGAGTTAAAAGATTTTTTACAAAAAGGAAATAAGCAGGTCGCAGCAGGTTATATTATTTATGGAACTTCTACAATGTTAGTTTATACTACTGGTTTTGGAGTTAATGGCTTTACCTTAAACCCGGCTATAGGAAGTTTTTATTTATCACATCCTGAAATTAAATTTCCAGAAAACGGTAATATTTACTCAATTAACGAGGGCAATTATTTGCAATTTCCAAAAGGCGTAAAAAAGTATATTAAGTATTGTCAAGACGAAACAAATAAAGTTGCATACACATCCAGATATATTGGATCTTTAGTTTCCGATTTTCATAGAAATATGATTAAAGGTGGTATTTACATGTATCCAAATACTTCTAAAAACATCAATGGTAAATTGAGACTCCTTTATGAGTGTAACCCAATAGCATTTATTTGTGAGCAAGCAGGTGGAGTTGCTATAGATGGATCTTCAAGAATATTAGATGTTAATCCAAAATCTTTACACCAAAGAATTCCTTTTTATTGCGGAAGTCCTTCAATGGTAAAAAAATTAAAATCTTTAATGATTAATAATTAATTTTAAATTTTCAAATTTTATATTTGCATCAAATTTAAAAAGTGAGTAATAAAGATATCTCGCAAATTTTTGTAAAGTCTTTGCAAACGCAAAAACTAGAAAATTCTATTGCCAAAAATGAAAAAAATACACTTGTAAAAGGTTTAATTGGCTCATCATTATCTTTTGTAATTTCTTCTATTTTTTCAAAAAACCAAAAATCAATTTTACTGATATTGGAAAATAAAGAAACTGCTGCATATCATTTTAATGATCTTGAAAAATTAAATAATGATAATGTACTTTTTTACCCTGAAAGTTATAAAAATCCTTATGCTACTAGTAATAATGATAACTCTAATATTTTATTGCGAGCAGATGTACTAAATAAAATTAACACAAATCCTAACCGATATTTAGTTGTTACTTATTATAAAGCACTATTTGAAAAAGTTATTACAAAAACAGAATTACAAAGAAACACTTTAAAAATTAAAGTGGAAGATGAATTATCAATAGACTTTATCAACGAAATATTATTTGAATATGAATTTTCAAGAGTTGATTTTGTTACACAGCCTGGAGATTTTTCTGTTAGAGGAGGTATTATTGATGTTTTTTCCTTTTCAAATGATAAGCCTTACAGAATCGAATTTTTTGGAGATGAAATTACAAGAATTAGATCATTTAACTTAGAATCTCAACTTTCAATTCAATCTTTTAATGAAATAAAAATAATCCCGAATATACAATCAGACATAAAAATAGAAAACAGAGTAAATTTTCTTGATATTCTCTCACCCAATGGAATTATTTTTTTAAAAAACTCAAAATATTTACTTAAAGAAATTAAATTATTATTTGAAAAGTCTATTTCTTCTTACAAAGATTTATCAACTTCAACAGTTCAACTTAAACCACAAGAATTATTTAGTTCTTCAAAAGAAATTAAATCTAGTTTGAATAATCATAAATTAGTCGAAATAGGTTCTAATTCTATTTTTAATAATAATGAAATCAAGTTCGATATTAAGCCTCAACCATCATTTAATAAGTCTTTCGAGTTATTAATAGATAATTTAAATAATTACGAAAAACTTGGCTATAAAAACTATTTATGTTGTGCTAACGAACAACAGAAAAATAGATTTAGTGATATTTTTGATAATTTGGATTTAGATGTAAATTACTCTCCTACTATTCTTCCATTATATCAAGGCTTTATTGATAATGATAATAAAATAGTATGCTACACTGACCATCAAATATTTGATAGGTATCATAAATATAAAGTAAAAGATGTTTATGCTAAAAAACAAGCATTAAATATCAAAGAACTTACCAAGTTAAAAGTTGGTGATTTTATTACTCATATTGACCACGGTATAGGAAAATTTGGTGGCTTAAAAAAGATCAATGCTGAGGGAAAAATGCAGGAATCAATTAAACTTATTTATGGTGAGAGAGATACACTATATTTAAGTATTCATTCACTACATAAGATTACTAAGTATAACAGTAAAGATGGAAAGCCTCCTAAGATATATAAGCTTGGGAGTAAGGCTTGGAAGATATTAAAACAAAAGACTAGAACTAAAGTAAAAGTAATTGCTTATGACTTAATTAAATTATATGCAAAAAGAAAAAACCAAAAAGGGTTTCAATATTCAAGAGACAGCTCTTTGCAACACGAACTTGAGGCTTCTTTTATTTATGAGGACACCCCAGATCAGGTTAGTTCTACTAAAGATGTAAAAAGAGATATGGAAAGCCATAGGCCAATGGACAGACTTATATGTGGAGATGTTGGATTTGGTAAAACTGAAATAGCAATTAGAGCTGCATTTAAAGCTGTTGATAATAACAAACAAGTTGCTATTTTAGTTCCTACAACCATTCTTGCATTTCAGCATTATAAAACATTTTCAAAAAGATTAAAAGACTTTCCAATTTCAATTGATTATTTAAACAGGTTTAGAACTTCTAAAGACAAAAAAAATATCACAGAAGAAATATCTAATGGAAAAATTGACATAATTATTGGCACTCATCAAATAGTAAATAATAAAATAAATTTCAATGATTTAGGCTTATTAATTGTAGACGAAGAACAAAAGTTTGGAGTTTCAATAAAAGAGAAACTCAAAAACATCAAAGAAAATATTGATGTTTTAACTTTATCAGCCACTCCTATTCCAAGAACACTTCAATTTAGCCTGATGGCAGCAAGAGACTTATCAATTATTAATACACCACCTCCAAACCGATACCCTATTTCTAGTGAGGTTATTAGATTTAATGAAACTTCGATAAGAGATGCTATTACATTAGAAATATTAAGAGGGGGACAAGTATTTTTTATACATAATAGAATTGAAAATATTAATGAAGTAGCTGGATTAATCCAAAGACTAGTTCCAGATGCAAGAATTCAAGTAGGACATGGAAGATTGGAAGGAAAAAAATTGGAACAACTTATGTTAGACTTTATGCAAGGTTCTTTTGATGTTTTAGTCAGTACTACAATTGTTGAAAGTGGCTTGGACGTTCCAAATGCAAATACAATTTTTATAAATAACGCAAACAACTTTGGCTTAAGTGATTTACATCAAATGAGAGGAAGAGTTGGAAGGACCAATAAAAAAGCGTACTGTTATTTTATAACACCTGGTTATTCAACCATGACCGATGATGCAAGAAAAAGAATTATAGCCTTAGAACAACACACTGAACTCGGTAGTGGTTTTAATATTGCTATGAAAGATTTAGAAATAAGAGGTGCCGGAGATTTATTAGGTGGTGAACAAAGCGGGTTTATTAATGATATGGGGTTTGAAACATATCATAAGATTTTAAATGAGACAATTGAAGATTTAAAGCAAAATGAATTTAAGGAGTTATACCAGGACGAAAAAACTAAAAAATATATAAATGAAGTTTCTATAGATACAGATTTTGAATTATTATTTCCAGATTCCTATATTAAATCTGTAAATGAAAGACTACAGTTATACACAGAACTTAACAAAATTAGTAATATTGATAAGCTTTTCAGTTTTGAATCAATGCTCAAAGATAGATTCGGAAACTTACCATATCAAGTTGAAGATCTACTGGTAACTGTTAAATTAAAGTGGATTGCAATTGAATTAGGCTTTGAAAAAGTAGTTATGAAAAAGCAAATTATTAAAGCTTACTTTATTAAAGATAAAAATAGTGATTATTTTAAATCAGATATTTTCACCACAATCTTAAATTATGTGAACTTAAACCCTAACACTTGTAAGCTTGAAGAAAAAAAATCTATAAATGGCTCAAAACTGGTATTAACTATCAGAAGAATTAATACAATTGAGAGTGCATTATTGGCACTAGAAGCAATAAAAAATTAGTTATAAAAAATTACTTTACTATCTGATTTAGAAACATCTAGTATAACTTTTCTGCCTAATATAATTGGAAAGTTTGTTTTTTCGTGCCCCGCTGGAAAATCAAACAAAACAGGAAAGTTATATTCATCTAAAACATCTAAAATAAGTTCATTTATACTTTTTCCAAAGTCTGTAGTATTTTTCTTTACATCACTTATTTGACCAACAATTAATCCCTTACAATTCTCAAAGTAACCTGCTCTTTTTAAACTATATAGCATCCTATCAATATGATAAGCATATTCTCCTATTTCTTCAATAAACAGTATTTTATCTTTCATTTTTAACTCTGTTTTTGAACCAATTGTTGATTGTATAAGAGTTAAGTTTCCACCTACAATAATTCCTTCAGATTTTCCAGTTTTATTATTTTTATTAGAAGCAATTGAATATGATAAACTATCACCAAACAAAACATTTTTTAATTTACTTAGCGAATCGTTGTTTTGGCCAATATCTTCAAAACCTGTTATCATCATTGCATGAATTGATTCACTATTTAAAAAGTTTAATTTATTATGAATGACAGTAATATCTGAGAATCCTATTATCCATTTTGGGTTTTTTAAATAATTGTCAAAGTTTAATTTATCTATTATTCTTACAGCCCCGTACCCTCCTCTAGCACACCAAATAGCTTTTATATTTTTATTATCTAAAGCTTTTTGAAAATCTTTCTCTCTATTTTTGTCAGTTCCGGCAAAATGACCATTTTTATCATAAATGTGATTTCCTAAAACAACATTAAGCCCCCAGCTTTTAAATATATCTATTGCTTTCGTGATTTTATTATCAAAATTATTTAAAACCCCAGACGGAGCTAAAATTGATATTGTATCACCAGATTTGAGGGGTTCTGGCTGAATTAATTGTGTTTTCAATACATTTGATTGTTTGATATTTGACTGACTAAAAACGTTCATATTAGAAATAATACTAATATAAATAAAAGTAAAATATATAATTTTAATTTTCATAACATTATAAAGTTAATATAATAAACTAATATAAAATCATTTTTATATTAACTGATAAAATGTTTACTTTTACAGGGAAGTTTAAATTAACCTTTTGAGCAAAAGATACACCATAACAGCCGCTTTACCTTACACCAATGGACCAATACATATTGGTCACTTAGCTGGTGTTTATATCCCAGCTGATATTTATTCCAGATTTTTGCGAATCAAAGGCAATGATGTATTATTTGTTTGTGGTAGTGATGAACATGGAGTTCCTATTACATTGAAAGCTAAAAAAGATGGAATTAATCCACAAGATGTGGTTGATAAATATCATAAAATTATTAAGGATTCTTTTGTTGATTTTGGAATATCATTTGATAACTACTCTAGAACTTCTTCAAAAATACATCACAAAACTGCTAGTGATTTTTTTACAAAATTAAATGATAATAATCAGTTTGCTAAAATTGAATCAGAACAATTTTATGATGAATCCGAGGATCAATTTTTAGCTGACAGATTTATTATAGGGACATGTCCTAAATGTCATAATACAGAATGCTATGGTGATCAATGCGAGAAATGTGGAGCCAGTCATAATGCCATAGACTTAATAAATCCAAAATCTTCAATAACTGGACTTAGTCCGGAACTAAAAAAAACTACACATTGGTATTTGAAATTAGATTCCCACCAATCCTTTCTTGAAGATTGGATTTTGAAAAGTCACAAATTAGATTGGAAACCTAATGTTTACGGACAGTGTAAATCTTGGCTAGATGATGGACTTAAACCCAGAGCGGTAACAAGAGACCTAGAATGGGGAGTTCCAGTACCTTTAGAAAGTGCTAATGGGAAGGTTTTATACGTATGGTTTGATGCTCCAATTGGTTATATTTCATCTACTATAGAGTGGGCAAAAAATAATAATAAAAATTGGGAAAAATATTGGAAAGATCCTGAAACAGAATTAATACATTTTATTGGTAAAGATAATATTGTTTTTCATTGTATTATTTTTCCAGCAATGCTTAAAGCTGAGGGTTCATACATATTACCTAAGAATGTTCCAGCTAATGAGTTTTTAAATCTTGAAGGAGATAAAATATCAACGTCTAAAAATTGGGCAGTCTGGCTCCCAGAATATCTTAAAGATTTTCCTAATCAACAAGATGTTTTACGATATGTACTAACCTCCAATGCACCTGAAACAAAAGATAACGATTTTACTTGGAAAGATTTTCAAGCAAAAAATAATAACGAACTAGTTGCTATTTTTGGAAATTTCATTAATAGAGTAGTAGTACTTACAAATAAATATTACAATGGTGCTATTCCTAAAAAAAATAATTTTTTAGATGATGATAAAGAGGTGTTAAATCAGATTGATATGTCTATTTTAAAAATTGAAAAATCTATCCAAAAGTTTAGATTTAGGGAGGCATGTAATGAACTAATTAACATTTCTAGAACTGGTAATAAATACTTAGCTGATCAAGAGCCTTGGAAAATAATAAAAGAAGATCAAGCAAGAGTAGAAACAGTTATGTATGTCTCTTTACAAATTTCAGCTATTTTATCTGTTATAAGCGAGCCATTCTTACCTAACACCTCAAAAAAGCTAAAAGATATTTTAAACTCAAAAGATCACCAAATTGAATGGACATGGGATAATGTAATTAAAAATATCAATCTCATAAAAACTGGTGTTAATATTAACAAAGCCGAATTATTATTTACTAAAATCGAGGATAAAGAAATTGATTTTCAAATCTCAAAACTCAATTCTTCAAAAAAATCTAAATCCATAGTTAGCAAAAAACAAGAGGTTAATTTAAATGATTTTTCAAAACTAAATTTAAAAATAGGAGCTATTCTAGAAGCTAAAAAAATTAAAAAATCTAAAAAACTCCTTTTATTGAAAGTAGATATAAAAGATGAAATTCGAACCATAGTTAGTGGCATAGCGAAATCTTATGATCCATATGAAATAATTGGTACTAAAGTTGTTGTTTTAACAAATCTAGAGTCTAAAGTTATTGCTGGAGTTCAAAGTCAAGGAATGGTACTGTTGACAAAAGATGAAAATGATAGAGATGTTTTTATATCACCCGATAATATTTCCACAAATGAGGGATTAGATATTTCTTAGCTAATCACCATAAATGAAATTAAATTTTATTTCTCTATTATAAGTTTTGAAATATTGTCATGTAAATTTCTTTTATTATTAGAAATTTGAATCATCTTTGAACTTTGAAATATTTTTTTCAATGGATGCTGATCAAGACTATCATAGTTTTCATACATATCAAAACATTCTGAGACTACTCTATCCATTAACTGCATTGAGGTTAACTTAGCCATAGATATTTCTTTTTCTAGATTTTCCGTGGTTTCAAATTTGTTATTGATTGAATGAACAAACTGTTTAGAACATTCAATTTCAGAAGCCAACTGAGCAATTTGATGTCTTATTACTTGAGATTTACTTTTTCTTTCTCCATTACTATCAGTTTGGTTAATGTGTTTGATGGTCATATTTATTGTATTCTCAGCGATTGTGAGATTTTTTGTTGCCAATTTTAGTTGATGATTGTCTATCATTTCTAATGATGAGATATTGACCTGATTTGATAAATTAGTACTTACTGAATTTACATTTGATTTTGCTTTTTCATATGTCACATCATCAATGATGACTTTAGCAATAATCTCTCTCATAATTTCTGATGTTCCTCCGCCAATAGTTCCAATTCTTGAATCTCTAAACATTCTGGCCATTGGATAATCTTCCGTATATCCATTTCCACCAAAAAACTGTAGACATTGAGTTGAAATCTTCTCATGTAACTCAGTAACAATTAGTTTGCCCATAGAACATGATTTAACATCATAAATTCCTTTATCAAATAAATCACAACAGTAATAACTAAATGCTTTCAGTGCTTCTAGTTCAGATGACAATTGAGATACTCGATGTCTTAAAACTTCAAATTTGTCTATTGTTCTTCCAAATGCATTTCTTTGAGACATATAATTTAAAGATTCCGATAATGCATATTCCATTGTTGCGACATTACTTGGTAAAAAACAAAGTCTTTCAAGTTGTAATCCATTCATTAAATAGTAAAATCCTTTTCCTTCCTCTCCAACTAAATTTTCTTTAGGAACTCTTACGTTGTCAAAACTTAGTTCAGCAGTATCAGATGAGTGCCAGCCAAGTTTATTAATTTTATTTTTAGTAATTCCATTTTGATTAAGATCAACACAAATTAAACTTACACCTTTTGAACCAGCTTTAGGATCTGTTTTTACTACCAGGATAATAAAATCACCGTATAACCCATTTGTAATGAATGTTTTAGATCCGTTAATCACATATTCATTCCCTATAAGTTCTGCTCTAGTTTGAATGTTTTTTGTATCTGATCCTGCATCAGGCTCAGTTATTCCAATACAGCTTATAAGGTCTCCTGAAATAATTCCCGGTAAATATTTATCTTTTAATTGATCACTACCGTATTTGTAGATATATGGAGCAGACATATATTGAACCACTTGTTGAGTAACAACAAAACCACCACTATTTAGCCTTCCTAGCTCTTCGTTAAATATTACTTCAAAAAAGAAATCTAAATCACTTCCACCATATTTTTCAGGAAAAGATAATCCTAAAAAACCCATATCTCCCATTTTTTTCCATATTGATTTTGGTATTCTCCCATCTTTCTCCCAAGCTTCAATATTTGGACTTACCTCCCTGTTAAGAAATTCTCTTAAGCTTTCTCTAAAAAGATTATGTTCTTCGTTAAAATATTCCATCAATTTTTTTTGTAAAAATAAGTTAATAATGTGGTATAATTATAAGACTTATTGAGATTTATTGTCTAACAAATCTCAATAATTTATTTTTAAGATTAGCAAATAATTTTTGACTGATTTAGTAAAATCTATAGAATTTATTTTACCCAGCTTGAAAGCCACCATCAATTAATAAACCTTCTCCATTAACAAAACTAGACTTTTCACTTAAAAGCCATAAAATACTTTCAGCTACTTCTGTAGTGTTTCCAATTCTTCTCATAGGAACTCTTAAGTTTTTCACAAATTCTAATGACTTCTCTGGGACATCATCTAAAATTGCCGTTTGAATAAACCCTGGACATACTGAATTAACTCTGATATTATGACCCCCGTATTCTATTGCAGCTGACTTAGTAAGTCCAATAACACCATGTTTTGCAGCTGAATAATGACTGCCATTTCTTACACCATTTAAACCAGCTAGGGAAGAAACATTTACAATTTTACCACTTTTATTAGATGTCATATGTTTTAATTCTTCTTGCATACAGTAAAAAACACCTGATAAACAAACTGAAATCATTCTTTCCCAAGTTGGTTCCTCTATCGTATGAAGTGAACCTACTAATCCTCCAATACCAGCATTGTTTACTGCTAATTCAATTGAGCCATGTTCTTTAAATATACTATCTAAAACTTTAGCAACATCTTTTTTTATAGATGTATCTAGTTTATAAAAATAAGCAATTCCACCCGAGTCATTAATAGTTTTAGTAGTTGCTCGACCCTCTACCTCATTAATATCGGCAATCATGATTTTAGCCCCATTCTTGGCTAATAGTAGTGCCGTTTCTTTTCCAATTCCGGTTGCTGCACCAGTTATAAAAGCAACTTTATTTTTTAAACTTTCATCCATTTATTCCCAGATTACCGTTTCTTTATTATCACTCCAGTCTTTAAACTTGCCATGATATTTATCATTTATTTTATTTCTCTTAATTTTCATTGTTGGAGTTAATATTTCATTTTCAGGGTTCCAATCATCTTTTACAAAAATTATAGTTGAGATTCTTTTGTAGCTAACTAAATCTTTATTAACAGATTCTAATTTACTTTCAATCATAGATTTTAATGTATTCTTATCTGTTGATTTACCAGATTCTGACAAAACAACTAGCAACATTGGTTGGGGGTTCCCAAGACCAACTATGCATATTTGTTCAAACTCAACAATATCTCCAAAAAATTTCTCAAGACCTAATGGTTCAATAAATTCTCCTTTACTAGTTTTAAATGTATCTTTAACTCTTCCAGTTATATATAAATACCCATCTTCATCTATTTTACCTTGATCTCCTGTACAAAGCCAGCCATCTTTTATTGTTTCGTCAGTTCGTTCTTTATCTTTATAATATCCTTTCATTACAAATGCTCCACTCATCATAATCTCATTGTTTTCGGAGTTTATTTTAATTTTCACACCTGATTGAGGTAGTCCAACTGAGTTTATTTTATTAGTGACTGAAGGAGAAATTTGAGTACAAATAGCACAATTTTCTGTCATTCCATATACGTTAGTAATATTTATACCTATTTTTTTATACCACTGTTTTAGAACTTCTAGCATAGGAGCAGCTCCATTAATTATTACACTAGCATTACTTAATCCTAAAGCTTTTTTAAGTTTACTTTTAATAATAGTTGAAATAATAGGAATTTTTAAAAAAAGATCTAATTTTTCTTGAGAGAATTTTGAAAGTATACCCATTTGAAATTTAGTATATAATCTTGGAACTCCAATAAATATAGTTGGCTGAACAGCTTTTAAGTTTTCTCCAAACCTTTCTAATGATTCTGTGAATGAAATTACACCACCATATTTAAAACTGGTGTATTCAACCCCAACTCTTTCAGCAATATGATTTAATGGTAAATATGAAAACCAACTATTTTTTCCTGAAAGACTAATATTGTATTTTTCTGCTAAACTTACCTCAAACAAATCCCATACTCCTTGTACTGTGCCAAAATCCAAAACCACTCCTTTTGGATTCCCAGTTGTTCCAGAGGTAAATATAATGGTCCATGTATCATTTATATTTGGTGAGTAGTTTTCGATTTGAGGATCAAATTTATTTATGAAATCAGACCATTGAAATCCTTCGTTAATTTTAGAAAACCCTTGATAATGAGGGAAAGCGATAATAGGCATATCTTTAGGGACGCCTTGTTTAATTTCTTCCCAATCCTCAACCTTGCCCATAAATAATGCTTTTACATCTCCTTGATCTAACAAGGCTTTAGTTTCAGATGAATTTAGGTTTGGAAAAAATGGTACGGATACATAGCCTGCCATAACTATAGCTAAATCAGCAATTATCCATTCTCTGCAGTTTTTTGACATTAATCCTACATGACTTTTTTCTGGAAGTCCAAGACTTTTTAGTCCTGTAGCTAATTTTCTTGCAAGTTGACCAACTTCACCCCAAGTGTATTCTTCCCAATTGTCACCAAAAGGTTGTCTTAAAAAAGGTTTGTTTTTAAATGTTTTTTCCCAATGATAAAATTTAAAATCAAATTTAGTTTCGTTGCTCATAATAAATTAGTTTTGTTGTTTACAGAGATTTCTGAATAACTTGCTATGTTGCTAAAGTATGGAAAAGGTATCTTTTTTTATTGTTAACAGCAAAAATATCAGTAACAAAAGCTGGTATCAGTCTTATTCTCTTTACTATCATAAATTTATGAAATTAATTTGGTTTGTCTTAATCTCTTAATCAAAGTATATATTATTTATTAACTTGCTTAAAAATGAATCCCTATGGATATTAACTTCAATAAAAACGAAGACTTTAATAAACTTTTAATTTCAGATCTACGTAAACGGTTTGCTCATGTAAAATTAGGTGGAGGTCAAGAACGTATTGACAAGCACTGTAAAAAGGGAAAAATGACAGCGCGTGACAGAGTAGATTATTTATTTGATAAAAAAACAAAGTCAATAGAAATTGGTGCTTTTGCTGGAGACAATATGTATGATGAACACGGAGGATGCCCCTCAGCAGGAGTTGTGGTAAAAATTGGATACATAAATGGAAAACAATGTATTGTAGTAGCTAATGATGCAACGGTAAAAGCTGGTGCCTGGTTTCCAATCACAGCAAAAAAGAATTTGCGAGCACAAGAAATATCCATTGAAAATAAAATTCCTATAATATATTTAGTAGACTCTGCAGGAGTGTATCTACCTATGCAAGATGAAATTTTCCCTGATAAAGAGCATTTTGGTCGTATTTTTAGAAATAATGCTATTATGAGTAGTTTGGGAATTACACAAATATCTGCGATAATGGGAAGTTGTGTTGCTGGTGGTGCTTATTTGCCAATTATGAGTGACGAATCTATTATTGTAGATAAAACTGCTAGCATTTTTTTAGCAGGCAGTTATTTAGTAAAAGCAGCAATTGGTGAAAGCATCGATAATGAAACTTTAGGAGGAGCAACAACACATTGTGAAATATCTGGTGTAACTGATTATAAGGCAAAAGATGACAAAGATGCGTTAGATAAAATAAAGCGCATAGTTGATAAAATCGGTGATTTTGAAAAAGCAGGATTTAATAAAGTTAAAAGTCAAGATCCAAAATATAATGAAGAAGATATTTTTGGAATTTTACCAAAAGAAAGAAGTACTCAATATGATATGCTTGAAATCATTAAACGTTTGGTTGATAAATCAGAATTTGATCAGTATAAGAGAGACTACGGAAAGACCATTTTGACAGGTTACGCAAGAATAGATGGATGGGCGGTAGGTATTGTTGCAAATCAAAGAAAATTAGTAAAAACAAAAAAGGGAGAAATGCAATTTGGTGGGGTTATTTACAATGACTCCGCAGATAAAGCAACTCGCTTTATAGCTAATTGTAACCAAAAAAAAATACCTCTAGTTTTCTTGCAAGATGTAACTGGATTTATGGTTGGAAGTAAGTCTGAACATGGGGGTATTATAAAAGATGGTGCAAAAATGGTAAATGCTGTGAGTAACTCAGTTGTACCTAAATTTACAGTTATTATCGGTAATTCATATGGGGCAGGTAATTATGCCATGTGTGGTAAGGCATATGATCCAAGATTAATTGTTGCTTGGCCAAGTGCTGAATTGGCTGTAATGAGTGGTAAATCTGCCGCTAAGGTTCTGTTACAAATAGAAACAGCATCACTAAAAAAGCAAGGTGAAAAAATATCACCAGAAAAAGAAGCTGAATTATACGATCAAATAAAATCACGTTACGACAAGCAAATTTCCCCTTATTATTCAGCGGCAAGAATTTGGACAGATGCAGTTATTAATCCTCTAGATACCAGAACATGGATTTCAATGGGAATTGAAGCAGCTAATCATGCGCCGATTGAGATACAATTTAATATGGGAGTTTTACAGGTTTAATATCAGTGTTTAAATAGCATATTTTATTTAAAAAACATGAAACTAAATGAATAATTATAATAAAAATCAAGTTGAAAATATTTCTAATTTTCATTTCTCATTTCTAAATTTAGAAGAAAAAAATAATGTCTTTAAGATTACCTTAAACAGACCAAGCAAAAGAAATGCTTTACACCCTCAAATGGTAAATGAAATTGCTTTTGCAATGCATTATGCACATTTTAAAAAATCTATTTGGGTAGTATTATTTAAAGCTAACGGTAGAGTCTTTTGTGCAGGTGCGGATTTAAAAGCAATGACTGGTGATGTTGAACCCAATGACTCAACAATTCCTTCGCCTAATAAAGATATTCTAATTGGTGAACTTTTTAATAAAATTTATAAGCCCACAATTGCGGTAGTAAATAAAGATGTTTATGCTGGTGGATTTTTAATACTTGCAGGCTGTTTATTTGTTGTTGCAAATAATAAATTAAATTTTTCATTACCGGAAGTTAAAAGAGGCCTGTTTCCAATGCAAGTAATGGCCAGCTTAATAAATATTATGCCAAAAAGAAAGGTATTAGATTGGTGTGTAAGAGGTTATAGTATTACAGCAAAAGAGGCTCTTAGTTTAGGTTTGCTTTCTCATATTTGTAGCGAGGATAAAATTGAGTCTGTTACCAATAAATTAGTTGAGGAAATTAAAGAAAATTCACCAAAGGCAATTAGCTTAGGTTTAGAAGCATATGATAATTTATACAATACAAATAATGAGCATGAATATTTATCTGAGATGTTAAATAAAATGCAACAAAATGATGATGCTAAAGAAGGATTAAGCGCTTTTAAAGAAAAACGAAAACCTAACTGGACAGGTAACTAGTTTACTAATTTTTTAATATGAGTTATGATAAATAAAAAAATGATTCTGGCTAATAGGCCAGTCGGTATACCAGAGAAAAATACTTGGAATTATAAAGAAGAACTAATACCAGAAATACAAGATGGTCAAATATTAATTAAACACCAATACATATCACTTGACCCAGCTATGAGAGGTTGGATGAATAACTCAAAGTCTTATATCCCACCAGTGGAGATTGGTACGGTAATGAGAGCAGGTACAGTTGGTGAGGTTATAAATGTAAAAAATAATACTAATTTTAAAGTTGGTGATTTTGTTTCAGGCTGGGGTGGCGTGCAAGAGTATTCAATTTCTGATGGAAAAAACTATCATATTATAAATGATAAAAACAACCCTATCCATAGATATTTGGGTGCATTAGGAATGCCAGGTATGACTGCATATTTTGGTATAATTAAAGAAGGAAAAATAAAAAGTGGAGATATTGTATTAGTCTCAGCTGCAGCTGGAGCTGTTGGTAGTCTAGTTGGGCAAATTGCTAAAATTAAAGGTTGTAGAGTAATTGGTATAGCTGGAGGTAACGAGAAATGTAAATATGTAAAAAATGAACTAGGTTTTGATGAGGTAATAGATTATAAAAATGACAATATATATTCTGCTTTAAAAAAGTATTGCCCAGACGGAATAGATGTTTATTTTGATAATGTAGGAGGTGAAATTTTAGAGGCTGCATTAGCAAAGTTGAGAATGAATTCCAGAGTTGTAATATGTGGTGCTATTTCACAATATAATAACAAGTCTAAAATGAAAGGCCCTTCCAATTACCTTTCGCTTTTAGTTAATAGAGCAACGATGAAAGGCATGGTTGTGTTTGATTATAAAAATGATTATCCAATCGCTATAAAACAAATATCTGAATGGTTTCAGCAGGGAAAGTTAAAAAGTAATGAGAGTATTTTTAATGGTATTGATAATTTTTATGAAATATTCTTAAAGCTATTTAACGGAAATAAACGCGGTAAACTAATTCTTAAAATTTAAATTTTTATTATGAGTAAACCATCATTTATTAGTGAATTATCTATTCCAGTTATAGCAGCTCCACTATTTTTAATTTCAGGACCAAAACTAGTAATAGAGTGTTGTAAAAATGGAATTGTTGGAACTTTTCCTGCCCTAAACCAAAGAACAACTGAAGGTTTTGAAGAATGGGTTGTTCAGATTAAGTCAGAACTTAAAAGTTTTGAAAATGAGACTGGTAAAAAACCTGCTCCATTTGGAGTCAATTTAATTGTTCATCACTCCAATCCTAGATTACAAGCAGATTTAAAGATATGTGTAAAGCACGAAGTACCGTTAATAATTACTTCATTAGGAGCTGTCTCAGATTTAGTCGAGTCTGTTCATAATTACGGCGGTTTAGTTTTTCATGATATTATTAAAAAACGTCATGCTGAGAAGGCAGCAGAAGCTGGAGTTGATGGGCTAATTTTGGTTTCAGCAGGTGCTGGGGGTCACGCAGGCACTTTAAATCCTATGCCACTTGTTGCTGAAATTAAGAAGATTTTTGATAAAACTATTATTCTTTCAGGTTGTATAAGTAACGGAAGAGATGTTGCTGCTGCTATGCAAATGGGAGCAGATATCGCTTACATGGGTACTAGATTTATAAATACTAATGAAAGTAAAGCTTCTGATGATTATAAAAATATGATAATTAATAGTGGTGCAGGGGATATTGTATATACTGCTGTGGTTTCAGGAGTTCCAGCTAGTTTTTTACGACCAAGTTTAGAAAAGATGGGAATTAGTGAAAAAATGTGGGGAGGTTCTCCATCATTTACTCAAAAGCTAAAAATGTATTTTAAAGTACTAACATCAAAATTTAGTTTTGCAAAAGAACTAGATCTTGCAAAAGCAGAAGCAAAAGCTTGGAGTACAATTTGGTCTGCTGGTCAGGGTGTTACCAATATTCAAGATACTCTATCAGTAAAAGATTTAGTCAGTAATATTAAGAATGAATTTAAAGAATCTTTAGCTGAGCAAGCCAAGTTATTGGATAAATATTTATAGTGGGGTGACTAAGTCCCAAAAATAAGGAAGCACATAATATATTGTAAAAGTCAAAGTAACAATAGAGATTAAATTAAGCCACAATCCTTTCTTGAACATATCTTCAATTTTTAATAGTCCAGACCCAAAAACAACAGTATTTGGAGGGGTTGCAACAGGTAACATAAATGCACAGGATGCTGCTAAAGTTGCACTAACTAATAAATAATATGGATGTAAATCAAGAACAACAGCTAACGATATTAGAATAGGCAATAACATAGCGGTAGTTGCCATATTGGATGTTACTTCAGTTAAAAAATTAACACTAGCAATTAATATTAATATTAATACAACTAATGGAACATCACTTAAATATGTTAGTTGATTACCAATCCATATAGCTAACCCACTACTGTCAAAACCTTGAGCAAGAGCCATACCAGCACCAAATAATAATAGTATTCCCCATGGAAGTTTCATTGCATCTTCCCAATCAATAATTTTGGTTAATTTATTTTCAATTATAGATTTTTTAGAAGGTAAAATAAACAGTACTAAAGCAGATATAATAGCTATAATTGTGTCATCTAAATTTGGAATTACTTTTGTTAATCCGTATTGAACACCATCAATTTGAAAGTTTCTAGTTATCCAAGCTAATGCCGTTAAAATAAATACTATTAATATAGTTTTTTCTTCATAAGATATTTTTCCTAATCCTTTAAGTTGTGACTCTATTTCTTCTTTTCCAGCCGAGAATTCTTTTTGTTTAAACTTGAAAGCTATTTTAGTTAAATAAAACCAACAGATAAACAGAAAGAATATACTTAAAGGTAAGCCGAATTTAAACCAATCAAAGAAAGAAATCTCAATATTATAACTTTCTTTAATAACACCGGCAAATATCATGTTTGGTGGAGTTCCTATTATAGTAGCCATACCTCCAATTGATGCGCTGTAAGCTATAGCAAGCATTAAAGCTTTACCGAATAAAGAGTTTTCATTTTCAGGGGTATTAGGATCATCTCTAAGTTGCGAAATAATTGCTAAACCTACAGGCAAAATCATCACTGATGTGGCAGTATTACTAATCCACATCGATAAGAATGCTGTAGCAGTCATGAACCCCAAAATTATATTACTTTTATTAACTCCAACTTGATTAATGATGTTTAGAGCTATTCTTTTATGCAATTTCCATTTTTGAATTGCTATTGCCAAAATAAAACTCCCAATAAATAAGAAAACGTATTTGTGTCCAAAAGCAGCTGTAGTGGTTTTAATATCTAAGCCACCAGACAGAGGAAAAATTATTATGGGTAATAATGAGGTGGCAGCAATGGGAATAGGTTCTGTAACCCACCATATAGCTATCCAAGACGCACATGCTAAAATAGCTTTTCCTTGAAATTCTAAATCATCAGGATTGAAAAACAACATTATTAAAATAAAAGATAGAGGCCCTAAAACAAATCCTATTTTACCTGCAGATATTTTCATCTTAATTAAATATTAAGTCACATCCATATTCAATAGAATCACCAGTGTTATGAGATAATCCATTTATAATATTGAGTGTCCAGTTAAAAGATAATGAATTAGTTTGTGCAAAATTTTGAGCTTGATTATAAAAATGAATTGCTCTGTCAACTCTATGTAGACCCTGAGCATCTGCAAATTCATTATGTCTTAATCCTGGGAAATCTGGGTCATTATCTAAAGTTCCAACTTGAATTATATGGTTCTTACTTAAAATATCAATTAAGTAGCTATTGTTAGATAATGGAGGTTCTTGTGTTAAAATACTATTATTTAGGCCATAAGGAAACTGAATGTTATTATCTAAAACAGTAAACCAGCCAGCTGCAGAGGTTAGGATTTTATCAAACCTAGCATTTGGATTAAAAAGCATAAATCGGTGTGCAAATTGAGCTCCTGCAGAATGTCCAAATAAATGATATCTATCAACATTTGTATCAGTATTGGCTAGAAATATATCAAAAATGGGTTCTATTATAGAAAATGCCCATTTGTTTACTTCATTAAGTGATTCTGGTGTTGGATTATCACCATCTACATATACATTACCTAAATTAAAGCCATCTCCCCCCGGAAAATTAATATTACTAATTTCAGGTGCAACAATTATAAATCCATATTGATCTGCTTTACCCTCCATCATGTTTCTCGTTGATTCTCCATCTCTTCCTCCTCCATGAATATTAAATACCACTGGTGTGCTTGAATTTACATTACTAGGGATGTAATAATAAATAGGAATGATTTTTTCATTAAATGTTTGATAAATCAAACCACGACCAAAATCTTCTAAAACGACATTGTTATTATTATTGTCAATTGGTTCATTCGGAGTAAATGTAGTGGCTTGGTCTTGGCAATTGAAAAGTAATAATAATAGAAAAAAAAGGAACTTATTAAAATGCATAATTTATAGTAAAATTTTGTTAAATATAGAAGGATTTTTCTTTATTTTAGAGAAAAATTTAAAAAAAAATAGGTTTATGAAAAATATTATTATTTTAATGTTTCTACTCTTAGCAGTTCAATCTTGTGATACAGAAGATGTGTTGCCTGGTGTAACAGTGGAGTTAGAAATCGAAACTATTTCAGAAGATAATGGCTCAGTTGTTGTAACTGCTACTTCAAATGGATCTGTATCTAATGATATAACTATAGCATTACAATTTTCTGGATCGGCTGCTATAAATTCTGACTATTCATTTAGTTCTGATAATATTTTAATAAATAATGGAAGTACTACTGGCTCAGTAACTATTTCTGCCATTCAAGATAATGAAATTGAAAATCCAGAAGAGATCATTATTGATTTAGTAGAAAATAGTAATTTTCTTTTAACAAATAATTCTCAATTAGTATTAACCTTGCTTGATGATGATACAGATTCCGATGGGGATGGAGTGCCTGATTCAGAAGACAATTGCCCCCTAGTTTCTGGAGTTTCCGAAAATAATGGTTGTCCATGGCTAGGTTTTATGATAAATGAAGTTTTATATGATCCACCATCAGGTGACGCTGGGGATGCTAATGGTGATGGAACAAGACATCCGCATGAAGATGGATTTATAGAATTTTACAATTCTGGTTTAGAAATTGACTTGTCTGGTTACACTGTTTCTGACGCAAGTCAACTGAGACATACTTTCCCCACTGGGTCTATAATTCCTGCTAATGGAGTTATAGTCTTATTTGGTGGAGGTAATCCATCAGGTGATTTTGGAAATTCCATAATACAAACTGCTTCTGAAGGAACCTTAAACATGAACAATGCAGGAGATCTAATGACTATTAGTGATCCCGCAGGTAATACATTTTTAACTTTTGATATAGAACCATTGTCTGACAACCCAAACGAGTCCTACACCCGTAACCCTGATATTACAGGAGAAACCTTTGAGCAACACTCTAGCATTACTACTGCAAACGGAGCTTTGTTTTCACCAGGTCATAAATCAGATGGTACAGATTTCTAAAATTCTAAAACATTAATATGAAAATTATAAAAATTATTTCTTTATTTCTTTTTTTAATATCATTTAATATTAATTCTCAATCATCATTAAACAGTTACTCTTTTGGTGAAGGAATCAGCTTTACTGCGGATAACGGAAGTATGATTAAATTAAGTGGTTACGCTCAACCGCATCTTGAAATAAAGAATTACAATGATTTAGAAGAAAATTCTTCCTCAAATAGATTTAGATTAAGAAGGTTAAGGTTAAGATTTGACGGTCAGGCTTCTAATCCAAAATTTGCATATAGATTTCAGGTTGATTTAAGTGGGTCTTCTGAAACTGGTGAAGCTACTGGAGATTTTTTATTAGATGCATATGTAAGTTATGATATTACAAATAGAATAAAAGTAATTTTTGGTCAAAGGTCAACATACACAGATAATAGAGAGTTATTTATGAACTCTAACTCCTTGCAACTAGTAGAAAGGAGTAGACTTACCTCTGCTTTTTCATCAATAAGAGAATTTGGTTTATTTTTAAGTGGAAATTTTAGATTAAATGGCCAGGGTTCATATTTGCGTCCCTATTTTGTTTTAACAAATGGAGATGGAATCAATAATTTTGATAAAGACTTAGGTGGATTGAAAATTGGAGGAAGAATCGATTTCTTACCCTTTGGTTTATTTACTAACAAAGGACAATTCAGGCAAATTGATGTCATGAGGGAGTTAACTCCAAAATTTGTAATTGGTGTTAACTATAGCCATAATTCAGGGATGAGTAGTAGAAGAGGTAGAAATAGTGGATCAATACTATATTTAAATGAACTTGGTCAGCAAAGTTTACCCGACTATACTAAGTATGGAATTGATTTTTTATTTAAATATAATGGCTTATCTGCCCTTGGAGAGTATGTTAAATCTAGTTCAACAGTTCCAACAGATATTATTGAAAGAGTAAGAAATGATGGATCTACCTCTTCATCATTTTTAGTCAATGGCGTTCAAGATATTGAAAGTTATGTTAACGGAAGAATGATGCTAGGTGAGGCTTATAATATTCAAATGGGATACTTGTTTAAATCGGGTATTACTATTGACTCTAGATATACCCATTTAAAGGCAGATGACAACTCTTTTTTAAATAATGCTACTTTTTATAATAGACCTAATTACTACACATTGGGCATAGGTAAACTTCTAGGTAGAAATTATGGCGCAAAGATTCAAGGATCAATAACTTTGGTTGATGGCAGTTTGGGTGTAAATCATGATAATGACACTGCTACTGATGTTGTTTTTAAAGATGAGCTGCTTTTTAGATTGATTACAACTATATCTTTTTAGACATTTATGATTAAACATTTGTACATTTTACTTTTTTTATTGGGCACGATTCTCGTTGTGGGTCAGCCTAATCCTCAAAGTAAAAAAATAACAAATGATTTTTTCCCAGATTATAAAGAATTATTAGAAATAACTCCAGCGTTAAAAAAGAAAAAGGGGTTTACCAATTATGAAGAATTAATGACTTTTCTGACTGATCTTAAAAATAAATTTCCAGATAAAATGGAAATTAGATTTATTGGAGAGTCACAAAAAGGATATAAAATACCCATTGTATTTCTTAACTCAGGAAAAAAAAATAATTTAAAAGTTTGGTTTAAAGGAGGACTTCATGGTAATGAGCCTGCTGGCACAGAAGGTTTGTTATATCTTTTAGACAGATTACTTAATGATAGTAGTTTAAAACATCTTTTGGATAACACAAACTTAGCTATTTTACCAATGGCTAATATTGATGGTTCCATAAAGCAAAATAGATATGCATCAAATGGACTTGATTTAAATAGAGATCAGACAAAATTAATGGCTATAGAGTCTATCGCTATCAAACAAGCTTTTACAGATTTTAATCCAGACATAGCGGTTGACTTTCATGAGTATAGACCATATAGAAAAGATTTTGCTAGGATGAGTGATTTTGGAATTACTTCTGTTTACGACGTAATGTTTTTATATTCGGGTAACTTAAATGTGCCACAAAATATTAGGCTAATTACAGATACTTTATTTGTAAAAAATGCAAGGTCTGTTGTGCAGAGCTATGGATTAAAACATCACGATTATATGTCTACCACTAAACATTTAGGTGAGATACATTTTAATCAAGGTTCAACAAATGCTAGATCTAGTGCTACTTCTTATGCACTTAATAACACAATATCTACTTTAATTGAAATTAGAGGGGTAGGAATTGGTAAAACTTCTTTTAAAAGAAGAGTAAACTCTGCTTTTTCAATTGCACTATCCTATCTTAAAACATCGTTCGAAAATAAGGATTTTATTAAATCAGAATTAAAAAAATCATTAAACTATAACTCAAGTGATATTGTTGTTACCAGTTCAAGAACTGTTGAAAAGGAAATGATTCAAACAATTGATTTGAATTCAAATAAAATAATTGATTACGAGGTTACAATAAGAGACGCTTTAAGATCAAATCCAACATTAATTAGAGATAGACCCTTAGGTTATTTAATATTAAAGGAGAATATTGAATTAATTGAGAAGTTAAGGGTTTTGGGTCTTGAAATAAATACTATTCAAAATGATTCTGTTATGAAAGTTGAAAAATTCAAAATAACAAATTATAATGATAATTTTGAAAAGTACGAAAAAATGAATTTACAGTCCGTAAAGGCTTCACTTGTTAAAGATGAAATTACTGTAAAACAGGGCACATATTTAATTTTAACCAACCAAAGAGCATCTAATATTTTAACAGAATTGTTAGAGCCTGAAGCTCCAAATAGCTTTGTCAGTTTTGGAATTTTAAAAACAGAAATAAACCAAATATTACCCATATACAGATTAATAAATTAAAAAAAATAGTCATGAAAAAGATATCATTTTTAATAACAATACTTATTACAACATTTATTACAGCTCAAGAGTCAAGTCAAAATAAATCAGATTTTAATTTTGGGAATGGAGTATCATTGTCATTTGAAGATGGTGATTATAACTTTAGTATTAATGGCTATATAAAGCCTACATATGCTTATAATGAAATGACTAGTATTGTTGATGGAGGAACAATAAACGAATTCAATAGACAATTTAAGTCAAAGAATTCTGTGCTAGAGATTTCTGGAAATGCTAAAAAAGAAAAAGTGAGCTTTAGTATTATGATGGATTACAGTCAAAATGATCCATTACTGGAAGCTTGGGTTGGATATCACCCAAATAAAAATGTTAATGTATATTTTGGTCAAAAAAATACTTTCTTAAATAACAGAGAAATGATTTTTAATGAAGATATTCTTCAATTTACAGACAGAAGTTTACTTAGTCAAAACCATACAAATTCATACGGTCATGAGTTTGGGTTGTTCATAGAAACTATTTTTGGAGAAAAGTTTATTATTTCTCCAAAATTTGCAGTAACATCTGGAGATGGTAGAAACTCATTTGGCGAAGATTCCAGAGATAGTGATTTAGGCGGTGTTAAATTCGGTGCTAGATTAGACTTGTATCCTTTTGGAAATTTTTCTAAGGGAAATGAAGGTTCCGTAGATCTAGTTGGTGAACAAAAACTAATTATGGAGCTTGGTTTTGCTTATAGTAAAAATATAGGAACCAGTCATAGAACCGGAAATGGTCATGGAGATATCATGTTTTATGATGCAGATGGAAACAATAATTTACCCGATTACGAAAAAATATTTATAGACTTATTATTGAAATATAAAGGATTTTCATTTTTAGCTGAGTACGCTGATGCTGCTGCTTCTGGTCTAAATGAAACTTATTCCGATACATTTAATTTGTTAATTCCAAAACAAATTAGCGAATATTTAGTTTTAGGAAGTAGTTATAATTTTCAGCTAGGATATGTTTTCCAAAATGATATCGGAATTGATTTTAGATATGAATTTTCTACACCTGAATTTACAAATGAAATTAATAATGCATATGAAAATTCAATTCTTCAGGATTTTGAAAATATGAGTTTAGGAATCTCTAAATACTTTGATAATAATAATTTGAAGATTCAAGTTGGAGTCTCTTCAATTAAATATTTTTATGGCAATGAAACTACTATCGCTGAACTGGTTTGTCAGATTAGATTGTAATGTTTTTTAGTTTAGTGTTAATTTTACGTAAATTTATTGTCTAAACAATTTTATGTTATTAAGAAGTAAATATTTTTTTTACACATTTTTTTTTATAACATCTTGTGTTTTTTCACAACAGTTTAGAAATGCTTCAAATTACTCAGATGTAAATATTTATCAAGACAATAACGGAGTTGCCGTTGCAGATTACGATTTAGATGGAGATTTAGATATCTTTATTGTTGGTAGTTTTTCTGAAGAAAATAATGATTTTACCTGGAGTAGATTATTGCAAAACACTAATAATGGCAACTTTATTGATGTTACAGCTGGTACTGGTATTGAACAAACATTAAACCATGATATTATACTAAATGATATAGGTTTTTTAGATTTACAACAAGATTTTGGAGATCGACTTTCAGCATCTTGGGGTGATTTTAATAACGACTCTTATCCAGATCTTTTTTTAGGAAACTCTAACCAAAGTCAATTATACCAAAATAACACTGATGGCACCTTTACCAATATTACAGACCAGTCTGGTTTAGTTGTAGATTGTGATACTTGTTTTGTAACCAGTGGATTATGGTTAGATTATGACATTGACGGATTACTAGATCTTTTTGTTACTGACTATCACTCCAATTCGAATAATAAACTATATAAAAACCTTGGTAATGGTACTTTTGAAAGCATAGATTTAAGTAATGTTAGTAGTACTACTAATAGTTTTTCTTCAATTGTTATCTATGCCAATGAAGATAATTACCCAGATATATATGTTGCTAACGATCATGATCAAAATAATATGTTGTTAATTAATCAACAGGGAAATGGTTTTATTGATGAAACTCAATCTTATAACCTATTAGATCCTTATGACGGGATGGGTTTAGCTACAAGTGATTACAATAATAATAATGATTTTGAAATTTTAGTTACAAACATAAAACAAAACAGTTTTTATGTAGATGAATTTATGAACAACCAGTATGTAAATATTTCAGAAAATGTAAATATTTACGATACAAATTGGGCATGGGGAGCAAATTTTTCAGATTATAATCATGATGGTTTTGAGGATCTGTTTATTGCAAATGGATTTTCAGTACATGAAGAAAATGAGTTTTTTATAAATGTCTCTGCGGGTTCACAATCAATCCAATCAAGAAAATTTTCAAAAACTGATCCAATTGACCAACAGGTTGAACTTACCAAAAGTAGGTCACTCGTTTCATTTGATTATGATAACGATGGAGATTTAGATTTATTGATATCTAATTTTGATTCAAACCTGATACTGTATGAAAATAAAGCGGTAGACACTTACTTTAATACTCAGATGCAGGGAAATTGGATTAAAATTAATTTAAAAGGAACTGTGTCAAATATGGACGCTTTAGGATCTATAGTTCAAATTTACTTAGATAATGATACGCATCAATCTAGATTATATCATGGATCTTCATACCAAAATCAGTCACTGCAGTCTGTTCATTTTGGTATTGAAAACACAGTTTCAATTGATAGTATTGCTGTTACTTGGCCAAACACGGGTAGGCAAGTTTATGAGGACTTAAGTGTAAATTCTTTTATGACTATTATTGAAAATGAAGGTGTAGTTGTGAATGATAATAATACATCATCAAAAATTGAAGGTTGTACTAACATTAACTCATGTAATTATAATCCAGAAGCAACGGTAGATGACGGTTCTTGTCAGTTTTTAGAAGCTGGATCAATAGAGGGCGAAAATAATATACAACCATTGTTGCCATATACATATTCTTACCTATCAAATGATTCTAATAACTATGTTTGGAATATTATAAACGGGACTATAATTAGTGGTCAAGGAACATCAACTGTTTCTGTAATTTGGAATGTGGCTTTGGAAGGTAGCTTGTCAGTGACCGCCTTCAATGATGAGTGTTCTACCGAGACTCAAATGTTAAATATTACAATTGACACATCTGAAATTGATTGGACGTCTAATAATATTTCTATTGCAAGACTTTGGAATGAAATATTATTAGAAGCTATAAGAAATGACTTTGCTAGACCTACAGTACATGCCAGAAACTTATTTCATGTTAGTGCGGCAATGTATGACGCTTGGGCTATTATAAAAGAACAAGGTTCTACATATTTGATTGGTCAAAGTGTAAATGATTTTAATGTTGATTTTCAAGACTTTAATAATAATTTTTCTGAGGAGGAAAACATGATTGCAGCAATTAGTTATTCTGCCTATAGGTTAATTACTCATCGCTTTTCTGAATCTCCTAACTCTGAATATATTATTAATTTAGCTAACTTTTATATGAGTTTACTTGAACTTGATATAGATAATTATGAGACCTCAAACAACACACAAGATCCAATTCATTTAGGTAATTTTATTGCAGAAAATTATATTGAATATGGATTAGAGGATGGTTCAATGGAGAGTCTTAATTATGAAAATCAGTATTATCAGCCAGTAAATGATCCGTTATCTCCAATATTAAGTGGAAATGAAAATATTATTGACCCTAACAGATGGCAGCCTTTAACTTTGAGTGTTTTTATTGACCAAAGTGGACAAGTAATCGATGAAAACACACCTCCTTTTCTTGGTGCTGAATGGGGTAATGTTCACTCTTTTGGGTTAAATGAGGATGATTTAAGTACTTTTTCTAGAGATGATAATCCATACAATGTTTATCATGATCCTGGACCTCCTCCATTATTAAATAATTCTGATGAAGAAAATTTTGATTTTGTAAATGCATTTTCTATGGTTCCTATATGGGGCTCACATCTTTCTTCTGAAAATGATGTTTTATGGGATATTTCTCCAAATTCAATCGGTAATTTTTCTTTAGAGAATATACCAACAAATATTTCGGATTATAATAATTTTTATAATTATTATTCAGGTGGAGATAGTAGTACAGGTCATGAATTAAATCCATTTACAAATCTTCCATATAATCCTCAATATGTTTTAAGGGGGGATTATTCACGTGTATTAGCTGAGTTTTGGGCTGATGGTCCAGATTCAGAAACACCACCAGGACATTGGTTTGTATTATTAAATAAAGTTAGTGATGATCCTTTGTTAATTAAAAAGTTTAAAGGTGAAGGTGATATATTAACTAATTTAGAGTGGGATATTAAATCATATTTTATATTAGGTGGAACAATGCACGATGCTGCTATTTCGGTTTGGGGAATTAAAGGGTGGTATGATTATGTAAGACCAATATCTATCATAAGATATCTTTCGGCTTTAGGGCAGAGCTCTGACTCTTCTTTATCAAATTATCATCCTCAAGGTTTTCCTATCATTGAGAATTATATAGAATCAGTAGAAGAAGGAGATGTTTTAGCTGGAGAAAACAATGAAAATTTAGGAAAAATTAAATTGTATACGTGGAGAGGACATGATTATATTGACGATGTAGATTTAGATCAAGCTAGTGTTGGTTGGGTTTTAGCAGAGGATTGGTGGCCTTATCAAAGACCAACATTTGTTACACCTAATTTTGCTGGATATGTTTCTGGACATTCAACATTTTCCAGATCTGCGGCTGAAGTTTTAACTATGTTTACTGGTAGTCCATACTTTCCTGGAGGTATAGGAAAATTTTCTGCAACTAAAGATGAGTTTTTAGTTTTTGAGCAGGGCCCAAGTGAAGATATAGAACTTCAATGGGCTACATATAGGGATGCTGCAGACCAATGTAGTTTGTCGAGAATTTGGGGTGGTATACATCCGTATATTGATGATATTCCAGGTAGACTTATTGGAAATACTATTGGTAATGATAGTTTTGAGTTTGGAGAAAGTTATTTTTCTAACAATTTATCAAATTCTTATTTTAACAAGAATTCTCTCAAATTAAAATCAAACCCTATTAGCTCAAATGAACAAATTCAAATATTAAATACTTTAGGAGTTGAAAGTTTTTCACTATATAACCTGTTAGGTCAAAAAATTGATGTAAAATCGAGTTATAATTCTTCATCACAATCAACTATTTTAAATCATGATTATCTCCCTGCTGGAATCTATATACTAAATACTTTTGATTACAGTTGGAAAATAATTATTCAATAATATTGTGATTGAAACTAAATAATATTATGATTGAAACTAAACGATTATTGATAAGAAAGTTTGAATTTAAAGACTTTAAACAACTTTATATCTTAGATTCAAACCCCTTAGTACATAAATATCTTTACAATTCTCCAATGAAATCATATGTTGAAGCTAAAGAATATATACAAGCCCAGTTAACCCAACATAAAAAACATGGAGTGGGTAGATTAGCTGTTTTAGACAAAAAAAATAATTTTATTGGTTGGGCTGGCCTTAAGTTTAACAATTCAATGATTAACAATAAAACAAATTTTTATGACTTAGGGTATAGATTAGAACCAAATCAATGGGGTAGAGGAATAGCTACTGAAGCATCTATAGCCATACTAAATTATTATAAAAATTATAAAAATATTTGCGGTATAGCATCAGTCGAAAATTTAGCTTCAAATAAAGTCTTAATTAAAAGTGGTTTTGTTTATGTAAACAAATTTATTGATCCAATTAATGGAAAGTTTGATAATTGGTATGAGTTAAATTAATAGTAAATTTGATTTTTTTGTTAGTTTTAAAATTATCACTAGTTTCGCTCAAATAAATTTAATATCATGAAACATTTTTTATTTTTCTTAACTTTTTTGGTTACATATTCAACATATTCACAGTCTGAGAAATCCATGCTTACTCATTATAAAGAATATTATAAGCAAATGAGAACTCAAGGAGATGTTCAAGGAGTCATTAACGCATTAACACATCTTAATATATTATCTCCAAGTCAAGCAAGAAAAGATACTTTAGCTGTTTTATATATGAATGAAGGTAAACACGTACAAGCTCTAAACACAATTGGAATCGATAGGAACGAAAATGATTCTGATATGGCTGTTGAAGTAAAAGCCATTTCATTACAAGTTTTAAATCAAATCGAAAGATCAGTTGAGCATTATGAAGAGCTTTATAAAAGAAAGCCAAATCCGCTTATTGCATATGAGTTGGCAGATTTAAAAATTCAACTTGACGATTTATTGGGGGCGACCAAGCATATAACATTTGGAGTTGCTAATTCTAAAAATGATGTTATGAGGACATATTATGAATCTCAGTCTAAATATCAAGTTCCGATGAAAGCTGCATTTATTTATTTGAAAGGTCTTGTTCGTTTTAAAGAAAATAAAACTTTAAATATTGACGCTGCGATTGAAATTATGGACGAAGCCTTGGCAATAGCTCCAAACTTTAATTTAGCTCAAATTAGTAAAGATGCCTTACTTTCTCAAAAAACTACTCAGTAATTTTTTGTAATTCTTTCTCAATAGTTTTATTTATTTGATAAATAAGGTTGTGATAAGATTCAAGAGACTTTTCAGTTAATATATCTCTTTTTTTTGTTTCTAATTGGTTTTTGGATAGTATAGATTCTAATTCTAAAAAATTTGTTTCTAAAACAACTATTCTAGAAGTTATAGGAGGTAAAATTAATTTCTTTGGAAGTGTTTTTTTTAATTCTATTATAAATTCTTTTAAGTAATTATCTGTTTCCACAAAAGCAGAATAATTTTTAGATTTTAGTGCATTAATAATACTTTGAAGTTCTGGAAAACTTGACCACTTTTGCGTTATTTTTTTAGCTTCTAAACTTAAACTTTGAGGATTAATTTTAGAGCTAATATTAACTGAATTTTCAATTGTATTATTTTTAGAAAATTTGTCATCAATTTTAACTGAATTATTACAGCTATAAAGTAAAATAATCAATAGTAAACATCTATTCATTTCTATTTCTTAGCTTAAATATTAAGTAAAATACTAGTAGTAATATTAATAGTATTATTTCAAAACCAAAAACATAGTCAGGTAAGCCTAAAATAGTATTTTCACCTGTCCCTAAAATTAAAGGGTTTTTAGCAATTGGAGGTTTTGCAACATAAAGGTAATTCGAGCCAAGAGCTGCATTAACGGGCATTACAATAGCTAACAATATATTTATGCCACCAAATGTTTTCAGCCAAGAATACTTTCTTAAGTGCATTTTCATTCGGTACATGATTGCTATTGGAATTATAATTATTGAAGCATGCTTAAAGTAAAACATTATATAAAAAAAATAGTTACCGTCATAGAGAGTTATTTGAGGGGTAAGTATAGAAATAAACCCTCCGATGATTCCACAGTAAAATAAAAATTCAAATAAAAATTGTTTTTTTTTCACAAAGAAAATTATGCAGCATATAATAGCAGAAACACTACAAAGATGTAAAGGAAGATCTTCCTTTAACGTCCAAGATCCACTTGTTAAAAGGATGATATGATATGTTAATGTCATACTAAATATGATAAGAGCACTAACTTTAAAAAACAATTCTAAATTTTCATTTTTAATTTTGGATAGAAGGTAGAAATAGAGAAAAACTAAAAATGCAGTTATTGTAGCGTTTCTGATCCATTCTTCAGAAAAAAAATCAATTGCAAAAGTAGAATCCATAAAAAAACTATTTTTTGTAATATATAAAAAAATATTTGACCTCAAGTTATTCAAGGCACAGATAAACAACAAATAACATTAAGTAAATCATTAAATAGAAACTATAATATTTTCTTATTTTTAAATATTTAGAATTTTCAGGGTAGATATTAAAAATTAAACCTTTAATTTCTTTAATAAATAATGGTTTGATATTTATTTTCCAATCATCAGTTTTGTAAACAATTTTTCTGAATTTACTTCTAAAATAAGTGCTTGGTGCACCCCAGACAAATAATATTATTAAAATTATAGTTTTCAAACTCATTAGTAATAAGTATATCTTCTTACGTTTGAAATATATTTAGCCAAACGAATTACTTGATGAGAATATCCATATTCATTATCATACCAAACATATATAACAACTGTTTCATCATCTGTAATTGTGGCTTCACTATCAAAAATGGATGGAGCTGTTGTGCCAATTATATCAGAAGAGACTAATTCTTTATTAATTGAATATTTAATTTGCTCAACTAAATCTCCATCAAGAGCATGTTTTTTCATGATTGAATTAAATCTTTCTTTAGTTGTTGATTTGTGTAACTGTAAATTCAAAATTGCTAAAGATCCGTTTGGTACAGGAACTCTAACAGCATTAGAAGTTAATTTACCTTTGAGTATTGGTAATGCCTTTGATACTGCTTTAGCTGCACCTGTTTCAGTAATCACCATATTTAGTGCCGCTGCCCTTCCTCTTCTATGTTTGCTATGCATATTATCTACTAAATTTTGATCATTTGTATAAGCGTGAATTGTTTCAATATGTCCTTTTTTTATTCCAAATTCATCTTCGATTACCTTTAAAACTGGCGTTATAGCATTAGTAGTACAAGATGCAGCTGAATATATGTTATTTAGCTCTGGTTTATGATTTTTATGATTTACACCATGAACAATGTTAGGAATACCTTTTCCAGGTGCTGTTAATAAAACCTTACTAGCTCCATTTGAAGATAAATGTCTATTTAATTCTTCAAAATCTCTAAAAGCACCTGTGTTATCAATCACTAATGCATCATTGATTTGATATTTTGTATAATCAATATCTTCAGGTTTTGAAGCAGAAATCATATAAACTGTAGTTCCATTAATTATTAGTGCATTTTTTTCTGCATTTATTTCAACAGTTCCTAAAAAATCACCATGAACAGAATCTATCCTTAACAGTGATGCTCTTTTTTCTAAGACAGATTGATTTATTTCGCCTCTGATTACAATTGCTCGCAAGCGTAGTTGAGATCCCGCTCCAATTTGAACCATTAACTCTCTAGTTAATAGTCTTCCAATTCTTCCAAAGCCATAAAGTATGACGTCTTTGGGTGTTTGAGTCTTTGTGTTTTTTATGTCTGAAAGCTGATTACTAATAAATGTTTTTTTATCAATATTTTCTTCTGAATAATACTCATAAACTAACTTTCCTATATCTAATTTAGAGGGTGGTAAATCTAAATTACTTATATGTTGAGAAATTTCTAAAATATCGGTAATTAAGATAGGTTTGTTTACAAACTTCTTACTGTAAGAAACTAAATTTAATACCTCGCTAGCTCTTTTATCAATTAAAGAGTTTCTAAATAGTACTAACTCAATCGATTTGTCATACCACAGATCGTGAACAATGTTAATAAACTCTGTAGTTGTTTTTCTAATTTCTGATTCGATATAGAGTTCATTTTCATAATTATTTTTTGTAGACATAATGTTTTTTTGTTTGTGTGGCTAAAGTATTTATTTTTCATTTATTAAACGAAATCGATTTCGTAATTTTATTCACAATTAACAGTTTTTTTATAAACTTAAAATAAAAAACCCTATCCAAATAGGATAGGGTTTAGTTTAGAGTGTGGTACCTCCAGTACCAAGACCACGTTTTTATACACTAATTTTCAAGTACTTATAAAAAAGTATAGTACCCTAAGGTACTAATATAAAGTACTTTTTGGGTACTATCAAAATTTTTGGGTACTAATTTATTGGGTACTAAAAAACCGAGTAAGGTGAGAATAATTTACATATCTCGTTGGAAACAAGAAAAAAATAATCCCTACTCGGTAATTTATAACTAAAAACTATTTGTTGGTGTTGGTTAAGGTTCTTTGTATTTCTTTATTTTTTATTTGGGATATTTCTATACATTTATTTTCTAACAAGTATCCTATACAAGAAACACTATCTATCAAACGACGTCTTTTGTATATCACTCCTTTAATCTTTCCTTCTTTAAGGTACTTATAAAGTGTTCTAACAGATATTCCCATTTCTTCACTACAATCTTGTATGGTAATCCATCGGTACTTATCTAATCCATTTATTTTTTCTTGGAATATATCTTTCATATCAAAACCACGAGTTTTCTTTTAAGGTTTTAATCTCACCTACTATATACCTATTCACCTCTGGGTTTATAACCCAATATGGGTTCCAATTTATACTCCAATTTTTATCTATTGTTCCTAAAAGTATATTATTGTTCCCCATTCCATCTAGTACATCAATTCCTTTACTTTTATTTTCTACAAACCCTACTAATCTATCCCCTACATATCTAAAAGGTACTATGGAGTTCATCTGTTGGTTTATCTTATCTAATTTTTGGTTTAACCTCAACGAGTAAGAGGGAAGGTATTTTTTCCATCGGTTCCAGTTGTTTATCAACTCCATAATTTCTCCATATTCCATATCTGTATTTTCTTTAAGGGAAGATATAATCCCTTCTCTGTGGTGTGGGATATACCCACGTTCTATCAGGTGGTTAAGTACCACTACGGAGGAGTTTTCTATAAGTCCTTTAATTCCAATTTCTTTTAAGGTTCTCATCAAACCTTCTATTTCGTGTTGTGGTACATTTTGTGTCTGTTCCATATTCATTTAAGTTCATTTAAGTTCATATATAAATATGGTGGTGGAGGTATTTTAAGAAAAAAAGTTCCTATGGAGAAAAAATATAACCTCGGTAGAAAAGGGGGTACGAGGTGGTTATTGGAAAAAGTATTTTGTCTATCTACAAGAAACTCCCTTGGGAGTTATTTACAGAGTACTAGTCATACTTTTCTGTGTATAACATATCAAACTATCATAGTAGTTCTTATTCACTCGTGGAGGTTCATTTAACTAAAAGTCAATTCCCATTCTTTAAGGTCATTTTCATATACCCATTTATTTTGTGGTGTAATTTCACGGAGTGGTAATCCTTTGGTCTCTTTCCAAGTTCGTAAGGTTCTTTCACTCACGTTGTATCTGTGTTTTAAGTCTTCAATCGTAATTCTGTTTTCCATATCTATCTAGGTTTATTTATTTGTGTTTATCATTTCTTGGTTTATCATTTCTTTTAATTCTTCAATCGTTAAGGAGTTTATATTGAAGTCCTCTTCCTCATCATTCTCTTTTAACCATTCTTCTAATTCATCAACCTCATCTTCTTCATCAAACCAATCTTCTTTTTCTTCATCATAGTACCCCATTTCTTTAAGTATTTCTTCAAGGTCTATCTCTTCCTCTGTTGATGAAGAAGAAGATGATTTAACCCCCTCAATTATACTCTTTTCCATTTCTGTAAGAGTTATACCAATTAGTTCTTTATTCCTTATCTTTTTCTGGACTTCTGTAAGTCTATTTTTATTTTTTAATCCGTGTATCATATTTACTTTCCTATACGAGTGTTTTACTCACTCCATATTTGTTTATATATCTATATATATCATTTTCGTTATTTACTTGTTCTAACCATATCGTTCCATATTTTCCCATCGTACTATCAAAACCATATTTCCTTTCGGTAATCTCCCCACCAATATACTTTTGGAGTTTATCGTGGAGGTTTTCTTTGTCTGTATAGTGGAAAAGAGTGTGTATGTGGTATTGTTGTTTTCCTTTATCTCTTTCTATGGAGTACGAGGTATATACTTTATCTTTTCTCTTTAATTTCCTATGGAGTGTGTGTATCTGTTTATTCAAGTTGGTTTTACTTGGGTTATACCTTTTGTTCCCTCTGTAATCCCATTTCCTAATCGTACAAAACATCTTATTCATAATCTTATAGTTTTTCGTTAAAGGGTATAAAGTACCCATATACCCTCTCGGGTCTTGTTGTTTAACTAACCTCGTACTCTCGTACTAAAAGGTTCTCTATATATAAGTATTGGGAAAAAGTGGAAACGTAAGAAAAAAGTAGAAAAACCTTGTAATTTTCATACAGAAGTCTTGTATTCTACCCTTTCTAAAAGGGATATATGTTGGGTTTTTTTGGAGGTCTTTTATATACCTCTCATCTTGTATTTTCTCGTATTCTTTACGGAGTTCTTTTATTCTTTATTTTAATTTAAATCAATTTTTTTATTCATTAAAATAATTTTTTTTATATTTAACTTATAATATACAAAATTTATATAAATGTTCTGTAAAAATTGTGGTAACGAAACACCAAAAGGTGGTGTAGTATGTCTAAAGTGTGGTTTTGATCCAATGTCTGAATCAAAGTTTTGTAATAACTGTGGTGTTGAAACAAACGAAAAACAAGTAGTTTGTGTGAAATGTGGTGTTGGACTATCCAATGTTGTAAATAAATCAACATCAAAAAAATCAAATCTTCCAAGTGAGTATGATGGGTTTTACCGTAGTTCTGACGAAAAAGTTGTTTTAGGATTATGTGGAGGGTTGTCTCATAAATACGGAATTCAACTTGGTTTAGTAAGAATAGGTGTCTTTTTTTCATTGTTTTTTTTTATAGGTTGGTTGTATTTAGGAGGACTTTTTGTTCCTAAACTACCTACAAAAAATGTTTAGGGGAAAAATCACTTGATTTTACTGAAGGAAATACCACTCGTGTGACTCTTTTAGATACTCACGAGTAGTTAAACCTTTCTATTTACTCATATAATCCACCCAGTCAATCAAGGAAGTCGGTAGGTGTTCCTTTTACTTTTTATATACTTTATCCCTCTAACCTCTCGTATTCTTTACGGAGTTCTTTTCTTCTTTGTTTATTCACCAATCAAAAGTTTTTGGAATAATTCATCATACTTGTCTTGTGTAATCCACCCCTCATCAAGTGAGTATTTAAGTTTTTCTATTTTATCTTTTTGTTCTTTGGAAAAGGGAGTAGTGGAGGTTTTCTGTGGAGTTTTATTTTTCTTTGGAGTAGAGGTTTTTGGTTCTAAATAGTCCATAAATAACTCGTCATTTATACCTCTTTTTTCTTTATCAAGTATTTCGTAATATCCATCAAACACCTTTCTACTTTTGTGTCCCGTCATACTCATTATAACCCTTGTTGGTACTCCTCGTAGTACTTGTTCTTTTATAAACGTTTTTCTACCTATGTGGGAAGAAACAACCTCATATAAAGGTTTTCTTTTGGAAGTCTCTACGGAACCTGTTAAGTCCCAAGTCTTTTGTTTAACTCTTCTGTTTAACCCTACAATTCTACATACATCTTTAATATACTTGTTAAACTTGTTATTGGATATTCCATTTCCAAGTTCAGTTCTTGGAAAAAGGTAGTGGTGTCCGTGTTTTCCTTTGGAGTATTTACTCCATATTTCATAAACAAGTTTATTTCTTGGTACTTTAACTGGTTCTCTTTGTACTTTTATTTTTTCCATAAAGAAGGTCACCATTCCTCTTTTATAACCTAGTTTTTTATCTACTTTATCATCTTCATAAACTATATCATCTACTTTCATTTTTATCATATCCCCCCATCTACACCCTACGTTGGAGAGGAATAATAACATATCTTTATATACCTCAAAAGTGGTGTATTTTTCAACTTTTTCACTACCATTTTTTCTTTCCCATTTGTCGTGTATATAACTCAATCTTTTTTCTCTTGTAAGTACTTTTTCGTGTTCCTTATTTGTGTAATCAAACTCTTTGTATTGGTGGAGTTTTATAACCTCATCTCTTTCTAAAAAAACTACATCAAGGTTTTCATCATTCCCTAAATAAACATCTTTGGGTTTTCTTATTTGGAAGGTGGTATTATACTTTTCTTTACTCCAAGAAGAAAAGTGGGAGAGTACTTTTATTCTTTTGTTTATAGTGGAAGGTTTTAACCCTTTTATATCATAACTCCACTTTATATATCCATATACCCAATCTCTGTTTATTTCATCTGGAAAAAGAAGAGTCTTGTTTTTATTTTGGTATTGAGAGGTGTATTCTATAATTTGTTTTATACTTGACAAAACCCCTCTTTTTGTACTACTCCTCTGTGGGTTATATTCACTTTTAACCCATTTTTCATATTCTACAAACAAGGGAAGAAGGTGTATATCTTTTTGTGTATTTATTTTCTTTTCTTTTCTGTCTTTTCGTAAGTAAGATTTAACTAATTCTACAAGTGGTTCTTTATCTTGTTTTTGGAGTGTAAGTACAATCCCATTCACCTCATCTAACTTATTTTTAACAAGTAGATTTTTATTTCTGTAATCTTTATCACTTGATTTTATTGGGTTCTTGGAGGTTTTCTTTCTCCATTCACTTTCCCAATCTTTAACTAAACAAGAAACTCCTGTGGTAATTTTGGTTCGTTTTCCATTATAGTAATAATCTATAACAATCCTAACCTCATCATCTTTGGTTCTCTCTTGTTTATTCTTCTTGTAATCTAATCTGTAATAAAGTCCCATTTAGTACCCTTTTAACTCTATACAATATACAAAAAAACTATGAATTTAGTACCCTTTTTAGTACCTTATTTGGTGTGTAGAAACACAAAACCCTCTAACTCAACGAGTTAAAGGGTTAAAAAGTGGTACCTCCAGGAATCGAACCAGGGACACATGGATTTTCAGTCCATTGCTCTACCAACTGAGCTAAGGTACCATACAAAGGTGTGCAAATATAGATTCATTTTTATTATTCGCCAAAATAAATTCGTAAAATTCCTTTTTGTAAATTTGTGTCAATATGTTATTATGAATTTAACGTTAGATATTGGGAATACTCACGCCAAATTAGCTGTCTTTGATGATAATCTACTAATGGTTAAAACTTTTAAAGTAAAGTTTATTTATGACAATATTAATGATTTTCTAAAATTATATCCATTAATAAAAAATCTTATAGTGTGTTCTGTCATCACTAGAGATTTAAATTTTGATAATTACAATTTTAAAAATGTCCATTTTGTCTCCCAGAATTCAATAATTCCTTTCACAAATTTATACAATACAAAATCTACGCTAGGAAACGATAGAATAGCATTAGTTTCTAGAGCTTCAATTAAATTTTCAAATAAGAATGTTTTGATTATTGATGTAGGTAGCTGTATTACCTATGATTTTATAAATGAAAGTAACGAATATTTTGGAGGCGCAATTTCACCAGGAATGAATATGAGATTTAAATCACTAAATGAGTTTACATCAAATTTGCCATTAACCAAACCAATAAATAATGATGTAATTATTGGTTCAGATACTCAAGATTCCATTATATCTGGAGTTATAAATGGTGTAATCTTTGAAATGGAAGGATTTATTGATCATTATTCATCTAAATATAATAATTTAACAGTTATTTTAACAGGTGGGGACTCAGATTTCTTGTCTAAACGATTAAAAATTAGCATCTTTGCGAATCAAAATTTTTTGTTAGAAGGATTAAATGACTTAGTTAAATTAAATATCTCAAATTGAAAAAAAATCTATTTTACATAATTTTATCTTTATTTTCTATCACTTCTTTTTCACAAGGCAGTGCTTCTCCCTACTCCTTTTATGGAATTGGTAGTTTGAATTTTAATGGCACTACAGAAAATAGAGCTATGGGGCGTCTAAGTATTCTTACTGATAGTATTCATATGAACTTCAGAAATCCAGCATCCTTTACTGGTAACGATCTAAAAGCATTTAATAATGAAGGCAGATTAGTAAAATTTACAGTCAGTGTAGGTAATTCAGATATTAATTTTAAAACAAATACTACTTCAGCAAAATCTTCAACAACTAATTTTGATTATTTGGGTTTATCTTTACCCATGGGTAAATTCGGAGTTGGTTTTGGTTTAATGCCACATTCTTCAGTTGGCTATAAACTTGAATCTTTAGATAGTGACGATTTGATTAAATATAAATACTATGGAAAAGGTGGTCTGAATAAAGTTTTACTAGGCTTTGCTTATCAATTTTCTGAATCCTTAGCAATAGGTGTTAATTTAGATTACAATTTTGGTAATATTCAAAATAATGGAATTGAGTTTCTTTATGATGATAATTTAGATCCCCTTGATTATCACAGTAGAGAAGCTAACAGATCTGATTTAAGCGGATTTAATTATAACATGGGATTGACATTTAAACCGATGTTGTCTGATTTGATACAACTTCACTCAGCGATTACTTATTCACCTGATTATGACTTAAATTCTGAAAACTTTAGAACATTCTCATCTATTGTTATTAATTCTAATTCTGGTGAAGAATTTCCAATCAATGAAATTAATGTTGACTTAGAATCATTAGGTTTAAAAGAAACTAGTTTATCGATGCCTTCTAAAAAATCTGTCGGTATTGGAATTGGAAAGCTTAGAAAATGGTTTATTGGTTCTGAATATACCTTTGTCAATACTAGTGTATTTAAATCTGATCTAATAAATATAGATAACACTAGTTACGAAGACGGATCAACTTTATCTTTTGGTGGATATTTTATTCCTGATTATTCTTCATTTAAAAGTGTTTTAAATAGAATTGTTTACAGGTCAGGAATTTATTTTGAAAAAACAGGATTAATAATTAATGATCAATCCATTAAAGAATTTGGTATGACTTTTGGAGTAGGTATTCCAGTTGGGAATATGTTTTCCAATTTAAACCTGGCATTAGAGGTAGGTAGACGTGGTACTACAGATGCAAATTTAGTTGAAGAAAAATTTGCAAATTTTAAAATGAGTCTTTCACTAAACGACAGGTGGTTTATTAAAAGAAAATATAATTAATTATGAAAAAAATATTTAGTATAATATTAGTTCTTACAGTAATTTCTACTTCATTTTCACAACAAAATGAGGACGATATTAATTCCCTTTCAATATTTAATGAATATTCAAAAGCAAAGAATTATGAAGCTGCTTATGGTCCATGGATGGAATTAAGAAACAGAAATCCAAAATTTCATTTAGGTATATACAGTGAAGGTGAAAAAATATTACAATATAAAATCAAAAACTCTGTTGGAGAAGAAAAAATTGCCTTCATTAGAGATTTAATTTTTTTATACTCCCAAAGAAGAGAGTTTTTTAAAACAAAAACTCCGCTTGGAAAATTCCTTGCTAAATCTGCCAAAATACAATATGACTTTAGAAAAGAGTTAAACATTTCTACTTTGGAGTTATTTGATTCCTATGATAATGCTTTTAAATCTGACTTAAAATCATTTAATAATCCTGTTGATCTATTAACATACTTTAAACTTGCTGTTGAATTGTTTGATGATGGAATTAAAACTGCAGAAGAACTTTTTACTAAGTACGATGAAGTTTCAGAAAAAGTTGAATCTGAGGTTGAAAATTACACTGTTAAACTTAATGCTTTTTTACCATCTGATGATTCAATCGAGGTTACTTATTCGAAAAAGGATGCTCAAAAAATCAGAGCTTATAATAGTTACTTAAAAGGCTATGAACAGATTTCAAAAGGAATGGATATTTCCTTAGGAATTAGAGCTAACTGTGAAAATTTAGTAATTCTTTACCAAAAAAATTATGAAGAAAACAAAAATGATGGCCTTTGGTTACAAAGAGCTATGAATAGATTAGCTGGCAAAGATTGTATCGACACAGAATTATTTGTTACAATTTTACAGCAAAAAAATAATTTAGATCCAAACCCTGACACTTCGTATTACCTAGGAATTATTAAAGATAGAGAGGGTAAGGCTGCTGAAGCACTTGACTATTATAACCAAGCTATTGAATTGCAAACAGATGGTTACAAAAAAGCAAAGATTTTGTTTAAAATTGCTACAAATTTTAAAAAAAGTGGCTCATTTTCAAAAGCAAGAAGTTATTACAGAAAAGCCTTAAAATTCAATCCGTCAATGGGTAAATGCTACATAGCAATTGCACAAATGTATGCTTCTAGCGCTAAAAATTGTGGTTCAGATAACTTTAGTCAAAGAGCCGTATACTGGCTAGCTTCTGCTGAAGCTTTGAAAGCATCTAAAGTAGACCCTAACTTAAAAAAAGCAGCAAATAACTCATCTAAAAATTATTTAGCTAAAGCTCCTCAAAAAAGTGAAATATTTTCATCTGGGAGAGAAGGTGAATTGATAACTATCGGATGTTGGATAGGCTCTAGTGTTAAAGTGCCTAACTTATAATGAAACATTTATATGCCTTATTGTTATTTGTATTTTTATGTTCATGTAAAAATGATTTAGCTGATGTTAGATCTTTGGATTACAACAATTCACCCATTACTATTGCAAAAAGCATAAATTCAGTCTACACTGACTCAGGAATAGTTTCATCAAAGTTAATCAGCCCTAAAATGTATAATTTTTCAAATATGGACTTTCCTTACTTTGAATTTCCTGAATCTGTTGAAATAATTTTGTTCGATAAAGATAAAAATGAAAGTATAATTACCGCCGATTATGTTATTTCATATAACAATACTGATCTAGTTGATTTAAGAACAAACGTAATTATAATAACAAGTTCTAATGATACGCTTTATACAGACCAACTGTATTATAATAAGAAAGATGAATGGTTATTTACTAATTATCCTTTTAGATATAAATCATCAGATAAAAACATTACAGGTGTAGGTTTTGATTCAAACATTGATTTTTCAAAAATTAATTTTCTTGAGGTTAATGGTTACGTACTTTTAGAAGAATAATTACTATATTTATTTACTACATAATTCTATGAGACAATTAAATTTTTTTAAATATTCATATCTTGTTTTCGCAATTCTTTTTTTTGTTGAATTTATTTCAAATTTAGGCACTAACTTAACAAGATCAATCATTTCATTTCTTCTGTGTATACTTGCTGTTTTTATTTTCTTTTTTAGAAAGAAAATTCAAGAACGTTTTAATTCTAGAAATAAATAATTAGAATGTATATTGATTATATTATTGTAATAATTTCCTTGTTATTTTCAGCTTTTTTTGAAGGTATGGAAATCGCCTATGTTTCGTCCAACAAAATTTCTATAGAAATAGAAAAGAAAAAAAATAATATATCTTCAAAAATACTTTCAAAATTAACTTCAAATCCTTCGAAATTTATTGTTTCTATGCTAATTGGAACCAATTTAGCTTTGGTAGTATATGGTTATTTTATGGGAGATATATTGATGGATATTTTCAAACAACTCTTAAAATTTAATTTTCCTATAGCAGAAGTATTGTTGAATGACTTTAATTTGCTTTCACAAACAATAATTTCAACAATCATTATTTTAATGACAGCACAATTTTTACCAAAAGTGTTTTTTCAAATTTATTCATTCAAGTTTCTAAAATTTTTCTCGATTCCGGCTTATTTTTTTTATTTATGTTTTTACTATATTTCTGATTTTGTTCTTTGGATTACTAATTTAATCCTTAAATTTTTCTTTAAAACCCAAGGTGATAAAGTTCAATTATCTATTAGTAAAGATGATTTGGGTAATTATATTGATGAGCAAATTGATGCATCTTCTGAAGATCAACCTATTGACAATGAAGTTCAAATTTTTCAAAATGCATTAGATTTTTCAGATTCAAAAGCAAGAGATATTATGGTGCCTAGAATTGAATTGTATTCTCTGGAAATTCATGATTATGTATCAAAATTAAGAGAAATTTTTGTTTCAACTGGTTTTACAAAAATTTTAATTTATAAAAATACAATTGATGATATAATTGGATATGTGCATGCGCATGATTTATTTAAAAATCCAAAAACTATTAAATCAATGTTATTGCCAGTAGAATTTGTCCCTGAATCTATATTGATCAAGGATCTTTTAAGTATTCTAACCAAAAAAAGAAAAAGTATAGCCATTATTTTGGATGAATATGGTGGTACATCAGGTATGATAACTGTTGAAGATATAGTCGAAGAACTATTTGGAGAAATAGATGATGAATTTGACGTAAGTGACTTAATAGAGATACAACTAGAAGCTGATAATTATAATTTTTCAGCTAGGTTAGAAGTTGATTATTTAAATGAACAATATAATTTAGATCTACCTGAGAGTGAAGATTATGGAACTTTGGGAGGTTTAATTGTTCATTATACAGAAGAAATACCTAAATTAGGAGAAGAGGTCATAATTGAAAAATATCTTTTTAAAATTATCGATGTTTCAGATACAAAAATCAATACGGTTTCATTAATTATCAAGAAATAATTTGTTTTTATTATTAACAAGAAAATGGTATTTTTGGCGACTATATATTTAAAATAACTAACAATGGCAATATTAAATACAATAAGAGGTAAATCATCAGTGTTAATAATAGTAATAGGAATGGCATTGTTTTCATTTGTCTTTGCAGAGCTTATTAAAAGTGGTGATAGTTTTGGTACAGAGCAAAGTGTTGTAGCCAATGTTAATGGTATTGATATAGAGCGTGACGATTTTATGAACAAGGTTGAAACAGCTGAGAGACAAAATGCCGGAGCTAGATCAAATATTCAATCAATGAATCTTGTATGGGATACAGAATTAAGAAGAGTTGTACTGAAAAATCAATTTAATAAAATTGGAATTTCAGTAGAAAGAGACCAGATGAGATCTTTATTAAAAAACAATCTAATTTCTTTTGATGAATTTTTAAATGCTGATGGTTTGTTTGATGAAAATAAGTTAAATGAGTTCATAATAAACTTAAAAGAAATTTCGCCTGAGACTTCAAGTTTACAAGGAAATCTTATAAACTATGATGCTTGGGTTAATTTTGAAAACACCATTGCGCAAAACGGTTTAGAATCTAGTTATTTTAATTTAATTAACTCTGGATTAAGGTCTACACTGTTTGACGGAAAAACAAATTATCATTTTCAAAATGATAATGCAGATATTAAATTTTTGTATTTCCCGTACACTTCAATTCCTGATTCCTTAATTTCTGTTTCCAAAGCAGAATTGAGAGGATTTATTAAAAATAACCCTAATGATTACTCAGTTGAAAATTCTCGAGATTTAATATATGTTAAGTTTGATGAAACACCATCTGTTCAAGATGAAAATGATATAACTAACCAATTAACTAGTTTAATTAGTGATAAAGACGAATATAATATAGATACCAATAAGACAGAGAAAGTTTTAGGTTTGAAAAACACTAATGATCCTGAGTCATTTTTAAATAGATATTCAGATATTAAACTTTATGATGGTTATGTTTTTGAAAATTCTTTTTCCAAAGAAATGTCTTCCAAATTATATAATTTAAAAGAAGGTGAATTATATGGCCCTTACAAAGAAGGACCTTACATGAAAGTTACAAAAATGTTAGATGTTATAAAATTATCTGATTCTGTAAAAGTTAGACATATTTTAATTCCTTATGCAGGTTCTACTAGAGCTGGAGATCAAGAATTTAGAACATTTGATCAATCTAAAAAAACTGCTGATAGTATTTTTAGAGTAGTTAAACGAAATAGAAGTAAATTTAAAAATTTACTAAGCCTTTCATCTGATAAAGTAAGTAATGAAAATGGTGGTGAAATTGAGTTTGCCTACACTGACGGTTTTGCTCCAGAATTTAGAGATTTTTCTTTTGAAAATAATGTTGGTAATATTTCTGTAGTTGAAACTAGTTTTGGTTTTCACATTATTGAAATATTATCACAAACTAAGAAAAGAAAAGCCGTAAAAGTTGCTAATCTTGCTCTTAGAATTGAGTCTTCTGAAAGAACTATTGACAGTATATTTAACATTGCTTCAAAGTTTGAAGTTATGGCTTCAAAATCAGACTTTAGAGATGTTGCAAAAGAAAATGATTATTCTGTTAGGTCAATCAATGCAATAAAGGATTTAGATGAAAATATTCCAGGTTTAGGTTCACAAAGAAGTATTGTAAGATGGATGTATGAATCCGGTACTGATATTGGTGATTTTAAGAGGTTTAACCTGCAAAATGGTGGTTACGTTGTTGCAATGTTGACTTCTGTCAATAAGGCTGGCTTAATGTCTAATGACAAAGCTTCTGTTACTGCCCTACCAATGGTTAAGAATAAAAAGAAAGCTGATTTAATTATGAAAAAAATAAGTGGTAAAACTCTTAATGAAATTTCAAATAATCAAAATCAAAATATTCAAACTGCTTTAGCTGTTAATATTTCAAGTCCTACACTCTCTGGAGTTGGAAATGAACCTGAGGTAATAGGGAGTTCTTTTGGATTAGCTGTAGGACAAACTTCAAAAGCTATTTTAGGAAATAGTGGTGTGTTTTATGTTTATCTAGAAAAATTAAATAGAGCTGAAGATCTGCCAAACTATTTGACGTTTGCTAATAATTTAAGTTCATCTAAGACAAATAATCTTAATACTAAGGTTTATGAAGCTTTGAAAGATGCTTCTAAAATTGATGATAAGAGAAGTTTATTTTATTAATTGGGGATAATTAAATATTATTTTATAGCCTTTTTTTGTAAAATATTGCATATCTGCTTTCGTGCCTGTTACTAAAACAAAATCTCCGCCCCAAGCACCTAAACTTTTAACTATTCCTTTTTCGTAGTCTTTAAATAGCTTTTCCTTTACAGGCTTAAGTCCAATAAGATTTGAGATTAGAAACTCATGTCTGCTTAAATATTTTTCAAATTCTTTTATGTTATTGGTCTTTAGAAGTGACTGATTAATATTTATAAATTCTTTTTTAATTTCGTCACTTAAGTCATTCTTTTTAGATCTATATTTTTCTATTCCGTCTCTAGTATTTTGTTTTTCACCTAAGTAAATAAAAAAGATATTTTCTTTAAAAACCGGATTAAAGCTGACCTCGTTTACAGAAATTTTATTGTTTAAATTACAAAATTGAATTGGTTTGTTATAGTTTGCACATGCTATATCGTAGCCACTTCCGCCAAATGTTAATTTAAGTAATTCATAAGGATCTACTTTCGCCCAATTAGCTAAATTATTAATAAGAGTAGATGAAGATCCAAGCCCCCAATTTTTTGAAAATGATAATTTAGAAATAAAATCATATCCAATATTATTATTGAATATTAATTTATTTAATTTAATAATTGAATTAAATATTTTTAGTAGTGTGTCAGAAATTTCATTTTTTTCTCCGTGATATAATAATGAATTTCTGTTGTTAATCGTGTATTTTTCCTTAAACCATATATGATTTTTATTATCATAACTTAACCAATTAAATTCATCTGATTGATTTTTTTTTACAGTTAACGATTGTCCAAATTTTGTAGGTAATGCTAAACATTCTATACCATCTAATACAACATATTCTGATGTTAATAGTAGCTTTCCGTTACTGTAGAATTCATCCATTAGATCTAAGTTTTTTAATAAACAAGTCTACCTTTAAATGACTAACAGTATTAGTTTTAAAATATTCTATAGCTTTTTCTTTTTCTTTATCCGTAGCTTTTTGCTGATTTAAAATATTTATTAAATGCATCTTCATGTGCCCATGTTGAATTCCTGTAGTAATTAATGATTTTATAGCAGCAAAATTTTGTGCTAAACCAGCAACTGCTGTTATTTTCATTAAATCTTCTGAATTCGGTTTACCTAGTATGTCTAAAGCTAGATTTGCGAGCGGATGTAATTTGGTTAAGCCGCCAACAGTTCCAAGTGCCAAAGGAATTTCTATTGAAAATTTAAATATTTTATTTTCCACACTAGCTTTAGTCAAACTCTTGTAAGAACCACTTTTTGATGCATATGCATGTGCAGCTGACTCAATGGCTCTAAAATCATTTCCTGTAGCTATTACTACTGAATCAATACCATTCATTATTCCTTTGTTGTGAGTAACAGCTCGGTATCTATCAACTTCAGCAATTTTAACTGCTCTAACAAATTTATTGGCAAAATCAAATGGATCAATAATATTGGTATCTGATAATTTTTCTACATCACACGATACTTCAGCTTTAACAACACATTCGGGAACATAATTGGAAAGAATCGACATTATTATTTCAATTTCATTTTTTTCTGTAAAGTTATTTTTGAATGTTTTAGCAAATTGTTCTAAACATGAATTAATAAAATTAGCACCCATTGCATCTTGCGTGTCAAAAATGACTTTAATTTGGAAATAGTTTTCAATTTTATCGCTTAAATTTAATAATTCAATATTTAAAATACCTCCACCTCTTTTGTTCATGTTTGATGTTATAGAGCTAACATCTGAAATTAGTTTAGGTTTAATTTTATCAAAATATTTTTTTAATTTTTTAAAATCACCTTTATATATAAAATGAACTTGACCAACTTTTTTTGTGGATAAAACTGTAGCATTAAATCCACCTTTATCTAACCAAAATTTAGCTGATTTACTGGCAGCTGCAATTACAGAACTTTCTTCCGTTACCATTGGAATAGTGTAGAGTTTTTTATTGATAATAAAGTTTGGAGCTATGGCAAAAGGTAAATAAAAATTTGAAATTGTATTTTCAGCAAACTCATCATGAAGTTTTTGTAACTTTTCGTTACTATTACAATATTGTAATAAAATATTTTTGAAATTGTTATTTTGGGAGAATGAATTTTTTGTCAGCCATTCAATTTTTTCAGATTTGTTAAGTTTTGAGAAACCAGAAATAGGCATTTTCATGAAAAAAATTTATTTCAAAGATACTATTCTATTCTAAATTAATTAACTAATAATAAACTTTCAATTATTTATGGATATTTATATTAAATATGCTATTTTGAGTCGAATTTAAAAAAAACATAAAATGGGTAGCACAGATACATTAAACTCACAAAAGCAAATATTTGGACATCCAGCTGGTCTGTATGTATTATTTTTTACTGAAATGTGGGAAAGATTTTCCTATTATGGAATGAGAGCAATTTTAGTTTTATACTTGGTTGCTGAGTCTACACCTGATACTATTAATCCTGGATTAAATTGGGAGACTGGAGCTGCATTATCTCTTTACGGTACTTATACTATGTTAGTATACGTTGCATCCATTCCAGGAGGTTGGATAGCTGACAACATATTGGGTCAAAAAAAATCTGTTCTTTACGGAGGTATATTGCTTGTGTTAGGTCATTCAATATTAGCTGTAGAAGAAATTTGGGCTTTCTATACAGGCCTGGGTCTTATTATTGCTGGAGTTGGAATGTTAAAGCCTAATATTTCGTCCATGGTTGGAGGTCTTTATGCTCAAGGTGATGTTAGAAGAGATAACGGTTTTATAATTTTTTATATAGGAATTAATGTAGGAGCTTTTTTATCTAGTTTAATTGTTGGTTATGTTGGAGAAACTTATGGCTGGCATTATGGCTTTGGTTTAGCAGGAATCGGAATGACTCTTGGTCTAATTCAATATCTATTTGGTCAAAAATATTTAATTCAAGTAGGTGATTTTATAGGTAATAACAAATCTGACCAAGGAGAAGATGTGCTAAAAAAACCATTAACTTCTATTGAAAAAGACAGGTTAGTAGTTTTGTTTTTATCTTTTATTCTTGTTATTGTCTTCTGGGGTGCTTTTGAACAAGCAGGTGGTTTAATGAATATTTATGCATCTGAAAAGACAGATAGACTATTTATGGGTTGGTTAGTTCCAGCTTCATGGTTTCAATCATTGAATGCCATGTTTATTATATTTCTAGGAACATCCGTGGCAACCTACTGGGCAAAACGTAAATTAAAAAACCAATTATCATCTTCTTTATTTAAAATGATTATTGGACTTATAATAATGGGAACTGGATTCTTTTTTATGTCTGCAGCAGCTACGCAATATGAATCTCAAGGTAGTTCAGCTATGTATTGGTTAGTTTTAGCTTATTTATTTCATACTATTGGTGAATTATGTATCTCTCCAGTTGCATTATCGTTTATTACAAAATTAGCTCCTTTAAAATATGCTTCTCTTACAATGGGTGTTTATTTTGCAATGACAGGTTTCGGAAACAAATTAGCTGGTATGCTTGGTGAAGCTTCACAAAGTATGGGCGAGTTTACAATTTTTACTGGTATAGCAATTTTCTGTGTTGTTTTCGGTTGTTTAGTTTTATTATTTAGAACTAAACTTGAAAAACTTACTCATGGAGCTGAAGACGACAATTAAAATCAAATAACATGAATAATACTTCTTCAACTGATCATTTTTTTCAATCTACCGTTTTAGGTCATCCTTCTGCTTTATTTGTTTTGTTTTTTACAGAAATGTGGGAGAGATTTTCTTATTATGGCATGCGCGCCTTATTAGTTATGTTTTTTACTGCCGCATTAATGGATGGAGGCTGGGGTTGGCCTAGAGAATATGCATACGCTATATTTGGAACCTATACATCTCTTGTATATTTATCAACCTTACTAGGTGGGTATATGGCTGATAAAATTATTGGATACAGATATGCTATTTTAATTGGTGCTTTTTTAATGACTTTAGGTCATGGTGCTATGGCATTTGAAACTCCATTTTTTATATACCTAGGATTAACTTTGTTGGTTTTTGGAAGTGGTTTTTTTAAACCAAATATTATCTCAATTATCTCTGGTATGTATAAAGGAAATGATAAGAAAAAAGATGGAGCTTATACTATATTTTATATGGGCGTAAATGCTGGAGCATTTTTAGGAATTCTACTTTGTGGGTATATAGGTGAGCAGGTTGGTTGGAGATGGGGTTTTGGTTTGGCTGGAATATTTATGTTATTTGGTTTATTACAATTTTGGCTTGCACAAGAAATATTTGGAGATATTGGAACAAAACCAGTAATTAATGATGTTCAAAATTCAATAATTAACGAAGATGAACCAAAATTAAATCCTTTTACTAATTTTCAATTGTCACTAATAGTAATTGCTGGTATATTAGGTCTTTCATGGATGATAAATGACCCTGTCTCTAAAATTTCAGAAGGAACGTATAATCTTTTTAATTTTAGTGTTTTAGGCATTGATGGATCTAACTTTGCTATAATTAGCGCGTTAGTAATTTTTGTAATGTTACTCGTTATAAGAATTCCTAAATATGATAAAATTACGAGAGATAGAATGTTAGCAGTAATTTTCTTTGCTTTCATTACTATATTCTTTTGGGCTCTTTTTGAACAAGCACCCGGATCGTTAACAATATTTGCACGAGATTATACTCAGCGTGTTTTAGAGGGCAATTCTGCCTTTATTTTTAAAATAATTAATTCCTTAATGACAATAATTCCATTAGGTATCATAACGTGGGTTCTCTGGATGTTATTTAAACAAACCTTTTCAAGGATTGCTAAATCAAATATCTTTTTAACACTAAGTTTTGTTATAATATGGATTATTGCAATTTGGATGTTAAAAGAGCAATTTAACGATGAAGTAACAGAAGTCCCTGCATCTTGGTTTGGTGTATTAAACTCTTTATTTATTATAGTGTTTGCCCCTTTGTTTTCTAAGTGGTGGGAGAGTAAGTATAATCCTAATGCTAACATTAAATATGCTTTGGGTATGATATTGTTAGGTTTTGGAATGGCTTGTGTTGCAATTGCATCATCAGATATTTCACCTGGAGCTAAAACAGCCTCTGTAAGTATGATTTGGCTAGTACTAGTTTATTTTTTCCATACTATGGGTGAGTTATGTATTTCACCGGTAGCTTTATCTTATGTAAGTAAGTTGGTCCCCGGTCGTATGATTGCCATGATGTTTGGTATTTGGTATTTAGCAGTCGCAATTGGCATGAAACTTGCAGGTGTTTTTGGTGAAGCTTCAGAAAGTATTGCTAAGGATGAAGGGTTGAGTTATTTTTTCTGGCTTCTTACGGCTATTGCTTTTAGCCTTGGACTACTTTCTGCATTATTGTATCCAGTAGTTAAAAAATTAATGCACGGAATAAAATAAGTTTATGAGATATTTATTTATTATATCATTTTTATTTGGATTCAATGTTAATGGTCAATCCATTAATTGGATAAGTTTTGAAGAGGCTTTTAAATTGCAGCAAACAAACCCTAAAAATATTATCGTTGATGTTTATACTAATTGGTGTGGACCATGTAAACTTTTAGATAGAAACACTTTTCAAAATAAACAAGTTGCAGATTTTATTAATAAAAACTTTTATGCTGTTAAGTTTAATGCGGAGGGAAATACCGTGATTAAATTTGATGATAGAGAATTTACTAATCCTAACTACAGGCCTGAAATGGCTAATAGACGAAACGGAAATCATCAACTAACCAGATACTTAGGTGTAAGTGCATACCCAACTGTAGTATTTATTGATGATAATTCAGATATTATTTATAAACTTAGAGGTTATAACACCCCTGCTCAAATTGAAATTTGGCTTAAGCTATTTAAAGATCAAAAATACAAGTCAATTAAAAGTCAAGAAGATTTTGATAATTTTCAAAAATCTTTTGTAGCTGAATTTTAATTTTTTGAATACTTGCTAATTAATTCTGCTGTTTTTTTACTAGCGCCCTTACCTCCTAATTTTTTGTGAAGCAGCTCATATTCTTTTAACATTAAGGACCTATCACTTTTGTTTAATATTTTTTGTAGTTCAATTACTAGATTGTCTTTATTGCAATTGTTTTGAATTAGTTCTTTAACTACATGTTTGTCTAGAATTATATTTACTAATGATATAAATTTTAAATTATGAATTAAAAGCCTTCCGATTAAGTAAGAGATCATACTAGTTTTATAACAAACTACTTGTGGAACTTTAAATAACGCAGTTTCTAATGTTGCTGTACCAGATGTAACAATTGCAGCGCTAGAAATTCTTAGAATGTCATATGTTTGATTGCATATTACTTTTATTGAACTTCTGGATTCTTTATTAGATAATATTATTTTTTCATAATAATTTATACTTTTATTTGGTGCTCCTGCGATTATAATTTGATAATCATTAAAATTAGATACCACGTCAAGCATAAGAGGTAATAGTTTGATTATCTCTTGATTTCTACTTCCTGGAAGTAAAGCTATTACGGGCTTTGAAGAGAGTTTGTTTTTAGCTAAAAATTCTTGCCTATTAAATTCTTTTTGATTGTCAATAGCGTCTAGTAAGGGGTGACCAACAAAATCAACTTTGTAATTGTGTTTATTTAAATAAAAACCTTCTTCAAAAGGTAGAATAACATACATTTTATCAATTACCCTTTTAATTTTTTTAACTCTGTATTCTTTCCATACCCATACTTTTGGAGATATATAGAAATGATTTATAAATTTTTTTCTTTTTGCCCATTCAGCAATTTTCATGTTAAATCCTGGATAATCAATATATATAATAACATCTGGGTTGTATTCTTCAATATCTTTTTTACATAAAGAAATATAACTTAAAATTTTTTTCGCATTAAGAATAACTTCTAAAAAACCCATGTAAGAGAAATCATCATAATGCATTACCAGTTTGTTACATTGGCTTTTCATCAAGTCTCCACCCCAACATCTAAAAGTTGATGAAGGGTTAATAATTTTTAGTTCCTTGATTAAATTCGAACCATGTAAATCACCTGAAGCTTCACCTGCAATTATGTAGTATTTCAATTTATTTTTAATTTAAGATTATTGTAAATATTGCTAAAAAAATTGTAAAAAGTAGAACACCTTTTGCTCTTTGGTCTTGATTTTTTTTGATAAAAACAAAGAATACTAAAACATTTAATATTGCACCAAGACTGATTAATTTACCTAAAAATTTTTCATAATATGAATTTTTTAAACTCTCAATAATAGAATCATTTTCAGACAAAAACAAGATTGCTAGAATCAATCCAGACAAACTGGATAAAAGAGCAAACATTACTCCTTTTACAACTTCTTTTTTATTATTCAAAATTCCATGATTTTAGATTTTTTAAATAATTATGAGCGGTCAAGTCAAATTGAATAGGTACAACTGAAATATAGTCATTTTCTAAAGCCCAATGATCTGTATCTTGACCATCATCAAGGTTTACAAAATTACCGGTTAACCAGTAGTAGTTTTTACCAAGTGGACTAACTCTTTTGTCAAACTTCTCATTCCAATATGATTTTGCTTGTCTACATATTTTTATACCATTAATTTTTTCTTTTGAAATCTTTGGAAAATTAACATTTAAAACAACTCCTTTTCTTAAACCATTATTAAGTACATTTTCTACAATTGTTTTGATATAACTATCAATTTGACTAAAGTCAGCATTCCAGTTATAATCTAATAGTGAAAAACCTACAGCTGGAATGCCTTCGATACCCGCTTCTATGGCCGCACTCATTGTTCCAGAATATATTACATTTATAGATGCATTTGAACCATGATTAATTCCTGAAACACAAATATCAGGCTTTCTTTCCAAAATTTCATTTACAGCAAGTTTCACACAATCAGCAGGAGTTCCAGATGTGCTATATTCAATTTGAGGGCCATCATCAATCTTTTCTTTTTTGCAAAATAGAGTATTGTTTATGGTAATTGCGTGTCCCATAGCACTTTGTGGACTATCAGGTGCTACAACTATAACTTCACCAATTTTATTCATCACTTTTATCAATGACCTTAAACCTGGAGCAGTTATACCATCATCATTAGTTATTAAAATTAAAGGTTTCTTTTTCATCTTATGTATCTTAATAACAAAAGTAGTTATTTTCTCAAGAAATTTATCAAATATATTCTTTAACAAAAATTTAGTAAAAAGTAATTATTTTAAGGGGCATTTTTTGTTTAATTTGTATTAAGTTTAAATTCAGCTATGTCAAATAAATATATTATAATCTTACTTACTACAATTTTCGCTTTGGCATCTTGTAGTTTTACTTCTAATTCCTCAAAAGAATCTGATAAAGATCAATTATTATTACAGTTGGTATCTTACATATTGGATGAAGGTCATTATGTAGAAAAAGAATTGGACGATGATTTTTCATCTAAAGCTTTTCACTCATACATTGATATGATAGATCCATACAAAAGATATTTATACAAGTCCGATATTGAAAAGTTTAAAGAATTTGAATATTTAATTGATGATCAATTTAAAAATGCTGATTTAACTTTTTTTAACCTAACCTATGAAACACTAACTAAAAGAATTAATGATTCTAAAGAAATTTATACAGACATATTTAATACTCCATTTAATTACAAGATTGATGAAGTTTTAGTTGTTAATGATTCTATAGATTTTGTTGAAGATGCATTTGAAATGAAAGATAGGTGGAGGAAAACGTTTAAATACTACACTTTAAATAACTTAAATGATTTACTTTCTGAAAATGATTCCATAAAAGCTTCATTACAAAACAATAAAGATTTTGATTCAACAATAGAACCATTTAAAGAAAAATCCAGAAATTCTTCACTCGAATTTTGTAATGATGTATATCAATATTATTCTGATCGTTCAAGACAAGAATGGTTTAGTTTATATGTTAACTCATTAGTTTATCAATTTGATCCACATACATCCTATTTTAATCCAGATGATAAGGATGATTTTGATGTAGATATGTCAGGAAACTATGCAGGAATCGGCGCAAGACTTCAACAAAAAATGGATAAAATTTCAGTTGTAGAGCTCATTTCAGGTGGACCAGCGTGGAGACAAAATAAATTAGAAGTTGGAGATGTTTTATTAAAAGTTAGACAAACTGACGAAGAGAATCCGGTTAGTATAGTTGGAATGAGAATTAAAGATGCTGTTAAGCTCATAAAAGGACCAATTGATAGTAGTGTTATATTGACCATAAAAAAAGTTGATGGACAAATAACAGAGTTAAAGATACCTAGAGATATTGTTCAATTGGAAGAAACCTATGCTAAATCTTCTATTGTTGAGAGGTCAAATTCAAAGTATGGACTAATTAATTTACCTAAATTTTATTTTGACTTTGAGGATTATTCAGAAAGAAATGCTGCTAGTGACATAAAAAAAGAAATTATTAGACTTAAAGAAGAGGGCATGGAAGGTTTGATTTTAGATCTCAGAAATAATGGAGGTGGTGGTCTAAAGCCTGCTGTGGATATGGCAGGATTATTTATTGAAGAGGGCCCTATAGTTCAAGTTCAATCTTTTGAGAAAAAGAAAGAAATTTTAAAAGATCGAGATAGATCAATTGTATGGGATGGTCCGTTAGTTATTCTTGTAAATGAGCTTTCTGCTTCATCTTCAGAAATTTTAGCAGCTGCAATGCAAGATTACAAAAGAGCCATTATTATTGGAAGTACACAAACTTACGGAAAAGGAACTGTTCAAAATGTATTAGATTTAAATAGAATGATTAAAGCAAATACTAACGGAGATATGGGAGCTTTTAAATTTACAATTCAAAAATATTACAGAATTAACGGAGGTTCTGTTCAACTTGAGGGTGTTAAAAGTGATGTAGTAATTCCAAATAGGTACAGTTATATAGATTTTGGTGAAAAAGAACAAGACAACCCTCTTGAGTGGGATAAAATAACAGCTGTTGAATATACACCATGGTCTAGTAATTTCGATTATTCTAGTGCTATTGAAAAAAGTAAATTGAGGATTAAATCTAACGAGTATTTAAAATTAATAGATGATAATGCTAAGTGGATAAAATCTGTCAGAGATAATGAAGAATTCACACTTAATTATTTTACTTATATTGATAAAATTAAAGAGGATGAATTAACGTCTAAAAGCTTTGATAAATTAAAAGAATTTAAAACTAACCTTGAGTTTAAATCTCTTCCCTATGAGATTAGTTTATTTGAAAAAGATTCTACCTTAGAACTTAAGCGTAATAGATGGCACAAAAATTTAGCAAAAGATCTATATATTGAAGAAGCTTTAAATGTCTTAAATGATCTTAAAATAAGTTACAACAACTAATGCTCAAGGCAAATAAATTTTAGTTTATTGATTAAAAATATAAGTATAGCGTACATATTATTAATAGCTTTTTTATCAATTTTTGCCTACTTTTTTATCCCTGATAAATCAACTAATGCTAATCAAATGCATTTGTCTATTCACTCCAAATCACCAGGATTTAAAGTGGATTTACTTCTAATTGAAAATAATATCAATTATAATCAATCTCTTCTTGAAAAATTATTTTTTGGTAATAAAAACTCACCTACTGAAATTGCATTGCAAAATTATGACTTTACTAAAAATACTTTTTATTATAATGAGTATGGTGATTTTTCTGATGAATTTAACAATAGTATCGATATTGATAACATTGATAAATTCCAAAGTAATAATTTAATTAACAGAGTTTTTTTACTTGGAACTGACAAGTTTGGTAGAGATGTTCTTAGTAGATTAGTCGTAGGCGCTAGAATATCTTTTTTTATTGGATTTATTTCAGTTTTAATTTCTTTAATTATTGGTGTATTTTTAGGAAGCCTTTCTGGCTATTATTCAGGAAATATTGATCGATTAATAATGTGGGTAATAAATGTCACATGGTCTATACCTACATTGTTATTAGTAATTGCGATAACCTTAGCATTGGGGAAGGGTTTATGGCAAGTGTTCATTGCTGTAGGACTTACCATGTGGGTTGATGTTGCTAGAGTAGTTAGAGGTCAAGTAATGATAATTAAAGAAAGACAGTTTATTACTGCAGCTAGAGTTTTAGGTTTTAGTGATTTAAGGATTTTGGTAAAACATATTTTGCCTAATATAGTATCCCCACTCATAATTATTTCTGCAGCAAATTTTGCTGCATCTATATTAATTGAAAGTGGACTTAGTTTTTTAGGTTTAGGTGCTCAACCGCCAATGGCAAGTTGGGGGTCAATAATTAAAGATCATTATAATTACATAATATTAGGTAAGCCAATGCTAGCATTGATCCCTGGTATTTGTATAATGTCATTGGTAATGGCATTTATGCTTTTAGGAAATAAGTTAAGAGATAAATTAGATGTAAAAAACTAACTTATTTAACTGGGTATTGTAATAAGATTTTATTAACAAATGATTTAATTTGCTCTTCTTTCTTAGACGTTTTTTCTGAAATATAGCCTTTACCTATTCCTTGCCAAACTAATTCATTTTTCTTATAATCTACAATGTCAACATAAAGAGTCCCTTGGGTGGTAGATGTATTGTAATTAAAGTTGTACCAAGGACCATAACTATAACCTAGATAATTGTAATAGTTGTTAATATTTATTTGTTCGTTAACACCTGTAAAAATACTAATTACTACATCTGGATCTATAGAATTTTTTCTAAGACCGATTGAGGAAAGTTCAATTTCCAGTGCTTTTAAAATTCTTTTTTTATCAAGTTCGTTAATTTGAGCCTTATCAATTCCTTTTTTTGAAAACGCATAAGTCTTGTAGGAAGAAAAGTCAATTTCACTATTATAATCTGTAGTTACTCTAACTGAAGAGCATGATAAAGATGTTAAGGAGATTAGTAAGATTAGTAATTTTTTGAAATTTTTCATATTATTTTTAATTTAAATGTTTAAGGTGAACTTCGTTAGGTAAAGTTACTTTTAAATCTGGATTAAGCCTCATTGCTTGTTTAATTGCAAAAATTGCACCTTTATTTCTAGCCCAACTTCTTCTTGCGACGCCGTTGTTAACATCCCAGTGTAACATTGATTCAATTTTTTGTTCACACTCTCTAGTACCTTCAATTACCATGCCAAAACCACCGTTGATAACTTCTCCCCAACCAACACCACCACCGTTGTGAATACTTACCCATGTTGCACCTCTAAAACTATCTCCAATCACATTTTGGATAGCCATATCAGCAGTAAATTTTGAGCCGTCATATATATTTGAAGTTTCTCTGTATGGAGAGTCTGTTCCTGACACATCGTGATGATCTCTCCCAAGTATAATAGTACCAATTTTTTTCTCTGCTATTGCTTTGTTAAAAGCCTTTGCAATTTCAACTCTCCCTAAAGAATCAGCATATAAAATTCTGGCCTTAGAGCCAACAACAAGTGAATTACTTTTTGCAGCTTTTATCCAGTCAATATTATCTTGCATTTGAACTTTGATTTCTTCTGGAGAATTAATCATTAATTTTTCAAGTACTTCACAAGCTATTTTATCAGTTATTTCTAAATCCTCTTGTTTGTTTGATGCACATACCCATCTAAATGGACCAAATCCAAAATCAAAGCACATTGGCCCCATTATGTCCTGTACATAGCTAGGAAATTTAAAATTGACTCCATCATCAGAAAAAACATCTCCACCAGCTTTAGATGTTTCTAGTAAAAATGCATTACCATAATCAAAAAAATATGTCCCTTTTTCACAATGCTTATTTATAACTTCTGCATGTAAAAGAAGACTTTCTTTAACTTTCAATTTAAATAAACTTGGGTTATTAGAAATCATTTCATTTGCATTTTCAAAATCAATACCTTCGGGGTAATAACCCCCTGACCATGGATTATGTAAAGAAGTTTGATCACTCCCTACATCTATAAAAATATTGTTCTTGTAAAACTCTTTCCATATGGTTATTATATTTCCGTGATATGCTAAAGAAACAATTTCTTTGTTTTCCTTGGCAACTTTTACCCTTTTCATCAGCTTATCAATGTCACTAAATACTTCATCAACCCATCCTTGTGAATGTCTTATTTCAACAACTTTTAGATTTACTTCGGCACAAACAGTAATACACTTTGCAATATTTCCAGCTTTTGGTTGAGCTCCACTCATTCCTCCTAATCCAGAAGTAACAAATAATCTTCCTAAAGGATTTTTATTGATTTTTCTAAAAGCATTTAAAACTGTAATAGTTGTACCATGAACAATTCCTTGTGGTCCGATATACATATAGCTACCCGCAGTCATCTGGCCATATTGAGTTACACCTAATGCATTAAATTTTTCAAAATTTTCTTTCGAAGAATAATTAGGAATCATCATTCCGTTAGAAACCACAACTCTGGGAGCAAGTATATTTGATGGAAAAAGTCCAAGTGGATGTCCAGAATTAATAACTAAAGTTTGATTATTGCTCATTTCAGACAGGTATTTCATGCATAATCTGTATTGAGCCCAATTTTGAAATACAGAACCGTTACCTCCATAAGTAATTAACTCGTGAGGATGTTGTGCTACTTCTTTGTTAAGATTATTTTGAATCATTAACATAATAGCACCAGCTTGTTTAGTTTTAAATGGGTATTCTTCTAGTGGTCTGGCATACATCTCATAAGAGGGTCTGAATCTGTACATATAAATTCTGCCATATTGATCTAATTCATCTTTAAATTCTCTATACAAAGTTTCGTGATGAATTTTATCGAAATATCTTAGTGCATTAATGATGGCTAACTTTTTTTCATTAGCAGATAATACTTCTTCTCGTTTAGGGGCATGATTAATTGTTGGATCTAAATTTATTTTTTTAGGTAAATAATTAGGAATACCTTCTTTAATTTGATCTTTGAATGTCATAAATTAATTAGTTTTTGGATCATAACCGTAGGGGCAGTGTTTACAATTACTTTGACAGCAATATCCTCTTTTTAAATGATATTTTTCGGTAAAACATTTATATCCTTCTTTTGTTATGTAGTAGTTTTTCTCCATAATTGATAGAAAATAATTGTTCTACACAAATATAAAGCAATTTCAATTATCTTTGATTATATGAACGTGATTTTAAAAAATAGTGTTAATGAAAAGGTTCATTTTGTTAATAATAATGGATTGCAATTATTTTTTAAAAGAGAGGACAAAATTCATAGTATAATTTCAGGAAATAAGTACAGAAAATTAAAATTTAATCTAATCAAAGCAAAAGAATTAGGCTACAAAGGGCTACTGACTTTTGGTGGAGCATATTCTAATCATATTCCAGCCGTTGCATACGCTGCAAAAAAACACGGCTTCAAATCATTTGGCTTTATACGAGGTGAAGAATTAGTAAATAATTTTTTAGAAAATCCAACTCTTAAATACTCACATAATTTAGGTATGAACTTTAATTTCTTGTCTCGTTCAGATTATAAACTAAAAACAAATGAAAATTATTTAAACAGATTAAAAAATAAATTTAAAGATTATTATTTTATTCCTGAGGGCGGATCAAACTCATTAGGAGTTTTAGGTTGTGAAGAGATTTTAAATCACAAGGATAAAAAGTTTGATTATGTATGTTGTTCTGTAGGGACTGGTGGTACAATTAGTGGTTTAATAAACAGCTCTTATGAGAATCAACAAATTATAGGATTTTCATCAATAAATAAAAAGTATTTATTAAATGATATTACTAAATTTGTAACTAATAATAATTGGATGCTTATTGATGATTTTTCTTTTGGTGGTTATGGAAAAGTTAACAACAAGTTAATTGAATTTATGAACAACTTTAAACATAAATATGATATCTTATTAGATCCGATTTATACATCAAAACTGGTATATGGTGTTTTAAATTTAATAACCAATAACTTTTTTAAACCTAATTCTAAAATATTAATGATTCACACAGGTGGACATCAAGGAATATTACCTATGAATAAATATTTAAAAGATAAAAATTTAACTACTATTAATTACTAATGATAAAATTCAGAATACTTATAGTCTTATTTATTTTTAGTTGTGGGACAAAAAAAGTTATTATTAATTCTCCAGCAGAATATGATAATATTCAAAGAGTTGATAAAAAAGTTAATAGTAAACCTTCAAATGTAAATATCAATTCTTCACCGGTTATAAACAATGTTAATGATTACATTGATTATTTTAGTGGAGTTGCGATGGATGAAATGCGAACATATAAAATACCAGCAAGTATTACTTTAGCTCAAGGGATTTTAGAGTCTGGATCCGGAAAAGGAAGATTGTCAGTTGAGGCAAATAACCATTTTGGGATTAAATGTCATGATTGGAAAGGACCGAAAATATTTCACGACGACGATGAAGCACAAGAGTGCTTCAGAAAATATAGTGCCCCAGAATATTCTTACAGAGATCATTCTATTTTTTTAACTTCGAGATCAAGATATTCTGGCCTTTTTGATCTTTCAATAAGTGATTATAAAAATTGGGCTAAGGGTTTAAAAAAAGCAGGTTATGCTACTGATAAAAACTATCCAAATAAATTAATTAATTTGATAGAAAACTATAAGCTATTTATCTTTGATGAAATAGTATTAAATAAAAAAAATCGTAAATATAGAAGCCTAAGAGATAATACTTTAAAACATGAAGTAATAAAAGGTGATACATTATATTCAATTTCAAAAAAATATAATATTTCTATTAAAGAGCTATTAAAAATCAACAAACTAAAAGATAGAACATTAATTATTGGTCAATTATTAATAATAGATAAATGATATATCAAAGAAGTAGTGCATTATTTAAAGAAGCCCTAAAATATATTCCTGGAGGAGTTAATTCACCTGTTAGAGCTTTTAAAGCTGTAGGTGGGACCCCAATATTTATTAAGGAAGCAAAGGGTGCATACCTGATAGATGAAGATGATAATAAATATATTGAATACATAAACTCATGGGGCCCCATGGTATTAGGTCATTCTTATCCTAAGGTCGTAGATGCAATAATTAAAAAAGCAAAAAAAGGTACTTCATTTGGGGCTCCAACAGAAATTGAAAATAAAATTGCTGAGCTAGTAGTCAAAATGGTCCCAAATATTGATCAAATTAGATTTGTAAACTCTGGAACAGAAGCTTGTATGAGTGCTATTCGGTTGGCAAGAGGATATACTAAAAAAGAAAAAATAATCAAGTTTTCAGGATGTTACCACGGACACAGCGATTCATTTTTAATTCAAGCTGGAAGTGGTAGTATTACTTATGGAGAGCCAAACAGTCCTGGAGTCACTCAAGGGACTGCAAAAGATACTTTAATTGCTCAATATAATAATCTTAAAAGTGTAGAAAATATTATTTTTTCAAATAAAAATGAAATTTCAGCTATTATTCTTGAACCAATAGCCGGAAATATGGGGTGTATTCCCCCTGTTGAAGGTTTTTTAAATGGATTAAGAGAGTTATGTGATAAACATAATATATTATTAATATTTGATGAAGTTATGACCGGCTTTAGAGTTGCAAAAGGTGGTGCACAGGAACTTTATGGAATTTCAGCAGATATTGTATGTTTTGGGAAGATAATCGGAGGAGGACTACCTGTGGGAGCTTTTGCTTCTACAAACAAGATTATGTCTTATTTATCTCCAAATGGACCTGTTTATCAAGCTGGTACATTAAGCGGTAATCCATTAGCTATGGCAGCAGGATTCTCAATGTTAAATGCTATAGACAATGATCCTGAATTATATCAAAGATTAGACAAAAAAACAAATTATTTAGACACTGGAATTTCTAAAATATTAAAAAGAAAAGGGGTTAAATTCTCAACCAATAGAGTCGGCTCAATGTTTTCAATTCATTTTACAGAAGATAATGTAACAGATTTTGATTCAGCTAAAAAAGCTGATAACAGATTTTTTTCAACATTTTTTCATGAATTGTTAAAAAACGGTATTTATATAGCGCCTAGTTCCTATGAATCTTGGTTTTTAAGCGATGCTTTAACATTTGATGATCTAGATAAAACAATTGCTGTTGTAGAAAAGATATCATCTAAGCTATTGTAATTAGAATATTTTCTTTACTTTTAAAAAAAAATCATTAAATCATGAAAAAAATATTTTATACTTTTTTAATTTTCTCTTTCTTAAGTTTAAATATCAATTCTCAGACTCAATACAGTTCAATTGATGATGTTAAGAAATTAAATTATGAACTTTTTGAAGAAATTGGGTTTGATGATTCCAAAATAAATATTGTATCTAGATTAATATACTCTACAAATAAAAAAGCAACTTACATTTCAAAAAAAGGAGCTTTCCCGCAAAAAGATATTCTAGATAGTGAGTTTAATACAACTTTTTTAAAGCTTTTGTCAGAAGAGGATTTAGCTAAATTTAAAACTATCCAACACAAAATAAGATAGATATTATTTAATTTCTACAAATAATCCACTGTCACTTTTTGACACTTTTGCAAGGTTGTTTTTTGTTAATCCTTTTATTCCCTTATCCCATGCTTTATTACTCAAATTTGATTTAGATTTTAATTCAGAAAGTTCAATTTTTTGATTTTCTTTTAATATTGAGAAAATGACTTTTTCATTATCGTTTAAATCTAAAGGTTTTTTTTCAGGCCTCATTTGAGGGAAAAATAATACCTCCTGAATTGAACTATTATTAGTCATCAACATAACTAGCCTATCTATTCCAATACCTATTCCAGATGTAGGAGGCATTCCATATTCAAGTGATCTTAAAAAATCATTATCTATAAATTCAGTAGCTTCATCATCTCCTTTTTTAGATAATTCTAGTTGATCTTCAAATCTTTCCCTCTGGTCTATAGGATCATTTAATTCACTGTAAGCATTAGCTATTTCTTTACCATTAATAATTAGCTCAAATCTTTCGGTTAATTTTGGGTTTGTTCGATGTGTTTTGGTCAAAGGACTCATTTCTTTTGGGTAATCAGTAATAAAAGTTGGCTGAATGAACTTTTTCTCACACTTTTCTCCAAAAATTTCATCAATTAATTTACCAACACCCATAGTTTCATTAACTTCAATACCAAGATTTCTTGCAGTGTTTCTCAAGTCTTTTTCGCCCATTTCAGAAACATCAATACCAGTGTGAATTTCTATAGCCTTTAAAATTGGTATTCTAGGGTATGGAGCTTTAAATTCTATTTCATTATTACCTACACTGAATTTTGATTTGCCATTAGTTTCTATTGCTACTTTTTCAAGTAAACTTTCTGTTGTTTCCATCATCCAGAAATAGTCCTTATATGCCACATATAATTCCATGATTGTAAATTCAGGATTATGTGTTCTATCCATTCCTTCATTTCTAAAATCTTTCGCAAATTCGTAGACACCGTCAAAACCAGCCACAATTAACCTTTTTAAATAAAGTTCATTTGATATTCTTAAGTATAATGGAATATTTAATGCATTGTGATGAGTTAAAAAAGGCCTAGCGGCAGCTCCTCCTGGGATTGACTGTAAGATTGGAGTTTCAACTTCTAAGTAGCTCTTTTCGTTAAGAAAATTTCTTATTGTATTATTTATTTTAGTTCTTTTTAAAAATGTCTCTTTAACATTTGGGTTTACAATTAAATCGACATATCTCTGCCTGTATCTTAACTCCGGGTCATTAAATTCATCGTAAACATTACCATCACTATCTTTTTTTGGTAAAGGTAAAGGTCTTAAAGACTTACTTAGTAGAGTGAAATTATTTACTAATACTGTTTTTTCTCCTACTTGAGTTTCAAATAAACTACCTTCAATTCCAATTATATCACCAATATCTAAAAGTTTTTTGTACACTTCGTTATAAAGAGTCTTATCTTCACCTGAACAAATCTCATCTCTGTTAAAATACACTTGTATTTTACCGTCTTTGTCCTGAAGTTCAGCAAAGCTAGCTTTGCCTTGAATCCTTCTAGACATTAATCTGCCAGCAATAATAACATTCTTATTTTCTTTAAAGTTCTCTTTAACATCTTTTGAAGTATTATTTACAGGAAATAAATTTGCAGGGTAAGGGTTTATCCCTAGCGAGATTAATTTTTTTAACTTTTCTCTTCTTATTAATTCTTGTTCTGAAAGTTCACTCATCGAAAATATATTTATAAAAACAAATATAATTCTTATTAATAAGGATATCAATAATAAAAAATGAAAACTCAAATAAATCTAATCAAATACTATTATTTATATTTGATTAAATAATGAGTTTAGTTAGAGTCCTTTTAGCAATATTATTTCCGCCTTTATCTGTTTTTGACAAAGGATGTGGTTCATTTGTAATAGTGTTTATTTTGACATTATTGGGCTGGATTCCGGGAGTTATTGCCGCACTAATAATTTTAAATAATCCAAATAATGAAAATTAAAAATAAATCTATCATAATAAAAGATTTAGGAGTAGTTGATTATAAAGAGTGCTGGGATTTTCAAGAGGAGTTATTTAAAAATGTTGTTAATGTAAAAATTAAAAACAGAAGAGAAGCATTAAACAAACCTACTTCTAATTATTTGTTATTTGTTGAGCATCCACATGTTTACACTCTTGGAAAAAGTGGGGATATGAGCAATTTATTGATCAGTCAAACTGAGCTAATTAAAAAAGATGCTAAATTTTATAAAATTAATAGGGGTGGTGATATTACCTATCATGGACCTGGGCAAATTGTGTGCTATCCAATATTAGATCTAGATAATTTTTTTACGGACATTCATAAATATTTAAGATTTTTAGAAGAGGTTATTATACTCACTTTAAATGATTATGATTTAAAAGCATCTAGAAATCCAGGAAAAACTGGCGTTTGGTTAGATGTTAACACTCCATTTGCGAGAAAAATTTGTGCAATGGGTGTGAGAGCAAGTAGATGGGTCACAATGCATGGGTTTGCATTAAACGCAAATGTTGATCTTAGTTATTTTGATTGTATTGTTCCTTGTGGTATTACGAATAACTCAGTTACATCCTTAAATAAGGAGCTGGGAGTAGATTTTGTTGATGTTATAGAATTAAAGAAAAAAATAAAAAACAATTTTTCAAAGTTGTTTGAGGTAAAGATTAATTGATAGTATAACAGCTAATAAACTTATTTTTATTTGAAATAATTATTTCAACTTTCTTGTCACTATTCATATCACCTATTTCCATTGGAATTAATGAGTAAATTGGAAAGGAAGTATCTAAAATTAGTTTTTTATTAAATAAATAAGATTTGTTGTTTTGGTTATCGTAAATTGTTATTATTAAATCTCCATTGATGTTTGATAGTCTTGGACTACCATAGTTAGCAAATGGAATACTTACGATATTAGAGCTTAGTTTAATCGAGTTTTCATTTAAAACAACGAGATTTGAACCGTCAGAATTTAGTGTTAAGTTTTTTAAACTACTTAAATTTACTACACCATTAACATCTATTTGAACTAGTTTTTGATCTGCAGTTGTGGAAATTAATTTATTATTATACTCAAAAATATTTTGATTTGAGAAATTAATATCGTCATTAATATTTATTCTTTCTCTTCCTTTTCGATTTAGAATTTTAATCTTATTTCCAACTTTAAATACTATTAAATCTTTATTGAGAATTCTAAAATGTTTAGGTTTTGAAGTGATTGCATTACTAGATTTTTTATATTTAAAACCGTTGACTTTTTTCCCATTTTTGTCATACATAAGTAGTTCGTTATCTTGAGTAATTAATAATCTGTAGTTCTTATTATTGTCATAATCAAATACTGCCATTGGCTGAGTAATTGGATCGTTAAATGTCTTTGGGAATTGCTTTACGTTATTTCCATTTCTATCTAACACATAAATTTTGTTTTTCGTATTAAAAACAAGTTGAAGTCTTCCGTTTTTATAAATATCAATTTGAGATATTTTTCCTAAAATTGGTTGGTCGATTTTCTTCTTCCATGTAACTTTTCCATCTTTTGAAATTAGATATAAGTTGTTTTTTGCATCCTGCACAACAATGTCTAATTTCTTTGTGACATGATTTTTCACAAAATGAGGATTCATTACAATGTCTTCATCAATTTCAACATCAAAAAGTTTAGATAGTTTTAGATTATCATCTACATTTTTTCCTTTGCTAATTATTGCATTAAAGTGAATAATTCCATTACCCTGAACTAATTGAAAACTATTTTCAGTAAAATCATTTTTAGTGTTTAATAAATTAAGTTCTTTGAAAAAATTATAATTAGATCCTGAAAAGTAGTTGTTATTTAATGTATTGAAACTGCTTATTGATGAAAAAAGTTTGTTAAAGTTTGAGTTGCTTTTTAAAGTATTATTGTTAAGATTATCATTAATAAATTGTTTTAAGGTTTTTTCGAAATCTGAAAAAACTAAATAATCATTGTACAAGAGTATTTTTTCTTTGTTATTGAAGTTTGCTAATGAATTAAAGGGATTTACATCCAGATCTTGGTTATTATATATTTTAAAACCTCTGTGTTTTGTGCTTAAAGTATTTTTATCGATTAGATAATCTTCAAATAATTTGATTTCATCAAGTCTAAAAATGAAAATTTGTTCATTATCTAAGTTAAGCTCTGATATTTCAATTGAATTATTATTTAAAATTTTTGAAAATCTATTTTCTTTTTCACTTTCTATTAAAGCATTTTTTAGATAGTTATTTTGGTTGCTAAAGTTATAAGACTTTATACTTGCAGCATTTTTCGGTATAACTTCATAATTCTTTAATTCACTACTGTTGCTAATAGACTCTTTAAAAATATTATTTGATATTTTTAAAGAGTCATCCAAAAAACTTAAGCCATTTAATAAAACCTTATCGTTAAATATGCTAACTCCAAAACTTAATAAGTTTTCTTGATTTTTATAATTTGTTTTAAAAGTAGAGTTTATGAACTTTTTTGTTAATTCTTTATCTAATATTAAAGAAAAAGAATCGTCACTATTGAATGTTTTTTCATAATTCTTAAACTCGCTATTGAATCTTGGCTGTATTTCATTTATGTTTTTTGAAGAGTTAGAATAAATATTTACTTTATCTATTTTTTTGTGAAACAAATCATATTCTTTAACACTGTCTTTTGTGATTATTGTAAAAACTTCTTCATTTATATTTTTAGAAATACATATTAATAATTCAGTTTCATCATTAAAGTTATTAATTAATTCGAGTTGTTTTTTAGTATTATACTTTATGCTTCTAATTTCATTTAACACTTCATTATTTTTGATATCACTTTTAAATTTTCCTAAATTGTGAATCTTTATAATTAAAGAAGAGTTTTCAGGGATAAATTCATCAATACTTTTCGGTCGATCTTGCATTAAATTACACCCCCATAAAAACAAGAACAAATAAAAATACTTTTTCATTAATTTTTTTTTTAAAATTATAATTTTAGTTTGAATTGTTCATCAAATAGCTTAAAAGATTTTCTATGATATTTTGTTATTCCGTATTTTAAAATTGCTTCTTTGTGAAATTTTGTTGGATACCCTTTATTTTTATCCCATCCATATTGGGGGTATTTATTATGAATTTTATTCATGTAGTTATCTCTCTCAGTTTTAGCAATTATGGATGCGGCTGCAATACTTAAGAATTTTTCATCTCCCTTTATTATGGTTTGGTGTGGTATGTTTTTGTAACTTTTAAACTTATTTCCATCGACAATAATCAAATCTATTTTTGTAAATAATTTACCAATTGATTTTTGCATTGCGAGAATTGAAGCGTTTAAAATATTGATTTCATCAATTTTTTTTGGAAATATATGTGTAAAAGAAAATTCTAATGCTTCCTTTTCAATTATGTCTTTAAGTTTATATCTGTTTTTCTTTGAAATTTTTTTCGAATCATCAATATCATTATTTAAAAAGTTTTTTTTTAGTATTACAGCTGCCGCTGTTACAGGACCTGCTAAGCATCCTCGACCAGCTTCGTCAGTCCCGCATTCTATTTTGTGATCAGAGAATTTTAACTTTAACATATAATTATAGACTCAAATAATGAAGTTTATATAAATGTATTTATTTTTGTCTTATAAATTTAATTAGAATATGAGAATTTCTCTATCCATTGTATTTGTTTTTTCATTATCGATTAATTTATTTTCTCAAAATATTGATAAACCAAATATGAGTTTGAGGGAGCTTAAGCAAAACTTTGATATAACACAATTATCAGATTCTTTGATGGATTCTTTTACAATTCAAAAAAGTACAAAAATCCTAAAGAATTTAGACGCTAAAATTGAAGATTACACCATTATAAATCAAAGAAATGATTCACTCAAAGTTGATACCAGTTTAACAATTGAAAAGTTTTATAAATTAAACCATCTAAGATCAGATAACTTTGAGCTGATTGAATTTTCTAATACTGGACACACATATAATTCCTTGAGCTTTGTTGAGAGTAAAGGATTGTTTCCTCAGATTGGTTCTAATGCTAAGCATTATAATTACCTGAAAACAAATGATATCAATTATTATCATGTTGCAACTCCATTTACTGAGTTAATGTACAGATCTGCTTTTGTACAAGGTCAACTTTTGGATGCGCTATTTTCAGTGAATACATCTCCAAGATTTAATTTCACAATCGCAAGAAAAGGGTTAAGGTCGTTAGGGAATTATCAACATTTTTTATCAAGCTCATCGAATTTTAGATTTTCTACAAATTATAATTCTAGAAATAGTAAGTATTTTTTAAAAACACATTATGTTAATCAAAATCTCTTTTCTGAAGAAAATGGAGGTATTAGAGAAGATGACATATCAAACTTTGAATCTGGAAATACTGAATTTATAGACAGATCTGTATTTGATCCGCAATTTGAAAATGCAGATAACACATTACACGGCAAGAGATTTTACTTAAATCAAAATTATCTTATTAAAAACTCATTAGATTCACTAAATACACGAAAATGGTCTGTAGGAAATATTATTACTCTAGAAGACAAGTATTATCAATTTAAACAATCAACACCAAATGAATATTTTGGAGAATCTACAGGTTTTAATCAAATCAATGATAAAGTATCTTTTGATACTTTCCTTGTTAACTTTAATACATCTTTCAGTTCATCTAAATTAGGAATGACTACTTTTTTTATGAATTACAGAGACGTTAACTATAGTTATGAAAATCTTGTTGACATTGATAATAACTATAATTATGAGTCAATTATTGATGAAAATTTTTCTTTAGGATTAAATTACTTATTCAAAAAGGAAAACTATATTCTAGATTTTCAATTTGAATCTATGTTGACTGGAGATGTTGAAGGAAGTTTAATAGAAGCTGGACTGTTATTAAATATTAACTCCGACTCAAATATTAAATTCAGTTTTATTAATTCTGATAATTCACCTGATTATAATTACATTGTTAATAATAGTTCATATTTAAATTACAACTGGAATAATTTATTTAAAAACATTAACACGACTAAATATATTCTAAATTTCAGCTCTGATAAATTATTCAAATTTAATTTCGAGTTCAATAATATATTAAATCACACATATTTTGTTAAAGATGTTAGTGGAATTGTTCTTCCAGTGCAGGAGTTCAATAATTTGGGTGTGTTTAAAATGAATATTTCAAAAAAAATTTCCTTTAATAAATTCGCTATTGACAACAGAGTTCAGTTTCAAAAGACTAGAGATGAAAGTTTGGGAATTATAAATATTCCTGAATTGATATTAAGGAATACTCTTTACTACCAAGATGAGTTGTTTAAAAAGGCTTTATTTTTGCAAACAGGCCTTACGTTTAATTATTTTTCAGAATTTTATATGAATTCTTACGATCCATTATTATCAGAATTTTATGTCCAAAATAATAAGCTTATTGGAAATTTTCCAAGAATTGATTTTTTTGTCAATGCTAAAATTCAACAAACACGAATTTTTTTAAAGGCAGAACATATTAATTCATCCTTTACTGGATATAATTATTATTCAGCTCCAAACTATCCTTACCGCGATTTTTCTATTAGATTTGGATTAGTTTGGAATTTTTTCATGTAATTTTTTTAGATCTAATTAATTTATTTCTAGTGCTTTAAGAATTAAATTAAATCCTTCGTGTAAAATAATTTTAAAATAGTTTTGTCAATAGTAAAAAGGTTCTATATTTGCACCCGCTTAGAGAAATAGATAATGTTTCAATTAGCAATGTTCATTAAAAATACAATTAAAGACAAATTTTATCATAAATAAGTTTTGTTGTATAAAAAAAGGGTTTTATATTTGCACCCCGCTTAATTTTTAAGATAAAGCGAATATTAAAAATAAGTTCATTTAAAATATTGATTGACAGCGTATTACTAAATCTTATGATTTAGTATTACAGAGAATAAACCATTTTGAGTAAATAGAATTATAATTTCTTTAGTTGCTAAATAGTATTTAAAATTTAACGATGAAGAGTTTGATCCTGGCTCAGGATGAACGCTAGCGGCAGGCCTAACACATGCAAGTCGAGGGGTAACATAAAGTGCTTGCACTTTGATGACGACCGGCGCACGGGTGAGTAACGCGTATACAATCTACCTCATACTAGGGGATAGCCCAGAGAAATTTGGATTAATACCCTATGGTATCATTTAGAGTCATCTCTTTATGATTAAAGGTTACGGTATGAGATGAGTATGCGTTCTATTAGTTAGTAGGTGAGGTAACGGCTCACCTAGACCACGATAGATAGGGGCCCTGAGAGGGGGATCCCCCACACTGGTACTGAGACACGGACCAGACTCCTACGGGAGGCAGCAGTGAGGAATATTAGACAATGGGCGAAAGCCTGATCTAGCCATGCCGCGTGCAGGATGACGGCCCTATGGGTTGTAAACTGCTTTTATACAGGAAGAAAAAACTCTACGTGTAGAGTCTTGACGGTACTGTAAGAATAAGGATCGGCTAACTCCGTGCCAGCAGCCGCGGTAATACGGAGGATCCAAGCGTTATCCGGAATTATTGGGTTTAAAGGGTCCGTAGGTGGACAATTAAGTCAGAGGTGAAATCCTGCAGCTCAACTGTAGAATTGCCTTTGAAACTGGTTGTCTTGAGTCATTATGAAGTGGTTAGAATGTGTAGTGTAGCGGTGAAATGCATAGATATTACACAGAATACCAATTGCGAAGGCAGATCACTAATAATGTACTGACACTGATGGACGAAAGCGTGGGTAGCGAACAGGATTAGATACCCTGGTAGTCCACGCCGTAAACGATGGTCACTAGCTGTTCGGACTTCGGTCTGAGTGGCTAAGCGAAAGTGATAAGTGACCCACCTGGGGAGTACGTTCGCAAGAATGAAACTCAAAGGAATTGACGGGGGCCCGCACAAGCGGTGGAGCATGTGGTTTAATTCGATGATACGCGAGGAACCTTACCAGGGCTTAAATGTAGAGTGACAGGTCTAGAGATAGATTTTTCTTCGGACACTTTACAAGGTGCTGCATGGTTGTCGTCAGCTCGTGCCGTGAGGTGTCAGGTTAAGTCCTATAACGAGCGCAACCCCTGTTGTTAGTTGCCAGCGAGTAATGTCGGGAACTCTAGCAAGACTGCCAGTGCAAACTGTGAGGAAGGTGGGGATGACGTCAAATCATCACGGCCCTTACGTCCTGGGCTACACACGTGCTACAATGGTAGGTACAGAGAGCAGCCAATGCGTGAGCATGAGCGAATCTATAAAACCTATCTCAGTTCGGATCGGAGTCTGCAACTCGACTCCGTGAAGCTGGAATCGCTAGTAATCGGATATCAGCCATGATCCGGTGAATACGTTCCCGGGCCTTGTACACACCGCCCGTCAAGCCATGGAAGCTGGGGGTACCTAAAGTCGGTCACCGAAAGGAGCCGCCTAGGGTAAAACTAGTAACTAGGGCTAAGTCGTAACAAGGTAGCCGTACCGGAAGGTGCGGCTGGAATACCTCCTTTCTAGAGAAAGACGACTTTGACTTATTAAGTATCAAACACCTTTGCGTTTGCTGCTGTCATTTTTTATTAATAACCCTTAAAATAGAATCTCGAATAGAGTCTCGTAGCTCAGCCGGTTAGAGCGCTACACTGATAATGTAGAGGTCGGCAGTTCGAGTCTGCCCGAGACTACTAAATTCCATTTTCGGAAAAAAGGGGGATTAGCTCAGCTGGCTAGAGCGCCTGCCTTGCACGCAGGAGGTCATCGGTTCGACTCCGATATTCTCCACAATTTCTTAATCTATATTAAGAATAAGAGTTCATTGACATATTGAAAATATCAAGTACAATTCATAATTATTCAGTTATCCAATTAAATAATTATTGAGATTGTACAGAGTTAACGTAAATGAGTATTTAATATTGTTATTATTAAATACTAAATAATTTTACAATTTAAGAAAGAGTTAAGAGTTACTTGTAACTTTAATAGTTACAATAGGCTAATTAAGAGCGTAAGGGGAATTCCTTGGCTCTCAGAGGCGATGAAGGACGTGATAAGCTGCGATAAGCTTTGGGGAGTGGCACAAACACTTTGATCCGAAGATTTCCGAATGGGGCAACCCGGCATATTGAAGATATGTCACACTGTAAAGTGAGCAAACCTGGTGAACTGAAACATCTAAGTAACCAGAGGAATAGAAAACAAAAGTGATTCCGCTAGTAGTGGCGAGCGAACGCGGAACAGCCCAAACCTATGTTGTTACGGCAATATAGGGGTTGTAGGACCTCAACATTTAATGCTAAAAGAACTAGAATTTACTGGAAAGTAAAACCAAAGAAAGTGATAGTCTTGTATAGGTAATTGATGTTATTAATAGAGGTATCCTGAGTAGTACGGGGCACGTGAAACCTTGTATGAAACTGCCGGGACCATCCGGTAAGGCTAAATACTCCTGAGAGACCGATAGTGAACTAGTACCGTGAGGGAAAGGTTAAAAGAACCCTGAATAAGGGAGTGAAATAGATCATGAAACCTTACGCTTACAAGCGGTCGGAGCACATTTAATGTGTGACGGCGTGCCTTTTGCATAATGAGCCTACGAGTTACCTTTGCTAGCATGGCTAATCCGTTAAGCGGAGCAACCGAAGCGAAAGCGAGTCTGAATAGGGCGTTTAGTTAGCAGTGGTAGACGCGAAACCTAGTGATCTATCCATGGGCAGGTTGAAGCTGTAGTAACATACAGTGGAGGACCGAACCCGTTGACGTTGAAAAGTCTTGGGATGACCTGTGGATAGGGGTGAAAGGCCAATCAAACTAGGAAATAGCTCGTACTCCCCGAAATGCATTTAGGTGCAGCGTTAAAATAAGTTTCATAGAGGTAGAGCTACTGATTGGATGCGGGGGTTTCACCACCTACCAATTCCTGACAAACTCCGAATGCTATGAAATGTTTTTTAGCAGTGAGGGCATGGGTGCTAAGGTCCATGTCCGAGAGGGAAACAACCCAGATCATCAGTTAAGGTCCCTAAGTATATACTAAGTTGAATAAACGAGGTTTGACTGCCCAGACAGCTAGGATGTTGGCTTGGAAGCAGCCATTCATTTAAAGAGTGCGTAACAGCTCACTAGTCGAGCGGTCGAGCATGGATAATAATCGGGCATAAGCATATCACCGAAGCTATGGCATCGAAAGATGGGTAGGGGAGCATTGTAGCGACGTTGAAGGTAAACTGTGAGGTTTGCTGGAGTTTCTACAAAAGAAAATGTAGGCATAAGTAACGATAATGCGGGCGAGAAACCCGCACACCGAAAGACTAAGGTTTCCTCAGCTATGCTAATCAGCTGAGGGTTAGTCGGGACCTAACGCGAACCCGAAAGGGGTAGTGGATGGACAACAGATTAATATTTCTGTACCTGCTCACAATAAAAGTGACGGAGGCGTAAATTTGGTGCGTACTGACGGAATAGTACGTTGAAGCCAGTGGTAACACGGCGATAGTACACTGAAACTTCGGTAGAGGTGATAATCCAGAAAAGCGACTTCCAAGAAAAACAAGTGAAGCAGCCCGTACCCCAAACCGACACAGGTAGTTGGGATGAGAATTCTAAGGTGCTCGAGAGATTCATGGTTAAGGAACTAGGCAAAATCGACCCGTAACTTCGGGAGAAGGGTCGCCCATCTTCGGATGGGCCGCAGTGAAAAGGTCCAGGCGACTGTTTATCAAAAACACAGGGCTATGCTAAATCGAAAGATGATGTATATGGCCTGACACCTGCCCGGTGCTGGAAGGTTAAGTGGAGGGTTTAGCTTCGGCGAAGATCTGAAATGAAGCCCCAGTAAACGGCGGCCGTAACTATAACGGTCCTAAGGTAGCGAAATTCCTTGTCGGGTAAGTTCCGACCTGCACGAATGGTGCAACGATCTGGACACTGTCTCAACCATGAGCTCGGTGAAATTGTAGTATCGGTGAAGATGCCGATTACCCGCAGTGGGACGAAAAGACCCCGTGAACCTTTACTATAGCTTAGTATTGGCTTTGGATAAGTAATGTGTAGGATAGTTGGGAGACTTTGAAGCGGCATCGCCAGGTGTTGTGGAGTCATTGTTGAAATACCAACCTTTGCTTATCTAGAGTCTAACCTCTTACAAGGGACAGTGCTTGGTGGGTAGTTTGACTGGGGTGGTCGCCTCCAAAAGAGTAACGGAGGCTTCTAAAGGTTCCCTCAGCACGCTTGGTAACCGTGCGTAGAGTGCAATGGCATAAGGGAGCTTGACTGAGAGACAGACAAGTCGATCAGGTACGAAAGTAGAGCATAGTGATCCGGTGGTTCCGCATGGAAGGGCCATCGCTCAAAGGATAAAAGGTACTCCGGGGATAACAGGCTGATCTCCCCCAAGAGCTCACATCGACGGGGG